>Ga0302321_100005156_pt1 | contig 11407 bp, 10 predicted proteins | sample Fen_T0_1_FD_202505 | JGI IMG/M metagenome (GOLD analysis project Ga0302321, IMG submission 202505) | Peat permafrost microbial communities from Stordalen Mire near Abisko, Sweden - Fen_T0_1 | ecosystem: Environmental > Terrestrial > Soil > Wetlands > Permafrost | place: Sweden: Abisko...
CGCCCAGTGGCCCTATGTGATTCCCGAGACCATGAAGGTCTCGCAGACGGCCGCGCCAGAGGGCACGCTGACCGCCATCCTGGTCGCCTTCGGCCTGGCGGTGGTGATCGTCCTGCCGTCGCTCGGTCTGCTCTACGTGCTCGACCAGAAGAGCCTGCTTCCCGGCGAGGGGGGCGACGAGGCCGACGCACCCAGAGCAGACACACCTGGCGCCGACACACCTAGAGGTGGCTGAAGCCGCTCGACTCCTCCTTGGTCATCGACACGGTCACGGGGTGCTTGTCGAAGTGGGCGACCGCGTTGCGGAAGTCGTCGAGCAGGATGTTGGCCAGGTCGCGGCTGACGTCCTGACGCACCAGGATGCGCTGCACCGCGATGTCGGAGGCCGTGCCGGTGAGCGGGTAGGCCGGCACCTGCCAACCGCGCATGCGCAGACGGTCGGCCAGGTCGTACAGCGTGTAGCCGGGATCGATGCCGTCGAACAGCTTCCAGGTGACCGTCGGGATGCCCGTCTCGGGGTTGCTGTCGCACAGCAGCTCGAACGGACCGATCTTGACGATCTCGGAGGCGATGAACTGCCCGGTGGCGTAGGCCGCGTCGTGCACGCGCTTGTAGCCCTCGCGTCCGAGGCGGAGGAAGTCGTAGTACTGGGCGACGATCTGGCCGGCCGGGCGGGAGAAGTTGATCTGGAACACCGGCATGTCGCCGCCGAGGTAGGTGACGTGGAAGATGAGGTCGTCGGGCAGCTCGGCGACGTCGCGCCACACCACCCAGCCGACGCCGAGGGGGGCGAGCCCGAACTTGTGACCGGACGTGCTGATGGACTTCACCCGCGGGACGCGGAAGTCCCACTCGATGTCGGGGGCGCAGAACGGGGCGAGGAAGCCACCGCTGGCCCCGTCGACGTGGATGTCGATGTCGAGGCCGGTCTCGGCCTGCAGCTGGTCGAGTGCGTCGGACAGCGGCTTCACCGGCTCGTAGCTGCCGGTGTAGGTGACACCGAAGGTGGGCACCACGAAGATCGTGTTCTCGTCGACCCGGGCCAGCATGTCGTCGGCATCCATGCCGTAGTGCCCCGGCGCCATCGGCACCTCGCGCATCTCGATGTCCCAGTACTTGGCGAACTTGTGCCACACCACCTGCACCGGGCCGCACACCATGTTCGGCTTGTCGGTCGGCTTGCCCTCGGCCTGGCGCTTGGCCCGCCACCGCCACTTGGCCGCCATGCCCGCCAACATGCACGCCTCGGATGACCCGATGCCCGAGACACCCACCGTGTTCGCCGCCTCGGGGGCGTTCCACAGGTCGGCCAGCATGTGCACGCAGCGACGCTCGATCTCGGCCGTCTGCGGGTACTCGTCCTTGTCGATCATGTTCTTGTCGATGCACAACGTCATGAGGTCGTGCACCTGCGGCTCCTCCCAGGTCTGGCAGAACGTGGCCAGGTTCTGGCGGGAGTTGCCGTCGAGCATGAGCTCGTCGTGCACCGCCTGGAAGGCCACCGTCGGGAGGATCTCGTGGTCCGGGAACCGGTACTTCGGCATGGCCTTGGAGAGGTCCTGACCGGCGAAGATCGAGTCTTCGAGGTGTTCACGGATCGAGTTTCGGTCGTGCAGTGTCATGGTTGCTCTTTCGGTATCGGGGCCTTCAGCGTGCGGTCTCGATCCTCGCACTTCTCAGGCCATTTCGTCGTCATCCGATGTGGGTGATGACGCGGAGCCATCCGAGTCGTAGCTTCGTGACCATGGGCGAACCCTCAGAAGCGAACGACTCCAGTCGAGTGACGAGCGACGTCGGTCGAGCAACCGTCGACGATCGCGTCGAGCGCGGCCGACGCGCACGAGCCACCGTGCCCCGCACCACGCACGGCGACTGGGCTCCGGCCGCCGACCGACCCGACCCGATCGCCATCCTCGAGCAGCAGGCCACGACACGCGTCGCCGACCTCGTCCCCATCCGCTACGGCCGCATGGCCGCGTCGGCCTTCGCCTTCTATCGGGGCGCAGCTGCGGTCATGGCCGGCGACCTGGGCGCCAGGGAGCGCTCGGGTCTCCAGGTGCAGCTCTGCGGCGACGCCCACCTGGCCAACTTCGGCGGCTTCGCGTCACCCGAGCGGTCGTTCGTGTTCGACATCAACGACTTCGACGAGACCCACCCGGGCCCGTTCGAGTGGGACGTCGAGCGGCTGGCCGCCAGCTTCGAGATCGCGGCGCGCAGCCGCGGCTTCACCCCGAAGGAACGGGCCTCGATCGTCGCCTCGACGGTCAGGTCCTATCGCCAGGCGATGCGGGCGTTCGCCGGCATGAGCAACCTGGACATCTGGTACGCCACGCTCGACGTCGACGGCATCCTCCGACAGTGGGGCGGTGAGCTCGGCGGCAAGGCGATCAAGAACCTGCAGCGAAACGTCACCAAGGCCGAGTCCAAGGACCGGCTGAAGGCCCGCACGAAGCTCACGCGGGTCGTCGACGGCGAGCTGCAGTTCATCAGCGACCCGCCGCTGCTGGTACCGGTGCACGATGTCTTCACCGCGGAGTTCCGGGCCCAGATCGAGCAGGTCGTGCGCTCCGCCTTCCGGCTCTACCGCCGCACCCTTGCCAGCGATCGTCGCCACCTGCTCGAGGGCTACGAGCTCACCCACCTGGCCCGCAAGGTCGTCGGGGTGGGAAGCGTCGGCACCCGGTCGTGGGTGGCCCTGCTCGTCGGCCGCGACCAGGACGACCCGCTGTTCCTGCAGATCAAGGAAGCCGAGTCGTCGGTGCTCGAGCCCTACGCCGGCAAGAGCCAGTTCGCCAACCACGGCCAGCGGGTCGTCACCGGGCAGCGGCTCATGCAGGCGGCCAGCGACATCTTCCTGGGCTGGCAGCACGTCGTCGGTGAGGGCGGCATCCATCACGACTACTACATGCGCCAACTGTGGGACTGGAAGGCATCGGCCGACCTCGAGACGATGGCCGCCGACGTCATGGGCGTCTACGCCCAGATCTGCGGATGGACCCTCGCTCGAGGCCACGCCCGCTCGGGCGACGCCATCGCCATCGGCGCCTACCTCGGCCGCGGCGACACCTTCGACCAGGCCATCGCGGACTTCTCCCGTTCCTACGCCGACCAGAACGAGAAGGACCACTCCGCGCTGGTCGACGCCATCGCGTCGGGTCGCGTCACCGCCCAGCTCGGCATCTGAGGGATACCTGAGTCTGGTGTCGCACGAGCCCCTCGACACCGGGAGGTGCGGGCCGCGAAGCTGTTCGGGTCGGCCGACCCCGAGTGAGGTGCTCGATGTTCGACCTCGAGGCATTCGTCGCCAGCGCACGAGCTGCGCTCCGCGAGACCCAACCGGCTCTGGCGGTCAGGGAGCTCGTCGAACGGGCCGTGTCGCGCCCGTCCGACCTCGACGCCGCGCTCGGTGAGGCCGACCGCTGGGGCATGCGGACGCTCCACGCGTCGGCCGATCTCACGATCCTGCAGCTGGTGTGGCCGCCCCACGTCGTGCTGTTCCCCCACGACCACCGGATGTGGGCCGCCAACGGCATCTACGGCGGAGGCGAGGACAACATCTTCTACCGTCGGGGCGTCGACGGCATCGCCGTCTCCGGTGGGTCCCACCTCGGGGTCGGCGAGGTCGCGCTGCTCGGGCCCGAGTCCATCCACTCCGTGCTGAACCCGCACCGCACGTACACCGCGGCGCTCCACGTCTACGGCGGCGACTACTTCGGCACCCATCGCAGCCAATGGGACCTCGTCACCGGCGAGGAGCAGCCGTTCGACGTCGAGGCCGTGCGACGCACGCTCGCCGAGGCCGACCGCGCCACCGTCGCCCACCGCTGACGGGGGTGGCCCCGGTCACGGCCCAGGCGTCGATGGCGAGCCCGGGGTGCGGACGATGGTGAGCGGGCGTGAGCCGAAGAAGTGCGGGCGCCCGACCGTGAAGCTGCGATCGGAGGTCCACGGGGCCGGCGGGGCGTGGGTCAGACCGGCCAGGCCGAGTACCGCGTCCTCGTAGGAGTCGCGGATCAGGCGGAACATGTTCCAGGCGGCGTCGAGATCGGTGCGGAGCTCGACGTCGCTCTCCCGCATGGCGGCGACGGCGTCGTCGAACTCGGCGCGGCCGACCGCGATGTCGACCTCGGAGGCGTCCTGGGCCACCACGTCGGCCAACGGCCGAGCCTGCTCGACCGGCAGGCCGGCCGCGGCGGCCACCCGGCTGATCGCCGACGTGCCGTGGGCCAGCACCATCATGAACTCCGGGACGTGGTCGATGTCGCCTTCCGGGAGGCAGGACACGAGCAGCGCGGCCGAGTCGAGCACCACGCCGGCCGACACCACCCACGAGTGGTCCTCGACCTGGGCCGGGAACGAGCACAGCGACGGGAACGCGGTGTGGCTCTGCTCGAGCGAGGCGAACCAGGCTGACACCGGGCCCCACACCGAGACCGAGGTCAGGGCACGGGCCGACTTGGTCCGCCGGATGAGCTCGATCGCCGACGGCGGCACCCCCATCAACGGTCGGAGCAGCCCGACCCCCTTCTCCCGCTCGCTGTAGGCCGAGTAGAGGGTGGGCAGGAAGCTGATGAGCAACGCCACCAGGCCCAGCCCGATCAGCGCCTCGAGGAAGGTGAGGGCGATGAGGCCACCGCCCTCGGGTTTGACGAAGCCGAGCGTGAACAGCGACGAGCCGCTCACCGCCATCGAGTCGGTCAGCGTGCCGTAGTCGAACCCCCAGAACACGAGGCCGAACCCCACCGTGACGAGGATGGCCCACGCCAGCGGCAGCATCACCAGCGACACCGGGGCGTAGAGGCCTTCCCAACCGAACCGGGCCGGCAGCCCGCGGCGCCGGATGAAGAGCCGGTCGGCCGACGCGAACACGAAGCGGGTGATGGCCGTGAGGCCGCCCTTGGGCAGCACGACCGTCTGGAGGGCCGACAGCAGCACTGCGCCGACCATCGCCGCGCCGCCGGCGACGGACAGGATGTGGAGCAGCATGGTGGGATCCTCGGACGTGGTCGTGCTGGCGGTGCCAGCGGAGCGCGAACGCGAGCGTAGGGGTGTCTGAGGGCGACACGGTGACTACCCTCGCTCTCCGTGACCGCTCTGGAGTCCCCCGAGCACTACGGGCAACTGTCCCGACCGGTGGACACGTTCGTCGTCGATCCGCTCAAGACGGCGCCACCGCCGCGCCGCACCGGCGTCGTCGACCGCACCGGGGCCATCGATCTGCTCAGGGCGTCGGTGCCGCATTCGTTGGTGCTGGTCATCGCGCCGACGGGCTACGGCAAGACCACCACGCTCGCCCAATGGGCCGAGACCGACGGGCGTGACCTCGCCTGGTTGTCGCTCGACGACCGCGACAACGACCCCGTCTGCTTCCTGCGTCACCTCGTGCTGGCCCTCGACCGCCACGAGCTGCTGCCCGACGAGGCGGTGCAGGCCCTGACCCGCTCGACCCCACCGATCCACACCGTCGTGCTCCCCCGCCTCAGCTCCGCCCTGTTCGCCCGACGCACGCCGTTCGTGCTGGTCATCGACGACGTCCACGTCATCCGCAGCGCCGACACCCTCGACTGCATCCGGGCGGTGATGCGCCACCTGCCCGCCGGCTCCACGCTCGTGCTCGCCGGTCGCAGCACCCCGGAGCTCCCCATCGGCCGGCTGCGGTTGGAGCAGCGGGTCACCGAGCTCGGTCCGGTCGAGCTGGCCATGACCGAGAACGAGGCGGACGCGCTCCTGCGCGCGGCCGGTGTCGAGCTCTCACCGGGTGAGTTGAGCGACCTCTTCCAGCAGACGGAGGGGTGGCCGGCCGGGCTGGCGCTGGCGGCCCTGGCGGTGCGGGAGAGCCACACGCCTGGCCAGTCCGTGGCGAGCTTCGCCGGGGATCACCGGTTGGTGGCCGAATACCTCCACGACGAGCTGCTGGCCACGTTGCCCGAGGACGTCTCGCGGTTCCTCACCCGGGCATCGGTGCTGCCCCGACTCTCCGGGCCGCTCTGCGATGCGGTGCTCGAGATCACCGGGAGCGGGCAGATGCTCGAGCGCCTGACCCGGTCGAAGAACCTTTTCGTGATCCCCCTCGACGAATCCGGGCGCTGGTACCGGTTCCACCACCTGTTCGCCGATCTGCTCCGGGCCGAGCTGCACGCCCAGGACCCGGCCACCGAGCGAGCCCTGCATCGACGGGCCAGCGCCCTCGCCGAGGAGCAGGGCGACACCGATGGCGCGATCCGCCACGCGGTGGCCGGCGGCGCCACGCGACGGGCCGCGCACCTCGTGCTGAGCAACTGCGTGCGCTTCAGCGGTCGCGGCCGCCACGCCACCGTCGAGCTGTGGCTCGACCTGTTCGACGAGGCCACCGTCCGCGCCGAGCCCGGGTTGGCCCTGGCCAAGGCGCTCCAACTGCTGGGCATCGGTGACATCGACGTCGTCGAGTACTGGATCGACGTGTCCGAGGAAGCCACCCGCGGCCTGCGCGCACAGCACCGCCAGTCCATGCAGGTCGCGGTCGCCGCCGTGCGCGCCCTCACCTGCGCGGCGGGGCTGGGGCAGATGGCGGCGTTCACCGACGTCGTGCGGGCCGCCGGACGCGACGACAACCCCTGGTGGGGGCTGGCCACCATGTTGCAGGGAGTGGCCACGCTCCTGATGGGCGACACCGACGCCGCCCGCGGGCTGTTGCGCGAGGCCGAGTCGGCCACGACGGACCTTCCCCAGGTGCACGCCGTCTGCCTGGCCCAGCTCGCGCTGGCGGCGACGAGGGTCGACGACTGGCCCGAGGCCACACGACTCGTCGGGCGATCACGCCAGGAGATCGACGAGAACCAGCTCAACGAGTACGTGCCGGTCGTGCCCGCCTACGCCATCTCGGCCCTGGTGCAGGCCCAGGCCGGCGACGTCGACGCCGCCCGCCGTGATGCGCAACAGGCGCGCCACCTGCTGAGCATCCATCGCAACATCGTGGCCCGCACGAGCCTGCAGGCGTACTGCCTGCTGGCCCGGGCCGACCTGCTGATCGGTGATCCCGTTGCCGCCCGCACGATGGCTGACGAGGCCGCCCTGGTCCTGCCCGACGAGCCGCTGGCCGTCATGGCCGTCGAGGACCTCCGACACGTGCAGGACTCGCTGGCCCCGCTCGAATCGCAGCTTTCCGAGAGCCCCGAGATGAGCCCGTCCTCGTTGACCACCGCGGAGCTCCGGGTGCTCGAGTTCCTGCCCACGCACCTCTCGCTGAAGGAGATCGGCGACAAGCTCTTCGTGTCCCGCAACACGGTGAAGAGCCAGGCGATCGCCACCTATCGCAAGCTCGGGGTGTCGTCCCGCGGCGAAGCGGTGACGACAGCTCGTGCGCTGGGCCTCATCGAGGCCTGATCATCCGAACACCGCCACCACCGGTCAGGCCGCGGCAGTGGTGGAGGTGCTCGACGCGCTGGTGTCGGTCGCGGCCCCGTCGGAGCCAGCATCGAGCACGATGACGATCGTGGTTGCCCCACCCTTCGACACCACCGTGACCCGGCCGCTGTAGGAGCCGCTGAACTTCACCGTGCCGAGGTAGGCCGAGCCGATGCCGGCGGATGAGGAATCGTCCACCGTGAAGGTGGTCGTGTCCTTGTAGAACGTGTAGGCGTCCTGCGGCGAACCGGTGCTGGTGAAGACGGCGACGAGCTTGCCGCTGCCCCCAGTGGCCAGCGAGCCGGACCCGGCCGCCGACGCCTCGCTCGGCACCGGGAACGTCTCGGGCCACCCTGGGGGCAGGTTGCCGTCGAGCGACAGCGAGATCTGGCCGTCTGCGGTGGTGACCTCGAAGCTCTTGTTGCCCGAGGTCGTCGACGATGCCGCGGTCGTTGACGTGGTCGAGGTCGACGGGGCGCTGCTCGAGCAGGCGGCGGTCGGGAGCATCAAGCCGGCCGTGACCAGGGCAAGGGCCACCGTCTTGCGCACATCGATCATCCACATCTCCATCGTCTCGGGATCAGGTCGTGATCCTAGGAGCACCCGCACTGCCGGTCGTCACCCAGATGGGGTGATCAGCGGGCGGCGCGGGCGGCGGTGTCGACGACCGCGTTCACGTCGAACAGGCCGACGAGGTTGGCGCCCTGCTGGGCGAAGGCGATGCCGTCGATGTGGCGGCGACTCATGATGTCCACCCCGTCGACGTGCACCAGTCGGGGCACCTTGTCGATGTCGCACTGGATGGTGAAGCCGAGGTCGCGCAACAGGTCGACCTTGGGCGAGCCGGGCTTGGGCGCCGCGCCGTACGCGTAGATGTAGATGTCGGTCGGGCCGATGATCGGCGTGGCCTCGGCGAGCCACTTCTCGGCGTCGGCGCGGACGTAGCCGATCGACGCCTTGTTCAGATCGATGTGGCCGTAGCTGTGGCTGGCGAGGGTCCAGCCGGTGGCCTTGAGCCGGTTGGCGATCGCCGTGGCCCGGTCGACCGCCGCCTGATGGTCGGGCGCGTCGACCTGGTTGACCCGCTCGCCGAACAACCCCTCGTAGCCCGTGAGCGCGATGACGCCCTTGGCCCCCTCGGCCGAGAAGTCCGGATGGGCGGCCACGAACTGGTCGACGATGGGGACGAGGTCGTCGTCGGTGACCCGCGTGCCCTGGTCGTCGCGCACCTCGACCTTCACGTCACCGGCCGGATCGAGCACGAGACGCCAGCCGAGGCCATGGCCATGGGTGTTGTCGTAGAAGTTGACGTCGTCCTCCGACATCACGAACGGCTTGCGACCCGCCGGCACCATGAGCTGGCCCCTGGCCGCCTTGTGGATGTCGACGAGCGTCCAGCCGTTGGCATAGAGCTGATCGAGGATCTTGCGGAACTCGCCGACCGTCACGAAGTAGTCGAGGAAGCCCTGCCCCTCCGAGCCCTTGGTGAAGGCCAGGTCGGGTCGCATCACCAGGGTGTGGAAGAAGAGGTGCTCGACCGGCCCCGTCCACGCCACCAGCACCGGGGCCGCGGTCGTCGTGGTGCTCGGCTCGGTGCTCGGCTCCCCCGCCGAGACCGTCGCGTTCGACGGGTCCCCCGCTTTCGACTCGCCGCTCGAACTGCAGGCACCGGCCAGCAGCGCCACCGCGAGCAGGGACGCCACGATCGTCGTTCGAGCTGTCCGCCGGGACCATCGAGTCACCCGGCGAGGCTAACCACCTCGGTCCTTCCCGAGGGCGCGGCCGGTACGATCGACCGATGGTCGACGTACCGCTCGCCCGGCACCTGCTACGGGCCAAGGACCTGGCCGACGCCCGCTACGCCGAGCCGCTCGCCGTCGCCGACCTGGCCGCGGCAGCCGGGCTCTCCCCCGCCTACTTCAGCCGGGAGTTCCGGCGGGCGTTCGGCGAGTCACCCCACCAGTACCTGCTCACCCGTCGACTCGAACGGGCGGCCGCGCTCCTTCGCACGACCGATCGATCGGTCACCGAGATCTGCTTCGCGGTCGGGCTGTCCAGCCTCGGGTCGTTCACCACGAGCTTCCGCCGCATGTTCGACCTGGCCCCACTCGCCTATCGGGCGGCGTCCCCACCGGCCGAGTCGATGATCCGCATCCCGGCGTGCGTGGCCCGGGCCCATGGCCGTCCGGCAAACCGCACGTTTCGAGAAGTCGGGGCGGGGACCCGCCCGTAGCGTCACCCAGGTCGGCCGCACCGACCGGCCACCGACAGGAGGACACGACATGCAGATCGCCAACGCGCAGTTCTGGGTGCACGACCAGGACGAGGCCCTCGCCTTCTACACGCAGAAGCTCGGATGGGAGGTCCGCTCCGACGTCACCATGGAGGACTGGCACTTCCGCTGGCTGGTCGTGGGACCGGTCGGCCAACCCGACGTCGGTCTGGTGCTGATGCCGGTCCCCGGCCCGCCGCTGCTCGATGCCGACAGCGGCGAGCAGCTCGGCGAGCTCGTCGCCAAGGGCGCGGGCGGCACGCTGTTCCTCACCACCGACGACTGCCAGGCCACCTACGACGAGCTGTCCGCCCGCGGCGTGGTCTTCAACGACCCGCCGACGCCCCAGCCCTACGGCATCGACACGTCGTTCCGCGACCCGTCGGGCAACAACGTCCGGGTCACCCAGGTCATGGAGTTCTCCTACGACCGAACCTGACGGGTCGACACCGCGTGCCGGTCAGACGGCGACGGCGTAGACGACGAGGTTGTCGAGGTAGTGGCCCGTCGAGCGGTTGAAGTCGCCGCCGCAGGTGATGAGGCGCAGCTCGGCATCGGGCACGGGGCCGTAGACGGCCTCGCTCGGGAACTCGTCCTTCGGATGCTGCTCGATGCGGGTCACGCGAAAGGTCACGACGCTGCCGTCCTCCCGCCGCACCTCGACCGGATCGCCGGGCCGGAGGTCGCGGAGCCGGTAGAACACGGCCGGTCCCGTGGTGGAGTCGACGTGGCCGGCGATCACGGCTGGGCCGGGCTGGCCGGGCTGGGGACCGGCGTCGAACCAGCCGGCCATGTCGAAGTCGGCCGGGGCGGCGATGCTGCCGTCCTCGAGCCGGGCCAGGTGCTCGAGCGGCGAGGTCACGCCGATCGTCGGCAGTGTTACGTCCACCGGCACCGACGGGGCCAGCACCCGTGAGGCGTTCACGCCCTGGGGTGCGGGACGGGCCGCCAGCTCGACCGAAGGCACATCGGCCCCGGCCGGCTCAGCCGGGACCGTGCTCGGCGCGGTCGTCACCGCCGGCCGTTCGGGGGCCGGAGCAGCGACGGCGTCGTGGCGGGACCCAGGCCGACCGCCGACGAGGGCGAGCGACGGCAGGACGCCGGAGATCGAGGCCAGCATCGCCAGGGCAATGACACCGGCCGCGCCGGTCGCCACCGCCAGGGCACGGCGAACAGCGCCTCCCTGACGGTGGCGTTCCGACGGGGGGACCATGTCAACCTGCCCGAACCATCGACGGGGCCGCCCGAACCATCGAGGTGGTCGCCCGGATCTTCCGGGTGGCGACGACGGTGGCCGGCACCATCAGGGCGAGGAAGCCGACGGCCACACCAGCAGGCAGCTGCGGCGCCGAGCCCGGGTGAGGAGCGGTTCCGCCGCCGCCGGTCTGGATGCCTCCGGTGGGCAGGGCCTGGGTCGCACCGGCGGCGCCCATGCCGGTGGCGTCGACGACCTTCACCAGTCGGAGCGGGTGGCCGGCGGTGCCGTCGAGCACCACCAGCGAGTTGACCGTGCCGGGAGCGAGATCGAGCTTCTCGACCGTGGGCGCCTCGTAGACCGCCGCGCTGAGCTCGACGTTGACCGAGCCGGCCGGGACGGCGGCGTAGCCGGTGGCTGACGGGAACGATGCCTGGTCGGCGAGGACCTGACCGGTCTGGACGTTCACGTCGACGTGCGGGCTGGAGGTGGCGGCCTGGATCACCCGCACGCTGGCCTGGCCGGCGGGCGGACTGCTGAGGTCGTCGTCGAGCACC
>Ga0302321_100005157_pt1 | contig 11406 bp, 6 predicted proteins | sample Fen_T0_1_FD_202505 | JGI IMG/M metagenome (GOLD analysis project Ga0302321, IMG submission 202505) | Peat permafrost microbial communities from Stordalen Mire near Abisko, Sweden - Fen_T0_1 | ecosystem: Environmental > Terrestrial > Soil > Wetlands > Permafrost | place: Sweden: Abisko...
CGATCACCCGCCGCGGCCGGCGGCAGTGACCACCGCGACGCCTTCTCGGCCCGTGCCATCCTTGAACCCATGACTGGTCCCCTCGCTACCGACGAGACGCGAATCGATCGCTGGCTGTGCGCGGTGCGCCTCGTGAAGACCCGCCCGCTTGCGACGCGGCTGTGCGACGGCGGCCACGTCCTCGTGAATGGATCGCCGGCGAAGCCGTCGACGAAGGTTCGCGCTGGCGATCGGGTGGAGGCCCTCACCGCCGATCGCAAGCGCATCGTCGAGGTCCTGCGCCCGATCGAGTCGCGTGTCGGGGCCACCGTCGCCGTGACCTGCTACGTGGACCACAGCCCGCCGGTCGTGCCCGTGGCCGGGCCAGGGATCGTGCCCATGCGTGGCGAGGGCCGGCCCAGCAAGCGGCTCCGGCGCGAGCTCGAGCGCCTGCGCAGGGCCGGCGGCGCCGGACCCTGAATTCGGGCAAAGGGCTTCCGGCGAATCATCCCTGCTGCGGTCCCGCGACGCCCACACTCGCCGCGCTCAGGCGCCGGGACCTACCGGCTCGCGGCTCCGAGGCGGGCTCCCCACGGGAGGCTGCCCAGTGCTGCTGGATCGCCCGGCGCTTGCGACCGTCGGTGGTTACCACCGGCTCCCCTCCGTCGGGAGGCCTCCTGACGGAATCGCCAGGCGTCCACGAACGCGACATCCGAGCGCTGGCCCTCATCGACACGCGCGGTGCCTGGCAGGTCGCGCGCTCCGGGCGGACGATCGCGGCCACTGGCCAATGGGCGTAGCCGCTCGCCGGGGCCGGCGAGGACTGGGCGCCTGGCGCCGAGGACGGCGCGCACCCGGCGGCGCCGTCGGGCGCGGATGCGGTGCTGGGCCTCGCTCGTTCTAGCGTACAACGCACCGGGGGGCTTGCGGCAAGACCCCGGTCGTGTGGCACCATGCCCCGCCGATGGCGACGTTCGGCGAGGAGGACGCACAGGGGAGGGAGCCTATGGGCGGCGACGTGCTGGCTCTCGAGGACATCGATCAGACCCAGGTCGAGCTCGTTGGCGGCAAGGCCGCGCACCTCGGGGTGCTCTCGCGGGTCGAAGGGGTCCGCGTGCCGGCTGGCTTCTGCGTGACGACCGACGCCTTCCGGCGGATCCTTGCGGAAACGCCATCGATCGACGAATGGCTCGATCGACTGTCGCACCTGGAGGCGGACGACCGGGAGGCGATCCACGCGCTCAGCGCAGCGATTCGCCGGGCCATCGAAGGGGTGGTCATCCCCGACGATCTGGCGACGGCGATCACCCGCTCGCTCGCCCGCCTTGGCGGGGTCGCCGCCTGCGCCGTCCGATCAAGCGCCACCGCCGAGGACTCGCCGACGGCCTCCGCCGCGGGCCAGCACGACACGTACCTGAACGTCGTGGGGCGGGCGTCGACCCTCCAGCACGTCAGCCGGTGCTGGGCATCGCTCTTCACCGAGCGGGCCGTGACCTACCGTTTGCGGAACGGCATCGACCACCGGACGGTGTCCATGGCCGTGGTCGTCCAGCAGATGGTCGTCCCGCACGCGGCCGGCGTCCTGTTCACGGCCGACCCGGTGACGGGCAACCGGAAGGTCGCCTCCGTGGAGGCGGTCTTCGGCCTCGGCGAGGCCCTGGTCTCCGGCCTGGTGAGCGCGGACGTCTACAAGGTGCTGGACGACGAGGTCGTCGCGAAGACGGTCGGCACCAAGCGTTTCGCCATCCACGCCTCGCCGGCAGGCGGGACGCGGAGATCGGCGATCGAGCCCGACCGGCAGGAGCAGCCCGTGCTCACGGACGCGCAGGTCGTGCGGCTCGCGCAGCTGGGCCGGCGGATCGAGGCGCACCTCGGCCGCCCGCAGGACATCGAGTGGTGCCTGGTCGACGATGACTTCCAGATCGTCCAGGGCCGGCCGATCACCACGCTGTTCCCCATCCCCGCGACCGGCGACCGGGAGAACCACGTCTACGTCTCGGTCGGGCATGGGCAGATGATGACCGACGCCATGAGGCCCCTGGGGCTTTCGATATGGCAGCTGACGACCCCACGGCCCATGGCCGAGGCCGGCGGCAGGCTGTTCGTCGACGTGACCCACGCCCTTGCCTCGCCGGCGAGCCGTCCGGGCCTCCTGGAGGTCATGGGGAGGGGCGATCCGCTGATCAGGGACGCGCTGCAGACCCTTCTCGATCGCGGCGACTTCATCCCGTCGCTCCCCGACGAGAGCCCCGGCGGGCCTCCGGTCGTCGGCACGCCCCTGACGATCGAGACCGATCCGGCCATCGTCGCCGAGCTCATCGGGCGCACGCAAGCCTCCATCGCCGCCCTGCGACGCGACATCCGGACGAGGTCAGGATCGGCGCTCTTCGACTTCATCCTGGCGGACCTCCAGGAGCTGAAGCGGCTCCTGGTCGATCCGCAGAGCCACCGGGTGTTCATGTCGGCCATGGAGGCCGCCTGGTGGCTCAACGAGCATCTGCAGGCCTGGCTGGGCGAGACGAACGCGGCCGACACGCTCACGCAGTCCGTCCCCGACAACGTCACCTCGGAGATGGGGCTTGCGCTTCTGGACGTGGCGGACGTGATCCGCCCGCATCCGGACGTGGTGGCGTTTCTGGAGCACGTCGAGGACGACGGCTTCCTGGGCGAGCTCCCCAACCTCGCGGGCGGGCGGGAAGCGCGCGACGCCATCCATGCCTGGCTCGACAGCTACGGCATGCGCTGTGTGGGCGAGATCGACATCACGCGACCGCGCTGGAGCGAACGCCCCACCACGCTCGTGCCCATGATCCTCGGCAACATCAAGAACTTCGAGGCGGGTGCAGGCCCGCGGCGCTTCGAGCGAGGGCGGCAAGAGGCCTGGAACAAGGAGCAGGAGCTCCTGGGGCGCCTGCGGGCCTTGCCGGACGGCGAGCGGAAGGCCGCCGAGACCAAGCGCATGATCGACCGGGTCCGGACCTTCATCGGGTATCGGGAGTATCCGAAGTACGGCATGGTCAGCCGCTACTTCGTCTACAAGCAGGCCTTGCTGGACGAAGCCGAGCGCCTCGTCCGGGCCCACGTGATCCGTGAGAAGGAGGACATCTTCTATCTCAGCTTCGAGGAGCTTCACGACCTCGTGCGCGCGGACCGCGTGGATGAGCAGCTCATCCGCGAGCGGAAGGCAGCGTTCAGGTCGTATCAAGCGCTCACGCCGCCCCGGGTTCTCACGTCCGATGGTGAGGTCGTCGCCGGGGCGTACCGACGCGACGGTCTACCGGCCGGCGCACTGGTCGGCCTGGCGGTCTCCGCCGGGACCGTCGAGGGGCGCGCACGCGTCATCCTGGACATGGCCGAGGCCGATCTCGAACCAGGCGACATCCTGGTCACCGCCTGCACCGACCCGAGCTGGACGCCGCTGTTCGTCGTGATCAAGGGCCTCGTGACGGAGGTGGGGGGCCTCATGACGCACGGCGCGGTGATCGCACGGGAGTACGGGTTGCCGGCCGTCGTGGGGGTGGAGCATGCCACCCGGCTGATCCAGGATGGTCAGCGGATCCGCGTGCATGGCACCGATGGGTATGTCGAGATCGTGCCCTAGATGTAGTTCCCGGACACGTCGTTGACCAGGGCGCATCTGCGTCAAGGACGGTCGCCAGGTCCCGGCGACGGTGCCACGCATGCTCGTGTGGTCGTGCGGAGCGCCTCCATTCAGGGACAGGCTGGCCCGCACGGCGAACCGACGAAGAGGCCGCTCACGCCCGGCGGACGAGCCGGGCTAGCGCGCCACGCGGTAGCGGAGGCAGACGACGCTCGAGCTGAAGGTACGGGTCTCGACGAGCTCGAGATCCACGCGGCGCTCGAGCTGGGGAAAGTACGGAATGCCACCGCCAACCAGCACCGGGTAGACCCGGGCCCGGTACTCGTCGATCAGGCCCAGCGCGGCCGCCTCGCCGGCCAGGGTCGCGCCGCCGATCGCGATGTCGCCCTCCCCCGGCTCGGCTCGCAACCGCTCGATCTCCTCCGCGAGGCCGCCGGAGGCCAGGCGGGCGTTGCCCTGGACCGCCGCCAGCGTGGTGGAGAACACCACCTTCGGGAGCGGCTTCCACAGTGCGGTCCATTCGATCTCGGAGTCGTCGAGCGCTGGATCCTGGTCGGCGGTCTCCCAGTACAGCATCGTCTCGTACAGCCGTCGTCCCATCAGGTGGACGCCGACCCCTCGGATCTCGTCGGTGACCAATCGCCAGATCTCCTCGTCGGGCGGCGGCGCCGTGATGTCGCCGTCCGGTCCGACGATGTAGCCGTCAAGCGAGACGCCCATCGAATAGGTCACGCTGCGCATCAGGAGTCCTCCTCGGTGACGGGCTAGACGATACGACCGTCGGACGCCGCAGGACTCAGCCCTCGAGCAGTCCAGCCTCGGCGGCCTCCGCAGTCACGCGCGCGGCTTGCTCGACATCGCCCATCGCCTCGAGGCTGGCCACGCCCGACGAGATCGCCTCGGGTTCCGCTGCGAGGATCCCGAGCTCGGTCCGGACTCGCGTCGCGAACGGCCGGGCTCCCATCGCCTCGTAGGCCGCGAGCGCGGCAGTGAGGTCCTCGGTGTCCCGGCGGACGAGGCCCCGCAGTCGGCGGACGGCTGCTCCGACGAGGTGGACGCCGCGCGCCTCGACGTAGGCGACCACCCGGTCGAGCCCGGCGGCATCCGCCGGATGGCGGCGGTCGGCCAGCAGCGACGCGGCCAGGTGGAGGTAGTCGAGACGGCCGGCGAAGAGCCGATGCTCCCCGAGGACGCCGCGCTCGAGCGCCGGCAGGTCAAGATCGAGATAGGCGCGGAACCGCTGATTCCGGGCGTCGGGATCGGACCGGTCCAGCAGCGTCCTGGTCAATGACTCGAGGTGCGCGGCCGCGTCTGGATCGGCCAGCCCGCGGGCGGTTGCCAGGGCGGCGAGGAACCCGGCGACGGCGAACGCCGGAGCACGGAGCTCGGATTCGGCCCAGGAGCGCTCGGCGCGGCCGGCCTCCGCCAGGCACTCGTCCCATCGGCCGAGCGCATGCAGGGCGATCGCGCGCCACGCGGACGCGCCCATCGACCAACTCGCCGCCTGCCCCGCCCCGACACCTGCCCGCGCTTGCGCCGCGGCGCGCTCCGCCACGTCGAGGTTGCCGCGCTGCAGCTGGGTCATCGCCGTCATGTTCGCGATGTCGAACCGCTCCGCGACCGTCAGCCGGTGCTCGATCGTGCGTCGCACTGCGATGAGCTCGACCGCGGCATCGAGGCGGTCGTCGTCGAGCTCGGCGACGGTGAGGGCGTCGAGGGCCGAGCTCACGAGGTCGGGGTCGTCGAGCTGCCTCGCGAGCTCCAGCGCCCGGCGGCCCGCGATGGCATCGGACTTCCACACCGGCCCGTGCGGGTTCCCGAACGCGAGGGCGAGGTTGCCGTAGAGCCTCGCCCGGGCAGCGCTCGCGACATCGAGCAGCTCGACGATCCGCGTGAACTGCGCGTCGATCGCCTCCGGCGAGCCTTCGTAGGCGCCCGCGCCACCCCATCGGCTGCGGACGATCATGGCCTGGGCGCGCGTCCTCAGCTCCTGGTCCGGTCCCAGCTGGAGCTCGAGCCCGAGTCGATGGGCATGTTCGAACGCCTCCATCGCCTGCTCGCTGCCAACCCAGATCTGGCCCAGCCGCTCGTACAGGTCGGCCTGCGCCTCGCGTGGCGAGAGCCCGATCGCGGCTTCGAGATGACGCGCGGCCTCGACCGTCGCCCCGCCGGCGCTCGCGGTCTCGGCTGCACGCCGCAGCCAGACGGCGGCGCGGCCGATCAGCTCCTCGGACGGGGCCTGTCCGAGCAGCGACCCGAGGCCGGTGGCCTCGCGCAGGTGGAACGCCACCAGCTCGGCCAGCTCGTCCTCGCGACCTCCGGCAACCGCCGCCGCCTCCAGCCACGTCCCGGCTGCGGCGTGCAGCCTGGCCCGCTCCCTCCGTGGGAGCGTGCCGTACGCCACCTCGCGGATCAGGATGTGCCGGAAGGTGGCAGCGCCGCGGCCCGACAGGCGCACGAGATCGTGGTCGGCGAGCGCGTCCACGGCCGCCTGCGCCTCGGCTGGGCTCATCGCCGGATCGAGGGCAGGCAGCGCCTGGACCTCGAACGAGCGGCCGAGGACCGAGCCGAGCTGGACGACCCGCCGAGCCGAGGGCCCGAGGGAGTCGAGGCGGGCGAGCACGGTGCCGTGGACCGTGTCGGGCAGCGAGGCGACAGCGGCGGCAATGGCTGCCGGCTCGGGCGCGGGGCCGAGCGATTCGGTCAGGGAGCGGACGATCTCGCCGGCGTAGAACGGATTGCCGTCCGCGCGCTCCACAACGGCCGCGACGATCGCCGGGGACGGGTTCGTCAGCAGGTCTGCCACGAGATCGGCGACGGCCTCGTCCGGCAGCGGCTCGAGGGCGATCGACACGGAGTTGCGACGTCCACCGCCCCACGACGGGCGTCGGTCGAGCAGCTCAGGGCGCGCCAGCGCGATCATCAGGACCGGCACGTCGGCGCGCGGCTGGAGCATCGCCTCGACCAGGTCCAGCAGGCTGTCGCTCGACCAGTGCAGGTCTTCGATCACGAGGACGAGCGGCGTTCGCTCTGCCACCAGCTCGACCAGGCGTCGCCAGGCGCCGGCCATCGCCAGGCGGTCGCCCCCCTCAACCTCGGCGGCACCGATCGTGGCCGCGATCAGGTCAGCGGTGTGGCCGGCCTCGCTCTCGCCGGCCCCGGCCAGCCACGCCTCCAGCGAGTCGCGGACCGCGTCGGGGGACGCGTCGCTGGCAAGACCGAGGATCGAGAGCAGGATCGCCCGGAGCGGCCAGAACGTGAGACGCTGCCCGTATGGGAGGCACTGGGCGACCGCGACGGCAGCTCCGGCGTCGAGCCCGTCGAGGAACTCCTCGAGCAGGCGCGACTTGCCCACGCCCGCTGGCGCCACGATCGACGCGAGGTACGGCCGCCGCTCGTGGAAGGCTCGGTTCGCCGCCAGCCGGAGTTGCACCAGGTCGTCGTTCCGGCCCACGAGCCGGCGGCGAGTCGCCGTGTTGGAGCGCGGGATCTGGCCCTCGAGGGGTCGGGCGGCGATCCGCGCCGCCTTGCCCTTTGCCTCGACCAGCAACGGCTCGCCGAACACGTAGCGAGCGCTGGCCGCGAGCGCCGTGCGCTCCCCGGCCAGGATCGCCCAGGCGTCCGCCCCCTGTTGGAGACGCGCGGCCGTGTTCACCGGGTCGCCCGTGACGAGGAACTCCGACGCCTCGGGGTCGCGGGTTGCGATGACCTCGCCGGTCGTGAGGCCGAGTCGGATCGCGATCCGATTGCCGAGAAAGGCATCGTCCCGGACGCGATCCCGAAGGTCCAGCGCCGCGGCGCAGGCGCGGGCCGGGTCGTCGTCGTGGGCGGACGGCAGGCCGAACACCGCCATGACGGCGTCACCGATGAACTTCTCCACGCGGCCGCCGTGGCGCTCCACCGCGTCCCGAGCGAGCGAGAACAGCCGCGCCATGAGCGCCCGGACGTCCTCGGGGTCGAGACTCTCGCCGAGCGCTGTCGATCCGACGACATCGGCGAACAGGATCGTGACCAGCCGTCGCTCCTCAGTCATCTCCGTATCATGCGCGACGGCGGCGATGCCGGCGCCACCGGGCCCAGGCGCTGCCTCCGCGGCTCGTCGGCGCTACGCTGGGGGCCGCCCCCGATCGGGAGCGGAGGACGCGCTGGAGGAAGACGGGATGGCTCCGGTCCGGGACGCGACGCTGGCGCTCGGACGGGCCCTGGCACTCTGCCTGGTGCTGGTCTCGCTCGGCGGCTGCTCGCTGTTGCGGATCCGGGACGACACGGGTGTGGCGCCGTGCGAGGCGCGCATCGATCGCGGCGTGCTGCCGGAGTGGGCCCGGGCCGGGTTCAGCGAGCCGGACCCCGCGATGCCGCACGCGATCGGGCGCGCCGGCGACATCGTTGCGATCCTGTTCGGCGACCCGCTCAGCGCCCCGCCGGCCCTGGACCGGAACAACAAGATCCTGTGGGTCGCGAAGCGGATCGATGGGGCGACGGACCTGCGGATCACCGCCCAGCGCATGGACGGCAGCGTCGCGCTCGGGCAGGCCGTCGAGCGCACGGTCGCGGGTGGGCCAGGCCCCTCGATCGTCGACCTGCCGGTCGCCGGCTGCTGGCGCCTCGCGCTGGCCTGGGGCGCCGTGAGCGATTCGCTGGACCTCGAGTACGCGGATCCTCGTCCCTCGAGCTCGCCCTGACCCGGACGCCGGCGAGGCACCAACCTCCAAGCCCTCACCCGCGGCGGCCCCACGCATCGAGCCGCGGCGATCGGGCAGCCCTTGCCAGCGCCCGTCCCACCGTGCAACGCGCCGGGGCGTGGTGCACCGGGTAGCATCTCACCAGCCGTCGGGCGCCGGGGCGCGGTCGAGGCGGCCCAAGGAGTGAGCGCGTGACCTTCACCGAAGTGATGGATGGCGTCGTGCGCGGCTTCGAGATCGCGGGCGTCGCGGTCCTCGCAGCCGGCGGACTCATCGCCCTCGCCGTCTGCGCCCGCGACCTGTTCCGCGGCCCGCCGCGGCTGGCGTACGAGCGCCTGCGGCAGAACCTCGGCCGCTGCATCCTCCTGGGCCTCGAGGTCCTCATCATCGCCGACATCGTCCTCACCGTGACCATCGACCAGACCATCGAGAGCGCCCTCACCCTGGGGATCATCGTGCTGGTGCGGACCTTCCTCAGCTTCTCGCTCGAGATCGAGCTGGAGGGCACCGTCCCCTGGCATCGCGGAACGGGCCGGGCGCCGGGCTGACCCTCGAGCCTCCCTGCCCGCCACCCGAGGCGGGGCGGACCACCGACGAACACGGGGGTCGGGGCCTGCGGCGCTGGTGCCGGGCGCCCGTGCGGCGGTCATCGTCGGCAGCATCGCGACCACGGCGTGCCCCGACGGCCGGCAAGCCGCTGCCCACCGGGAGCCTGCCAGTCCCACGATCCAGCCTGAGGCACCATGTCGCCCGGGACACCATGACCGCATACTTGGGCTGAGAGCGAAACCACCGTTCCTCGAACGACGAGGCTCACAAGTGCCCAGGCAGCCGGCGACCACATACGCGCACGACCCTCGTCGGTTCGTGCTCGGAACGAAGGTGATGCCGCCGCCCGATCGTGATGAGCACATCGCCCGCGAGCGACTCTTCCGGCGTCTCGACGCCGCCACGACCCGACCGCTGACGCTCGTCGCCGCACCCACCGGATTCGGCAAGACCACCCTGTTGAGCGCGTGGTCGAGACGCGCCACCCGAAGGACGGCGTGGCTCACGATCACCGCGGGCGACAGCGACATCGTTCGCCTGGCGGCCGGCATCGTCGCTTCCCTGCTCCGGGCCGGTGTCCTGCGCGATGACGGCCTCGCCAGGGACCTGGTTGCGCCCGGGATCGACGTCGCCGCCCAGGTCCTCCCGCAGCTCCTGGATGCCCTCGATGACGGTCAGCCGCTGGTCCTCGTCCTGGACGACTACCACCTGCTGAGCGGTGTTGCCGCGCATGGTCTCATCGACACGCTGCTGGCGGACATGCCCCCGTCAATGCGAGTCGTGATCGCGACGCGGGCAGACCCCGAGCTTCGGCTCGGTCGCCTGCGCGCCTCCGGCTCGATGGACGAGGTCCGGGCCGACGAGCTCCGGTTCGACCCGGACGAGGCCGCCCGGTTCCTCAATGGATCGCTCGGCCTCGACCTCGATCGCGACTCGCTCGAGACGTTGGAGGCCCGGACGGAGGGGTGGCCTGCCGGCCTGTACCTCGCGGCGCTCACGCTCCGCGTCCGTTCCGACCGCGCGAGGTTCGTGACGGAGTTCGCCGGCTCGAGCCGGCACGTCGTCGACTACCTGAGTGCCGAGGTCCTCGACGGCCTCCCGTCGGGGGACCGCACCTTCCTGCTCCGGACGTCGATCCTGGAGCGCATGAGCGGATCCCTGTGCGACGCCGTGACCGGCATGACCGGCTCCGCGACGCGGCTCCGCGACCTGGAACGGGCCAACCTGTTCATCGTGCCGCTCGACGAGGACAGGACGTGGTTCCGATTCCATCGCCTGTTCGCCCAGCTCCTGCGCTCCGAGCTCGACCGCGAAGCGCCCGAGCTCCTGCCGGAGCTGCACCGGCGCGCCGCCGCCTGGCATGCGGAGTCCGGCCGGGTCGAGGCCGCGGTCGATCACGCCCTGGCGGCCGGCGACCGCGTCCTGGGCGCCACGCTCGTGGCTCGGTCCTGGCGTGAGCTCGTCCGGAATGGCCAGTACCAGACGCTCGAGCGCCTGATCGGGGCGATCGGGACCGATCGGGGTGCCCTCACGGGACCGCTCGCCGCCGTTGAAGCCATGGTGGTCGGCCTGATGGGTCGCGATCCCCGCCTGGTCGAGCGGCTCGTCGAGGCGGCCGAGGCGTCCGGCTGGGTCGGGCCAACACCCGACGGCAGGTCGATCGACACGGTCGTGGCCGTCGTGACGGCCAGCCTGGTGGGGCTCGACCTGGACCGGGAGACGAGAGCCGCACGCCAGCTGGTCGACGACCATCCCGACGACCCGGAGTTGCTGACGGCCGGCCGTGCGGCGCTCGGGATGAACCTGCTCCTCGGAGGCGATGCCTCTGGTGCGCTTGCTGCCCTCGGGCCGGACACGCCGATGTCCGGGTACCCGAACGCGGAGCTGTACGGCTCGGCCGCCAGGTCGCTCGCGATCGGCGAGGCTGGGGATCCCATCGCCGCTGAGCGCCTTGCGAGGGCGGCGCTGGCCAGGGCGGAAGGCTGGGGTCTCGACGAGTCCAGGGTGGGAGGCTCGCTCTGGTTGGCACTCGGCACCGCGATCGCGGGACAAGGCCGGCCTCACGGGGCCTTGCCCCTGCTGGAACGGTCCCTGTCCCTGTTTGGCGTGCCGGGCACGCTCTACCGCGCGTACGTGCTCATCGCCCTCGCCGAGGCGTACGGTGCCGTCGGCGAATCGGCAAAGGCGCGGGCAGCCGCCCGCGACGCGCGCGCCATCGTCGACGCGGCCCCGAGCGCCGGGGTTCTCCCGGAGCGTCTTGCCGCCGTCGAGCGCCGCCTTCGGGTCGCGACCGAGCGCCCGATCCGGGCGGGCGACCGGCCGAGCGACGCCGAGCTGCGCGTCCTGCGCCTGCTGGCAACGTCCCTGACCGCCCGGGAGATCGCGGGCGAGCTGTTCATCTCGGTCAACACGGCCAAGACCCATACGAGGGCCCTGTACCAGAAGCTTGGGACCTCGTCGCGCGAGGATGCCGTGCTGCGGGCGAAGGAGCTCGGGCTGCTGTAGCCCGCCACGACCGCGGGGCCCGGGTGATCGGGACCCGGCGGCGCAGACCGGCGCGATCACCCTGGGTGGATCGGCAGCAGGGTGATGGCC
>Ga0302321_100005158_pt1 | contig 11404 bp, 7 predicted proteins | sample Fen_T0_1_FD_202505 | JGI IMG/M metagenome (GOLD analysis project Ga0302321, IMG submission 202505) | Peat permafrost microbial communities from Stordalen Mire near Abisko, Sweden - Fen_T0_1 | ecosystem: Environmental > Terrestrial > Soil > Wetlands > Permafrost | place: Sweden: Abisko...
GGCCAGAGCCCATGTGGCTGGTGGTCTCGAGTGAGGTCGATCAGAACAGCGCCGCAGCGATTGGCTGGCCCCTCGACTCGGGCCCGGAACCTGCGCAGACCTTCGACGTCCCCGATCTGCTCTTGCTCGACGGCCTACCGTCGGCCTTCGCGCGCGAGCAAGCGCGTCGCTCGCGCGTGCGTTGGCTGACCGCGGCGTTCATCGGTTTGGCTTTTGGGTTGAGTGTGGTGCTGTTGGTGCTGCGGGTGCGCGCGGCCGATCGGCACATCTCTGAGCACTTCCTGGAGGGACTCGAGCCTGACTTGGCCACGCGCATTGCGCCTCGTCCGATGCTGCCATTGCTGGTGGCGGTGTTGGCGATCGGGCTCGGCTTCATCGCGCTCGGCCTGGTCGCGCTGGCGCGCTCTCGTTAGCGGGCGGCGTTTTTTTTCAGATCCTCCGGCGCCCTGGCCCGTAGCCAGAAAAGCCCCGAATTTTTGGAGGATGGTTTGACCGCGCGCACCCTTCGTTACCTGGTCGCTGCTCTTGGCATTGGCATTCTATTCTTGGCCTGCTGTACGCAGGCGGATGCGCGCAGCCCGTTTTGGCGGTCGCGGCCGGCCCCACCGCCTTATACCTTTTCGATCGAGGACGAGAACGGCAACTCGCTGCCCACGTTCGCCAAAGACGGTCGCACGTTTCTCTTGGGTGAGCCGGGTCTGCGTTACAACATCCGCGTTCGAAACCCGACGGGCCAGCGCGTCGAAGCGGTGCTGAGCGTCGATGGCCGCGACGCGATCAGCGGCCAACCGGGCGACTACGTGAACCAACGCGGCTACGTGATTGCTGCCTACGGTTCGCTGCTCGTGGAAGGCTTCCGTCGCAGCATGGAAGAGGTCGCGGCCTTCCGCTTTACGAGTCCGGAGGACAGCTATTCGTCACGCCTGGGCACGCCGCAAAATGTGGGCGTGATCGGTGTTGCGTTCTTCCCGGAGCGCGCGCGCCCGCCCGCGCCGGTCGTCCGCCGTCCACGCCCTTTGCCGCGCCCAGCACCGCTGCCCTACGATGACTCCGGAGACGGCCGGAGCAGCCGTGTCATGGACAGCGATCGCGTCGCGCCGAGTGCGCCCATGAAGCGCTCCGCGCCTAGTGCTGGCGGTCCCGCGCCTGCGAGTGAGGGGCGTGCGGACTCAGCACCGCGCTCGCGCGCCGAAGCCAAGGGCTCGTACCGCGAAGACCTCGGCTCGAGCGGCAGCGTGAACAACTTGGGTACTGAGTTCGGGGAGAGTCACGAGAGCGTGGTAAGCTCGGTGTCCTTCGAACGCGCTTCGGGGACGCACCCCACACTGCTCAGCACTCTGCGTTATGACGATGCGGACGGCCTCAGTGCGCGAGGAATCGACGTTTCCGGCTATCGTTATGGGCGAGTTTACCCAGACGAACCACAGGCGTTCCCGGTTTCACGCTTCGCGCAGCCGCCTCCCTGAGCGCGCGCCAACGCCGCTTCGAGAGCCTCGCCTGGCAACTCTGAGAGGCGCCTGCCAGGCGCGCGCCTCGTTGACCATTCGGGCTTCTGCACTCAATGGCGCGCGTACGGGAATTGATAAAAATAGCTCAGATTGACGCCCAATGAGTTCGCGCTAGCGCCATGATAGTCGGCCTCTTCTGGGCGGAGCTGGAGCCTCGTATAGCGCAAGCCAACCGCGAGCCCGCCCCAGATGAAATCAGCCTGGACGATGCCGCCGAGCGCGGGCGCGAACTTGACCTGGCCGGCTAGGGCGCCACCGCCCGAAAGCGAGTTGAAGACGTTCCACACGCCGCCACCGCCCACGCGAAAGTGCCAATCGTCGTTTCGGTAGAAGGCCAGGAGCTCGATGGGCAAGCGTACGAAATCGAGCGAAGCGTTGTTCGTCGGCTGCATGCTCGAGTATTTGACCCCGACCGTGAGCAGCGTTTCGAGCCGATGCGGCTGCTGATCGAAGAAGATGGCGCCGCCGCCCAACGCCAGGATCAGACCGTTACCCGCCTTGATGTCCTGACTCGTCCCGTCCGAATAGTGGAGCACGAGCAGCGTGTCGGCGCCGGCATTGAAGTCAGCAACGAAAGCCCCTCCCGCTTCGAAAGTCGTGGCCTGCGCGGGCAACGACCAGGTAGTCAGGCCCGCGACGAAGACGAATATACAAGCTGATTGGATCGAACTCATTGGTCGAATTGTCGTTACCACTTACCGGCAATACCGGGGGGCGAGGCGAATCCAGCAGGCGGAGGGCCTCGCGGAGAGACCCTCCCGGCCGTTCAGTTGCAGCCGATGCGAGTCGCGTTGACGGCGACGTCGTCGTAATAGTAGTCCGCTTGTCCGCTCCCAGCTTGGAAGCGCTGAATTCCGATCTGCAGTGAATTGATGCTGGCGACTGACCAGGTGGCCGCCGCGGCAGTGACTTCAGTACTGTCGATGTAGACGTGCAACGCGGTCGGAGACTGATGCCACTCGTAGCAAAACCATTTATCCTGCGGGACCTTCGTTGCCGAGGCGTCGTTCAGCTTGTCATTGGAACGCAGGTTCGTCGCAACCTCGCCAGAGCCCATCTCATTCAATATGCGCACCTGGTCGCTGGCAGCGTTGAGAGCCATGAGGCACTGGTGTCCACCCGCAGCCGACTTGACGCGAACCCAGGCTCGCCCCCAGAAATCCGTACCCGGAAACCCCTTGGTCGCGGTGAGGTAGCCACTTCCGGTCGCGGCGGGTGCACTCATGTGAACCGCGTGGGTGCCGCCGTGCACCGGTGTGGAAACCACCTCGACCGTGTAACCACTGCCCATGGTGACTTTCCAGGGGCTCGTCGTGGCTCCCGGCGCGGCACCCTCGAAGTCATCGCACAGCAAAAACGACGAGCAGTCCGCAGCTCCGCCGCCACCCGTCCCGGTGCCCGCACTGCCGCCGCCCGCTCCTGTGCCGCCAGTCGCGTGTCCTCCGCCTGCACCCGAGCCTCCACTCGGAGCAGCGCCGCCCGTCCCGGCAGTAGCGCCGCCCGAGCCCGTCGCAGCACCGCCTGCACCACCCGTAGCCCCGCCCATGCCGATCGCTGCGCCCGCCGAGCCTCCGACTGGTGCGCCGCCCGAACCTGCTGGCGCTCCTGCCGCAGCTTGACCGCCGACCGCGGCCCCGCCCGCCGATTGCGCCGCCCCTGCACCGCCCGGATTGGAGGTGGGAGCATCCGAGCCGCAGCCGGTCACGCCCACGACAACGAGCGCGAGGTAGAACGGAAGGCGTTGAGCGTTGTGGCTATTCGAACAGAAGCGTTTTGGCATTTTAGGAGTTCTCCAGTCGGTTCAGTGGTCAGCAGAACCTCGACCGCCGCGAACCTTCGTTGCATCGCGGCTGCGCGACACTGACTCGAGGCGCGCGGGCGACGAGGGGGATGTCTCCGTGTCGATGCGATCACGGATGCCGCTCAGTTTAGACTACTTCTTCACGCGCGAGTGCTCGAGAACGAGCAGGAAGAACAGGCCTCGATCACACTGCTCTTCGGTGCCGGATTATTCGAAGAACATTGAAACCTCGCGTGTCCCATAATGCCCCGTGAGTCTATCTTCTTTGGGAAAACTGGGCCCTAGCGCCAACGAAGCGAATGAGTCGACGAAACAGATGGTGCGCTTCCCGAAGTCGGCACGCCGCCTTTCCCCGAGACGGCTCGTCGGGATTCGCGAAAGACGAACAGGGCGTGACACTGGTAACCGGTGCGTGTCGGGCACGATTTCTAACAATTCGGGGCACGGAACCGCAGATGCCAATGGATGCCGAAGCCGACTCCGCGCCGATCGTTGCCGCACAGAAGGCATCCGCAGACAGCGCGCGTGCCGATGAAAGAAAACAGCCCGCTCAGCCGTCCTCTTCGCGGTCTCGCCGCGCTCAGCACCGCGTTCTCCTTGACCGCGTGCGCGCAACACGGTGACGGAAGCGCCTGGGTTGCACATGGCGGAGCCCTCATCGACAGCGGTGGGCAGTCCGGCGCGCCAGTTGCTGGTTCGAGCGTCTCGGCCAACAGCGGCACCGGCGGCGCGCAGGTGGGCCCGGGCGGAGCGCCTTCCGCGCAGGGCGGAGGGGCCCCGGCGCAAGGGGGCTCGGGCGGCACCTTTTCGAACGGGCCGGCAGGTGCAGGGGCGAACGAGCTGCGTCCGGCAGCGGGGGGCTCTGGCGCTGGCAGCGCCGGAGCCAGCGTTGGCAGCGCCGGAGCGAGCAACGCTGGAGGCTCAGGCACCGCGTCCACATGCGCGGGTCTCGTCTGCGATGATTTCGAAAGCGGTCAAGTCGACGCGAATCGGTGGGACTTAGTCACCAAGGGCGGCACGCTGGTCGTTCAGCAGCAGCGCGTAGCTCATGGTAAGTACGCCGCGCAACTCCACGGTCAGGCTGGGGCAAGCGATGATTGGCATTGCTCGTTGCCGAGAGTGCGCCCGCGCGCTCAGACGTCGTGGGTGACGGAAGTCGACTCGGACACTATTGGCCGAAAGGATATCCTCGAGAGGCCCACCCCGGCCCGAGCAAGGCAAGTGAGATCTGCCCGCAAGTTGCGGCAGAGCCCGAGACCAGATTGCCACGCGCCGACCCTTGACTGAGCCCGTCGTCACCGTTTGCGCCGCAGTCCGGCCGCAGACGCAGCGAAAGGCGCCTTCAGTATAGCGCTCTGAGCTGGCAGGTTTACGTTTTTCCGACGGATCCCCCGTTGTCCGGCTACTGCAAGGGACCGACTTTTAGTTCGCTCAGGCTGCGCACTCACCCATATCTATTCGGAGAACCGTTCATGACCAAGTCCCGACTCACGGAACGCCATCGGCCTCGCTGTAGCCGTGGCGTCCTGGCCAGCGCAGTCGCGCTCGCCGGATTGAGCGTCGCGGGGGCAGCCCATGCCCAAACGCTCACCGTGGACGCGTCCACGAGTCCAAGCGGCAATCCGCATTTTTGGTCTGCCTGCGTCGGGACCGGGACGGCGAGCCTCACGCTGCGCGCGGACTTGCAAACGCACTACAAGCTCGCAAACCGCGAGCTTGGCATGTTGCGCGTGCGAGGACACGGCGTTTTCAACGACGACATCGGGATCTTTCACGGGACGGGCAGCACGCCCACCTATGATTGGAGCAAATTCGACACTTATCTGGCCGCAATCGCCGCGGCCGGAATGCGCCCGATCATGGAGCTCAGCTTCATGCCGAAGGACCTGGCCAAAGCTGGCAATAGCCGCGACCCGGCCAGGGATCTCACCGTCTACAAGCAATTCATCCAAGCCGTAGTCCAGCACGCGGTCGACAAGTACGGCGCCGCTGACGTGGGCAAGTGGTACTGGGAGGTCTGGAACGAGCCGAACTATTCTGGTTTTTGGAACGGCACGATGGAGGACTACTTCTCGATGTACGACGCGGCCGCTGCCGGCGCCGCGGCCGCGCTGCCCAACATCTGGATTGGCGGGCCTGCGACCACGCAAGGGTCGACCACACAGATGGGCGATTTCTTGAAGCACGTGAAGGCCTCGGGTGCGCGGGTGACGTTTCTCTCGTCTCACGCCTATGGGGGCGGCGCAGCGGCGACCGCACCTGCCAATTTCGGTATCAACGACAACAACGGCCGAGTCGGTGTCATTACGGGTAACGGCTACACGACTGACCAGATCGAATCCCTGAACACCGAGTGGAACACGTCCTATTCGGGCCAGGGTGGAAACACCGCTGATAACTGCGTGAGCATGGATACGCATGCGAACGCGGCGTTCATTCTCAAGTCGGTCAAGTTGCTCGCCGATCAGAACAAGGGCGATAAGCCGCCGCTGTCCATCTTCTCGTACTGGGCAGTATCGGATGTCTTCGGCGAAGCCAACGGCGACGCCGGCTCTTACATCCAGCAGCAAGGCGGGGGCACGCTCCCGTTTGGGTCGGTCTTCGGTCTCCTGACTTACCAGGGCGTCCGCAAGGCGGCCTACAACGCCTTCAAAATGCTCAATTACACCGGCTCGAAGCGCCTGTCCGTGACCGGCGGCAAGGGTACCAGTGATGGCGTTGACGGGATGGCAACCATCTCCGCTGACAACAGCGAGGTCGCCATCATCGTTTACAACTACTACTCGACGATCAATACGACCGGTTCCGACAGCGTGACCGTCAACGTGAACGGCTTGCCGTTCGCCGGCAAGAACATCTTCGTTACTCAATTCGCCGTGGATGCAGACCACAGTAACCCGTACGGCGTCTGGGCCACCCAGGGCAAACCCAAGAATCCGACCGAAGCCCAGTGGCAAGCCATGCGGCAGGCGCAACATTTGGCTCTGGCCACGCCGGTGACCCCCGCGACGGGCAGTGCCACATACACGGCGACTTTCGCCGTGCCGAGGCAGGGAGCGGCGATGATCCTGCTCAGCTTGAAGCGCCCCGTGACTGGACGTGACGGTCTCATGGACATCGAAGCCGAGGACTACGACGGTCAGTCCGGCGCGACCAAGGAGGATAGCAAGGACGCTTCTATGGGGCAGTCCATCGCTGCCGCCGCCGCCGGCAGTTACGTCTTCTTCGACAACGTGGATTTCAGCGATGCTGGCGTCACCAAGGTCGATTTACGTGTCAACGCACAGACCGCGACGACCGTCGAGTTGCACGCGGACACACAGACCGGCACGCTGATCGGCAAGTGCGATGTCACGGCCACTGCCGCGAACTGGGCGACGCAGTCGTGTACCATCACCAAGACTACCGGCGTTCATACCGTCTATGCCGTGTTTGGCGGCGCATTGCGTTTGAACTCCCTCAAGTTCCAATCGGGCGACGGGGTGAGCGTCGGAGGGATGGGCGGGGCCTCGGGCGTGGCCGGCGCCGCGGGCATGACGTCTGGCGCTGGCAACAGCGGGATGGCGGGCAGCGGAGCGTCGAGCGGCGGAGCGTCGAGCGGCGGAGCGTCGAGCGGCGGAGCGCCGGGCACCGCTGCTGGGGGACCCGCCTCAACGGGCGGCTCCGTGGCGCAGGCTGGCTCGCAGGCTTCGAGTGGTGGTGCGGCGGGCAGCGTGCCCAGCTCCGGCGCGGGGGCCCCGGGCTCCGGCGCGAAGCCGGCCTCGACGGACGACAAAGGCTGCGGCTGCCGCTTGGCGCCACAGCGCGCGTCGTGGTTCGACGGGACAACCGTCTCCGGCCTCGTCGCTCTCGGCTTGTTGATCCGTCGTCGTCGTCGCTCGCGCGGCTGATCGGCAAAGTTTCAACCGCCAGGCCGACGAACGGCCTGTGATTTCAAACGAACAGTCTCCCAAACGAACAGCCTCTGTTTTCAGTCGAGAAGCCCATGCGGATCCATCCAATCACTTGCACAGTTGCTCTCTTGCTCGCTGCGTGTTCGAGCAATGCCCCCACGGGTTCGAACGGCGGCGGGTCTGGCGCGGGCGGATCGCTCGGGACCACGAGCGGTAGCGGGGGCAGCGCGGTCGCATCAGGCGGCATGGGCGCCGGCACCTCGGGTAGCGGCGGAATGCCCACGAGCGGCGGCAGCTCGACGGGCGGTACCCCGAGCGCCGGAGGTGCCGGCCAAGGTGGCGTCCCCTCGAGCGCCGGCACTCCCGGGCTGGGCGGCAGCGCTGGGGCGATTGGGGCCGCCGGAGCCGCTGGGGTTATTGGGACCGCTGGAGCCGCAGGAAGCAGCTTCGTTCAACCGGCTCTGGTCACTTCGGCCGCTGGCGCGTATTGGGTGACCAGCGGCACGCTGACCGAGGCGGCTAGCGGCACTGCCGACGTAACGGTCAACGACACGGCCACGGCTCAAACCTGGGAGGGATTCGGCGGCTCGTTCAACGAAAAGGGCTGGGCCTTCCTTTCGCTGCTCAGTGAGGCCGATCGGAATACAGCGCTCAATCTTCTCTTTGGCAGGGATGGCTGCAACCTCACCTGGGGTCGCATTCCGATGGGAGCGAGCGACTACTCGACGGACCGCTACTCCCTCGATGAAGTGCCCTCAGGCCAGACCGACACCTCGATGGCAAGCTTCTCGACCACTCGTGATGAGCAGCAGCTCATCCCCTTCGTGAAGGCCGCGCAAGCCGTCAAGGGCGATCTCCGTTTCTGGGCCAGCCCTTGGTCACCGCCCACGTGGATGAAGGACGGCCCGTTCAACGACGACTCGGCGTTCGACGGCGGCTCGATGAAGAAAGACGATGCAACGCTGGCCGCGCACGCTCTTTATTTCGTCAAGTTCGTGCAGGCATACAAGCAAAAGGGCATCAACATCGAGCTAGTCTCTCCCCAGAACGAGCCCGGCTACAGCGGAACCTACCCCACGTGCGCGTGGGCGCCGGCGACGTACGCGACCTTCGTTGGCAAACATCTCGGCCCGGCTCTCAGCCAAGCCAGCCTGGATACGAAGATCATGCTTGGCACCTTCAACGCTGGCACGGGGGATACCTCGATCGTCAGCACCGTCATGGGCGATACCACCGCGAGCGCCAAGATCAGCGTGCTCGGCTATCAGTGGGGCATGCAGGGCAACGTCAAGGCCGATCAGAAGTATACGCGTCCCATTTGGCAGACCGAGCACAAGTGCGGCAATTATCCCTGGGAGACTGGGTTCGTCGATAAGATCGCCCCCAACGACGGCGCATACGCAATCGAAAGCTGGGGCCTCTTCCGAGACTGGATCAAGGCAGGCGTGACGGCGTATAGCGTCTGGAACCTGGTGCTCGACACGGCAGGCATCGGGATCGACTCGAAGCGCGTCTGGCCGCAAAACGCTCTTCTGACCGTCGATACGGCCACGAAGAAGCTCACTCCCACGCCAACTTACTATGTGTACCGCCATTTCACCCAGGCGGTGGCACCAGGCGCCGTAGTACTCGGGACGACGGGCGGCGATGCGATCGCGTTCAAGAACCCCAACGGGACCATCGTCACGGTCATGTACAATTCCGGTGCCGCGAAGGCGTACGTGGTCGCGGTAGGCGGGAAGAAGCTGCAATTCCAGATGCCGAGCGGCGGCTGGGCCACGATCACGAAGTGAGCGCCGTACGTCCTCGTGGCACAACTCCGATCCCGCCGGAGCGCCATGTACTTGTCCTGGCACCAGCGCACGCACACCGATCCGGCACTCTCGCTGTTCCGCGAGCTGATCTTGCAAACGATATCCGCGCCCTAGCGAACCGCTCGGCCGTCGCTAGGGCAGCAGCGCGGCCGCAAATCTCAACGCATTGCGTACGCCCAGCGAATTGAGGCGCTGCTCGGCCAACTGCCTGAGCTCGCGCCCCTCATGCTGACCCAACACGGCTCCGAGTCGAAATCGAGAGGCTTCGGCGTGGCAGAGCATCTGCGCTCGCTCGGCCAACTCGATGGCGAGCGTTAGCTCTGCCACTGCGAGCGCCGATTCGCCGGCAGACGTTGCTCGAGCCGCCCGAGCCATGGCTGCCAACACGGAGGTCCAAGCAGTGTTTTCGTGCTCGAGCTTGGCGATCTGCAGAGTCGCTTCGGCCCGGCGGGCCTCGCGCGAAGCCCCGCCTGCCGCGAGTAGCATGCGCGCGAGCAAGAATGCGGTCATGCCGCGGATGTAGTGAACGCGCAGTAACTGGCTGCGCGCGAAGCGCCGCTCGGACTCCCTGAACCGAGCCAAGGCGGCTTCGGCGCGGCCACTGTACAGCTCGACTTCGCAGCCGAAATACAGCTCTCGCCAATTTTGCAGCAGAAATCTGGGACTCTGCCAGCCCTTCATCGCTTCGCGTAGCTGCTCGGCGGCGGCCTCCGGCTGATCCATGGCGAGTAGCAGCGGCGTTTGCGCCGCGACCCGCAGCGACGTGGAGGTGAAGCGATCCCCACGGTGCTCGGCGCCTTTGAGCAGGCTTGGTAGCTTCAACGCGAGATCGTTGAACGAACCCATGTTGACGAGACTGAACAGATCGTAGATCGACGCGTTCGTGTGCCAACCCGCCCGGTGTTGCGGCACATCCTGGTACGCCGTCTCGAGCAGCGAGTGTGCGTCGTGCCAGCGCCCGCGCAAGAACTGACTCACGCCACGGCAAGCTCGAACGAACGCGACGCAGCCGGCATCGCCCGTTCGCTCCGCCAGACCGGTAGCGGTCTCGAACAAGGCCGACGCCTGCTCGGCGGCCTTCGGCCCAGGCTCGCGCGCGCGATGCGAGGCCTCGAGCGCCAGCGCGCGCGCTCGTTGCAAGAGATCGCCTTGGCGGAGCGCGGTCAGGATATGCTGGCTCTGCATGCTCTCGCCAAGGATGGGATCGATGAACACCATGCCGAAGGCGGCGTTGTAGAGCGCTTCGACGCGCGCGCGGGCGAGCGCTCCGACCTCGGACGGGGCGCGGGCGCTGTGCCTGGGGACGACCACGCGCAGCCACGAGCGGTAGAAAACGAGCCAAAACAAGGCTCTACCGGTCGTGCGTGGCGCGCGCAAGCCGAGCGATTCCAGGCTGCGCCGGAGCAGCGCCACGCCATCCACCACCTGACCCGAGTAAAGGAGCTGTATGGCTGCGGCGGATTCGAGCTCAGAGCGCTCGATGCCGGACGTATGTGCCACGGCCTCCACGTACACGCGAGCGGCTTCCGACCCGCGTCCGTCCCACTCCAGCACTTCGGCAAGCCGCCTCCGAGTCTGTTTCGCTTCGACCGAGTCGACCGGCAGCTTTTCGAGCGCAAGCCGGTAGAATGCCTCGCTGCGCTTGAAAGCGAGCTTCTCGGCGGCTCGTTCTCCGGCCCGGATCGCCGCCTGTCCCGCGTGAGCCGCCTCACCCGCGCCGCTCCAGTGCCGAACCAGAGCGTCGGTATCCAGCACGCTCGCCTGCACCAAAGCTTGCGCCAGACTGGCGTGGTGCTCGCGGAGCAACTCGGGGCTCAGCCGCGCGAGCACGGATTCGCGGATGCGATCGTGACACGTCTCGAGCACCTCGTGGCCGTCCGCCTGCGCGACTCGCAGCAGCCGGCGTTGCCCGAGGATGGCGATCGAAGGTTCGAGGGAATCGTTCAGCTTGGCGGCTGCGTCCAGAATTTCGGTTCTGACCGGTCGGCCACTGACGGCGACGAGCTCGAGCACCCGGCGCACAGCTGCGTCCACGCCGACAAGCCGCTCTTCCACCAACCGCTCTACGCTGACCGTCAGCTCGCCGGTCGAGCCCCAATTCGCGCTACGAGGGTCCAAGCGGGCACTGGTGGCGAGCTCCTTCACGAGGAACGGATTGCCAGCCGCCTCGCGCGAGACGGCCTCCGCGGCGAACCGTGCAGCCACGTCGTGGACACCGAGCTCCCGAAGAAAGAGCTCTTGCACCTGCACCGAGGTCAGACGATTCAAGGTGAGCTCGGTCATGGCAACTTCTGCCGGCCAACGCCTCACCAGATCGTGAACGAAGTTGCTCGCATCCGCCGGCACCTCACGGTGGCTGAGCAAGAGCAGCACTTTCATCGGGGGAGA
>Ga0302321_100005159_pt1 | contig 11404 bp, 10 predicted proteins | sample Fen_T0_1_FD_202505 | JGI IMG/M metagenome (GOLD analysis project Ga0302321, IMG submission 202505) | Peat permafrost microbial communities from Stordalen Mire near Abisko, Sweden - Fen_T0_1 | ecosystem: Environmental > Terrestrial > Soil > Wetlands > Permafrost | place: Sweden: Abisko...
GCCCCAACACGTAGGCGGCCTCCTCGTGGGACAGGTCGTGGTAATAGCACTGCGTAATGGCATTGCGCTCCGCTTCGCTCAACAGCAACATCGCCTTTTGCAGATCGAGGCGCATGCCGGTATGGCGCGACTCCGACTCGGTCGGCTCCGGCTCCGGCCGCAACTCGTCGTCCATCGCGATCTCGTGCTTCTTGCGGACTTCCGACTGCCAGACGTTGAACGCGATGCGGTACAGCCACGTCGAAAAACGCGACTCGAATCGAAACGACTGGATATTTCGCCAGGCCAGGATGAACGTCTCCTGAGCGAGGTCGTCGGCCAAGGCTTGGTTGCCGGCGGTCATTTTACGCAGGCTCGCGCGCAGGGCGGATTGATGCCGCCGTACCAGCTCTGCGAACGCGTGCCGGTCCTCGCGCAACAAAACGCGCGTGACCAGGTCGCGGTCTGCGAAGCCCGGTTTCTCGTTTTCCTCAATGGCGCGAACCATGCGCGCGAAGCTCGATGTGCTAGCCTGCCGACCCGTCCTTGGCGCGGGCCGTCTCGATCTTCCAGGAAATCAGGTAGCCGAAGCCGGTGAACATGGGGATGAGGCCGATACTCCAGGGCGCTGCCACTTGCCACATGAACAGGCCCAGGCCCAGGCCCACACCGACAAGGATCAGTCCGGTGCGTAGTGCAGCGTCGCGCGGCGGCATGAACAGTTCCGGCGGCATCGGCTGGCCTTTTTCGGCCATGGTGATCGCCAGATCGTGCAGGATATGCAGCCTTCTCAGCTTGAAATACAGGATCAGGCCGATCACCACCAGCGGCGCACCGACACCGCAGACGATTCCCGCCAAGGCCACGCTCGATGTAAAAAAGTCCATCAAATTTCTCCCGGCTGTGCCCGGGGCCGATCTGCCTGCGGGCGGTTGAATTGTCGATTTTCAAGTATGACGCTGCCAACCGCCCGTTTGGATGTAGCGCCTTACACCTTTCAGTCCGCTGCCATCTCCGGCGTGGGCGGCGCCGCCGTCGCGTTTTCCGGCAGCTTGTGCATTTTCATCAGCGGCGAATAGCGCAGCAGCAAGCCGCCCAGCACCACCCCGACCACGCCGCACACGCCTACCGTTTGGCGCAGTCCGATCCACTCGCCGAGATACCCGCCGACAATAGAACCTACCGGCGCCATCGACACTGCCACGAAAATCAGCGTCGATGTCACTCGGCCGCGCAAATGGTCCGGCGTCACCGCCTGCCGCAGCGACAGGTAGTTGATGAAAAACAGCATCGTGCCCAGGTCGAAAACGAACAGCGTCGCGCCCATCTGCAGCGTAGCCCAGGTGCCGGCCTGCACGAAGGCGATGGCCAGCCACGAGACCCCGCTCATGGTCATGCCGGTCAGCATGACGCATCCCACACCGAAGCGCCGGTTCAGCGGCTGGCAGGCGGCCGAGGCCAGCAGGAAGCCCAGCCCCGCCATGGTGAACAAGCCGCCGATGCTGCCCGCCGACAGGTTCAGGTCGCGCGCCGCAAACAGGAACACGATGGCGAGGTACGCGTGCTTCAGGAAATTCCAGATCAAAAGGCTCACGGCGATCGAGCGCAGCACCGCATGATCGCGAATCATGTGAATGCCTTCCTTGATATCGGCCTTGATGCTGGCCCAGGAAGCGTTGCCCGCCTGAATCTTCGGCGCGTCGCTGGCCTTGGGCGGGATGCTTTTCAGCATCCATGCCGAAATGAAGAACGAGGTGGCGTCGAGCAGGATCGCAAAGGGTGCGGTCAGCCAGTGGATGATCGCACCGGCGAGCCCCGGGCCGATCAGTTGCGCCGCCGAATCCGAGAGCGCCATGCGCGAGTTGGCCTCAACCAGATTCTCCTGGCCGATGCGTTCCGCCATGAACACCTGATAGGCGGCCCAGCCGATGATGCCGCCCAGCCCCACCAGGAAACCGACCAAGTACAGGATCGGCATGGTGAGGACGTGAAACCATGCCGCCACCGGGATCATCAGCAAGATAGCACCCCGCCCCAGGTCGGCCGCCACGATCAGCGGCAGCTTTTTGGAGCGGTCGATCAGCACGCCGACGAACAGACCGAACACTGTGTACGGCAGCGCCTCGCAGGCGATCAGGTAGCCCATTTCCACCGGCCCCGCATTCAGCAGCAGGGCAGCGGTCAGCGGCAAGGCCAGGAACGTGATCTGTCCGCCGAAGTGGGTAATGCTGAGCGACAGCCATAGCGTGCGAAAGTCGCTATGGCGCCAAAGCTTACCCAGGTACTTGTCCAATTTATGTGATTCGTGTTTCATTTTTTATTCCGCTGGTCGGATGGAGCGAAGGCCCCATGCCAACTCTTGTTGGTGCTGTTATGGCGGAGATAGGAAACTAAGGAGACTACTGCTCGTATCCCGGTACCCCGCCGTGTGTTCCGGCGGGGCATTTGGCCTACCGGGCTACGCGCTGATGCCGACGCTGGAGTGCGGGCGGGAGAGGCCGATGCCGACCAGCATGCAACCGCGCAGGCGCACCCATACCCCGGCAGCAGGCAGGGCGATGTTTGCGAAAGTGTTGTGCGGTTGTTGCATGTTCGGCCTCACGAAGTGAGATGTTCTGCGGCGATTTTATCGTAAGTGTTTCGGCATGGCAAAGCGGGCAGGGTACGCGCAGGTGCGAATTGTGTTGCCAGGGTGCAGCATCGCGCGGCCGCCGGCTTTGTTCTTCAAGTAAGAAAGCGCATCTTTTCGGGCTTTGCAATTACTTGAAATCATTGAACAAACGATTAAACAAATACGATCTAGTCGTCGCACTGCAACATGGGGTGGGCGCATTGCCCCGGCAAGATTAGGGCATGTTTTCGGTCGATGGTCTAGCGGGAGGTGTTGACGAAATTGCTTGCCCGATGCCGAAGTGGATAATCGGTTCGAAGCGAACAGGCAGCGATGGCTTATGGACAACTGATCCGGCGGTTCCATTGCTTGATCCGCTTGCAGGCGCCTTCCGAATCGGTCCAGTCCTCATGGCAGGCGGCACGACGCGTCAAAACAGCGGCTCGATGACAGATCGCAAGTTGTCACGCGACGGTCACTTACCCTCCCTACCATGATGTTTCGACTACATGGGGGACGCATGAAAAGAAAAATTGCAGGCTTGCAGCGGGTCACGATGGTGCTGAGTTGTACCGTGCTGGCCGCATTTACCTTTTGGGTATCGGGCTGCGGCGATTCGGGTTCCTCGGCGAGTCTTGGTGACGACCCGTCGACCGCGCCGGAGCTCATCCAGGCAACCTGGGTGGAAATCGGTCCCAACAACCAGACTATTGCCCGGGCTGTCACGTCCGACGCCTTCAATTGCCCGTTCCTCAAGGCCGACGGCGCGCTGACGCGCATGAATATTCGCGTTGCCGCCGGCACGGTTCCGCAGCGTACCACCGCCAGCGCCGCAGCCGATTCCAAACCATCCGTTTTCCCCTACATTACTTGTGAATTGACGCTGGCCGCCACCACGCAATCCGCCTCTATCGCCGGTATTGTTCTACCTCTACCCAAGGTCAACCCACAGCGCGTGTTGGTGTTGGCCGACACGGGTTGCCGCATGAAAAAGACCGACAATATTTACCAGGCGTGCTCGGACCCCGTCGCTTGGCCATTCCCGGTAGTCGCCGCCACGGCGGTCGCCATGAAACCCGATCTGGTCTTGCACATCGGCGACGCCCACTATCGCGAGAACGCCTGTCCGTCCGATATCGCCGGTTGCCAGAATTCGCCGTGGGGCTACGGTTGGGACGCCTGGCAGGCCGACTTCTTCAAGCCCGGCGCCGCCTTGCTGGCCGCAGCGCCTTGGATCATGGTGCGCGGCAATCACGAGCAGTGCCAACGCGCGGGCCAGGGTTGGTACCGCTTTCTCGATACGCGCGCGTACGCCGCCGCCACCTCCTGTGACGACCCCGCCAACGACAACACCGGAAATTACTCGGCCCCTTACGGCGTCATGGTCGGCACCGACACCCAATTCATTGTGTTCGATAGCGCCAATGCCGGCGCCGCCGCTCTGCCGACTACCGACCCGCAATTCATCGCTTATCAGCCGCAGTTCCAGGCGGTCGCGCAGATCGCGAACAAGGCGGGCGTGGCCAGCATCTTCGTCAATCACCATCCGATTCTCGCCTACACGCCGGTAGCGGGCGCCAATCCCACCACCGGGCTGGCTTCGCTGCAGTCGGTCGCCAACGCCGTATATCCGCAGGCCTACTATCCGCCGGGCGTGCAAATGGCAATGCACGGCCACGTACACGACTTGCAGATCATCAATTTCGCCAGCAACCACCCTGCCACCATCGTGAGCGGCAACGGCGGCGATACTATCGGCCTCAATATTCCCGATCCGCTGCCCGCTACCGTCGTTCCTGCTGCGGGTACGGTCGTCAACAATGTCGCGCAAACCAATACCTTCGGTTTCATGGTTATGGACCGGCAGGCGGGCGGCTGGCAGGTGCGCGCATTCACGGCTGCGGGCAAACTCTTGACGACGTGTTCGTTCGCCAATTCCAAGATCGCTTGCGACAAGCAGGGATTCATCAACCCTTGACCGCTTTACTCCTGCGCGCCGTGCCGCGGACGGCGCGCCGCGTGTGCGTCTGCCTGCTCTTCTTGTCGTGCGCGTCATGGCCCGCTCAGGCTGTGGACTCCCCCATGCCTCGCCAGCCCTCGCTGCCTGCATCGCCGGTCACTCCGCTGCTCGCCACCAAGCCGGCCAAGATCGATAGTTTCACCGAAAACCCCGCGCTTGCAGCTTTGGGCAAGCGTCTGTTTTTCGATGAACGCCTGTCGGAGCCGCCGGGCACCAGCTGCGCGAGCTGCCACGACCCCAAGCGTGGCTACTCCGGCAATCACGGCTCGACCAAGGGTGTGGCGGCCGGCAGCCGCAACGGCGCTTTTGCCATTCGCAACACGCCCAGCGTGAAATACCTGCGTTACGTGCCGCAGCGCTATGTGTTCCTCGAAGACGAATCGCCAGCGCCCACGCCATTCGGAGGCTTTTTCTACGACGGGCGAGCCAATTCGATTGCCGAAGCGATCCGCGGCCCGCTGCTTGACCCGCGCGAAATGAACAACCGCAGCGAAAAATTCCTCGCCGAAAAACTCGGCCGGCTGGAATACCGCGCGGCGCTCGCCGACGGGATTTCCGGCGACACGCCGGCTGCGCTGATCGACGCCGCCGGCCGCGCCATCGAAGCTTTCTTGTTCAGCGACGAAATGTCGCCGTTCACCTCGAGGTTCGATGATTATCTGCGCGGTGGCAAAAAATTGAGCCCGGACGAGATGAATGGCCTGAGCCTTTTCAAGAACCCGGACAAGGGCAATTGCGCTTCCTGCCATACCGTCGTCGACACTTCCAGCAAACCGGCGCGTTCGTTGTTTACCGACTTCGGCTTCGACGCCATTGCCGTGCCGCGCAATCGCGCCTCCCCTGCCAATGCCGACCCGGCATTTTTCGATGTGGGCCTGTGCGATACGGCACGCCGCCTCAAGTGGGAGGAGGCCGGGCAATGGTGCGGGTATTTCAAAACGGCCAATCTGCGCAATGTGGCGCTGCGCGAACGTTTCATGCACAACGGCGTTTTTTCCGATTTGCGCGACGCCGTCGCCTTCTACGCGACGCGCTCGACCGATCCCAAGCTTTGGTATGGCGCGCACCGCAAATTTGACGACGTACCGCTGCGCTACGTCGGCAATGTCAACGTCAGCGCCAGTCCGCTCAATCGCCGCGAGGGTGTCAAGCCCGCGCTGACCGACAGCGAAATCGGCGACATCGTAGCCTTCATGAAGACACTTACCGATCGATAGCGGTAGTTGTCCCGACACGAATTTGTGCCTTGTGCCGGGCGGAAAAATTGCTTACGCCTGACCTTGCCTACCCGCGCTTCAACACCTCAATCCGGCTGCGCGCATCATCGGCAGCGGTCCCATTGGCCTGATAGCTGATGAACTGCTGAAACGCCGCCAGCGCCTTGGTCTTGTCGCCCTTGGTTTGATAGGCAATACCCAGCCGGTAGTGCGCACGCAGCTTGTCGTTGAGTTGCAGCGCGCGTTCGAAGGAGGCGATGGCGGCATCGACCAGTTTATTTTCGAATTGCGCGCGGCCGAGGCCGAAGTGGGCGAAGGCGCTGTTCATGTCGGAGGCAACCAGGCGCTCGAATAGTTTCTGCGCGCGCGCCGGTTCCTTTTCGTTGATCAGCGAAAAGCCAATGCTGGCCCAGGCATTGGTCAGCGCATCGGCGAGTTGCGCGTCTGCCCCGGGCTGGATGCGAATCAGCAGGGCTTCGGCCTTTTCGTATTCCTTTTCGTAGATGTGCACTTGCGCACGCAGGACCGCGCCGCGATTGGCGTCGATCTTGCCCATCTCCTCGGCATTGGCGATGGCCTTGCGCACGCTGCCGCCGGCAATGCCGGGCGCCTGCAAATAGAATTGCAAAAGGTCATTGCGGGCGTCGAAAAATTTCGGATCCAACTCCACCGCTTTGACGAATTCCTCCTTGATGCGCGAGGCGTAGGTAAAGATGGCGCTCATGCCGCCCGACAGCGCCGCCGAGGCGTACAGCGTGCCGAGCGCACTGTGGCAACGCGCCGACTGCGGCAGGGACGCGACACAACGCTCGGCGAGCGTGATGGCGGCATCGCGTTTCTTGGCGTCGTCGCTGACCACGCGCGCCAGAAACCAGAGCGCAACGTCGTCCTTGTCGTTCTTGGCGAGTCGATCGCGCGCAAGGGCTTCTGCCTCGACGCGCTTCTGGTCCTTCAGCAGTGCACGAAAATCGCTTTCCTGCGATTGACCGAAAGCGCAGGTGGCGGTGGCCGCTACAATGAAGCAAATCATGAAATGGGCAGCTCTGGGCATCGGCGTGGCTTTCAAAAAGGATTTCGGAATAACGCAGATACAGGCGAATCGTTGACGCCACGGGTTTTGCGTTACAGTCGCGGCATGAGTGAAAACAAAGAATCGGCGGCAATGCTGGGCTACTGTCGCGCCGGGTTTGAGGGCGAATTGGTTGCCGAGTTCAATGCCCATGCCGGCAAGCCCGCGGCGCGGGTCACGGCAGTTGCCGGCAGCGGATTTGTGCACGCCGTTTTTCCGGCGGGGGTGCGCGGCGCGTTGCAACGCCTGTCTTACCTGGAGACGGTATTCGCGCGTCAATGTTTCCCGGCCGATACCACACCCATTGCCTTGCCGGAGCGCGACCGCGTCACGCCGATCGTGGAAAAGGCGCGTGCTTATTTGCAGGAACAACACATTACCGCCATTGCGGACGTGTGGGTCGAACACCCGGACACCAACGACGGCAAGGCGCTTTCCAAGCTGGCGGGCGCCTTGCAAAGCCGTGTGCTCGAAGCCCTCACGCAGTCGGGGCTGGTGCAACAGAATGCGGGGCGGCGGCTGCACGTGCTGCTGACTCCCGACAAGAAGGCCTGGCTGGGAGTGGCCGACGTACAGCGCGCGTCTTCATGGCCGCTCGGCATCCCGCGCCTGCGCATGCCGCGCGATGCACCGAGCCGCTCGACCCTGAAGCTTTCCGAAGCGATGTACGTATTCCTGGGAGACCGCGAAGAGAAGGTGCTGATGCCGGAGATGCGCGCCGTGGATCTTGGCGCAGCACCCGGCGGCTGGACCTGGCAACTGATCCATCGCGGCCTGCACGTCACCGCCGTCGACAATGGGGACATGAAGGGCGAACTGGTCGACAACGCGCTGGTACGGCACATCCGCGAAGACGGCTTTCGTTTCCAGCCGAAAAAGAATGTGGACTGGATGGTCTGCGACATGGTCGAAAGCCCGTCGCGCATCGCGCACCTGGTGGCGCGCTGGCTATCCTCGGGTTGGGCGCGTCACTGCATCTTCAACCTGAAGCTGCCGATGAAAAAACGTTACGAGGAAGTGCTGCGCTGCCGCGCCATCATCGAAGACGGCCTGCAAGCCGACGGACGCATCATCGACCTGCGCATCCGGCAGATGTACCACGACCGGGAAGAGGTGACCGGCTACTGCACGCTGGTTTCGCGCCGACACTAACGAATCGCAGCACATCGCTGTGCGCAGGCAAAAAGTCAAAAGCTCAACACAGAGACACAGAGACCACAGAGAAAACCCAAGAAGCTTTTGAACTTCTCTGTGTTCTCTGTGCCTCTGTGGTTCAAAGTTTTTTAGTTCGCCACCTTGAAGCCGATTTCCGTTTCGTAGGTACGGCCGTCGGCGCCGGGATTGAATTTCCAGCGTTCCAGCGACGAGCGTACCGCGCGATCGAAAACGCGCGGCGGATTGGAGCCGAGGATGGTGACGTTGGTGACGTCGCCGCCGGCATTCATCGTGACTTTGGCGCGCACGGTGCCACTTTCAACGCCGGCGCGAATCGCCTCGCGCGGAAAGTCGGGCTGTTCGCGTTTGATCACGGTGATCGTCTGGGCGTCCACCGGGGGTGCTACCGGTCGCGCGGTCGGTGGCGCGGTGGCAACCACCACGGGTGCCGGCGCGGGCTGTGGCGCAATCACGGGCGGCGGGGTAACCACCGGCGCCGCGACCGGAGCGGGCCGCACTTCCGGTACGGGCGCCTTGGCGGGTTCGGTTTTGACCGGTGCGGGCGCTGGGGCGGCCGGTGCGGGGGCCGGAGCAGGCGCGTCCTTGAAGTTCTTCAGGCTTGCCATATAGTCGACCGATTTGCGCGGCGCGTAGAAATCCGGCTGCGTTTCCTGGCGTTGCGCCACCGATTTCAGGCGGTCTGCAGTAGTCGGTACGGATTCGCTTTTTTGGCAGGCCGCCAGCAGCAATAGCGCAACTGCGCCCATGGCTGCTGCCGGTCGTGCCGCGCTGCGGCAGGTGGAGCGTAGTTTCGTATGCAACAAGGTGGTCTCCCAATCAACTTATTGCAGCGTGTAGTGCAAGCTGCAGGTCCAGTACTGGCAAATTATCTCATTTGCCGCCGTTTGTAACAGGGGTGACGCAAGAATCAGGGATTCGCCGATGGTCGTTCGACGATGGTGTAGAGGGCAAACAGGTTGGCTTCGTAATCCTCGATCGGCTCACCCTTGGCGTTGCGGTCCCAGCCCAGGGATCGGCCCATATTGCGAATAAAGGCGTGGTCGGCGGTATCGAAGGCTCGTACCCGCAGGCCGGCCTTTTCAAATTGCGCCTGCGAGAACGGCGAGCGGCCGTCCGACCACGGCAGGTACGGCTCGTTCGGTCCGGACGGCTTGGGATATAGGTTGTAAATGATGAATTTGCCGCCGGGACGCAGCGCCTCATGGATGTGGCGCAGGAATTCCTCGTCGCTCACCCCCAGGTGGATCAGCTGGCGCGGATTGGCCACCTTGCGCTCGGGTTTCAAATACCCCCGCTTCAACGTATTCTTGGACAGGATCAGGTCGAAATTGCCGCCGACCGCGGCGACCGCCTTGGCATCCTTCGGATAATAGCCGTGCACCAGCGTCACGCTGCCCGCATGCGCGAATAGCCCGCCCACGCCGGCTACGCGGCCCTGGTCGCCCGGTTCGCCGTACAGCGCTTCCAGATAATTGTCGGGATCGACGCCGGTGACGTCGGCGCCGAGGCTTGCCAGCAATCGCAGGTGCCCGATCGAGCCATAGCCGAAATCGAGGATGCGCTTGCCCGATACATTGACGACACCCTGTTCGGCGGCGAGGTCCAATGCGCGCATATAGGCGAGCGGGGAGCCGTATTTGGTGTTGTAGTAGCTCGATTCATCGAGCTTCAGCGCCGTAAGCTTGGCGCGCTCGCTTTCCGGCATGGCGGCGACGGCGGCTGCAGAATGGAAATCGCGCGAATTGTCGTTGCGAAAGACGGTCCGGTCGGCGATGCTCGGCAGGGCGGACGTGGCCGCCAGGAAATGGCGCACCAGATCGGACTGCGCCAGCGGCGTCAGTTCGCGGCCTTCGTCGATGAGCTTTTGTACCGCCGCGCTGCGCGGCGCGACGGGATTGGCAACGCTTTTGTCGACGACCACGGGAGTCGAGGTGCCTGGTACGCGCGGCGCACTGCCGCAAGCGGCCAACAACACGGCCGCAACGGCGCCCAGCGCCTTCCAACCGGTCTGTGATTTCATGCAAAGCTCTCCTGCGGAGACAAATAACGCCACTTGCCGGGCGGCAGTTCGCCCAGCGAAATCTTGCCGATGCGGATGCGCTTGAGGCCGAGCACCTTGAGGCCGACCAGTTCGCACATGCGGCGGATCTGCCGTTTCTTGCCTTCGCGCAGCACAAAGCGCAGCTGGTCCTCGTTTTGCCACGAGACCTTCGCCGGGCGCAACGCCTCGCCATCCAGTTCCAGCCCGTGCTGCAGGCGTTTCAGGTCAGCGGGGGCCAGCGTGCCGGCCACCCGCACCAAATATTCTTTTTCGATTTCCGAGTTGTCGCCGATCAGTTGCTTGGCGATGCGCCCGTCCTGGGTGAACACGATCAGGCCGACCGAATCGATATCGAGCCGCCCGGCCGGGGCAAGGCCCTTGGCCTGCATCGGGTGAAAACGCTGCGGCGCATCGTCCTGGTCCCAGCGGTTGGCGGCGATGAACAGCACCGAGGCCGGCTGGTGGCCGTCCTCGGCCTGGCCCGAGACGTAGCCCATCGGCTTGTTGAGCAGAATGGTGACGCGCGCGCGCTGTTCTTCCTTGGCCGATTTGTCGATGGTGATTTTCTGGTCGGGCAGCACGCGCGAGCCGAGTTCGCGAATCACCTGGTCGTCCACGCGCACCCAGCCCTTGGCGATCCACTCGTCGGCTTCGCGGCGCGAGGCGATGCCCCGCTGCGACATCAGCTTGGACAGGCGGATACGGCCGTCGTGCGATTCCGCGTCGGCCGCCGTACTGACCGGCGCGGCGTGAGGCGCTGCACGGGCCGCAGCGGCGGGCTTTGCCTCAACGGCGAAACTTTCGTTACGCGGGCGCCGGCCGGCTGGCGGCCTTGCCGCGTGCGTGCCGCGCGGCTTGGCGGCTGCGGGCGGTGCGGCAGGCGCGGTCGCGGCGGTTACCGGCGCTGGCGCCAGCGCACGTTTTTCCGCGGCGCGGCGCGCGCGCGGGCCGGAAAGCTGCGAGCGCACGTACGGCTCGGTGCGCGCTTCGGCGACCGGCAGGGACAGCTTGGTGCGGGGTTTACGTTCGCTCATGTCGCCATTGTACGACGCAAAAAACAAAAGACCGGGCGCAAGCCCGGTCTTTGTGGGTGTTGCCGGGAATTACGCGGCCTTGGAAATCAACTCGCGCAAGACGTACGGCAGAATCCCGCCGTGCAAGAAATAGTCGACTTCGATCGGCGTATCGATACGCAGCAGCACCTGTGTCTGTTTGCGGCTGCCGTCCTTGCCGTGGATGACCAGCGTAACGTCCATTTGCGGTTTGATGCCGCCTGCGAGGCCGATCACGT
>Ga0302321_100005160_pt1 | contig 11403 bp, 10 predicted proteins | sample Fen_T0_1_FD_202505 | JGI IMG/M metagenome (GOLD analysis project Ga0302321, IMG submission 202505) | Peat permafrost microbial communities from Stordalen Mire near Abisko, Sweden - Fen_T0_1 | ecosystem: Environmental > Terrestrial > Soil > Wetlands > Permafrost | place: Sweden: Abisko...
CGGCGCGGTCGCTGGCTTCGTGGCCACCCGGTTGGGCGAGGCCGAGCGCAAGATCACCACCGCCCAGGCGCGCGAGGAGGTCGCCCGCACCCTGCACGACGGCGTGCTCCAGACGCTGGCGGTGGTGCAACGGCGATCCGACGATCCCGACCTCGTCGGGCTGGCCCGCGAGCAGGAGCTCGAGCTGCGTGAGTTCCTCTTCGGGTTCGAGCCGGGACGCTCCGAGCTCGGCCCGGGTCTGCGCCAGATCGCCTCGAGGGCCGAGCGGCACCACGACCTGCGCGTGTCGGTCATCCTCGCCGACGAGCCCAAGGTCGACGACGCCGTCGTCCGGGCGCTCGTCGGCGCGGTGAACGAGGCCCTCACCAACGCCACCAAGCACGGCGGTGCCACCCACGCCACCGTCTACGTCGAGCAGCTCGACAGCGGGGGCCTCTTCTGCTCGGTCAAGGACGACGGCCGGGGATTCGACGACACCACCACCACCGAGGGCATCGGCATCGCCCGGTCCATCCGGGGCCGGCTCGACGAGATCGGCGGCCGGGTCGAGGTCGACGGTCGCCCCGGCCGGGGCACCGAGGTGCGACTGTGGGTCCCGTGAGCGACGACGACCAGGACGACGGCGAGAACGGGGATCCGGTGCCGGCGACGACCGACATCGCCCGCCAGGTCCGGGTCGTGCTGGCCGACGACCACCCGATCTGGCGGTCCGGGGTGCGGTCGGACCTGGGGGAGCTGTTCAACGTCGTGGGCGAGGCCGGCGACGCCGACGAGGCGGTGGCGGTCATCGGCCGCACGTCGCCCGACCTGGTGGTCTGCGACCTCCACATGCCCAACGGCGGGGGCATCAAGGTGGCCCGCACGTGCGGCGAGAAGACCCGCATCGTGATGCTCACCGTCTCGGAGACCGAGCGCGACCTGCTCGACGCCGTCGCCGCCGGCGCGGTCGGCTACCTCGTGAAGTCGACGCCTCCCGACGAGCTGCGCACCGCGCTCTGGCGCGCCGCCAACGGCGAGCCGGTGTTCTCGCCCGCGCTGGCCGCCCTCGTGCTCGGGGAGTTCCGCCGCATGTCGCGCACCGAGGGATCGACCGAGCCGCTCTCGCCGCGAGAGCGCGAGGTGCTGCAGTACGTCGCCCGGGGCCACTCCTACCGCGAGATCGGTGAGGAGCTGTTCATCTCGACCAAGACCGTCGAGAACCACGTGCGCAACATCCTCGGCAAGCTCCACCTGAACCGCAAGCAGGAGCTCATCCGCTACGCCCTCGATCACGGCATCGAGTGACCGGCGGTCGTCGAAGCCCTAGGGTGCCCGCGACGGTCGGCGGTCGGCCGCGGGGGCGACGCGTCGCCCAGAAGGTGAGGTCATCGCCATGAGCGATCGAGTCCACGACGCAGAGCAGGAACAGCACCGCCAACTGCGGGCGACCATGCTGTCGAGGCGCAACCTCCTCGCCGCCGGTACCAGCATCGGTGCCGCCGGTCTGGCGGCCGGGCTGATGGGCGCGGCTCCCGCCGGTGCCGCGCCGACCGAGGCAGGTGGGCCGTCGCCGACGATCACCGGGCTGGGGCCCTACGGCACGTCACCCACGTCGCCTCCCGTCACCGGCGCACCCCCGGTCACCCACGCCCCGACGCCGACACCGGTGCTCGGCGCCACCATCCGCACCACCGTCGCCGAGTCCTTCGTCCCGGCCGCCCTGAACTCCGGGTCGTCGCTGGTCGGCGTCCTGACCTCGCCCCAGGGCGCCTACAACTCGCAGGGCCAGGCGCTGTTCGCCCCGCTCGACATCCCCACCGGCGCCACGCTCAAGCAGGTCGACTGCTATGCCGGCGGCATCGGCTCCACGGCCGGCGGCGACTGGATCCTGCTCGCCTATGACAACGTCGGCGGGTCGTCCACCGTGGTGCAGACCCCGGCGACGGCGGGGCCCGGCCTCGTCCAGAAGACGTTCGCCGGGCTCAACGTCGTGGTCGGTCCCGGCATGCAGATCCTCGCCGACCTCACCGTCACCAGCGCGAACTACTACGCGGTCGCGGTGTCCTACCAGTACATCCCGGCGACGCCCGGCCTCCACCCCATCTCGCCGGTGCGCGTCTACGACTCGCGGTTCAACTCACCCAGCGGCCCGGTGGCTGCGGGGGCCAGCCGGGTGATCTTCGTGGGCGATGCGTACACACCGGGCACGAACACCATCTCGCTGGCCAACGTGGTGCCGGCCGGAGCATCGGCCATCGCCTACAACCTCACCGTCACCACCACGCCCGCGGCCGGCTACATGCAGATCGCGCCGGGCACGGCGTCGGCCCTCACCGCGTCGTCGATCAACTGGGCCGCGGGCCAGACCATCGCCAACGGCGGCGTCGTCACCCTCGACTCGACTCGCCACGTGAAGGTCTTCCCGTTCGACAGCAGCTGCAACGTCATCATCGACGTGCAGGGCTACTACCTCTGATCCGGCCGGCCAGCCGGTCGAGCATGGTGGTGCGTCAGGCCGAAACGCTGGCCGGGCACCCGATGGGGTCGAGCGAGACCCGCTCCATGAGCCCGACGAAGCCGTCGGCCCACATGGCGTAGGTGTCGTTGTTCGGGTGCCAGCGGTCGGCGGCGAGGAACACCGTCGAGGCCGTGCCCCGGGGCGGGCGGATGTCGATCTCGAGGAAGTGAGCGCCGTGCTCGGTTGCCAGTCGGCGGACCTGGCGCGACGCCCGACGCCCGACCCACCCGGCCAGGCCCCGCAGCGGCTGGCGCATGGCCGTGACCGCGCCGATGTCGGGCAGGCCGACGGCCACGACGACGGCACCGGTGGCGACCAGCGCCTCGAGCATGCCGCCGTAGCCCCGACGGAACCGGCGCGGGGTGGTGAGCGTGGCCACGTCGTTCGATCCCACCATCAGCACGGCCATCATGCCGGGGGCCAACCGGTCGATCGCCACCGGGAGCTGGCGATCGATCACATCGGCGGTGCAGGCCCCGGGCTCGGCCAGGCTGGTGATCGCCACCGATCGGCCCAGCGTTGCCCCGTAGAGCGAGGCGGCCCGGGCCGGAAAGGCCTGGTCGGCCGTATCGGCTCCGACACCGGAGGCCAGCGAGTCGCCCAGCCACACCATTCCGAGCGGCACGTCGATGTCGCCGGCGGCCGCATGGACACGGTCGAGCGGGTGCGGGCCTGGGACGGTCGGGCGCTCAGTAGCCCACAGCACCGCTCCTTGGATGAGCGGCACGGCGGCGGCCGCCAGCGAGCCGGCGGCAAGGCAACCGCCGACACGACGGAGGGTCTTGGTGCTGATACCGCCGACCGTACCGGCCCGCGCCCCGCTGGAGAGCGCGGGCCCGATCCTGGTCGCGATGAGGGGACTGGTCACTCGTCGATCTCCTCGATCCCGGCCCGGGACAGCCGATGATCGCCCCAGGGATCGACCTCCCCGGCCGTCAGCTTGAGCGCGTCCGGGTCCGCCGTCGCGTGGGTTGCGCCTCAGAGCTCATCGGCGGGCACGACCGTACGACCGAACGGCCACAGCGCGAGGGTGCTCAGCTTGAAGGCCTGGATCCCGAACGGGATGCCGATGATCGTGATGCACAGCAGCAGGCCGGCCGTCAGGGTGGCGATGAAGATGCCCCACCCGACCAGCACGAGCCAGATCACGTTGAAGACCAGCTCGAGCAAGCCGGCGCTCTCCGGCGTGCGCACCACCGTGCGACCGAACGGCCACAGCACGAAGCCGGCCAGCTTGAAGGCCTGGATCCCGAACGGGATGCCGATGATCGTGATGCAGAACACCACGCCGGCAACCGCGTAGCCGATCGACAGCCACAGGCCGGCCAGCACGAACCACAGGATGTTGCCGATCGTCTTCATGGGTGAGCATTGTCGCCGCGGCGACCGGCGGCCGCACGGACCGTCTCCGATGGGTCCGTTGGGGGGACCCCAGCGGCCACTGGGGGATTGCCCGGGTGGTTCGTGATCGCCATCAGGCGGACCGTGGCTCCATGCCGACACCCACGAACATGCCACCCCGTCCCCTTCCCCCGACCCTTCCCCCGGCGCCACGACCTCCCCAGGCTCCTCCCCCACCACCTCCCCAGGCTCAGGCCTCGGGTCCGGCCCAGGCTGAGCCGACCCCAGATCGGTCCCGAGCCGGGGCCACCTGGGTCACGGCCACCGGAGCGTTCCTGCTGCTGGCCGCGGCCACCGTCTTCGTCGCCGTGCAATGGGACCACATCGCCGACGGGCTGAAGCTGGCCATCCTCGGCGCCCTCACCGGCGGATTCCTGCTCGCGGGGCGGCGGCTTCGCCCGATCCTGCCGGCCACGGCCGGCGTGCTCTACCACCTCGGGGCGTTCCTCGTCCCGGTGCTGAGCGCCGCCGTGGTCGTCACCCGCCATGCCGGGTGGGCGGAGATCCTGCTCGTCGAGGGCCTGGTCGCCTCGGTCTCCTTCGCGGTGCTCAACCGGGTCGAACGATCGGTGGTGCTCGACTGGGCCACGGTCGCGGCCGTCGTGGTGCTGGCCGCCGGCATCGGCGCCACCACCCCCGTCCCCGCCCCGCTGGCGCTCGTCGGCGCCGCCGCGGTGGCCGAGTGGCGACGCCGCCACGGTGCCGCCATCGCCTGGGCCGCCGTGGCCGGGTTGGGCCCGATCATCACCGCCGCCGGCTCGGCCGTCGCCATCCGCCACGACGTCCTCGACGCACTCGGTCTCACGGGCACCGGCTCGGGCTCTCTGAACCGCACGGGGGTGCAGATCGCGGCCGGCATCGTGGGCGTGGGCGCGGCAGCCGTGCTGGCCCGCAACGCTCGACGACGCCAGGACCTGGTGCTGGTCGTGGCCGCCGCCCTCAGCGTGCTGGTGGGCCTGGTCGACGGGTGGATCGGCGTCGGACTCGGCGGGTCAGCCGACCTCATCGGCATCGCCTCGCTGTTCGTGCTGGCCGAGCTGGGCGCATGGGCGGTCGGGCGCGATCCGTTCTGGGCGGGACCGGCCCGGGTCGCCGCTCGTCTCGCCGAGGCGGCCATGACGATGCTCACCTGCGTCGCCGCGCTGATCGCCCTCCTCGTGGCGCGGCTCGCCCACGAATCCCGCCTGACGGGAGCGGTCCACCTCGACGGTGCGGTGCTGGTGGCCTCGGGTCTGGCCGTGGCCGGCTGGCTGTTCGCCGACCTGCGTCGGCGCGTGCCGGACAACACGCCTCCGGGAATCGCCGTGCTCGTCGGCGGCGGGTGGATGCCGGGAACGGTGGCCGCGTCGCTGACCGCCCTGGTCGGCGTCGCCATCGGCACCCGGTCGTTGCCGCTCGTCGGCGTGGCCGCGCTGGTCATCGCCGCCCTGCTCGTGCTGTCGGGTCGACCGGGCGGGCACACCCTCGCCGTGCTGCTCGCCGTCCCGGCGCCGCTGCTGGCTGGCGATCGTCCCGCCCTCGCCCTGGCTATGGCCCTCGTCGGCTCGGTCACCATCGCCTCGGCCGCCGTCGTGCGCAGCCGCCTCGTCACCGACGAGCTCGAGGCCGAGGCCGTGTGGCTGCTCGCCATCGGCGCGACGCTGCCTGTCGTCAGCGCCGGCATCGCCTCGGTCACGACGGTGGTCCGCACCGGATCGCCCACGATCGGCGCGCTGATCGCCATCGCCGTCTTCTGGGTCACCGGCCTGGTGCTCGACCGGGCCGCCCGCGAGCCGAGCGTCGCCGGGCTCGGACTCGTCCCCCGCGGGGCCAGCATCCTCACGCTGGTGGCCGCGCCGCTGTTCCGCCCGGGCGGCCTGGCCATCGTGGCCGGGGTGCTCATGACGCTCTGCGCGATCGACGCCGCGGCCTTCCGCCGTTGGTGGATGGGCGTCCCGACCGGCCTCTTGGCGGTCGTCACCGCAGGCGCCACCGCGATCTGGGCCGGCGCCACGCTGGGCCAGACCGCCCTGGTCCTGCTCGGGGTCAGCGTGGCCGCCACCGTCGCCGACGCGCTCGTCGACCGTGGGAGCGCGGCCCGGCCGAGCCTGTGGTCGATCCCCCTCTGGACCACCCAGGGGGCCGCCATCGTCGGAGCCGCCCTCCTGGCCAGCACCGACCGAGGAGCCCTGGCCACCGTGGTCCTCGTCCTCGGCGCCACGGTCGTGGTCTACGGACTGCGGTTCCGCCGCACCGAGGTCATGGCGTTCGGCGGGGCCCTGATCACCGTCGGCGTGTGGCTGCACCTGATCGACCATCACATCACCGCCACCGAGCCGTACCTCGCCCCCGTCGCATTGGCTCTGGTGATCACCGGCTGGCAGGCCCGGAGGTCGACCCCGATCAGCTCGTGGGTCGCCTACGGCCCCGCCGTGGCGCTGTTGGGAGGCGCTGCGCTGGCCGAGCGGCTCCACGGGGGAGCACCGATCCACGCCCTGGTGGCCGGAGTCGTCGGCCTGGCGGCGGTCGTGGCCGGTGGACGGTTCCGCCTGATCGCCCCGCTCGTGCTGGGAACCGGCCTGCTCGTGGCCCTCACGGTGAACGAGTCGCTGGCCGTCACCGCCGGCGTCCCGACGTGGGGATGGCTGGCCCTCGGTGGCACGGTGCTGGTCGCGTCCGGCATCGCGATGGAGCGAGCCGAGACCAGCCCCATCGAGACCGGCCGCCGTGTCGTCGATGCCGTCGGCGAGCGCTTCACATGACCTCCGCCCGATCGGTGCCGGACCTGCCGGGGATCAGCCGGCGATCAGCTTGGGATCACGCGGAGACCGAGATGCCGCTGACCCGTTCGAGGAACTCGACAACCGTGCGGTTGAAGGCGGCACCGTGCTCGAGCATGAAGCCGTGGGCCGCTCCCCGGATCACGACGAGCTCGGCGCCGGGGATCTCCTCGGCCAGCTCCTCGCTGTCGCCCATCGGCGTGAGGATGTCCTGGCTGCCGACCAGCACGAGCGTCGGCACGTCGATGCTGGAGAGCTCGGCACGGAGGCTGTCGTCCATGTCGAGGATCGCCCGGACCTGGGCGACGAAGGCGTCGGGCGAGCCGGTCATGGCGAGCGGACCGACCAGGCCGACCGCCGGCCAGAAGCGACGCAGCGAACGCGGGCCGATCAGCCAGCGCACCGCGCTGCGGGCGAACGTTCCCATGCCGTCGGCCTCGGCCACCTCGGCCCACTCGGCCAGCAGCTCCCGGCGCCATTCGTGGTGGCGGCACGCGGTGCAGGCCAGCACGAGCGAGCGCACCCGCTCGGGGTGACGCACGCCGATGACCTGGGCGATGATCCCGCCCATCGATGCACCCATGATGTGGGCGCTGGCCACCCCCGCGGCGTCGAGCACGGCGAGGGCATCGGTGGCCATGACCTCGATGTCGTAGGGGGCTGGCGGGTGATCGGAGCGGCCGGCGCCCCGGTTGTCGAAGACGACGCACCGGAAGCGACCCGAGAGGGCCCGGCGCTGTCGGAGCCAGCCCCGGCTGTCGGCCCCGAGACCCTGGATCAGCAGCAGCGGCTCGCCGTGACGCGCACCGAAGACCTCGTAGTGCAGTCGGGTTCCGTCAGGAGCAAAGGCGAAGGCCATCAACGCCCACGGTAGTGGACACCCCGCGCAGCGACGGTGAACTGCGGGATCGAGCCCGAACGGGTCACGAGGATCAAGTCGGTCGGCGGCGGCTGTCGGTGACCAGGTGCTGGAGCGCCACCCGGGTCGCCTCGGCCAGCTCGGCCGGATCGCCGATCGCTCGGCGCCGTCGGGTGGTGATCGGCGGGCCGAACCGGACGGTCCACCATCGACCGGCCTCGATCCCGAGCACGGCGACGGGGATGATCGGTGCGCCCGCGTCCAGGGCCACGGCGATGGGAGCGACCGGCACGGGCCCCACGTGGAACGGGTGGCGGATCTCTCGGCCCAAGGGCACGCTCACCAGCTCGCCGGCCCGCAGCAGGCTGCGCAGGTCGGCCGGGTTCCCCGGGACGGCACCGAGCCGGCGGGCCAGCGGCGCGAGCGGGGCGAAGGGTCCGACCGAGGCGGGCACGCCGGTGAAGCGCAGCGGGCGATCGGTGGCCTCGGCGACGGCCGCGGCCAACACCGCAGGCTCGGACAGCCCGACCCGTCGGGTGTGCACCAGGAGGGCTGCGCCGATCTCGGGCAGCACCGACTCACCTTCGAGCCCCAGCGACCACCGGGCCCGCACGAGCGGGCCCACGGCGGTGCGCAGGTCGAGGTCGAGGCCCCACTCGTCGACTGCGAATCGACCCGACACCCGTCGCGAGAGGATCGACCCGAGGTCGTCGCAGTGGAGATCGGGGTCGAGGGCGGCCAGATCGGCATCGACGACGGTCATGCCGCTTCGAGGCCCTCGGTGCCGGGATGGGCGATCCGCACGATCTCGGACCAGGCGTAGAGCTCCTCGCAGACCTCGGGGGTCGTTCGCTGTGCCCGCACGCCGAGCAGCTCGCCCGCTCGGCTGCCGTCGGCCACCCGACCTCTGGTGAGCAGCTCGTGCACGTGGGCCGGCACGGGCGCGCCGGCCAGCTCGCTGAACAACCGGGCCGACTGCCAGCCGAGTCCCCATGTGGGCACCGGGAGGCGACGACCGAGTCGGGCCGCCTGCGAGGCGGTGACCGCGCCGCTGCCGACGACGTTGACCGCCCCGTCGTAGGGCCGACGCAGGGCGGCGAGCAACGCGGCCGCGGCATCGTCTTGGTGCAGCAACGAGAACGGCGGATCGCCCAACGCCTGGAACGGCACCGCCGGCATGCGCAGGTAGCGACCCAACGGGCTCGGGAACGACGGCCCGACCAGCGGTGCGAACCGGAGCCGGGTCACCGGGATCGCCGCATGCAGCCCGCCTTCGATGCACACCCGCTCGACGTGCAGCAGCTGGTGCCCGAAGGGACTGGTGGGGTCGGGGCGGACCTCCTCGTCGGGACGCACCGGGGACCGTCGACGACGGCCGTAGATCTCGATGCCCGAGCGCACCACGATTCGGTCCAGCGCGCCGGCGTCGACCGCGGCCGAGATCGCGGTGAGCGTGCCGGCCGCGGTGCGCTCGACCGCTGACCGGGGGCTGCTGCGCGCATAGGGCTCGTAGACGCCGAGGTGCACCAGCGCCGTCGGCTCGAACTCACGGATGAGCGCCTCGGCCCGATCACGGTCGCGCGGATCGACCCGGTGGAACTCGGCCGGGTGACGTCGCCGGGGCGGGTCGACGTCGAGCCCCATCACGGCCTCGACGCGGGCGCCGGATCCGACCTGGCCGCCGTCGGCCATCAACTGGTTGGCCAGGCGCGTGCCCAGCTCCCCACCCATCCCCGTGATCAGCACCCTCATCGGGTCCGACCGTAGCGCCTGGCGTCGGCTTCCTGACGGAGCGTCAGACTCGAGTGCCGGCTGAGCACCGTCAGACGTTCTTCTCGTAGACCAGGCGCAGGCCGTAGAGCGTGAGCCAGGGCTCGCATCGCTCGATGTACTTCGACAACGGGGTGATCAGCCCGGCGAGGCCACCGGTCGACACGATCGTGCACTCGCCGAGCTCGTCCTGGATGCGCTCGCACAGGCCGTCGACCTGGGCGGCGAACCCGTACACCGCGCCCGACTGGATGCACTCCACGGTGCTCTTGCCGAGCACGCTGCGGGGCTCGACCAGCTCGACGGCGCGCAGGGCCGCGGCCCGGCCGACCAGCGCGTCCATGCTGATGCCGATGCCGGGAGCGATGGCCCCGCCGAGGTACTCGCCGTTGGCCGACACCGCATCGCAGGTGGTGGCCGTGCCGAAGTCGGCGATGATCGTCGGCCCGCCGAACAGGTCGAACGCGGCCACCGCGTTGGCGATGCGATCGGCACCGACCTCCTTGGGGTTCTCGGCCAGGATGGCGATGCCGGTGCGCACGCCGGGCTCGATCATCACCGGGTCGAACTCGAGGTAGCGATCGGCCAGCAGCCGCAGGCTCTCCTTCACCCGCGGCACGCCCGACGACACGGCCATGCCATCGATGTCGTCCAGGGTGAAGCCCCTCAAGGCGAGGAAGCCCTGCAGCAACACGGCCAGCTCGTCACCCGTGCGCTCGGCCTCGGTGGCGATGCGCCAGTGGTCGATCAGGCCGTCCTCGGGTCGGGCCCGGGCGTCGGGACCGTCGGAGTCAGCGGGCAGGACGTCGAGGTCGTAGAGCCCGACCACGGTGTCGGTGTTGCCGGCGTCGATGGCGAGCAGCACAGGGGCCTCCAGGTTGCGTAGGTGAGCAGGAGCGAAGCGAGCGAACAGATGGTCAGGCCAGCCCGATGTCGAGCCCGATGTCGAGCACCGGCGCCGAGTTGGTGAGCCCGCCGACGGAGATCATGTCGACACCGAGCCCGGCGTAGCGGCCGATGGTCTCGAGCGAGATGCCGCCCGACACCTCGAGCAGGGGACGCCGCCGACCCGTCGAGGCGGCATGATCGTCGGCCAACGCCACACAGGCGGAGACCCCCTCGGGGGACATGTTGTCGAGCAGGATCGCGTCGACGCCGGCGGCCAGCGCCTCCTCGACCTGTTCGAGGCGGTCGCACTCGAGGTGGACGGTGCGCGCCGGCCAGCGGTCCCGAGCTGCCGCGACCGCGCCCTCGATGCCCATGTGGGCGAGGTGGTTGTCCTTCAGCAGGATCCAGTCCGAGAGGTTGCCTCGGTGGTTCGCCCCGCCCCCGGCGCGCACCGCCGCCTTCTCGAGCGAACGCAAGCCGGGCGTGGTCTTGCGGGTGTCCCACACGCAGGCCCGACCGGTCGCCTCGGCCGCGTCGACGTAGCGACGGGTGGTGGTGGCGATGCCCGACAGGTGCCCGAGGAAGTTGAGCGCAGTGCGCTCGGCGGTGAGGATCGAGGGCAGCGACCCCTCGACCGTGGCGATGGTCTGCCCGGCGTCGACGTGATCCCCGTCGCCGGCGGACCAGGCCAGGTCGACCGACTCGTCGATCTGTCGGAACGTCTCCACCGCGCAGGCCCGACCGGCCAGGACCCCGGGGGTCCGCACGACGAAGGCCGCCGATGCCTGCAGCTCGGGCGGCAGCAGGCCCGACGTGAGGTCGCCCAGGGGGGTGAGGTCCTCGGCGATGGCGCGGGTGACGGCCTCGACGACCGAGGATCGGGGTGGTTCGAGCACGCTCATGTCAGCTCCCGCCCAAGACGATGCGGCGCCGGAACGCGGGATCGGTCCCGGGATGGTCGGAACGGGTGTGGGCGCCGCGACTCTCGTGGCGCAGGGTGGCCGAAGCGAGCAGGGCCCGGCCGACCTCGACGAGGTTGGCCAGCTCGGCCAGCGCGGCCAGGTCGTGACGATCGACGAGGTCGGTCTCGGGTCGCCCGACGACCGTGGGCAGGCTCGCCTCGATCGCGTCGAGCACCGCGGTGGTCGACGCCAACGACTCCGCGCTGCGCAGCACACCGGCGCCGACGGTCATCGCCCGCTGAAGTCGGTCGCGGGCCGCGGCCAACA
>Ga0302321_100005161_pt1 | contig 11402 bp, 9 predicted proteins | sample Fen_T0_1_FD_202505 | JGI IMG/M metagenome (GOLD analysis project Ga0302321, IMG submission 202505) | Peat permafrost microbial communities from Stordalen Mire near Abisko, Sweden - Fen_T0_1 | ecosystem: Environmental > Terrestrial > Soil > Wetlands > Permafrost | place: Sweden: Abisko...
CAATCCACAGCTGAGGACCGCCTTGCGATGTTGCGCGCAGCGATTGAGTGGGATCGGCGATTCGAGCTTTCAGATTACGAGCTGCGCAAAGGTGGAGTCAGCTACACAATCGATTCAGCGCGGTATATTCGCTCTATTTTCCCAAAAGATCAGCTGTTCTGGATCATCGGTGGCGACCAGCTGCCCAAGATGCCTCTTTGGCGTGAGATCGATGAACTGGCGCGCTTGGTGGAATTTATTTGTCTAGAACGCCCCGGCCACCCGCTAAAAGCAGCGCCAGCTATCCCCGGGCTGCGCCTCCATCGCTGTGACGGGCATTTGGTCGAGATCAGCTCGACCGAACTGCGTGAACGGGTGCGGCGTGGCTTGTCACTTGATTACTTTGTCCCACATAAGGCGATTGTGCACATCAAAGAAAAGCATCTATATGGCTAGAACTGCATGAAATCCAAAAAGTCCAAGACTGTTCTACCACCGTTGCTCAAAGAAATCTGCCTGTTGCTGGATGAGAAAAAAGCCGAAGACGTCAAGGTGCTCGACGTCAGCGCCCAGTCGTCCATTACCGATTACCTTGTGCTGGGAACAGGCACGTCGGAGCCCCATTTGCGAGCCTTGCGTGTCGAATTGGAAAAAATTATCGATCGTTCCGGCGCGCGTATTGTTGGCATGGATACGGGACTCGGCAGTGGCTGGCTAGTCATCGATGCCTTTGACATTATGGTTCACGTCTTCACACAAGAAAACCGCCGTAAATACGCGCTTGAGAGCCTTTGGAAAGATGCCGAAGAAATTGCTGTTAGTAAGGTGCTAGTAACTGAAAAAAAGGTAAGTGCAAAATCTAAGTCCAAAAGAACGGCGAAGCGCACAACACAGCCGCCGAAGTCAAAGAAACGACGCTCGAATAAAAAATAGAAGTGCCGCTTCGGCTATTTATCATCCGAAAATAAAATGACAAAGCACAGGGCTTAATAATATTCTGTCTTTATCATGCTTTGGCTTTTCGCGTTTACAGTATTTGCGAGTGCAACGTTGTTATTTTCAGTCGAACCATTATATACTCGGCAGCTCTTGCCAATGCTCGGCGGTTCACCCGCCGTCTGGAATGCGACCGTAACCTTCTTTCAGGCGATTTTACTTATCGGCTACGGATACGCGCATTTTATTACGACGCGGCTAAGTCTATCTCGGCAATTATTGGTGCATTTTTTTGTTCTGATCTGTCCCTTATTTGTGCTGCCCGTTGTGATTTCCGATCGCATCCCACTGGTCGGGGCGTTTCCGGTATTATGGATATTCCAGTTAATGGCTGTTACAGTTGGGCTGCCCTTCTTTGTGTTGTCGGCGACGGCACCGCTCATACAAAAATGGTTTACATACATCGGCCATTCGCGTTCGGCTGACCCTTATTTTTTATACGTCGCAAGTAACGCGGGCAGCCTTGTTGCTCTCTTGAGTTATCCGTTTATTATCGAGCCAAATCTCGGCCTAAAAAGGCAAGGGATCTGGTGGATGTACGGTTATTGGGTTCTAGCGGTATTGGTTGGTGCTTGTTTATACTTAGTTTGGTCGAAACGAAATAATTTTAAAGTTCAGTATTCCCGATCAGAAGAGGCGGCTTTATCAAGCAGTCGGAAAACTGTGGTGAATTGGCCGCAAAGGTTACGTTGGATATTCTATGCGTTTATTCCGTCTAGTCTTTTACTGGGCGTGACTACGTTTATATCCAGCGAGGTGGCTCCCATGCCGCTTTTGTGGGTTGTCCCTCTCGCGCTCTATTTACTTACGTTTGTACTAGCTTTTGCCCAGCGTCAGTTTCTAAGAGTAACATTATTAAAAAGACTGCAGACTGTCTGTTTAATAGTTGTGGTCATGTTGATTAATATGCGAGCAATCCAGCCGCTTGCGCCAATTATACTTATTCATCTTTTAAGTTTTTTTGTTTCGGCTTTGCTTTGCCACACGGTGCTTGCGATGAGCCGGCCAGCAGTGGATCACCTAACCGAATTCTATTTATGGATTTGTGTAGGAGGAGTTCTTGGTGGGTTGTTTAACTCGTTAGTTGCGCCAATTATCTTCTCCTCTGTGGCAGAATATCCGTTAGCGATCGTGCTTACGTGCTTTGTCGTGGGGGGTGGGCTTGAATCTATAGGCTCGAAAGTACGATTGGCTGATTGGGTATTCCCTTTAATACTCTTCGCTATTTCGGTTTCGCTTGCCATCTCTGCAGCGGTTGAGCCGAGCGCAATAATGTTTGCCCTGGTTTTTGGCGCTCCCGCGATCATATGTTATTGTTTTTCGGGAAGGCCGTTCCGTTTCGGGTTGGGAGTGGCTGGATTATTGATAGCAGGGGCTTTCTACAAAGGGCCAGCCGGACAGTTATTATATGCAGAGCGAACCTTTTTTGGTGTGAATCGGGTGACCCGCGACGAGAAGGGTGGGTTTAATATGCTATTCCATGGCCGCACATTGCATGGTATGCAGAGTCTAGATCCGGCGCGCGGGCACGAACCTCTCACCTATTATCATCGGACAGGTCCAATCGGGCAGATTTTGGAGACTTACTATACTAAGCCAACGGCGCGGGTCGCTGCAGTTGGCTTAGGGGCTGGCGCGCTTGCGTCCTATGCGCACAGGGGACAAGCGTGGACGTTTTATGAAATCGACCCAGCTGTCGTACGCATCGCGCGTGATCCGCGATATTTTCGTTACCTAAGCGATTCAGAAGTCCATGCCGAAGTTCGGCTAGGCGATGCCCGGCTCACGTTGGCGACCGCGCCGGATCTGGCCTACGATTTGATAGTACTTGATGCATATAATTCGGATGCAATTCCGGTGCATCTTGTGACGCGGGAAGCATTGGGCCTCTATTTGCGAAAACTTGCGGCGCACGGGCGCTTGGCTTTTCATATTTCAAACTTACACCTTTCGCTAGAGCCAGTTCTTGCAAACTTGGCTAAGGATTTCGGGCTTGTTGCTTTGTTATGCGATGACACGGCCATTTCCGACGAAGAAGCCGCCAGTGGGAAATCCCCATCGCAGTGGATTGTAATGGCCAAAAGCGCGGCCGACCTAACGTTACTTTCAGCTGGTCATCGGTGGGAAAGTGCCCGCCCAGATCCCACGATCCGTCTTTGGACGGATGACTATTCTAGCATCTGGAGCATTTTTCTGTGGCAGTGAGTCGCCAACGAGAGGTGTTGCGCTAAATGCCTCTAGTTTGCGTTAGTAATACCAGGAAACCTTCAGAACTAGGTAGTTATGGCATGAAAAGTTGAGGCAGATTACCTACCAAGTTGTTGCAATCTCGAGGCTTTTACAGGTTCTTGACCTTTTTTCAACTTGTGCCGAACAGGCTTCATGCCGATACTTTGCGGACTGCTCACTCTTGAGCGCTCATATCATAACGTACGTAATACAGATTAGAAATACTATGAAAATTCAACGCACTACCAAGGGCTTTACCCTCGTAGAAATCATGATTGTCGTGGTCATCATCGGCCTCCTCGCCGCTATGGCCATTCCGGCCTTCCAAAAGGTCCGTCGTCAATCCATTGCCAAGGCCATGGCTAACGATGCCCGCCAAATCGGTTATGCTTGCCAGCAGATTCTGATGGCTGCTCCTGCAGGAACGTTTGCTAACGACACGATCACTATATCCTACAACAATACCTCCGGTGTTGTGGCTTGTAACACAACCGACAATGCAACCGGCAAAGACTGGGTGACCGAGCTGGTTAGCCAAGTCGGCAAGGGCTATGTCGGCACCTCGATTACCTATAATGGTACCGTCAACGCGGGTGCAACTGCTTTCACCATGCAGCATCCGCGCATTGGGCCGGCGGATGTTAGTTCGAATGCCAGTGCTTCCAATACCGTAAATACCGCGGTGAACTTTGACCCAACTGGTCAACCGCTCTAAGATTCTTGATATTAAGCCTACGCAAGGCCGCACTAACGTGCGGCCTTTTTTGATGACTCTATGGGACAGAATGGCCGCGAATAGCGCGCAGTGAGTGAGGTGGCCGGCGTATTTTCTAGATTGCGCTATTTGATTGGATTGATGCGCTTAGTGCAGGCGCTAAGTATCTGAGCTATATTATGACTGATCTACCCCTTTCCTTAGGTGAACGTATCATGCGGCCGCTACTTTTAGTTAGCTGCGCGCTACTCTTTCTTGCGATTCCTCTAAAGATTATTTCGTACGGCTACCTTCCTCCCGACGATGCGCTTCGTCATGCAGCTTTCGCGGTGGATCACCGGCATTGGAACGAGGTGCTGGTTTTCAATCCAGAATTGCGATCCGAGCTGGATTGCCATCCAGGCTGGCACTTATTTTTGCGGTACATCCATCAGCACCTTGGCCTTGATCAAGAAGGCTTGGCCGAATTCTCTATCATCTTAGCATTTTTGACGTTCACTTGTGGTGGTTTGATCGCTTCTGGTAACCCACTGGCGTGGTTAAGCGCGTTCGCGCTGGTTGCATTCACGGAATATGGAATGTTTCAGCGATTGTCTTTAGGGCGTCCGACCTTTTTATCTATGTCGACGCTTGTGGTTTTGCTCTTTATGTGGAGCCGACCTAAACCACTTCGCATCTGGCAGGAGATGTTGATAGCTATAGCAATGCTGACGGTCAGCTTTTGTATGCATCCAACGGTTTGGTATCTATGGTCGATGCTTGGCCTGGCTTTGGTGTTGTGCAAACGTTGGCGGGCCGTGTTCGTTCTTGGAATTTCGATTGTCTGCTCTCTCTGCCTTGCGGCATTGATTGTTGGTAGCTGGTACAACGTCTTAGTGGCATCACTGCTAATGCTGCGCTATTCACTGCTGCAGGATCCATTGGTGGGCACCAACCTGGTCAGTGAGCTCCAGCCTTCAGGAGGGCCCATTGTCGGACTGCTCGTGGTGCTAAGTATTTTGTTTATTAAGGGCCTGAAAGGTCAGAATATTCGCGATGAGTTTTCGAAGGAGAGCTTCGTCTTAATGTTGCTGACTTGGGTACTGGGAATGAAGATCGTGAGGTTCTGGTTGGAATGGGGCTTGCCCGCGATGTCAGTGTGGCTGTGCCTCCAAATCAAGGACCTGTTGAAAATCAAATTGTCTGGTCTAGCCCGTGTTCGAGATACGCTATGGCTAGCTGGCTTCTTGGCGGGTGGACTATACTTGGGGATAACAGCGGATCTCATGGGACGGTATACAAACAACTTAAAGAGCCCATTGTTGACCAAGCCGGTCAGTGACTACGCCGGAGAACTTCCAGAGGAGGGGGGCGTATTATACTCAACCGATATGACAATATTTTATAAGATATATTTTAGGATCCCAAATGTTAAATTCCGGTTTTCCACGGGCTATGAACTTGGGTTTATGCCTCCGGAGGACCTAAAGATTTTTCGAGCAATCCAGTTCAATGACAATCTACTTGAATCTTATAAACCTTGGTTTGAGAAGATGACGCCTAAGGACCGTATAATTATTCAGGTTATAATGAAGCCCGAATGGCAGGGCATGGAGTTCAAGCGCTTCTATACCGCCTGGATTGGGCGAAAGATCGAAAAGGCCGGGGATAAGGACGCGCCTGCAAATTCGATGGCACCAGAGCCAAAAAAAGAGGCCTCGAAACCATAACGGAAAGCCAATAATTCATATATCTAGTCTCCATAAATCGGACTTTTACCAAACTGGCGGCAGTTTATCTATATGTACCATGCTGTTAATCTCTGGCATCAGCGTTTTTTATTTTAAAAAAATAAATGGAATCCGAAAACATCAGGCTTGGTATTGTCGTGCCCATGGCAAACGAAGAGGCTACTGTAATAGAGCTACTCACTCGTATTTGCGGGCAGATAGGTCCTGCCGATCGGGTTTTCTGTATTATCGATAAGAGCTGCAAAGATCGAACTCGGGAATTGGTGCAGAAGTTTGGCGAATGTTCTGACCCCAGAGTTGCGGTTATCTGGGCGCCTGAAAATCGTTGTGTTGTAGACGCATATTTCAGGGGATACAAAGCGGCATATGTTCAAGGTTGCATGTGGATTCTTGAGATGGATGCGGGTTTAAGCCATTCGCCGGAGGAGATCCCCCTTTTTATTCGCGGGATGGAGGCAGGCTTTGACTATGTAGGAGGCAGTCGATTTATGGAAGGAGGAAGACACCGCAGCCGGATATCGCGGCGTTTTATCAGTCGTGGCGGGAGCATCTTAGCGCGGCTTTTCCTCAGGGTACATCTGACTGATATGACGAGCGGCTTTGAGTGTTTTACGAGAGAAGCGATGGGTGAGGTTTTAAACCGAGGTGTTAAAAGCCGGGCAAATTTTTTCCAAACTGAAATCCGTTATATGATGAGCCGGTGGCGCTGGAAAGAGGTCCCGATTGTCTATTCTAATAATAAATGGAGCATCGGTAGAAGTAGCTTGGGTGAGTCTTTTAGAATTTTATTTCTCCTTTGGTGGGCGCGAAAAAAATCTTAAATCTTTGACGTGATTGCTATAATAACAACAATACAGAAGCCGACAGAGTCGGTTAAAATGCTTTGTGCCCGTCTCTCTGTTTACAATATTCCATTGATTGTAATAGGTGATACAAAAGGTCCTTTGAATTTTGACATAAAGGGCACTGAATTGGTATCTTTGACGGATCAAAATAAACTTTCCTTCGATCTGGCTTCGATATTACCTCCCAATCATTATGCGCGGAAAAATATAGGATATTTGATGGCAATCAGTCGTGAGCCAGAGAGTATTTACGAAACAGATGATGATAATGCGCCAAACGCAATTTGGACGCCACGGACCGAGTCAGTGAGCGCCCGTCGGATAAATGCGAACGGGTGGTGTAACGTCTATCGTCTCTACTCTTCGGAAAATATTTGGCCGCGCGGTTTTCCACTGGACAGAATTAAAGATAATATACCGGTAGAGTGGGAACACCTGCCGTTGATTTCCCTTGCGTCCGCACCTATTCAGCAAGGGCTAGCAAACAGATCGCCTGATGTTGATGCGGTCTGGCGGCTTGTTTTAGGTGGTGAGTTCAAATTCTGCGGTGGTCCAAGCGTTTTATTGCCACGGAATACGTGGTGCCCGTTCAATAGCCAGACCACTTGGTGGTGGCCTTCCGCATACCCATTGATGTACTTGCCCTTTCATTGTCCATTTAGAATGACTGATATTTGGCGTAGCTTTATTGCCCAAAGATGCCTTTGGGAATTCGCAGAAGGCGTGGTTTTTCATCCGGCCGAGGTGGATCAAGAGCGCAATACCCACGACCTTATGAAGGATTTCGCCGACGAGGTTTCTGGATATTTAAAAAACACTAGAATCGTAGAGATATTGGGAGGTTTATCCCTGAAGGCTGGGCCGCAGAGCGTGACAGAAAATCTGTTCAAGTGCTATGAGGCACTAGGGTTTGTCTTCAAACCTGTGGAACCAGTTAACAGGTTTGTGGTCATAGGGAAGCGTTATGGTTCTTTTCATAGATCGGATGAGTTTTAACGAGCCGCTGTGGAAGCGGCTAAAAAAATTGATCTGATCGCTGGCGCCGGAGGTGTGCCGGGCTGCGCGTGCGCAAATCCCGAGGAGGCCGTCCGCCCAAAGACGATAAATTGATGATCGAGGCGATGAGCTACGTGCTTCGCACGGGCATACCATGGCGCGACCTGCCCAGGGACTTTGGCCCTTGGAAATCGGTCTATACGCGTTGGCGACGTTGGTGCCGCGCAGGCTTGTGGGCCTGGCTTTTCAAAAAGATCGCCGGACGCGGCTTCGGACGCATCCGTTCGATGGATACAACCTGCATCAAGGTTCATGCACATGGAGCCAACCCGGCGGGCGGCCAGAAGGCGCAGGCGATGGGCCGCACCAAGGGCGGGCTCAACACCAAGCTGGCCATGATCGTCGACGCGCTCGGCCGACCTATCGCGATGCGGCTGGCCCCCGGCAACCGCCATGACCTCAAAGCCTGCGAAGGTCTTTGGGGCGAACTGCGAGACGGCTGGCTGGTCGCCGACCGCGCTTTCGATTCCGACGAGCTGCGTTCTGCGCTCGCCGCACACGGGATCTTTGCCTGCATCCCGCTCAAAGCCCGCCGACGCAAAACCTACGACTTCTCCAAAAAACTTTATGCTCATCGTCACACCATCGAAAACGCCAACGCTCGCCTCAAACGCTTCCGCCGCATCGGCACTCGCTACGACAAACTCGCGGAAACGTTTCTCGGCTTTGTCCTGCTCGCCGCTTCCCTCGACTGGATCATTTCTGAGGTTTGAAGACATGCCCTAGTATCTGCAAAGGTTTTTCCAGATATTGAACTCCAGTTAGTTAACGCGTGGTTGAGCGATCTTAAGAGACTCCGAGTGACCAGTCGAATTGCATAATGACACAGTTATAAGTCCAGTATCCTATTGGGCCTCTAATTATGACGATGAAACGGCTTTATCTGCTTTCTGTACTCGTGACTGTTTTTACAGGCTGCTATATTACATATGCGGCAGGTTCATATGGGCGTATATTTTGGCATATGCTGGATACGCAGGATCTGTCTGCCGCTTGGTTAATGCTAGGGCTATTATTATTTGTAGCGTTGTTCTACCACAGTCGCTATAGCCAGGCGGATTGGTTTATAAAAATTTTACTTGGCCTTGATAGTCACCGCTATATAATAGCAACTATATTATTTGGGGTGCTTTGTATAGGGTCTTTAGTGGTATACAGTGACACCCCGTTGTGCATGGATGAGTACGCTGCCGTATTTCAGGCGAGAGTTTTTGCTGCTGGAGAGATGCATGGCCAGTTTCCGATAGATATAATGGATTATTGTATACCTAAAGGTTCTCAAAATTTCTTTTTGATGATCAACCCGGTCGATGGATCGGTTATCTCTACATATTGGCCAGGTTTTTCTCTTCTGCTTGCGCCTTTTGCACTGCTCAACATTCCCTGGGCATTCAATCCCTTGATTACTGTGGCCAGCCTTCTTCTTATCCGAGAAGTTACCTATAAGTTGGTTCCGTCTAAGTATTCGACCGGCTGGGCTCTGCTATTTGCACTTTCTTCACCCGTATTTCTTGCATACGGGATCTCTTATTATTCTTGGTCATCCCATCTTTTCTTTAATCTACTTTTCGTCTGGCTGTTAACGGCTAATACCAGATCATGTTTCATCCTTGCTGGGCTGGTGGGCGGGTATGCTATGATTCTTCATAATCCGCCGCCCCATATACTTTTCGCGCTTCCTTGGATTTATTGGGTTTGGAAAAGGAAAGGCGTGAATATTGTTTGGATGGCCGTAGGCTATATACCTGTCGTTGCTATTTTAGGAGTTGGTTGGACGCTTTATACACAACACTTAATTCGAGCAGGCGAGGGGGCTACTGCACAGGTGTCCTCCCATTTAGTGTCATACGCGAGTCCCCTGCAGTACCTTGGGGAATTATTGCATCTGCCTGGTTACGATATGTGCAAAGCTCGAATTGGAGCAATTTCTAAGCTCTGGCTCTGGGGTTGTCCTCTGATAATCCCGCTCGCGTGTTGGGGGGCATGGCGTTCTCGGTCGGTGGAGCTTCGGTTGATGGCGTTGTCGGCAATTTTTACTTTCGTGGGGTATTTATTCATTCAATTAGATCAGGGGCATGGCTGGGGTTATCGATTCTTTCATTCCGCTTGGGGAGTCTTGCCGGTCCTGGCGGCCGCTGCAGTTTGCAGGGAGTCGGCTATCGGTCGGCTGTCATATAGGTGGAGCGCTGCAATAGTACTGGTCGCGCTCATGAGTCTTTTTATTATGAACGGCCTTCGCGCTAAACAAATAACGCACTTCATAACTGCTCATCTTGCTCAACGCCCCCCTATGATTGGAGATCATTTACGGGATGGGGCTAAGTTTAGCAAACAGCTAGTGTTGCATAACGGAAGCGGATATTACGCACTTGATCTTGTTCAGAATGATCCATGGCTAAATGGAAATACCATAATTCTTTTTGCACCAAATCAGGCACATGAGAAAGCACTTGTAGATCGCTTCATGCCAAAAGGAATCTTGTTTGGGAGAAATTGGTACGGAGCTACCTACGTGGAGCGATCAGCTGAACCTAATGTTGTAAGGCCAGGAGAATAACTTTTGCATAGACTAGAATGTCACCGTTCATCTGAAGACGCCGTAGACGATAACGCGGCTGAGACGAGTGTGGCGCGCGACCGCGCCGGGTGTTGAATGCGATCAATTTTGTTTCGCCAGGAATGGTGAGTCCAGCAGGCTTCCAGGATATGTTTGAAAAGAAGCCGCTTGGTCAAAAAAAATACCTGCTTCCGGTGCTCGCTCTAATCGGTGTCTTGGGGCTTGTCGTGGTTGCGTTGTTGCTGCGGGCGATGGGCGTGCAGCAAATTGTCGCTCAAGGCCGCGAAATGGTGGACCGCGTGAAGGAATGGTCGAGAACGGTCGGGCCGCTCCCATTTTTTGCTGCGATGGCATTGCTGCCGGCGGCGGGCTTTCCAATCATGTTTTTTTCGCTTTCGGCTGGAGTGCTATTTGTACCGCAGATCGGCCTTGGCTGGGTAATCGCGGGCGTGTTGCTCAGCCTTGGGGTGAATATTTCGCTTACGTATTGGCTGGCCCGATACGCGTTGAGGCCGTTACTTGAACGGCTGATTCGCAAGCTCGGTTACGGTCTTCCCCAGGTAGCGAAGGAGGATCATCTTAGCCTGACACTGCTGTGTCGCATCACGCCGGGGCCACCGTTTTTTGTGCAAAACTATTTGCTCGGTCTGGCTGGAGTTCCTTTTTGGACCTATATGTGGGTTTCATGGACAATTGCGGCGGCGTATTCTGTGGCCATGGTGGTTTTTGGCGATTCGCTTATGCAGGGGAGCGGCAAGGTCGTGTTTTTTGCGGTGAGCATTTTCGTCGCCATTGCTGTGGCGATCAAATGGGTTCGCCGTCGGTACACGCACAAGAAGAAGGTTGAAGTAGCGTGAGTGAGAAACAGGCAGATTTAGCAGGTATCGAACAGGAGCGGGCGCTCAGTGTGAGTGAGTTTACGCGTTGTGTGAAGGAGCTGCTCGAGGGGACATTGCAGCCGTGCTGGGTGCGTGGGGAGATTTCCAATCTTCGGCAACAGTCGAGCGGGCATGTTTATTTTTCGCTCAAGGATGCAGGCGCCCAATTATCTGCGGTGATCTTTCGCACCGATGCTCTACGGCAGCGTGTCGCGTTGAGGGACGGATTGCAGGTGCTGGCTTATGGTGGCGTGAGTGTCTATGAAGCGCGTGGGCAATATCAGTTGGTGGTTCGGGTTCTGGTTGAGGATGGGCAGGGACGGTTACAGCGTGAATTCGAGGCGTTGAAGCAACGGTTGGCCGCGGAAGGATTGTTTGAAGCGGAGCGCAAGGTGCCCGTACCGACCATGCCAGCGA
>Ga0302321_100005162_pt1 | contig 11400 bp, 8 predicted proteins | sample Fen_T0_1_FD_202505 | JGI IMG/M metagenome (GOLD analysis project Ga0302321, IMG submission 202505) | Peat permafrost microbial communities from Stordalen Mire near Abisko, Sweden - Fen_T0_1 | ecosystem: Environmental > Terrestrial > Soil > Wetlands > Permafrost | place: Sweden: Abisko...
CTGATCGTGATCCTGGTCATAGTCTTGATCGTTGTGGGGCCGGGCAAGCTGCCCGACACCGGAGCGGCCATCGGCAAGGCCCTGCGCGGGTTCAAGGACGCAGTGGACGGCAACGACCCTGCCCAGCCGTCCCAGTCCGGGCAGGCACAGGCAACTCCCGCTCAGCAGCCGCAGCAGGCGCCGCCGCCTGTAGGCTATGTCGCTCCGCTCGCCCAGCCTCAGGCGCCGCAGCAGCCGTACCCGCCTCAGTACCCCCCGCAGCAGCCCTACGCAGCGCCGCAGCAGCCGTACCCGCCTCAGTACCCCCCGCAGCAGCCCTACCCGGCGCCGTACGCTCCGCCCCAGGGTTACGCGCCGCAGGCGCAGCCCGGCCAGCCCGGACAGCCTGTGTATCCGGCCCCGTACCCGCAGCCTCAGTATCCGCCGCAGCCCGTCCCCGCCCCGTATCCGGTCGTTCCGCCGGTTCAGCCCGGATCGGAAGAGAAGCCGCCGCAGGGCTGATACCAGCGCCGAGTCAGTACATGCGTCACGTCGGCTAGACTTCCCGGTATAGACACGTATCCCACGTGGGATGACCGGGAGAGACGCATGAGCATCGGGCTGGCCAGGCTGCGCGAAGAGCCGGACCGGATTCGTCAGGGAGCGATCGACAAGGGCGAGGACCCATCGATCGTGGACGCCGCCCTGGAGCTCGAGACAACGCGCCGCCGGCTGCTGGCCGAGTCGGATAGGCTCAAGGCCGAACGCAACGCCGCGTCCAAGACGATCGGCGAGGCGATTCGCGGCGGCGCGGCTCCCAACGGGCCGGAAGTCGCGGCGTTGCGCAAGGCGTCCACCGATGCCGGCGTGGAGATCGACAAGATCGACGCGGAGCTGGCCGCCGCCGAGACTCAGCTCGAGGAGCTAATGCTCCGTATCCCAAACCCCGCCGACCCCGACGTGCCGGTGGGGGATGAGTCGGCCAACGTGGTCGTGCGGACATGGGGCGACTTGCTGGCGAAGGAGGGGGTCGCCGAGGCGGGCGTTGCATGGACGCGGCGCCCGCACTGGGAGATCGCCGAGCGGCTCAAGATGTTCGACCTGGAGCGCGGCGCCAAGATCACGGGATCCGGCTTCCCGGTCTACACGGGCCAGGGATCGCGCCTTCAGCGGGCCCTCATCGACTTCATGCTGGACATCCACACCGGCGAACACGGCATGACCGAGGTCTGGCCGCCCGCGATGGTGAACGCCGCCTCGGCGCGCGGAACCGGGCAGATCCCGGACAAAGAAGACCTCATGTATATCGCCACGCGCGACGAGCTGTATCTCGTGCCCACGGCGGAGGTGCCGGTCACCAACCTCCACCGTGACGAGATCTTCGAGGCGGACCAGCTGCCGGTCAGATACGCCGCCTATTCGCCCTGCTTCCGCCGCGAGGCCGGCGCAGCCGGCAAGGACACGCGAGGAATCCTGCGCGTCCACCAGTTCGACAAGGTGGAGATGGTCTTCTTCGAGAAGCCTGAGGCATCCGGCGAGGCTCTGGAATGGCTGACGGCTCGGGCGGAAGTCATCCTCCAGCGTCTGGGGCTTGCATACCGAGTCCTGCTCATGGCCACCAAGGACATGGGCTTCGTGCAGGCGAAGAAGTACGACATCGAAGTCTGGGCGCCCGGCGTGGAGCGCTGGCTCGAAGTCAGCTCCTGCTCGAACTTCCGTGACTACCAGGCTCGCCGCATGGCGATCCGCTACCGGCCCGAGCCCGGCGCCAAGCCGGAACTCGTACACACGCTCAACGGCTCCGGCCTTGCGCTCGCGCGGACCGTCGCCGCGATCATGGAGACGTACCAGCAGCCCGACGGCAGCATGGCCGTGCCCGAAGCGCTGCAGCCGTATATGCGGACCGCGCTCGTCACGGTTTGAACGGTGTGAGCGGAAGCGCGCAGACGGCCCTGCCCGAAGGGCACCGGCTGTTCACGATCGCGGACGAGCCGGATCGATGGCGGCCTCTGGACGATTTGTGCTCCAGCGTCTGGCCGGAGTTCATGCTCCACAGCCCGGTTGCGGGCGCTCACTGGGATCTGCTTCGGACCGACTGGCCGGAGTTGCAGTTCGGCCTGCTCGACGCCGGCGGCCGGGTCGTGGCGGCAGCGAACGCCGCTCCGATCGCATGGAGCGGAGTGGACGCGGACCTGCCGATAGGCTGGGACGACCAGTTCGTCCGGTCGGCGGCCGATCTCGCGGCAGGGCGGCGCTGCGAATCCCTCGGCGCCCTCCAGATAGTGGTAGCCAACGAGCGCCGCGGCGAAGGGCTCAGTTCGGTGATGCTCGCCGCCCTCCGGGGAGCTGCGAGCGGTGCCGATCGCAGGACGCTCATAGCCTGCGTGCGGCCCACCGAGAAGGCGCGGTATCCGTTGATGCCGGTCGAGGATTACGCCGCATGGCTCCGGGCGGACGGCTTTCCGCACGACCCGTGGCTGCGTGTGCATTCGCGCGCCGGCGCCAGGATCGCCCGTCCAGAGCCGAGGTCGATGACGATCACCGGGACGATCGCCGAGTGGCGCGAATGGACCCACCTGGAGTTCCCCGTGTCGGGTTCATACGTAGCAGAGGGCGCTCTGGCACCGATCGCCATCGACCTGGGCGCCGACCGCGGCGTCTACTACGACCCGAATGTCTGGATGATCCACGAGATCGGATAGCTCGCCGATCCTTCCCGCCCTTTCGGTCACGGACCGCATGAAGGTTGGAAGGGTCCGTGCCTTTCTGTCACGATGTGGTCAATCACTCCGCGAACAGCGGCCCGGGATCGACCGGGATCCGAGCGAGGTAGCCATGCGCAAGATCGCGTCCCTGATTCTCGTCGTCGCCTTCGTCGTGGCGGGCTGCGGCTCTTCGGTTGCCACCGCCGCCAATGCCGCCGCCACGCCCGGCGCGATTACCACCAGTACGCCGCCGCCGGCCAGCCAGGCCGCAGCGCAGTCGGGCGGCAACGTCACCACCGGTTGCAGCACCGGCACGTACAAGGGCTTCAAGACCAACACCTACTGCGGGCCGGCCAAGGGGACGGTCACAATCGCCGGTACGGCATACCAGGTCAGCGGCGGCCTTTGCATCTACGATGTTGCCGTTGGCTTCGCCGCCAATATCGGCACCTCGGTGACCGGAAGCACGGATGTGACCGCGGACGGACCGCAATATCTGTTCGTGGCGTCGTTCCCGGGCGCCGGAGCGTCTGCCGCGGGGGTGATCCACGGCGTCCCGTTCTCTATTCTGGATGGAGACGGTGCGAACACGGTGACGATCGCCCCGGACCACAAGAGCGGAAGCGCATCGGGCATTGCCGGCCCCAACGACGATCCTGTCACGGTGGCGTTCACTTGCTAGCAGGCCGTCCTCGGCGGGTTCTGCGTGCGCATATCGCCTCCGGCGGCGTTTTCTGGCAGGATTGCAGCCCCGGGACCGGCGTGCCCTCGGGAAATAGCGGAGGTATGGAGGTTCGGATGACGACGGCGAGTCGCGGACGCGCGCGCATAGGAGCCATGGTGGGAATCGCGATTGCGGCTTTGGTGGTCGCTGCCGCCTGCTCCAGCCCCACCGAAGCGCCCGGCACCATCTATGTCACGCCGACCCCCGGTGCGATCACTCCGCTGCCGTCCGGTGTGACTCCTGAGCCGGACACCATCCCAACAGTCGACAACGTGATCATCTCCACCGACGCGCCCGACAAGAAATGGAAAGTGACGTTCAAGAAGCCGGTCATCAGCGGCATTTCGGACGCGGCGATGACCAAGATGAACGACACCATCACGGCGCTAGTGAACGGCTACATCAGCGACTTCACCGGGTCGAGCCTTCCCACCCCGGCCGCCGGCGCTGCACCGAGCACGCTCGAAGGCAACTACTCGATCGCGCTCAGAGCGCCCGATGTGATCAGCCTCCGATTCACCATGATCACGAACGTGGTCGGATCGGCACATCCAAACGGAAAGCCCGGCAGCATCAACATGGCGGTCAAGACCGGCGCCAAGATCAACCTGTCGGATCTCTTCACGGATCCGGGTATCTCGCTGCCCACGATCGTCACCAAGACGAAAGCCGATCTGACCAAGCAGCTTGGCACCGACCTGACCTGGGACGGGAAGGCGAGTTCGCTCGACTTCTTCGGAAATGCCTGGGTGCTCACGGCGGACGGACTCGAGTTCAACTTCGAGCAGGGGAAGATGGCCAGCGCCGCAGCCGGTATGCCGTCGACCACCCTCACCTGGTCCAGCCTGAAGGCGCTGATCAAGCCGACGGGTCCCGCGGGAGGCTTTACTCGCTAGAGCCCTCGCGTCAGTCTCTGCGGTAGTCCTGCGCGCTGAACCACTTGCCGGAGACGCCGTCCTCGAGCAGGACCGGCACCATGGCGCCCGGCAGCACCGATTCCACCGGGTTGGGGGCCTCGTTTCCGCCGAGGTCGGTGCGCAGCCAGCCCGGATCGAGAAGGTTCATCGTCACGCCGGTTCCGCCGAGATGCGGCGCCATGTCGTAGACGTACTTGTCCAGGGCCGCCTTGGATGCCGCATAGGCCATCAGCTGCGGCATGTCCTTCACGCCCGAAGTGACGTTCACGATTCGGCCGAACCTGCGTTCGATCATGCCGGGCAGCATCAAGTTGCACAGAGTGATCGGCGCGATCGAGTTCACCTGGTAGCTTGCGAGGAACTCGTCGCTGTCCGTGGTGAACATGTTCTCGTGCCACGGCATCTGGATCGCGGCATTGTTGAACAGGATGTCTATGCCGCCCGAGATGCGGAGAGCTTCCTGCCCCAGCTCGACTACTCGGCTCTGGTCCGACAGTTCCGCCGCCAGGGCGTGGACGGTCAAGCCTCGTGCCCTGAACAGTTCAGCCTGCTCGGCCGTGTGCTCGCGATTGCGGCTCTGCAGGATCAGATTGCAGCCCGCGTCCGCGAGCGCCCCGGCCACTTGCCGCCCTACTCCGCGGCTGGCGCCGGTGAGGAGAACCCATTTTCCCGCGATGTCGAGCACGCGAAGTCTCCCTGTGGCTCGGTCGAGACCGAGATGACTGGTGACGCCGGACGGACCGGTGATTACCGGCCGGATTTCAGCGCGGGATGAGCTCCAGGCGCTTCAGCTCCTCGACGAGCACGCGACCGTCGATGGGCTTCACGAGGAAGTAGTCGCACTGGCCCTGGATCGCCTGGAGGACCGTGTTCTTGTCGGCCAGGGCCGTTGTCATGATCACCCGGGCGCGCTTGTCGTCGGCGATGGCCGCCTCTGCCTCGAGTCGCCGTATCCGGAGGAGGGCTTCCTGCCCATCCATCTCCGGCATCATGATGTCCAGGCAGATCAGGTCGAACGGTTCTCCCGCCTCGATCGCGGCGCTCACCGCCTCCACGGCTTCCTTGCCGTTCACAGCGGTCTGCGGAACGCCGTAGCGTTTGAGAATCTCGCGCAGCAGCGCGCGGCTGGTGAACTCGTCCTCCACGATGAGGGTTTTCACTCGTGCTCACCCGGTGTCACTGGTGCCTGCTCCGCGTGGTGCCGCATCGCTACCTTCAGCCGGTCGTGACCGAATTTCCAGGTTGGGGATCAACGCCATGATGGCGTTGATATCGCCGATCTGTCCAGCCTTCTCGGGATCGGATGCCTCCGCCCTGGGCGCCAGGTCCTCTAGTTCGCGTCGAGCGTCGCGCGGACCCGGACCAGCAACTCGCTCGGCCCGAAGGGCTTCTCGATCACGCACGCGTCGTCGTCCACGTTTCCGCGATTGGCCATCGTGTCACGTGCGTAGCCCGTCATCATCAGCACCCGGGTCCGCGGGCGTATCTCGGAGACTCGGCTGGCCAGATCCGTGCCGTTTCCTCCGGGCATGATCACATCGGTGAGGAGCAGGTCAATCGGTCCCGGGTATTCGGCTGCGATGCTCGCCGCCTGATCCGGGCCGTCGGCCGCCAGAATCGTGTATCCGGCGCGCTGCAGGACCGAGATCGCGAACTTGCGAACGGCCGGCTCGTCTTCGACCACGAGGATCGCCTCGAAGCCCCTCGGCATGGGCTCCGTGGTCTCGACCCCGTCGCGCTCCTGGTCGGGGTCCGAGGCGGTCGGGAGCAAGATCTCGAACGTCGTGCCGATTCCCGGCTCGCTGTGAACCTCGATCGTGCCGTCCGACTGGCGAACGATTCCATAGACGGTGGCAAGGCCGAGACCGGTGCCTTTTCCTACCTCCTTCGTCGTGAAGAACGGTTCGAATACGTGCTGGAGCGTCTCGCCGTCCATGCCTGCTCCGGTATCGCTCACCCGAAGCAGGGCGTATGGCCCGGGCAGCGCGTCCTCGTGGGCGTCCGCGCTCTCACGATCGAGCGTCATGCTCCGCGTCTCGATCGTCAGGGTTCCGCCCCGCGGCATCGCATCCCTTGCGTTCACGGCCAGGTTCAGCAGGACTTGAGTGAGCTGGCCCGGGTCGATCCGGACCGGTCCGAGCCGCTGGTCCAGTTCGATTCGGAGTTGCAGGTCCTCCCCCAGCAGACGGGCCAGCATCCCTCGTATCTCTCCGATCGACGCGTTTATGTCCACCATGCGCGGCTGGAGTACCTGCTGCCTGCTGAAGGCAAGCAACTGGCGCGTGAGTCCGGCCGCTCGACCGCTCGCTAGGAGGATCTCGTCCACTTCGCCGATCCTCTCGTCCTCCGGACCGAGTTCGTCGCGCAATAGTTGCCCGTATCCGGAGATCGCCGTCAGGAGGTTATTGAAGTCGTGGGCAACGCCGCCGGCCAGCCGCCCGACTGCCTCCATCTTCTGTGCCTGGCGCAGGCTGTCTTCCAACCGGACGCGGTCCGTCACGTCTTCGGCGAGCACCAGGCGGGCAGGTCGCCCGGCCCAGATCAGGCTGCGCGTTGTGACTTCGACCTGAACCATCGAGCCGTCGGCGTGGAGATGACGTGTCGCGATCGGGCTCGACATCGGGGATGTGTCTATCTGGATGTACTCGGCGTGCGTAGGCCGCTCCTCCGGGGTCCGGATGTCGGTGACCTGCATCGCCCGGAATTCCTCGACCGACCAGCCATAGCGCTCCACCGCGGTGCGATTGGCCTCCAGGACTCGCAGGGTGTCCGGGTCGAAGATCCACATTGGGTGCGGGTTGTTGTCGAAGAGCTCGCGGTACCGTCGCTCGGATTCTCGCAGCGTCTGTTCGGCGTATTTCTGTTCGGACACGTCCATTACGAACGAAATCGTTGCAGGTCCGTCCGGAAGGCCGATCTCGCGAGTACTCAGGAGGGCCGGAAACCGTGAACCGTCCCTCCGAACCCCGACCATCTCATGGAACTCCTCCGGCTCCTGGCCGGCCGAACGGCGTCGGAGCCGATCGATCATCCTCTGCCGATCCTCGGGCGCCACGAAATCCAGCAGCGACCTCTCGTGGATGCCGGCGAGCCCGATACCGAACATCGACCGCGTCGTCCTGTTGGCGTGAACGAGCCGGCCCGCTCGCGTCATCGTCATTCCGGCGGGCGCGTCCTCGAAGATCACGCGGAATCGCTCCTCGCTCTGGTATGCCTGGGCGAGCCCAGCTTCCATCCGGAGGATGACCAGGACAACGATGGCGCCCCAGGCCGCCAGCAAGACCGGCACGTTGGTCTGGCTCCCAGTGGATGCCTCGACCGCCAGCGTGGCCGGCACGAGAAGCAAGGCTGCCGCGATTACGATCCGGCGTTCGATCCCTCGACCGATCCAATCCGTACCACCGGCAACAAGCTCGCGCCGAGCCGCGGGATGCACGGCGGCCGCCCCCCACATGGTCATAGCGATCAGGTACATCGCGTCCAGTGGCGATGGGTCGGGCACGACTCCGATGAGACCGATCCAAAGGCTCGAGAGATCCGCGAAGAAGGTAAGGGCGATGCCGCCGACGACCAGACGCAGGACGGGCGAGCGCTGGTTACCTGTGAAGGCGAGTCTCAACGCAACTGCCAGCAACGCGATGTCGGCGATCGGATAGGCAAGCAAGACGGCCAGATCGAGAGGTGTCCCGGAGTAGCCTTCCAGCTCCGGCCGCACGATGAACTCGAAGACAACCACTGCCGCAGCGGTAGTTGCGATAAGGGTGTCCAGCACCGATATGCGGTCGGGGCGGCCGCGGAACAGGAGCATGACGCCGGCCACGAGCAACGGATACTCGGCGAGGTAGAAGACGTCGGCCAGGGACGCGGAGGGTGTCTCTTGCGTAACGAGCACGAACCAGAACCATAAGGCATCGCCGATCGCCACCGCCACCATGCCGAAACCGAAGAGAGTCCAGGCCAGGCCACGCGCCCGTCTGTGCAGACGCAGAGTGGCGAAGACGGTGATGATCGCCGCCGCTTCGGTCGCGAGATAGACGATTGCCCGGCCGTGGGGATCCAGGCTGGGCAGGAAGTACAGGCCCGTCGCAAGCACGCCGACGGCCAGGACCACCAGCCATGCGTTCGAGCGCTGGTTCGCCTGCTCGGTCATGCTCGACGGGTCGTCGGTGAGTTGGCTGGTGCCGTCTTCGGCTGGCATTTGCTCTCTTGCACCTGGACGCCCGGGCCGCAGCGCGACATCAGGGCCGGCACAGGTCCGGACCTGGTGTCCATCGATCGCCTGCTGGGTAGTCATCGGCTGAGGGGCCCGTTTGGGAGAGCGGGCTGTGGATCTGAGGCTGTCGGCCGATTACTAGAGGGCGTGGCTTCCTGCCCGTGCCCTGAACACGAAGAAGTGTCGGGGCGGGCGAGCGCAATACGGGTACGAAACACATGAAGACGCCGAGCATCGCGCGTTCAAGCATCACCGCCGGGCGCTCTCTCTTGCTGCGCGGCGTAATCCATTCGGGGCTCGGGCTCGGCCTCGCGTGCGTTCTCTTTGGGTGGCTGGCTCTTCTCGCCGGGGTTTCGTTCGGAATCTGGGCGGCCGCCGTGGGCCTTGGGATCGCCATCGGCTGGGCCGTGACGCTCGGCCTCATGGAGCTGACCATCTCGCGTCCGTTGGCCCGGATCACCAGGGCAACCGAAGTGCTTGCGACGCAGGACACCGTGGCGTTCTCCGACATGCTGCTGTCCGTCGCGCAGGGCGACCTGACCAACCGGCTCCAGCAGCGCTCGAGGCCCGTCCTCCTGGCCGCGGCCGCCTCGGCGCAGGCGAGGCATCTGGGCGATGTCGTCAACGAGATCGGGATCAGGCTGGCCGAAGGCGCGGCCTCACTCAACAGCGTGACAGACGAGGTCTGCCGGCGGCTCTTCTATGTAGGCCCCGACGGTTATCTCCAGGGCCAGACTTGCGGCGAGTTGATGGGCCGCTCGCTGGGCGGACGGGGACAGGTGCTGGTCCTATCCGCGGACCTGAACCACGCCGGCCTCGAACAGCGTCGCAAGGGGTTCCAGACGTTCCTGCGCGAGAACTACCCGGACATCGAGGTCGCGGAGGTTGCTCAATGCTCCTTCGACGTCGAGGGAATGCGCGCCCAGACCGTGGGGCTGCTGCGGAAGTACCCGCGCCTCACGGGCATCTACGCGACCGTGGCCGCGGCCGGGGCCGCCCAGGCGGTGGCAGAGGCCGGTCAGGCGGGCCGGATGACGATCATCTGCTACGACCTCACCGACGAAGTGATGCCATACGTATCGAAGGGCATCGTCTCGGCGACGATCAGCCAGGATCCCTACGCCCAGGGGTACGACACGGTAGTCAACCTATTCAACCATCTGGCCGCGGGCTGGCAGCCGCAGGATTCGCGTCTGCTGACCGCGATGGATCTGGCCACCCCGGCCAACTGGGATCAGTTCTGGCAGCCCGGCAAGGGCCTGCTTCAGTCGCAGGCCATGATCGACCGGCGCCCCAGGCCCATCAAGGCTTCGGCCCGTCGACTCCGGATCGTCATCCTGGGGGTCGAGGACAATCCGTTCTGGATCCCGGTGCGCAAAGGCGTGCTGGCGGCTGCCGAGGAACTGCGACCCTTGGGTGCGGACGTCGAGTGGATAGTGCCCGAGCCGGACAAGGCGTTCGACCTCTCGATCCGGATCGGGGCCATCGCCGATCTCGTGCGGGACGGCTGCGACGCCATCGCTACGCCGGCCAACGACACCGGCCTCGTCGCCGCGATAAACGGCGCCGTCTCGGCCGGTGTGGCCGTCGCCACCTTCAACGCCGAGTCGTCGAGCCTGCGCGGCCTCATGTACACGCTGAGCGAGCGCGCCCAGCGGTTGATGTCCATGAGCAGCGACCTTGTTGCGTCGGCACAGTCATCCGGCGCATCCACCAGCGAGATTGCCCGTACCGTCTCGCAGATGGCTGAGGCCGTGGGCAACGAGGCCGGCGCGGTCACCCGCGCGAACGCCAGCATTCAGCGGATCACGGAATCGATCGATGCGATGACCGACGGCGCCCGTGAACAGGCGCGTGCCGCGGACAGCCTCTCGCAGACGGCGGCTCACATCGCGCGCGCGGTCCAGGCGGCCGATACGACGGCCGGAACCGTCGTCGCCGCCACCACGCAGGCAAAGGCAACCGCGGAACGCGGATCCGAAGCCGTCCGCCAGACTCTCAAGCAGATGGAGTCGATCGAGCAGGCCGTCGACTCCTCGGCGACGACGATCGGGGAGACCAACGTCCACGCTCAGCAGATCGGCGAGATCGTCGCCACGATCGAGGACATCGCCGCCCAGACCAACCTGCTGGCGCTCAACGCCGCTATCGAGGCCGCCCGGGCGGGCGAACAGGGCAAGGGCTTCGCCGTGGTCGCGAGCGAGGTCCGGAAGCTCGCCGAGAAATCCGCGGTCGCCGCCAAGGAGATCGGGGCGATCATCACGACCGTTCAGGCGAGCGCGCGCCAGGCCGCGGCGTCGATGGACGCGGCGATGGTCAAGGTTCACGAAGGCTCGTCGCTCGCCCGCAATTCGGGTCAGGCTCTCGAGGAGCTGGTCGCGTCCACCGTTACGACGCAACGCGAGACGGCCGAGCTTGTGGGCGCCAATCAGGCCGTCGCCGGCGTGATGGGCGACCTGACTACCGCGATCGAGCAGGTCTCCGCCGTGATCACCGCCAACATGGAACGTTCGCACACCGCGGCCTTCAGCATCCGCGAGGCGATGCAGGTGGTTGAGAACGTCGCCGCCATCAGCGACGAGAACGCGACATCCGCTGAGTGGGTTGCGGCAACGATCATCCAGGTGTCCACGCAGGCGCAGGACGTGAACGAGTCCGCCTCGTCGCTGGCCGTCATTGCCCGCGAGTTGCAGGGCTCGACAGCCAGATTCAAGCTCGAGAAGGAAGCCGACACGCGGGCCCCCGAGGGCCAGCCTCGGGCTGAGACCAGGCGCCCAAAGAGTCGGGCGGCCTGACGGTCTGTTCCGGCACCGGTCCCGGCCGGGGGGGGCCGGGCGAGATGCACCGCCTCAGACGGGCTTT
>Ga0302321_100005163_pt1 | contig 11399 bp, 11 predicted proteins | sample Fen_T0_1_FD_202505 | JGI IMG/M metagenome (GOLD analysis project Ga0302321, IMG submission 202505) | Peat permafrost microbial communities from Stordalen Mire near Abisko, Sweden - Fen_T0_1 | ecosystem: Environmental > Terrestrial > Soil > Wetlands > Permafrost | place: Sweden: Abisko...
TAAGTAGGATACAGCTCGCCATTGGCATAAGTAAAAGCAAATTTTATCAGTCACTCGCTGCTTACTTCAAAAGATAAGAGAGCCGTTCGTTTTACTACTCTTAACCCATTTCACAAAGAAAGGTATCATCAGACCAATGTCAAAGATACGTTATTTTGTACGTGCACTCCTTGCCCTTTCGCTCAATCTTGTACTACTTCTCATATTTGCCAGTGGCACCGTATTTGCGCATGCGAAAGTTGATAGCTCAACGCCAGGAATTGGAGCCGTGATTGGCACAGCCCCTACAAGCGTGAGTGTGCATACAGCAGAAAATATCAAGCCGGGCGCTCAGCTTAGTAATCTCTTCGTCTATGGACCTGACGGCGAGCTGATTAGCCAGGGCGACGCCAAAATCCCTCTTAGCACACCCAATGAGATGTCAGTAACTATCAAACCTGAGAAGGATGGCATATACGTCGTTCGCTGGATTACAGTCTCTGCTGATGATAATGACCCCGATCAAGGAGCATTTACATTCACAGTAAAGTCGGGCGCCACGAGCAGCACCACAAGCACTCCTGCATCCGCAACCACAAATACCAACACCACAAGCACTCCTGCATCCACGACAAATACCAGCACGGCATCCAATAGCCCTCCCATCTTACCAGCGATTATCACTGGCATCGTTGCTCTACTTGTTGGACTCGGCGCGGGTTTTGGCCTGGGGCGCAACCGCACCGTTCCCCCAACAGCTCAAGCGGGTAATAATGAAGCGAACGCTACTGATAAAGTTACCCATTAACAACAGATAGACAAACTAGCAAGAGTGTGGCTATTATAGAGTATGAATATATAGCCACACTCCCGGCCCCACATGCTTTCCTGAAGTGTAGGAGTAAAGAGACATAAATGCGTATTCGTCCTTTTTTCTGGCTCTTGCTACTTATATCCTGTACAGGAGTTACTACATTCGCAGTACTCTATCAACCACATGCACCTACATCTCTACAGGTGCATGTAATTCAACCACGTCTTGTAGCAGATCGCCCGGCAAGTCTAGAATTGCATCTTACCGATCCACAAGGCCTACCCATCGAGCAGGCATTGGTAATTCCAAGCGCCAAAATGACCAATATGGATATGGCTGCTACGGAGAACCATGTAACAGAGCTCGGGAATGGCACGTATAAAGTGAATATCTCTCTTTATATGGCGGGCCCGTGGGAGATTACGATTAATACGCAGGCAACCGGCTTTGAGCCACAACACAAAACGCTATTCGTACAAGTAGCATGAAAACATGCCTTCTTCTGCAAAATTATGGAGGAGATGCCTCCTTTTGCTTGCTTGACCACACGAAAATTTGGGCTTATAGTAGAATATAGGCAAAAATAGAACTCTAGTAGAAATAAGAAGTGGTATTAAAAAGTGAGCGTTACCCCATTATGACACGGCTACGTCTCTGGCATCTCTCTCTTTTCGAAAAAGTGATCCTTGTCAACAGTATTTTGTTAATCATAGAGGCCTTAGCCGGATTATGGGTTACCAGCCATCATTTAGAGGCGCAACATTACCTGATTGATACACTTTTTCTTGTGCTAGCAACGCTCTTCACACTGGGAGCTAATATTCTTTTGCTACGTGCAAGCTTCCGCCCACTTTTCCATTTACTTAGTACTATCAGAGATGTAAGTGCAGGCAAAACACAGGCAAGGGTCAGCACAACACAATCGTCCGGGGAGATTAGCGAACTAGCTCATGCTTTCAATAGCATGCTGGATCGCCTGGAGCTTGCAAGAAGAGAGCAGACCATGCTCATTCTGCAAGCTCAAGAGGATGAAAGAAGACGTATCGGCATGGAGCTACATGATGAAGCAGGCCAAAATCTGACAGCGCTACTCATTCATGCAGAAATACTCAATCAGAACTTTCAAGCCCTGACCAATGTCGATATCACGGAAAAAGCTAGCAAACAGCTGAATACAGAACTCCAACAGCTCACGAAATTGACACAACTGACCCTGGACAACATTCGTGTTCTTGCACAACAGCTACGCCCTAGCGTCCTCGATGATCTTGGTCTCCTGGCTGCCTTTCGCTGGCTGGTGGAAGATAGTGGACAACGCCTCCATTTACATGTCAACCTGGAGACACAAGAACTTGATGATGTCGTTCGCTCATTGCCGCCAGCCTACGAGACAGCCCTGTTTCGCATTGCCCAGGAAAGCCTGACGAATGTGGCACGTCACGCACATGCACATCATGTTTCCATAACACTGAGCTACCAACCACACAATCTGCATCTCACTATTCATGACGACGGCAAGGGCTATAACGATGAGGAACGGTCAGCAGGCACCGGGATACTAGGCATGCGTGAGAGAGCTACTGCCCTTGGAGGGATGCTTACCCTCTCATCTCAGATACAAGGCGGCACAACAGTACAAGCAATCTTGCCCTTACCTCATATAAAAATGGGGCTAAAAGATATGTTAAAGATCAAAGGATAAAGCTTATGCCACAAGATGGAGAAACATCGCAAGCTATTCGTGTTCTTCTCGCCGACGATCATGACATCTTACGCCAGGGACTCAAGCTACTCTTCGAAGCTCAACACGATATGCAGATCGTAGGGGAAGCACGTACAGGAATAGAAGCAGTCAAACAGGCAGGAGAAAGCAAACCTGATGTGATCATTATGGATATCAGTATGGCAGAAATGGATGGGCTTGAGGCTTGTCAGCGTGTTCGTAAACTCTATCCAGCTACCCAGGTGCTCATTTTGACTATGCACGAAAGCGAAGAGTATTTTTTACAGGCGCTTCGTGTAGGTGCTGCAGGCTACCTGGTCAAAAGGGCCGCACCAGCAGAATTAAGTATAGCCGTTCGCACTCTGGCGCATGGAGGGGCCTACCTCTATCCAGGCCTGGCAAAAGCTCTTATTCGTGCCTATATTTCTATGCAGAGAGAAGAAGATCATAAGGTAATTCAGAAAACCCAAAGTCCTAAGCAAAATTCTACGCTAGCACGCACTCTCGATGTCTTGACTCCACGCGAGGTAGAAGTACTTACACTCGTCGCTGAAGGGAACACGAATCAAGAGATTGCTGATCTCCTGGTCTTAAGTATCAAAACGGTCCAGGCACATCGGGCCAATGTCATGGAAAAATTGGGCCTACACGATATCACGCATCTGGTCCGCTTCGCAATACATCACGGACTTATCGTTTCTGATCTTTAACGCACCGCACGTCTTCCTCTTTTTCATGCTATTTTCGCTCCTGCAATAAAACAATTGAAGTCATATTTTATTGCTTCTTCATAAAGAGATATGCTATCATCGGCACAGCACCAACACCTATAACTCAGCTCTATTATGCAAAGGGGAAACTCAATTTTATGCAATTTCTACGTTCGAGGCAACAACTTACTACCTGCCCACAATGTGATAATGTCATACCTATTGATGCCGAATTCTGTAATATCTGTGGCCAGCGACTGAAGGGAATGGATATACAATCTCAACAGCTGATGGGGGAGGCTATGGCCGACGATGATGAGTACGAGGATGAATACGAGGATGACGAATATGAAGAGGAAAATGGCGCATCCAACATAAAAAGTGCACGCACCGCAATAATTCCATCTGCGCTTAGCGAGATCCTGCATCAGTTGAGTGGATTACAAGATCAAATTCCGCAGATAGAAAAATATTTTCCTACAGATCTGCCAGACAAGGCTCAAAAGCTTGCGTTATGGAAGAGACAGTTACAGCGTGCATATAGCTGTGCAGAGTTATTTGAGCGACCACAGCTACAACATATTGAATCACAGCAGGCCCTCAAGCTACGACACCATCTGGGCGAAGCCACACGCGCTCTCGACTTTACACGCGAATATACCGTTAAAGTAATCGGCCATACAGGGGCAGGAAAAAGTACGCTGCTCGCCGCAATGATAGGGCAAGATATTTTTCCTCGTCTGGCCGGGGGAGCTGTCACGGGAGTACGTACACGTATACGTCTTTGTGGCGAGCAAGAGCCAGAAGAGCTACATGTACACTTCTTCACACGTGGCGCCTTCGATAACCTGCTCAAACAACTGCAAGAGCATATCCAAAACGCACCTAGCCAGAAGCTGCATGATACCCTCTCAGCCGAGCTGGAGACTATGCACAAGGCGAGCGAGGCCTTCGCCGAACAATATCTTAAAGATGATTTCCCGCATATCGAGATTATTGGACGCGAGCGCTGGAAAGCAGAAAGTAGCCGCTATATAGAAGAACCTGCACGCGATAGCCAGAAACCTAACCTTTTGCGCCTGATCGATTATGTCGAATATACGATCCATGCTACAAAGCAGTCGCTCCTCCCACCAGGCAGTGTTCTCGTCGATCTACCAGGTGGAGCTGCGGGTCAATTACGCCATGATGCGATTCTACGCGAAGAACTCAATACCGTAGACGCGGTGATTCTGGCTATAGGCAATAACCGTTTTGGCGATGATGATCGCACACAGCGTATCTTTGACATTGTGAAGCGTAAGATTACCCAGAAACGTACATCTGATGTTGCCGCTAACATGATTTTTCTTGCCGTTACTCATTGGGACGAGATAAACTCAGATGCCAGTTTAGAAAAGGCACTTGGCAGCTTACGCCCATTACTACGCGATCTCCCAAATAACTACAGTAGCTATCATCATCATGGCCCCAATAACGATTATTTCTTCTATCCTCTACGTGCAGTCGATGCGTTGCTCGCTACTCTTGGCATTAGCAAACAATCCCTTGATACAGACCGGGCCCAGGAGGGACGCGATTATACAGGACGTATCCTCAGCACTTATCCTGAATTGCTCAAAATAGATGCAACGCTACCAGCAACAGCAAACGCGCAGGATTTCCAGAAAATTACACAAAAACAACACGAAGCGATGCTGCATCTGAGTGGTCTGCCAGAACTTACTCATGATCTGCAAACATTCCTGGCCAGCAACCGCTATGAACTGCAGCTACGTCAGGCAGAAACACAGATTGCGATGGCTCTACAGCAATTAGAAGATCTGTGTTGGGAACACTTAAATAGCCAGGGTATACAAAGCCACGATTTCCAGGAACTTCAGCTAGAGATGCAGATGCGCCAGAACAAACGTGGCGCGACACGCTTTGAACAATTACAAAAACGTACAAATGAGATGCATACAGCCTGGAATGAGGCGCTGAAGCAATTCGATACCGTTATCAGCATCGACGATAATCCTTTCCATCGTGCGCTAGAGACTGCACATGATCGGGCACTACGGCGTATCAAACTGCGCATTATGCAGGGTCATTTCGATTCTTTTATCAAGGTTAGCAACCGCATCCAGAGTGCCTCACCCGCTATGGATATAGGCCATCGCTGGGTCGATATTGACGGATGGGGGCTCATTAAAGACTTGCGTATCAAGTTCAGTGCGGCTTTAGAGCGCGAGGTCAACGAACCTGCACGCACCCTGGCCGAGGCCTTCCTGATCCCTATTACACATCAGGAAGAGATCGATGGCACACTTAACATCAACCGTGTTGCCCTGGGAGAGTTTGGCAACGAGCTCGATGAAATCCAAAAATCATATAATAAGCTTAAGCGCAGTATTCGCGAGAAAGCTCGGGATGTCTGCCTTTATGTGACAATGGGAGAGCTACTCAATGAAGAGAAATATGCTCCTACCAAGGACGAGCCGGCCGTTCGTGAGTTGTACCGCCTGATCTCAGCACCTGGTAAGCCGGAAGATCTCATTCAACAAGCCAGACAGCTCATGGGTCCAATTCTGGAGGTCATTTGTGGACAACTCGCACAAAGCACCGAAAGACGCATTGTCCACCTCTTCCGCTATGAACTAGATAAGTTGGAAGAGCGTCAAGTATATGATAGCGATCGCCTGGATACACAGCCCGTTACTATCCCTGGTGCATTTGCTGATCTAGTAAATCGTCTGTATAGCCTGCTCACCGAACGCATCTTAACATCAGAACCATTGCGTCAGCAGCTTGACGCATTACAAGCACAACGCGAAGCCTCCGTCGACGGCTGGGTCGTACTACTTCACGATACAGAAGCACTACGCACTCTCCATTGGCAAAACTAAAGCGACTGCGTTCTCTTCTGTTTGTGCAAACCATTATCCCTGCTACAACAGAAGAGAGCCTGCAGTCAGCACAACCACGATGCCAAGTACAACATAATCTAGTGGTGCAAACGAGACTTCGTAGAGCAACGTTTGCTTGCCCTCACTCTGATAGCCACGCGCCTCTAATGCAACTGCAAGATCGGAGGCGCGCCTCAATATCCCTTGCACAAGCGGCAAGAAGAGCATGGAAAGGCTCTGCACACGCTCACGAAGAGTACCGTGCAAAACATCGGCTCCCCGTGATGTCTGAGCCTTGATTAGTTGTTCCGCTTCTTCGAGCAGCGTTGGAATGAAACGAAGGGCCAGCAATGTCATGAGCGCAAAATCATCCACAGGCAATTTTAAACGCCGTAGTGGCGCAAGCAGCAGCGTCATACCTTCAATCAAAGCAACTGGCATCGTCGTCATCGTCAGTAGCAAAGAAGATGTATAGAGAGATAGAAAAACAACCACTTCTGTCATAGTTACCCATACACCATAGTAAGTAAGGAGAAGAGGACCAATACCAAAGGGTTTGTCGACAGGATGACCCCTGGTAAACCAGCAAAATATTGCTATCACGATAAACAAAAATAACATGGGCACACGGGTATACTTCAGCCAGCTCCCTCGCCAGATAACACGTATACCTGGTAACAATGAGGAAAACAGCAACACGGCAAATACACCTTCACACATGAGCAACACGCGCAGAACACTTCCATACAATGGGTGCCATGGGCCAAATGTATAGAATATGTGATTATCGCGATAACTCGCAAAAAGTACAAAGACTGCGCTAAAAAGCGTGAGTACCAGAATAAGCCAGATACGTTGCCATATCGCACGTGGCGAGATGCGTGCCAATGCTATTTCACTACTTATCAGGCATAAAATGACGATGTAAGGCGCAAAATGCCACTGATGCCGGTTAGCTATAATTAATACTATTATAAACCAGAAAAGAAGCAAAAGCTTTGTTCTAGCCTGTAATCCATGAATTATGCTTTTCTTAGGGAAATATACTCCTAACGGAACATTACTAAACATCATTTTTCTCAATCTATTAGACAATGCCACCCATCGCACCAGACAGTATACATGCACATTGATACACTATGATTAATACGCTATTTATTTCCTGCTTCTCTCTCTATCTCTTTATATTCTCACCTGTACTCATGAATCTCTACCCGATACACGTATGCGTATATTATAATAGGCATAATGAAGATGCTGACAGGAGGGAAACAAATGATATTGGAGACTGCAGAGCAGAGACAAGAACGCATAAAACAACATCTGGCTGAAGCAAGAGGACGCATCGAAGAAGATATCGCGTCAACAACGGATATTATGATGAAACGCATTGAAGCCGACGCAGCGGCTGTTGTTACGCTATCTATCATCAATGAATTGCTACCAGAGCAGGTACGTGAGCACGTACAAGCAATCATCGACTTGCATGAAGATGTATGGAATACAGACGGCCCGGCCCTGCATGGTGTCACGCCACGCAAGCCGCTAAAAGAGCGAATGCTCAACAAAATCTCCATCTTTATGCATGCAACAGAAGAAAAATTCGTACATTATAAACGTTTCTCGTCCTTCTCACGCTAGTAAGACGAGCCAGAGAGACTTTTATACGTTCAAGCTTTAAGCCAATCAGGTAGGTCGGCAATTGAAGGCAGAATAGCAGTGGGATGTATATGCTCAAGCAATGGAGAATCAGCGCCATGTTTACCAGTAGTCACCAACAAGCCACGTAAACCAGCTTTTTGAGCACCTTCTACATCATTCACGATATCATCGCCCACCATGATTGTTTCGTCAGCACCACAATCAAGCGCATGTAAAGCCTGGACAAAAAAAGCTTGTTCAGGCTTTCCCACTACGATCGCCTGCCTCCCTGTCGCAATCTCCAATGCACGTATAAATGGCCCGCTATCCAGTTGCAAGCCTTCTTTTGTCCGCCAGTACAAATTTGTATGCATGGCTAACAATACGGCTCCATCCATCAGCATACGAAAAGCGGCATTCATGGTCTCATACGAGAGCAACTCTTCCGCGCCACCAATCACAACGACATCCGCGCCAGTGGTCACAAGTTCAATGCCGTCAAAATCGCGTGCGGTATCACCTTTCGTGAGTAACCAGCAGCGTTTGCCAGGAAAATTTTGACGAATATAGCCAGCGGCGGCCACTGGAGCAGTTATTAAACGCTGCTCAGTCACTGGCAAACCGATATGCTGTAAACGCTCAGCAAGCGTTGCACGTGCCATCGTCGTCGTATTGCTCACAAAATACGTTTTATAGCCCTGTTGCCCTAGCCAGTATAAAGCATCGCTGGCTCCCGCAATGGGTCGCATACTGATATGTAACACACCATCGATATCGAGCAGAATACCAGAAACAGGTGGCATAAAGCTTACTTCCTTCTCTTTCAAGATCAGATGTTTCGCAGCCAACAGGACAAAAAATCCGGGATGAGCCAGTATAGACCCTCAAATTTCTCAGGAGGCGGCTATCTGCAATGAGGATACCACGATCAGCCTCAACATTCCACCCCTGGATGCTGCATTCCCCATGAGCTTTGTAAAAAAGCAAATGCCTCATCAAGGGTAAACACAGTTTCAGGGATCTGCATACCCTGTTGACGCAGGAGCGTAAGTAGAGCATGTAATTGTGGCACAGCCAGACTCCATTTACTCAATACCTCGCTCTGGGCAAAAATATCACGCGGTGTACCCTGCATAACAAGTTCACCCTCGTGAAGCACAAAGAGCCAGTCTGCCAGTACCGCTACTTCTGCCATATCATGTGAGACCATGACCACCGTTACGTCCTGCTCACGACGAATGCGTTGCAAGTAGCTATAGAACTCCATACGGCCCTCGCCATCCAGGCCGACCGAGGGCTCGTCTAGTACCAACACCGTGGGAGCCATCGCCAGCACACCAGCCAGGGCGATGCGCCGCCGCTGCCCACCACTCAGATCAAACGGAGAACGCCACCCATACTCCTTGTGCGGCAAGCCCACCACATCAAGCGCGGCCGTCACACGCGCACGGATATCCTGGCGGCTCAAATGCATACGCCGGGCTCCAAAAGCCACATCTGCGAAGACAGTCTGCTCAAACAATTGTGACTCTGGAAATTGGAAAAGCATACCTACACGTTGGCGTAAAGCACGTAGGTCAGTTCCTTTCTCGCCAACATTAATACCATCAACAATGACCTTCCCTTCCGTAGGGCGTAGCAGCCCATTGAAATGTTGGACAAGTGTTGACTTACCCGATCCGTTGAAACCAATAATGGCCACACAGCTACCCCGTGTGACCGTTAAATTGATATTCTGTAAAGCTTTCTTCACAAGTGCACCTGCTGAGTAGACGTGAGTCAGGTGCTCAACAGTAATAATCGCGTCTGTCACGCGTAATCAGCCTTTCTAAAATAGTCGCTCGACATATTCAACGAATCATTGCCAATTTGTCAGTAAATACAGCCATTAATATAGGAAGCACGTTGCAATTGGACATGAAGATACAAATCGCGCACTACGGGAAGAGCCAGCATTGGCTATGTGCATTTCAATGCGTCTTCCAGATAGCCACAAGCTCACTTGCAATTGCATCGATGGTCACTGCATCCTGCGCAATTGGTATGCCTGCAGCACGCAAATGGCTAGCCAGCAGAATAGGCTCGGGGATCACAAGCTTCAGGGATTGCAGGCGTGTAAGGTCAGAAAAAAGTTGCGTTGGCGTCACCTCCAAAATGACGCGCCCCTGCTCTATCACAACAATACGATCAGCATAGAGGACCTCTTCCAATAAATGCGTCACCTGCACAATCGTTATGCCATGCTCTCGATTAAGCTGGGACAAAAGCTTCGTCAGCTCCTGGCGCGAGAAGGGATCGAGCATCGATGTTGCCTCATCAGCAATGATGCACTGTGGACGCAACGCCAGAATTCCTGCAATGGCCAGGCGTTGCCGCTGCCCACCAGAAAGCTTGTGCGGAGGCAGATGGCGCAGTTGCGTAATACCCACTGCTTCCATGGCTTCTTCAACTCGTTCATGAATAAGGGGAGCCGGCCAACCACGTATCGCCAGTCCCCAGCTAATATCATCTTCTACAACAGTCGCTATAATCTGGTTATCAGGATTTTGGAAGATGATACCCACACGCTCACGAATAGCGCGCCGCTTCGTATCATCTTGCGTATCCAGACCTGCGACCAGGACACGGCCACTATCGGGCACTAACAAAGCATTGCAATGGCGTGCCAGGGTCGATTTACCGCTTCCATTATGCCCCAAAATGACGATATGTTCTCCCTGATGGATCTGCATGCTAATATCTCGCAGTGCCTGGATAGGCTTCAGTTCACCTTTTGTCGTCTTGAGCGCTGGATAAGCATAGGTTACATGTTGTATATCGATAAAAGGCAAAGAACTTATGCTTTGATCCATGGTTTCCTCACAAAGCCCCACTTTACACTCAGCCTGAAGAGGCGGCGAGATGTACGATGCATGAACCTACTCAGATGACCACCAGGAAATGGACGTACATCGTAGCCAAGTAAACGCACAAACGAATTTGCCACAAGATAAACCATTGTTACAACTGGAGATAGAGACAAACATAGTCCTATATAAAATGTTAGCCACCAGTAAGTAAAAACATATTGAGAAAGGATCACAAGCTGTGGATAGATCTGCCCCTTCCATTGCGCACCCAATCCTACTCGTATAGCCAATCCTCCCCCAAGAGCGACCGCAGCATCATATCCCCGATGCAGTAACAGCACGATATCATCAAAAGATAGCCCTGCAAGTAGTGTATAGAGGAAGGCAGAAGCATAGATGAAGAGAGCGCCGCTGAATATGCCGAGCAAGAGCAGTGGGATATGATGGAAACGGAGCCTCATTGTAATACCTAGAAAGCTTCCCGCCAGACCTTCGGTCAGCATGGATAAGAGATAGGACGGACCGACGACGACGCTAATAACAAAAACCGCCACACACACTCCCATCAGACCAACATATAAGCCACGACGCAATACTAAGACACAAAACACAATAATGGTAAGAATATGAAAAAAAGACGAGCCAACAGGCATAAACGCCGAAATAAACTGAAAGACCACTGCTATATCAGCCAATAAAGCTCCTTCAGCAATCTCTATAGCCTGGAGATTTCGAAACATGCGCACCCCTTGATAGTATACAGGATAGATAACACATATCTATCCATAATTTATT
>Ga0302321_100005164_pt1 | contig 11398 bp, 7 predicted proteins | sample Fen_T0_1_FD_202505 | JGI IMG/M metagenome (GOLD analysis project Ga0302321, IMG submission 202505) | Peat permafrost microbial communities from Stordalen Mire near Abisko, Sweden - Fen_T0_1 | ecosystem: Environmental > Terrestrial > Soil > Wetlands > Permafrost | place: Sweden: Abisko...
CATGCAAATCATGCTCGAATTCGGCCGCTGTCTGATAGCGCGCCGAGGCGTTCCGCTCCAAAGCCTTGAGCACGATGCGCTCGAGCTCGGGGGGATATTTGGCATCGATCTGTGTGGGTTTGGGGATCGCACCGGAGATCACCAGGCGCAGGGTCTCGATGTCGTGCTCGCCGCGGAACAATCGCCGGCTGGTAGTCAGCTCGAAGAGCACGATGCCGAGAGAGAAGATGTCGCTCCGGCGATCGACCCCTTTGCCCAGCGCTTGCTCCGGAGACATGTAACCGAATTTGCCTTTGAGCTGACCGGCCCGAGTCGCCTCACTGATGCGCCCGACCGCCTTGGCCACGCCGAAGTCCACCAGCTTGACCGCACCGTTGGTGCCGATCAGGATGTTGTGCGGCGAGATATCGCGGTGCACGACGCCCCGGGGGCTGCCGTCCACATCCCGCAGTTCGTGGGCGGCGTGCAGCCCCGCGGCCGCGTCGGCGATGATTCGAACCGCCAACTCCGGTGGAATCGCGCGACGTTTGCCAGCTTCGGCGATCACCGTGTGCAGCGATTCCCCCTCCACCCACTCCATCGCCATCCACATCATCCCGTCGTGTTCGCCCACCTCGTACACGTCGACCACGTTCGGGTGACGGATGCTGCGAACGAGCCGAACCTCGTCCAAGAACATCTTGATGAACTCGTTCTCGTCGGCAAGCTCGCTCAGCATGACCTTGACCGCCACGAGGCGGTCGTCCTTGCTCGTTTGGGCGCGCTCGCGCGCGACCCAGACCGTCGCCATGCCGCCTCGGCCAACTCTCAGCAGCAACTGGTAGTTGCCGAGCTTGGATCCTTGCTTGAGCTCTTCGGTCATCCTAAACGTGCGGCGATTCGGCTCGATTGTGCGGCTTTTCGCGAAACACCGCGGACAAGGGCTTCCATTAGGCCCAAACCAGCGGGGGGCCGTCAAGTTAGTGGAGTATGGCCGGAATCCGGCCCAACGCCGCCAGCGGCAGCGGGCACTGTCCGGGACTGGGCCCGCCGAGCGGCACGCGCTATATAGCGCCGCCGTCGCCAATGTAGGCGCTGGGCGGACCCAGAAAGTCAGGGAAAAATGTCGAGTCTGCGCGAACAGATGGGAACTGGAGACAAGCGGAGCAGCGTAATCGCAGATGCCTGCCAGGTGTTGGACGCCGAAGTGGCGGACAAGGGCGGCTTGAGCGGCATTGCCATCAAGGGAGCCTACAAGATCGTGCAAGGCGTCCGCCCCGGTTTCGTGAGGGACACCGTGAACAACCTGCTCGACGATTTCTTGGACGCGGTCGACCCCGTGTACCAAGAAGCTGCCGCCAAAAAGGTACCGGCCGGGGCTTACCTGCAGCAGAACAGCAGCCGGGTCGCCGAAGCGTTGCTCGCGGTCACGGATGCACGAGCGGCCCGAGTGGACAGCCAGGCGATCAAGAAGACCTACGAAAAACTGCGCGGAATGGCCCAAAAGCAGGTTGAAGGCGCCGCACCGCGCTTGGCGACACTGCTGGAAAAGCACGCCACGCCGACGGCCTGAGGCTCCCAACCCTTCCCCCGCGGAGCGCCCGTGAACGTGCCCGATCTCCGCGCTCTTTCTGAGGTTTTAGGGGGGGCGCCCCGCGGCAGCTCGCGTGCGCCAGTGCGGGGCGGAATGGGAAATTCAGGGAGATCTTCGGGCACGTCCCCGAGCTCGGGCACGTCCACGGGTTTGAGATTGCGAAATAAGCGCGACACAGCCGAAAACCTCTGCTAGACACCCGCCCACTATGGGAAGCCCGCAAGATCCTCGCACCGCACGCCGCAAGCGCGAACGCCGCGCCAAGAAAAACGCCGAATGGGAGCTGAAGCGCGCCCAAGAGAACGCGCAAGCCGCAGCGCCAAAGACTCCGGCCAAGACCGCGACTTGATTCGTTCGGCCGGCCTTTGCGTCTGCCGTTTGCCGGCCTGATCAGGTTTTTGGGGCATCACCCCTGAAGATGCCCCAAATCCGAGCTCTCTTTTTCAGGGCTGCCGTTAGCGAGCCTATGCCCAAAGCGCTCGTAGACGGGAACAATGGCGCGCAGAGTGGCCGGATCGCCGACTCCCCCTCGACATTTGAGGTGAGCGTGCTCAGATTCACCCGGTACTTCATGCCGCCTAACGAGCGAGTGAACCCGGAGCGTGATGACGGCCTCGCCATCGCCGAACGGCCAAAGACGAAACGGCCGCGCAAGTACGTGGTCGTCTTTCATAACGACGACTACACGACCATGGAATTCGTGGTCCACGTCCTGATGAAGTTTTTTCATTTGGACGAAACAGGGGCGACGACCGTGATGCTCAACATCCATCGCAAGGGCTACGGCGTCGCGGGCATCTTCAGCCGCGATATTGCCGAGACCAAAGCCGCTCTGGTGATGGACTACGCCAAAGAGCACGGTCACCCGCTCAAGTGCACTGCAGAGCCGGAAGGCTTCGGAGGGTCCGACGAGTGAAAGTCAGCGCTGAAGTCGAAGCAGCCTGCGCGTTCGCGCAGAGTGAAGCCATCCGTCGTCGCCACGACGTCATGACCGTCGAGCACCTGCTCTATGGTCTCTTGCAAGATCCCGCCACTGCTCGCGCCGCCAAAGCTGCGGGCGGTGACGTCGACAAGCTCAAGCGCGCTCTCGATCGCTTCCTGGACGAGGAAGTGAGCCGTGTACCTGAACCGGAAGAGCTCGATTTGAGCGCGTCTCGCGGCTTTCAGCGCGTGCTCAGCCGCGCGGCCATCAACGTACAAAATAGCGGCAAAGAGGAGCTCAAGGGGCACAACGTCCTGATCGCCATCTTTAGTGAGCTGGATTCGCCCGCAGTCGCTGCGCTGACCGAGGCCGGCCTCACTCGCTACGATCTGGTGAACTACGTTTCCCACGGCGTCAGCAAAGATGGGGACGACGAAGATGCGCTCACTTCCGGCGAACGCGCCAGCGACAACGATGAAGACGCTGACGCAGCGCCCCCCGCCGATGCGCTGGCCAAGTTCGCGATAAACCTGAACGAACAAGCCAAGGCCGGGAACATCGAGCCGTTGGTCGGCCGCGAGAAGGAGCTGCGGCGCGCGATCCAAGTGCTGTGCCGTCGGCGCAAGAACAACCCCATGTTCGTCGGTGACGCGGGCGTCGGCAAGACCGCGATCGTCGAGGGGCTGGCCGCGAAAATCGTGGCCAAGGACATCCCGGCGCCGCTGGCCAACGTCGTGATCTACGCGCTGGATATGGGCGCCCTGGTGGCAGGCACCCGTTTTCGCGGTGACTTCGAGAACCGTGTCAAAGCGGTACTCAAGCAAATCGAGAGCCTGCCCCACGCGGTGTTGTTCGTCGATGAAATCCACACCATGGTCGGCGCAGGAGCCGCTAGCGGTGGCACGCTCGACGCAGCCAACTTGCTCAAGCCCGCGTTGGCCAACGGCAAGCTGCGGTGCATCGGAGCAACCACGTTCGAAGAGTACCGCTCACACTTCGAAAAGGATCGCGCGCTCGCGCGTCGCTTCCAGAAGATCGACGTGCTGGAGCCGAGCCTGAGCGAAACGATTCGGATCCTGAAGGGTCTGCGCGGCCGTTATGAAGAGTTCCACGGTGTCGCTTACACGGACGCCGCTCTGGAAGCTGCTGCCACGCTCGCTGACCGCCACCTGCGCGACAAAAAAATGCCCGACAAAGCCATCGATTTGATGGATGAAGGCGGCGCGGATGCCAAGCTGGAAGCTGCCATCGATGCTGAGACCGTGATCGTCGACGTCGAGCGGATCGAAGCCGTGCTCGCTCGCATGGCGCAAATTCCGCCGCGCCAGGTCACGGCGGATGCCAAGTCCGCACTCAAGAATCTGGAGTCGGACTTGCAGAAGGCCGTCTTCGGCCAAGACCGTGCGCTCGCAGAGCTGGCTTCGGCGATCAAGCTCTCGCGCGCCGGACTGCGGCCGAAAGAAAAACCGATCGGCTCGTACCTGTTCACCGGTCCGACCGGCGTGGGCAAGACGGAAGCTGCCCGCCAATTGGCCAAGACCATGGGCATCGAGCTGATTCGCTTCGACATGAGTGAGTACATGGAGCGCCACACCGTGTCGCGCCTGATCGGCGCCCCCCCGGGCTACGTCGGTTACGATCGAGGTGGTCTCTTGACCGAAGCGGTCGCCAAGACACCGCACGCCGTGCTGCTCTTGGACGAAATCGAGAAAGCACACCCAGACGTGTTCAACGTGCTGCTCCAAGTCATGGACCACGGCACCCTCACCGATAACAACGGAAAACAGGGTGATTTCCGGCACGTAGTGCTGATCATGACCAGCAACGTGGGCGCCCAAGACCTGGCCCGCGGGATGGTTGGCTTCGGCAACCGCGATGCGCAAGGCAGTGATTCACTAGCGATGCGCAACACCTTCAGCCCTGAGTTCCGCAATCGCCTGGATGCGCGCATCGCCTTCGATCCACTTTCGCCCTCGGTGATGAACCGCGTAGTGGATAAGTTCATCCGCGAGCTGGGCGATCAACTGGCGGATCGCGAGGTCACGATCGAGCTTACCGAGTCGGCCCGCGTGTACCTAGCGGAGAAGGGCTACGACAAATCGAACGGGGCTAGGCCCCTGAGTCGATTGATCCAAGACGAGATCAAAAAGCCGCTCGGTGACGAGCTGCTCTTCGGTCAGCTCGAGCACGGCGGGCATGTAATCGTGCGCGCTGAAAATGGCGCTATCACCTTCGACCTGCGTGGCGTCGATGCGCAGGGCGTCCCCCATCCGCGGCTCCTGAACTAACGCGCTGAACGCCTCTCGGTCTACTTGGACTTCTTCATCGACCGCGGAGGCACGTTCACCGATTGTTTGGGGGTCGATGAGCACGGCACACTTCACTTAGCAAAGGTGCTGTCGTCGGATCGCGCGCCGCTGGAGGGCATGCGCCTGCTGCTCGGGCTCGGTGCGGATCAACCGATCCCCGCATGCCGCGTGCGTATGGGCACCACGCTCGCCACGAACGCGCTCTTGGAGCGAAAGGGCGAGCGTTTTGCGCTGCTGATCACACGCGGCTTCCGCGATCTGCTTCAAATCGGCACGCAAGCTCGCCCGGACTTGTTTGCGCTCTCGATTCAAAAGCCGAGCGTCCTCTACGACGAGGTGTTGGAACTGGACGCGCGTGCCGACCGCGAGGGCGTCCCTCTGGAGCGCCCAAATCACGCTCGGCTCCTGCTCGAGCTGACGGCACTGCGCGCGCGCGGCATCGACAGCGTGGCCGTGGTGGTGCTCGGCGATCACCGCACCGGCGCGCTCGAACTCGAGGTCGCGCAGCTCGCACACGCGGCCGGGATTGGCGAAATCTCACTCTCACATCGGCTCGCGCCACGGCTTGGCCTGCTCGCGCGCGGAGACACCGCCAGCATCGACGCTTACCTGAGCCCGCGCTTGGCTCGCTACCTCGAAACGCTGCAAGCCGAGCTGCCCGGCAGTACGCTGCAATTCATGCAATCGAGCGGTGGCTTGTGCGACGCAGCACACTTTCGCGGCCCGAACGCGCTGCTCTCGGGACCCGCTGGCGGCAGCGTGGCCCTGGCACAGATCGCGAACGATCTCGGCCTCGGGCAGGTGCTGGGCTTCGACATGGGGGGTACCTCGACGGACGTCTCACGCTATGCCGAAGAATTCGAGCGACGCTACGAGAACGAGATCGCCGGCGTGCGCGTGGTGGCGCCGATGCTGGCGATCCACACCGTCGCTGCCGGAGGAGGCTCTATCTGCCGCTTCCGCGACGGCCGCCTGAGCGTCGGACCGGATAGCGCGGGCTCTGACCCCGGCCCGCTGTGCTACGGGCGTGCGGGCGCGCAGGCCTTGACCTTGAGCGACGTCAATTTGGCGCTCGGGCGCCTGGTGACACACCGCTTTCCATTCCCGCTCCAACTCGGACCGGCCCTGGCCGCGCTCGAGCGAATCGCGGCCGAGCTCCGCGAAAATGGCCATCTTTGCGACGCCCGCAGCGTCGCCGAGGGCTTCTTCGAGATCGCCAACCGCAACATGGCCGAAGCGCTGCGCCAGGTCTCGGTCGCGCGCGGTTTCGATGTGCGCGAGCATGCGTTGGTCGTGTTCGGTGGAGCGGGCGGGCAGCATGCGTGCGCCCTCGCGCGCTTGCTGGGCATCGAACGGGTGGTCTTTCATCCGCTTTCGGGCGTGCTGTCGGCATACGGCCTGGCCTTGGCTGATTTGAGCCACCACGTAGCGACTGACGCCGGCTCGCGGCCGTTGACCGACGCCCTGCTAGCCGAGCTAGAGCCGGAGTTCGAAGTCTTGCTGCGACAGGCGCGGGCGGTGGTCGAAACGCAGCGCGGCACGCACGGCAGCCACTGGATAGGCCGGCTAGATCTGCGCTACGCCGGTAGTGAGACGACGCTCACCCTCCCCCTCAATGGCGAGTGCGCGGCCGAGCTGCGCCAACGCTTCGAGGCGTTGCATACCCAGAACTTTGGCCACAGCCGACCGAGCGCGGAACTCGAGCTGACCGCCCTACGCGTCGAGGTGCGCAGCTCCACCGGGCTTGGCCGCGCGCGTCCCGCGGGCCTCGCCGCCTTCGGACAGACGCAACCCGGGCGGCGCACCACGCTCTGGCATCGCGGGAAACGCTACGATGAGGTGCCTGTTTTCGAGCGCGAATCATTGACGGCAGGCGCGCGGATCCGGGGCCCCGCGTTGATCGCGGAAGCCGTGGCGACGATTGTGGTGGAGCCCGGCTTCGAGCTCGAGTGCTGCGCCGACGGCATCTTGTTGGCGCGCCCCGAGACGGACAGCGCGCTCGAGGTCACTACCGCGTCCGCCGATGACGAAAGCGCTGCCCCCAACCCGGTCACGCTGGAGGTGATGAGCAACGCTTTCATGTCCATCGCCGAGCAAATGGGGCACACGTTACAACGCACCGCGCAGAGCACGAATATCCGTGAGCGCTTGGATTTCTCGTGCGCCATTTTCGATGCGTACGGCGACCTGGTCGCCAACGCGCCGCACATCCCCGTTCATCTGGGCGCGATGAGTGAATCGGTACGCGCAGTACTGGAAGCCCATCCCGCCCTTTCCCCCGGCGACGCTTTCGTGACCAATGATCCCGCCTCCGGCGGCTCGCACCTTCCCGATGTGACGGTGGTGCTGCCCGTCCACGACGCGCGCGGCGCGCTCCGTTTCTTCAGCGCCACACGTGGCCATCACTCCGACATTGGCGGCATCACGCCCGGCTCGATGCCGGCATTTTCACGCCATTTGGCCGAAGAGGGTAGCGTCTTTAGCACGCTGCGCGTCGCCCAAGACGGCCTGCTCGATCGCGCGCTGATCCTCGAGACGCTCGCGCGCGGACCCTATCCCGCCCGGCGTCCGCTCGAGAATTTGGCCGATCTCGAAGCCCAGATCGCCGCCGCGCGTACTGGTGCCCGGCTGCTCCACGAATTGGTACGAGAACGCGGGCAAGCTCAGGTCACGCGCTACATGCACGCCGTGCAAGAGCTCGCTGGCGACAGCGTTGCGCGGCTGATCCGCGAGCTCCCCGAAGGAAGCCAGACCTTTCGCGACCAACTGGACGACGGCACGCCGATCGCGGTCACGCTGCAGGCCTCTGGTGGCAAGCTTGTGATTGATTTCGGCGCAAGCGGCAGCGAGTCGGCCGGGAACTTGAACGCGCCGCGCGCGGTCACGCTTGCGGCGGTGCTGTATGTGCTGCGTGCGCTCGTCGGCCGGGCGATCCCGCTCAATAGCGGCTGCTTACGCGACGTCAGCGTGCATATCCCCGAGCACAGCATCTTGAATCCGTCAGCAGGTCGGGCGGTGGCCGGCGGCAACGTGGAGACCTCGCAGCGCGTCGTCGACGTGTTACTCGGCGCACTGGGTCGCGCTGCTGCCAGCCAAGGCACGATGAACAACGTGAGCTTCGGCCGGCACGATTTTGGTTACTACGAAACAATCGCCGGCGGAGCAGGAGCGGGGCCGGGGTTCCGCGGGGCGAGTGCAGTGCACACGCACATGACCAACACCCGCATCACGGACCCAGAAATCATCGAGCAGCGTTTTCCGGTGCGTATCCGTGAATTTTCAATACGCCGCGGTTCTGGCGGCAGCGGGCTCTATCCAGGCGGCGACGGCGCGTGCCGCGAGTACGAGTTCTTGGAGCCGCTCACGGTTTCACTACTCAGCGAGCGGCGGCTGACCGCACCCTTTGGGCTTGCCGGAGGTCAAGCCGGTGCGCCCGGACGGAACTTCCACAACGGCCAGGAACTACCGGGGCACGCACTGTTCGAGGTCGCGGCCTTGGACCGTCTGCGGATCGAAACACCCGGAGGCGGTGGCTACGGTGCGGCTTGAGTCGGCTCCCGTGACAGCGCGTCTTTAGCCGCCAAGCCCAGCGCGCAGCTGTTTGTCTGGCGCTGCTGGGCCATCACAGTTTCGGGATTTTGCACGACGCGATCGCCGACCGGCACGAAGTGGGCCGCCGCATCGGCTTTCAAGCGTAGTAGCGGGCTCTTGGTCTTTAGATCCCAGATGCCAATGCGGGCTGCGTGCGGCTCGCGCTGCACGCGCTCATCCGGCGTTTCCCCAGCGTCGGGCGCTTCCGGCGGCAGACCGCCCTCGGGGTCCTCGTCCAGCACCAAGGTGAAGTAGCGCGAGCGTGAGAGCAGCTCGATCGCTACCGGCACGTCCCGCTTGGATACGCTGTCCAAGTCGCGGTCGTAGGCGTTCAAGCCGAGTTCGGTGTCGGCCTCGTGGACCTCATCCGTCCAGTCACTGGAGAGCACGCGAAGGGCTCGATAAGCAAGCCGCATGTTGTACGGACGGGGTGGCTCGTTGCACGCATTCCACTCGTTGCACAAAAGCCCGGATGAGCAGTCCGAGGTCACGCGACAGGCGGCACCTTTGGTTGGATCGGTCGCCCCCACGCGCACGAACAAGCATGAGGTGAACCCATCGTGGAGCGAGGCACGCGCCGCCGCGCGAATCGCCTTCACAGAACCGGTGTTCGCCAGGCGCAGCCGGAAATACACACCGGGGCTGGTGCTGATTTTTTCCAAAGAAGCGCTGGGATCGACGAAATCCCCCGGGTAATTCGCGGCAAGCTCGCGAACCCAGCCCTCGACCTGCTCACGGAAAGGCAGGATCTTGGGACCCAAGGTCTGGGCAATTGCGCGTTGCTTCGCCATCACCTGGCTGCGGCGGGTCTCGATTTGGCCCTGCGCGATCCGCCAATACACCACGCTGAATGCCCCCAGCGCGACCGCCGTCCAGAGCCAAAATTGGGGCGGAATTGAGGCCATGCGCACGCGCCCGAGGGCGATCGCACGACGACGCTCCGCCCGCGCCTGGTTCAACGAGGGCAGACCGGAATCGGTAACAGCTTTGCTTTTAGACAAGGCCACGCGGGTTGGACCCTTCAAGCGACAAAGGGAGCCACTCCGGATCGGAGCCGCTCCCTTCGCATCGATCGGCGGCGCGAGTACCGCCGACCGCCCGCTTTCACTTACCCATGCGGCCGACCATGAAGCTCACGTTCGGATAGCCCGCGAATGCCGCGGTCTGGAACACGCTCTTCACGACCAGCGCCTGCACTTTACGATCGACCTGCAGCACGACCACCCCGGGGAATTCCTTGCCCGGGTTGATCTGCTTCCAGAGCTCACGCTTGTTCTTCAACACGTTGAAGAGTTCGTCCACGCGCTGCAGGCGGTTGGCTTCTTCGATCGCCCTGGTGTTACCCGCTGGCGTGCCGTCGACCAAAATTTGGACACCCGTGATGGCGACCATCGGCGCCTCGGTCATATCCATCACGTTCTCGGCGTTGGGCAGCTTGACGTTCTTGTCCACTGGCAACTCGCCAGAGGCGGAGAAGCTCGCGAGCAAGAAGCACACGATGCACAACAAGAAGTCGATGAACGGAATCAACGGGACTTCGTGATTGGTCGCGCGACCACCACCGCCGACCACCTTCTTTTTCACGAAGGCGAGCGGGATGGCGTGCATCAGGCGTCGGCCCGGGACCGCGATCGGTTGATGAAAACGGCTGAGTGCTTTTTCGGACGACATTTCAGTTCACCGCGAAGGTCACGTTGAAGGACGGCACTTTTTCGCTTTTGCCGGCGAAATCGAAGTCACGCTTCGGCGTGTAGATCGCGTCGATGACCGCAATCACGTCGGAGAACGGAGTCGTGTTGTCTGTGTGCAAAATCGCCAAATCGAACTTCTTGTCCGAGCCGGCGCGGTGCGCACCGTTAGCAGTCCACTCTTCCTCGATCTTCTTGGCCAGGTCGGGAAAGCGAATGTCGCCGTTGGAGCCCGTGGGCACCGCCTTACGGTCGACATCAATCGTGTTGACGACGGTGTTACCCTCTTTCCAAACGAGCTGGAACTTGGTTTCACCCTTCATCTCGACGTTGAGCTGCTTCTCTTTCTTCTGCTCTTCCGGTGGCTCGTCCTTCGGGGGACCGGGGACACGCGCGTCGGCGTTGATGCGAGCCATCTGCGACCAAACTGCGGTCACCAGTAGGAACGCGACCAAACACAGCAAGAAATCGATAAACGGAATCAGCGGGATTTCGTGGTTGGTCGCGCGTTTACCGCCGTGACCGCCGCCAGTGTCAATACCAGCCATGAGTCGGCTCCCTTACAGAACTTGTTCTGAGTACGACAAGCGGGCCCGGCCAAACCTTGGCTGGGCCCCGCCTTTTTGTCGCGTTGGCCGTCCCTACCCGAGTGGGGAGACGAGCCAACGCGGCTCTGAATCAACCGTCGATACCCTGGAGGTTCACCTTCTGGCGGTTGGCAACCACCAGATTGAGGACCTGCACGGAGGCTTCGTTGATGTCGTCTTCGAGACTCTGGGTCTTGCCGTTCAAAACGGAGAACCCGATCAGCGCCACGATCGCGGACAGCAAACCGAACGCCGTGCAGTTCATGGCTTCGGAGATACCTTCTGCGAGAATGCGCGCCTTTTGGCTCGGATCGACCGACTCGCCGCCGACCGCGCCGAACGCCTTGATCAGACCGACGATGGTGCCGAACAAGCCGGAGAGCATCGCGAGGTTCGAGAACATAGCGAGGAAGCCGGTGCGCTTGCTGATCTTCGGCATCTCACGGAGCGCCGCTTCGTCCATCGCCGCCTGAACTTCTTCGTCCGGGCGATTCACTTTGACCAGGCCCGCTTGCACGATGCGCGCGAGGGGCGCGTTCGCTGCGGAGCACATCTTCACGGCCTTGGCCACATCCCCGGCCAGAATGCACTTCTGCATGGTCGCGAGGAAAACGTCCTTATTGATCGAGGAACCGAACAAATAGACGGCTCGTTCGGCGATCGTCGCGATGGCGCAGATCAGCCAGAAAAGGATGATCCACATTGCCCAACCACCCGCCTGAAAGTGG
>Ga0302321_100005165_pt1 | contig 11398 bp, 6 predicted proteins | sample Fen_T0_1_FD_202505 | JGI IMG/M metagenome (GOLD analysis project Ga0302321, IMG submission 202505) | Peat permafrost microbial communities from Stordalen Mire near Abisko, Sweden - Fen_T0_1 | ecosystem: Environmental > Terrestrial > Soil > Wetlands > Permafrost | place: Sweden: Abisko...
TAGGTACCAGTAGGTAAAGTATCGAAACTGTTGAACAGGTGTAGCCTTTTACCCCAGATTATATTTAAACCTGTATCAAAACAATATAGGTATCGCCTGTTATTAAAACCCGTACTATCGTTAATACTACTGTAACTCCCAAGATCAACCAAACTATATAACCTGTTATTTTTAACCTTACATATGGAAGAACTGCCAGTTGAACTTAGTACAAGATAATCAGGTCTGTATCTAAGTATTCTTTTCTTACCATTTCCATTAAAAGTGTTTAAATCAACAGACCCTAAAAAATTAAGTCCGTTAATTGAACCTGTAGGCGAATTCTGGGTTTTGCCATTGAATAATATGCTGTTGTTGCATTTGCTTAGCGATAAGATGAAAGTAAACGGATTGTCAACTTTAAAATAGTTTTTTACGGTCAGTTGTGTATCAATTTTCAGGATTGCATTGTTGCTTATGAATGGGTTACCCGGAAAGGCATTTGGGCAATAAACACTTGTTACGAGTGTTGAGTCATCTAAATTTAACAAGTTGTTGCCCTCCCGAAAACTATAGTTTGCTACGATGTTGGGGTAAAATTTTTTATCAACAAGATCTAAATTATCATTGAATTTTAAAAAACCAATGTAGAAAACTATATAAGCATTATCCCTGTATTCATTTATATAAGCATTTGCGTTAAGTGTTTCGTAATAATAAGAAGTATTATTAAATGAACACAGGTATGGGTCATTATTATAATAAACAGATTTTATCTGATTCCCATTTAAATCAAGCTTTAATAAATCAAGCCCACATTGCAGTTGGCCGTTAAAAGCATATTTCTTCCCAACTAAAATGATTTTATTGTCTTTATTTAAAATGCAGTCCGTGGTATGCAGGTTATAAATAACTTTCGTCCATAAGGTATCAAAATTATTATCCAATCTTACCAAATAGGTTCCCCGCTTAACATAAAAATCGGGTAAGGAATAATCTGATAATGAATCTCTCACAAAATTTAAAACCAGTAAAGTACCATTATCTCTCAAATCAAATGTTCTGCTACCATTGAAGTTAAGCCTGGATACTATTTTCGTTTGTGTAGTTAACTGCGCACTGCTACCCATAAAAATGAGCAGGCTAAAAATTACCAATATTAACTTTAGTAAATTCATAATTAATACCTTCAGCTAGTTACTTGTAACATACTCAATATGTTAATATGATGATTATTTTGTTGAGGTAATTTTAGGCTATTAATGGCAATAATTTAACAGGCAAAACATAGAGGTTTAGAGAAATAGAGAAACGCAAAAAAAGAGGCTGCCCTTTTGAGACAGCCTCTTTTTTATACTTATGGCTGCATGGTTTTCAATTTATTTACAATCTCAAGGTCGGCTTTTGATAATGAATCCCACCAGTCGTCGTTTACGTCCTGCAAACGATATTCGCTATCTAAAATGTAATCGCCATCCTTATCAATTTCGTAAAAGCAGTTGTTTAAGGTATCAAGTACACTGTTAACAGATTTTAGTTCCACAAATAATAAACGGCTTATGATTTTCTTATTAACCTTTTGCTCAAGTAATGTCACACGCTGTTCCAGGTCGATTATCTTATCGTCTTTACGGGCCAGTAAAAAACTAACCAGCAGCAGCGAAAAAAGAAATACTATTATTAAAGCAGGAATCATTGTTGAATTGTATTTTTTATAAACTTACTAAATAAAAGCAGCTTGCGTGTTTAAATACTGTTAACCTAATTCGGGAACTAAAGCTGTATTGAATTTTATCTGTTTACGCACAAGCGTTTTAGGCTCAATAGCCATAAAGTAAATCCAACTGATAGTTACAGATAGCACCAGGCTTGCAATAATGGCAATTTTAGCAGTATTGCGGTTTATTTCATCCTGAAAAGCCAGCGTGGTTGTAAAAATAGACATGGTGAATCCTATGCCTGCAAGTGCTCCCATGCCTAAAAATTGTTTCCAGTTGGTTAGGTTTGGGAGATGAGCAATTTTTAAGCCTACTAAAATTTTGCTTACCAGAAAAATGCCGATCGGCTTACCAAGTACAAGTCCTGCAATTACACCGATACTTATTGAACTTTGTAAAGAACCGGCAATATCTGCAGGAATTAAAATAGCCGTGTTGGCTAAAGCAAAGAGCGGAAGGATGATAAAATTGACTTCTTTATGAATTGCATTTTCAATTTTTGACAATGAATTTACCGGCATTGCAAAGGCAATCAAAACCCCGGTAATGCTTGCTTCAATACCCGAATTAAGGATAACAAACCAAAGCAGCAGCGACAGGCAAATGTGCAGTATACCCGGGCTCATTTTTTTTAAGTGAAGCGACGACCAGATTATTCCATAAATTAAAGCTGCAATTAAAAGGTATAGCCATTTTATTTGCCCGCCATAAAAAAGGGCAATAACTACAATGGCTCCTAAATCATCAATGATGGCCAATGCCATTAAAAATATTTTAAGGCTTGGCGGAACCCTTTTGGAAAACAAGGAAGCCACTCCCAATGAAAATGCAATATCTGTTGCAGTAGGAATGCCCCAGCCATGGGCAAAACCAGATTGTACGTTAAAGGTTAAAAAGATAATTGCCGGCACCAACATGCCCCCAAGCGCTGCCCCAAAGGGAAGTACAGCTTTTTTAAAACTGGAAAGCTCGCCTGTTACCAGTTCTTTTTTAATTTCCATGCCGGCCAATAAAAAGAAAAAGGCCATTAAAAAATCATTGATCCATTTTAAAACAGAATGTGGCAGGTGAAGTGAGGAAAAAAAATGAAAATTGTAATTCCAGAAGTTTTCATACCATCCTCCCATAAGGTTGGTTATAAGTAAAGAAATAATTGTACAGCAAATCAACAGAATACCTACGGCCCTGCTATCGGCAATAAATATTTTTAGCGGCCTTATTGCCCTGCTGATAAATCTTCTCATGCAATAATTTTTATCATTTGTAAAAAACAAACCAGCTACCCCTAAAAGGTAGCTGGTTTGTTTTAATTATTTTCAACTAATCCACATAACCATGTACACCGGTTTCAGGAATATCCAAACCTGCAATTTCATCTTCGGGCTTGCTTCTTAGCGGAATAATTTTATTTAATATTTTAAAGAAGAAGTACATCACCACAAAAACAAAAACAAAACACGTAACAGTACCTATCAACTGTGCAATAAATTGTTTGCCATCACCATAAAATAAACCTTTTACATTTCCCGGAACACCATTCCACCCGTCGCCATAAGTACCATCGGCAAATAAGCCAAGCGATAAAACACCCCAGGCACCGTTAGCACCATGTACTGCAAACGCACCCACCGGATCGTCTATTTTTAATTTTCTATCTACAAAATTGTAAACAAAAATTACAATTAAGCCGGCAATGGCACCAATAATTACCGACGATAGTGAAGTTACAAAAGCACAGGGAGCTGTAATAGCAACAAGGCCTGCCAGCATGCCATTTACAATCATGCCAGGATCGGCTTTTTGCTTTCTTGCATATAGAAATAATAATACCGAAAATGCGCCTGCAGCACTTGCCAGCATGGTGTTTACAGCTACAATACCTATTCTTAAATCTCCGCCGGCCAGGGTAGATCCCGGGTTAAATCCAAACCATCCAAAGGCAAGAATGAATGTACCAACAATAGCCATTGGGATATTGTGACCGGGGATGGTATTTACCTTTCCATCGGGGCCATATTTTCCAATACGTGGGCCAATAACCATGGCACCGGCTAGTGCCGCCACGCCACCTACCATATGTACTACCGACGAACCTGCAAAGTCAACATGGCCATGCCCCAAACCAAAACTGGTTCCTAAGGTAGCTAACCACCCGCCGCCCCAAACCCAGTTGCCAAATAAAGGATATACAAACATAGAAATGAAGAAACCATAAATAACGAACGATTTTAAAGTCCATCTTTCAGCCATGGAACCTGTTGGTATGGTAGCAGTGGTGTCCATAAATACCATCTGAAAAAGAAAGAGTGTGTAAATTCCTACATCATAATATTTGCTGCTTAAAAAAGCACCGGCAGCACCGGAAATGCCAAAATCGTGGCCAAATAAGTGTAAGGTAATTTCATGACCAACCACACCAGAGGCCCCGCCTAAAGTTGCCGGGTTTAATGCACCGCCAAACATAATAGCAAAGCCTACAATCCAGAAACCAAGCATACCAATACCATAAATTAAAAAGTTCATAAGCATGGTATGGGCTACGTTTTTCTTTTGCGTAAATCCGGTTTCAACCATGGCAAAACCAGCCTGCATAAACATTACCAAAAAGCCGGCAATCAGTGTCCACATAATATTTATGGCAATCTTATTGTGGCCATCAGCATTTCCAATGGTTGTAATAGCAGTTGCCAGTTTGCTAACATTGTTACTCACTTGCGAAACGGTTGTATCCTTTGCCAGGGCAACAGAATCAACCACTTTTGACATTGTTGTATCAATATCATTAAACGTTCCGGTATGGCTTCCGGTAGGGTCCTGCGCAAATGTGCATACCGGGGAAATCATAAACACTAATAGTAGCATCATCATTCCTGCGGAAATGATTTTTTTTGAGTAGTTGCTTTTAAATAGACTTATCATACTATTGATTTTGTTGTTAATAATTAAGATTTTAAACCACTTCAATAATGATGCATGGTATCGACCATTATTTTAAAAATTTATAATTGCGGCCAGCACAAATGAGCCTGTAGCTTTAGCTGTAGGGCTTACTGTATCTGAATTTTTGAAAAACAGCGGGTCTTTTCCACTGTCCACTCTAAACTCGGGAATAATAATAAGACCGTTTACCGGCTTGATGTTTAGGGAAAGTGTAGCATCAAAAATTGAAGTGCTAAATCCGGCTACTCCTTTTTTGTCGGAAAAATACTCAGTCCTCAGTGACAGGCCGAATTTATTAACAGGATCCACATTTATGTATAATGCAGAGCCCCACCATTCTTTGGCTTTAGAGCTACCAACAAACTTTACTGATTTAATGGTGCCATCATACCCCAAACCAAATTTGCTGCTTATAGTTGCAGTAGCCGAAAGGCCAACCTGGTTTATCATGTTGTTGGCAGGGTCTTTTCCACCCACATAATTCAGGTAGGCATTAATTTTATCTCCGGTTTTGCTAACCTGTGCAATAAAGTTCTTTTTGCCAAAAGATGATGAAAGGTAGTCGGTAGGATTAGCCACACCAACCATCAGGCCAAAGCCATGTCCGAGTGTAAAATCTGCTTTAAGCCCCGTATGCGAAAAAGGCCCGAAAGAGAACATGTAGCTCATGCTGTAGTTTCGGTTAAGTTGAGGGTCTAACAATTCGTAACCTACGTGGGTGGCCCATTTACCTATAGAAAATTTCACTAAGCCGGAAGGGGCAAATGTAACGTATGCCTGTTTTACTGCTGCAGTTGCGCCGCTTTCGTTATAAGAAAATTCAGAGGCACGGCTGCCAAATCCCAGGTCAACAACTCCGCCTATTTTGCCTTTGCTGTATTCAAATTTTACCGAAGCCATTCCAAGCTCAAACGAATTTTGAGAATTGGTAAAGCTGGTGTAGTTGTTTTTTCTGCCAGAGTCTTTTGCGTTGTTAAAATTAAAACGGTAATAAGCGTCAACAGAACCGCTTATTTTGAGTGGATTTTCCTTTTTAGATTCATCTGGAATGACGGTTGTGTCTTTTTTGGATAAAACTGCTGATTCTGATTGAGCTATTGTAGCATGGTAAGACAGCACAGCCATTGCTGTGACAAAAAATTTCTGTAACATTGTAATACATTTTAGATGTTAAGAAAAGGGCACAGCTGTAATAAGCTTTGTCGAGAAGTTTATTACATTAAAAGCGGTGCCTTTTTCGATTTTTGTTTCTTATTAAAGTTCTACTGATTTTTCGTGTACGATTCCGTTGTGGTTGACAAGTAAGGTTCCCTGCAGGTATTTTTCATCATGCTGAGAAGCATCCAGCCCTTCTTCTTCATCTTTTTCGCTTACCCTTATTGGTGCTACAAAATTGATAAATTTGAATATGCCGTATGAAACTGTAAAGCTATAAACTGCAACAATGCTCATGGCTTTTAACTGGGTAAAAAAGAAACCGGGGTTGCCGTAGAAAAGGCCATTTGGTCCGCCAGCGATACCGTGAACAGCAGTGCTGGCAAAAACACCGGTAAGTAACATGCCAACCATACCACCAATACCGTGGCAAGGAAAAACATCTAAAGTATCATCGAGTGTGGAACGTTGTTTAATAGTAACTGCTACATTGGAAATAATAGCACCAATTACACCAATAATAATACTTTGAGGAATGCCTACATAACCTGATGCCGGTGTGATAGCAACAAGCCCGACGACTGCACCAATGCAAAAACCTAACACGGAGGGCTTTTTACCTTTCATAACATCAAAGAACATCCAGGCTAAACCGGCTGCAGAAGCTGCAGTAGAAGTAGTGCCAAATGCATTTACAGCCAAAGGATTTGCACCTAAGGCAGAGCCTGCATTAAATCCAAACCACCCAAACCAAAGCAACCCCGTTCCTATTAAAACATAGGGCACGTTTGCCGGTGGAATTTCTTTATGATCAAGATGGGATTTTCTTCGTTTTAAAACCAGGGCACCAGCCAATGCAGCGCAACCTGCGGTAATATGCACTACGGTGCCGCCTGCAAAATCCCAGGCACCCATTTTAGCCAGAAATCCATCCGGATGCCAGCTCCAATGCGCAACCGGTGCGTATACCAGCAGGGCAAAAAGCACAATGAATAAAACGTAAGACGTAAAACGGATACGTTCAGCAACAGCGCCTACAACCAAGCCAGGTGTAATGATGGCGAACATCAATTGAAAAAGGGAGAACAGGGTTAATGGAATGGTTGGAGCTCCTGCCCACGGTGCTCCACCTTTTACACCATGGTAAAAAGCAAAAGTAGCCGGGTTGCCAATGAAGCCGTGAAAAGATTCGCCAAAAGCAAGGCTGAATCCGCAAACAACCCATAGCACACCTACAATACCTGCAGCTACCACACTTTTGATCATGGTAGAGATAACATTTTTACGGTTTACCATACCTCCGTAAAAAAAAGCCAGCCCCGGGGTCATTAAAAACACCAGAGCGGTTGATACCAGTACCCAGGCAATATCGGAAGAGTTGTACTGCGTTTCAGTAGCTCCGGGTACATAATCAGCCGCCGGTTTAATAAACATAGCAATGATAGCAACCGCAACCAGAAGAATGAATGGCAAAATTTGTTTTGCTTTTACTGTACTCATAATTGTGAATTGGGTTAAAACATTAAAAAATAAAATAATTAAAACTATTTTGGTAAAGAAAGCCAAAAAAATGTAAAATTCATAAAAATTTAACGATTATTTTTAAACAAAATGTTGAAATCTATATTTTTTATTTAAAAAAATATAGATAATGATAAAAATTATATAAAAAATAGCAGATTTAGCCTATGTATAGGTGTAAAGATTTGTCTTTGGATTCCAGGGTACTGATGCCATTAATGAGAAATTCGTCCACCTTTCGGGCGCATTCCCGCCCTTCGCTGATGGCCCAAACCACCAGGCTTTGGCCCCGGCGCATATCGCCGGCTGTAAATATTTTGGAGATATTGGTCTTAAATTCTGTGTCAGATGCCTGTACATTTCCCCGGGCATCAATGTCAACTCCCAGCTCGTTGATCAGGCCAATATGTTGCGGATGAACAAAACCCATGGCCAGCAAGGCCAGCTCACAGGGAATCTCCCTTTCGCTGTTTTCCACCTCCACAAATTTTGCCGGGCGACCATCAACGATCCGCCATTCCAGGTCAATAATTTTTAAGGCAGTTAAATTTCCATCGGCATCACCTATAAATTCTTTGGTGGCAACCGCCCATTTACGGTCGGCCCCTTCTTCATGTGAGCTGGTTTCCTTCAGCAGTATTGGGTAATTTGGCCAGGGCATAAACTCATCTCTTTCTTTTGGCGGTTTTGGTAACAGTTCAAACTGGGTTACACTTTTTGCCCCTTGGCGGTTCGATGTGCCCACGCAATCGCTGCCGGTATCGCCGCCGCCAATCACTACCACATTTTTTCCGGTTGCCATTACTTCTTTATACAAAATATTACTTTCAATATCAGGGTTAGCTAAAAGATCTGTCCCTGCGACCCTCTTATTATTTTGTTTTAAGAAATCCATGGCAAAGTGTACACCATTTAATTCCCGGCCGGGAATAAATAAATTCCTGGGCGTAGTGCTGCCACCAGTTAACACAACCGCATTATATTCACGCAGTATATCGTTAATGGGAATATTTACGCCCACATTGGCCAGGCATTTAAAAGTGATACCTTCTTCTTCCATTAATTTTATTCTTCTGTCAACTACCCATTTTTCCAGTTTAAAATCGGGAATGCCATATCGTAACAATCCACCTGGTGCATCATCTCTTTCGTAAACCGTTACAGCATGGCCTGCATAATTTAATTGTGCTGCGGTTGCCAGTCCTGCTGGCCCAGAACCTATCACAGCTACTTTTTTACCTGAGTGCAGGTTTGGCTTTTTAGATTGTACAAATCCTTTTTCAAAGGCAATTTCAATGATATGCTTTTCTATTTCTTCAATGGCAATGGCAGGTTGATTGATGCCCAGCACGCAGGCAGTTTCACAAGGTGCCGGACAAATTCGTCCGGTGAATTCAGGGAAGTTATTGGTTGAATTTAAAATGTCGTAAGCTTCTTTCCAGTCCTGGTTGTACACTGCATGATTAAATTCCGGTATCACATTTCCCAACGGGCATCCATGATGACAGAAGGGTACGCCGCAATCCATGCAGCGGCCCGATTGCTGGTTTAATTTTTCATCAGAATAACGTTCAACAAATTCTTTATAATGCTGAAGCCTTTCCTGCACCGGTTGTTTGCCCGGTAATTCTCTTGCAAATTCTTTGAAGCCTGTTGGTTTGCCCATGGTGTTGAGTTGATACGTTAATCCGTTAATTTGTTAATCCGTTAATTCGTTGATGCGCTGCGCCGCTTTCTGCTGCAAAACCCTTTTATAATCTTTCGGAAATACTTTTACAAAATGCTGTAATTGATTATCCAGGTCATCAAGAATGAATTTTGCTACCGTACTTCCTGTGTATTCAACATGTTTTAGCAGCATGGCAAACAATTCATTTTTATCATCCAGGTCACAGCTATCCAGGTCAACCATTTCCTTGTTACAGTTCTCCGCCAATTTTTCTTTGATATTGTATACATAAGCAATTCCGCCACTCATACCTGCGGCAAAATTTCTTCCGGTGTCGCCCAGTATTATTACCCTTCCGCCAGTCATGTACTCGCAACCATGGTCGCCAATTGATTCAACCACCACGTTTGCTCCTGAGTTACGGACTGCAAACCTTTCACCGGCCTTGCCCCTGATATAGGCTTCGCCTGATGTAGCACCGTACAAAGCCACATTTCCAATAATGCTGTTTTCTTCAGGAATAAAAGTTGCTGTTTTATCGGGATAGATGATGAGCCTGGCACCACTTAACCCTTTTCCAAAATGGTCATTGGCATCGCCTTCCAGTTCAAGCGTAATACCTTTAGAATTGAAAGCGCCAAAGCTTTGCCCCGCTGTGCCTTTAAAGGAAAAATGAATACTGTTATCGGGCAAACCTGCCGCTTTGTATTTTTTACTGATGTCATTAGAGAGCATGGTGCCAATGGCACGATCCGTATTTATTATTTTGAATGATGCTGTAACCGCTTCGTTGTTTTCCAAAGCCGGTTTAGCTGCTTCCAGCAATTTCCAGTTAATACTATCATCTAATCCGTGGTCCTGTTTTTCGCTGCAATACAAAGTGTTGTAGGCTGTGTTTGGTTCTTTGTAAAGAATAGGAGAAAGATCAACGCCTTTATATTTCCAGTGATTGATATCTTCACGCATTTCCAAATAATCTGCCTGGCCGATCATTTCATTCACCGTTCTAAAACCAAGCTCCGCCATAATCTCACGCAGTTCATGCGTGATCATTTTGAAAAAGTTAACCACATGGTCCGCATTTCCTTTAAAACGATTTCTCAATTCAGGGTCCTGTGTGGCCACACCAACCGGGCAGGTATTCAGGTGACATTTACGCATCATGATGCAACCTTCCACCACCAATGCTGCGGTTGCAATGCCCCATTCTTCGGCACCCAGCAATGCGGCAACAGCAATATCCCTTCCCGTTTTTAACTGACCATCGGCCTGTACCACCACACGACTGCGTAGTTTATTTTTTACTAAGGTTTGTTGTGCTTCTGCCAAACCTAATTCCCAGGGCAGGCCTGCATGTTTGATAGAACTTACGGGTGATGCGCCAGTGCCTCCGTCATGCCCTGCTATCAATACCACATCTGCTTTGGCCTTGGTAACACCGGCTGCAATGGTGCCTACACCGGCTTTGCTCACCAGCTTTACACTGATCCTTGCCTGGCGGTTTGCATTCTTCAGGTCATAAATTAATTGAGCAAGATCTTCTATGCTATAAATATCATGGTGTGGTGGGGGGGAGATCAAACCAACACCGGGCGTAGCATGACGAACTTTTCCGATCCATTCATCAACCTTATGCCCCGGCAATTGCCCGCCCTCACCGGGTTTGGCGCCCTGAGCCATTTTTATCTGCAGTTCATCTGCTTCCGTTAAATACAAACTCGTTACGCCAAATCTTGCTGATGCAACCTGCTTGATGGCACTCCGCATAGAATCTCCGTTCTCCAGTAATTCATATCTTCTTTCGTCTTCACCACCTTCGCCGGTATTGCTTTTACCGCCCAGCCGGTTCATGGCAATGGCCAGTGTGGTATGTGCTTCCCAGGAAATAGAACCAAAGCTCATAGCCCCCGTTGCAAAACGTTTGTAAATACTTTCTGCCGGTTCTATTTCATCAATACTAATAGATGGCTGGTTATTTTTGAACTGGAATAAACTCCTGATGGTACATGCTTTTTCTCCCTGATCGTTTACCAGCTTTGAATATTTTTTGAAAGTTGTGTAATCATTCATTTTGGTTGCGTACTGCAACAAATGAATAGTTTGAGGATTGAATAAATGAAATTCTCCTTTTCTTTTCCATTGATACAATCCACCAACCGGCAAACGATCTGTAGGAATATCTTTTTTATTGAAAGCAAAGAAATGCTTTGCCAAAACTTCTCTTGCTATTTGATCAAGCCCCATACCTTCAATGCGTGAGATGGCACCGGTGAAATAGGTATTCACTACATCTTTATTCAATCCTAAAATTTCAAATATCTGTGCGCCCTGGTATGATTGTAAAGTAGAGATGCCCATTTTGGAGAACACTTTCAATAAACCATCATTCACAGCCTTGGTATAATTTTTCTTCAGA
>Ga0302321_100005167_pt1 | contig 11394 bp, 11 predicted proteins | sample Fen_T0_1_FD_202505 | JGI IMG/M metagenome (GOLD analysis project Ga0302321, IMG submission 202505) | Peat permafrost microbial communities from Stordalen Mire near Abisko, Sweden - Fen_T0_1 | ecosystem: Environmental > Terrestrial > Soil > Wetlands > Permafrost | place: Sweden: Abisko...
CCAATGCAATAATTATTGTAGTGAGCAATCCGCTTGATGTGATGACTTATCAGGCTCATTTGATCTCAAAATTTCCTCGCATGCGTGTGATGGGCATGGCCGGCATTCTAGACACCGCACGGTATAAGGCATTTTTGGCCGAGGCATTAAATATTTCACCAAAAGATATTCAGGCGATGATTTTGGGCGGACATGGCGACACGATGGTGCCGCTTCCTCGCTATACAACAGTGAGTGGCGTTCCGGTAAGCGAATTAATTGCTCCTGATAAACTCAATGCTATTATCGAGAGAACAAAAGTTGGAGGAGGCGAACTGGTGAAACTTATGGGAACATCGGCTTGGTATGCACCTGGCTCAGCGGCAGCCCAGATGGTTGAATCAATTGTTAAAGATCAAAAACGCGTGTTGCCAGTGTGTATGCAACTGGATGGCGAATACGGAATCAAGAATTGTTATCTCGGTGTGCCCGTTGTGCTGGGAAAAAATGGAATTGAGAAAGTGATCGAATTAGATCTGAATTCAGAAGAGAAAGCACTATTGGAAACCAGTCGTAAACACGTAAAAGAAGTAATGGATGTGCTGGATAAACTTCCGAAATAGAACAGAAAAATCTTTATAAAAATCAAAGTGCCAGGTGAGAATCTGGCATTTTTTATTCTAGAAAACCAAAATGCCCGACCATTTTGACGTGTTGCTTTTGATTTTTCAAGTAAAAATTCTATCTATGTACTCATAAAATAAGTCGTGAAGAGAGTTTTTTCCATAATGCTGATTGTTCTATTCCTATTCAATGTGATAGGATATTATGGAATTTATGTGGCCATGCTACGGCAAGCACACGTAGCGTTGAATGAAAAGATTGATAACGATCAGTATAAGGATGACCAAACCGTTACGATCAAAGTTCCTTTAGCACTCCCCTATCCAGTACAGCAAGACGAGTTCCAGCGAGTTCAAGGTGATTTCGAGCATCAGGGCGAATTTTATAAACTCGTAAAGCAGAAATATTCAAATGACACTCTGTATGTTGTTTGTATAAAGAATACGGAAGAGAAGAAAGCATTCAACGTATTTTCTGACTTCGTCAAGTTATCTACCGATCAAGCTTCTTCCACTTCGCACAATCAAAATTCAAAAACAATTGTAAGTATTATTAAGGATTATAATCCAGTTGTAGAGGAAATTAATCTTGCACCACGTCAAGGCATCGATTTAGCAAGTTCATTTACATTTTTATCAGTCACCATCCTTTCACAGGATCTAACCGTATTTTCTCCTCCTCCAGAATTAAGCTGCTGAATTTTACAGCAGCAATCTTTTTCTATCAATTCGATACTGAGTTTTTTTGAATCTGATCCTCAGTTTTCAATTTAGATTTTGATTTTGATCTGCCGTAAAATTCATTTCTCGAGCATTCACTAATGCTTGAACAGATTTTTATTTTGGTTAATAATCGAAAAGTTTTTCATCAAGGACATTATTTAGTTGAGAATCTAATGGAAGAGTCAGCGCCCGTTTAGGGTCGGGCCTGACTTCTTCTCTCCTTGATTTTTATTTTAGCTTGAGAAAGAAGAGTGGCACCAGTTCTTGTATTAGGGTGCAAGACTGGATGCCACAACTTCTTAAATAAATATAACACATGCCATACATTCCATTAGAAGATCACCTGCCTGGTATCACCGGATTGCTTGAATACCGAAAGGACACGGCAGCACCTATTCGTGAACTCACACAATTTTTATTACGTGGCCCATCTTCCTTAACAGAAGGAGAAAGAGAATTAATTGCTACTATAGTCTCCTACGGCAACGAATGCCGGTTCTGCACAGCCGCTCATACAGCCGCTGCCGATGTATTACTCGGTGAATGTGAAACAACCGGGAAAATAAAAGAGAATATCTCCACTTCGCCAGTCAGTGAAAAAATGAAAGCCTTGCTCACCATTGCATCACAAGTTCAAAAAAGTGGCAAGGCAGTTACTAACGAATCCATCGAAAAAGCAAAAGCTGCAGGAGCAACTGATATCGAAATTCATGATACAGTTCTCATTGCAGCATTGTTCTGTTTATACAATCGCTATGTAGACGGTCTTTCAACCGTCACACCGACTGATCCAAATTTTTATAAAGGATTAGCCGAACGAATTTCAAAGGGATATCAGCGCCTACCTCAAGGCTATGATCATCTGAAGAAAAAATAATTAAGTCCAAAGACCAATCATAAACCAAACCCAAAAACCATGAGAAAACTTCTACTCGTAGTGTTGCTCCATTTTTCATTTCAAGTCTATTCGCAAGAAACAACCCTCAAAGGAACCATTACCGATAAAGAAACAAAGGAACCTATAGCTGGCGTCAACATTGCTCTTAAAGGAAAACTTACCGGTACCGTATCCGACGCCAATGGAAACTTCTCTTTGAAAACATCTTTGAACCCTCCGTTTGCATTAATTATATCAAGTGTTGGGTTTCAAAAACAAGAAATAGAAATAAATGATGCGACTCTACCTTTATCGGTTAGTCTTGTACAGAAAAGTGAGTTGCTGGATGAAACCGTAATTACCGCTTCCCGCGTGGAAGAGAACATCTTGAAGTCGCCGGTAGCCATTGAAAAAATGGATTCGAAAGCCATTCGCGAAACACCATCCATCAATTTCTATGAAGGCTTACAAAATATTAAATCGGTGGAAATGGTCACCAGCGGATTAACATTCAAGCAAATCAATACAAGAGGATTTAACAGTACCGGTAATCAACGATTTCTTCAATTAGTAGATGGCGTGGATAACCAAACTCCTGGTTTGAACTTTGCCGTGGGCAACCTCTTTGGCTCATCCGATTTGGATATGGAAAGTGTGGAACTAATTCCTGGATCAGCCTCAGCACTCTATGGTCCCGTAGCTTTTAATGGCGTGTTGATGATGCGCACCAAAAACCCATTTCAATATCAAGGCCTAAGCGCTCAAGCTAAGATGGGTGTCAATCACATCAACGAGAAATATGCAAGCCTCACTCCTTTATACGATTTAGCCATTCGGTATGCAAAGGTTTTCAATGATCGTCTTGCTTTCAAAATTAATGCTTCATACTTCACCGGTCTTGATTGGTATGCCACTAACTACACTGATGTAGACGCAGGAACGCCCCCAGACCAACGCGGGGATAAGAATCCTTCGAGAGATGCTTTGAATATTTATGGTGACGAAGTAGTTCAAACATTGCCGGGTGCAGGACGCGTATCCAGAACAGGATACGAAGAACGCTACTTAATGGACTACAATTCTTACAGTCTAAAAATGAACGGTGCTATTCATTACCGCATCGGCAACAATATGGAGTTGATTTATCAATACAACTATAATCAAGGACGAGCAGCATACACAGGCAGCAATCGCTTCATGCTCAATAATTTCAATTTCCAACAGCATAAGGTTGAAGCACGTGGCAGCAATTATTTCATAAGAGCCTATGCCAACTTAGAAAGTACAGGACAATCTTACAACGCAAGAGGACTCGGTCAGCTTATCGATAGAACGTGGGTGCAAGACTTGGGTGGAAATGTTGTGAGTGCTGATCAGGCTGATAATATGTGGTTCACTCGTTACGGAGCCGCTTATAATGGAAGCATCAGCGGAGTAACAGGTGGAAGTCAAGATGCAGCCAGAGCATTTGCCGATCAGGGAAGGTTTTTACCCGGCACCGCGGATTTTAATTCTCAAAAAGACAGACTCATTGCTACAACAGGACTCAATGGTGCTGGAATTATTAGTCATAGCAAACTTTATCATACGGAAGGACAATATGATTTCAGCAGTAAAATAAAAATTTTCGATTTGCTAGCCGGTGGAAACTTTAGGATGTACGATATGTCAACGTCAGGAACTTTACTTGATGATCTTAATCAAACCATCACCATCAAAGAAGGCGGTGCATTCGTTCAGGCCGCTAAACGATTGCTGGACGATAAATTGAAAATAATGGGCTCAATCCGCTTTGATAAAAACCAAAATTTTGACGGCCGATTTACACCAAGGGCGGCAGCTGTTTACACAGTTGGAAATCACAATTTCAGAGCATCCTTCCAAACAGGGTTCCGCAACCCTACACCCACCGATCAATACATTAAGTTGAATGCTGGCGTCATCACCATTCTTGGCGGTGTACCAGACAACAGTAAGGGGATGAATGTGTATGAGAACTCATTGACATCTACATCCTTGGGACCTTTCTTCGGCGCTTTTGGTGCTGCCGTTGCCGGTGGTGCAACACCTCCTCAAGCTATTGCACAAACGAAAGATTTGTTGGTGAAATCAAATGTTACCTACATTAAACCTGAGCAGGTGCAGACCTACGAAGTTGGTTACAAAGGGTTACTTGGCAACAACATTTTAGTTGACGTAAATTATTACTACAGCAGTTACAATAATTTTATTTTAAATCAAGTGGTGATGCAGCCTCAAAGTCCGGTTTTAGGTCCTGATGGTTTGATTAACCCAGCAGCGGCAGCAGATCTACTTGCAGGCAATAGTCGCTTGTATCAACTTTATACGAATGCCAGTGATCGTGTTACTACACAAGGATATACAGTGGGCGCTACTTATTTATTACCAAAGAAATATACTGTAGGAGCTAATGCAACCTGGGCCGACTTTAACTTACAAAATGCTAACCCCAATAATATCCCGGCATTTAACACTCCCAAGTACAGAACAACAGTAACTTTTGGCAACAGCGCCTTAACGAAAAAAGTAGGTTTTAATGTTGCTTGGAGATGGCAAGACGCTTTCGATTGGACAAGTTCATTTAATCAGTTGAGACCAGGAAGAATCAATGCCTATTCCATTGTGGATGCTCAAGTAAGCTACAAAGTGTTTCCAATGAAATCCATAATTAAGATTGGCGCTAACAACATATTCAACACACAAGTGTATCAGGCCTATGGCTCTCCTTCCATCGGGGCCATTTACTACGCGGGCATCACGTTTGATGAGTTGCTGAGATAACGATGGAGATGAGAACAACATCAACTGAAGTAAGCACTGAAAAAATCAGTGCTTACCTTTGGCTGACTTTTGCAATTTGTTTTCTGAGTAACATTCTTGCAGGCATGGCATCCACACTAATGTCAGTCTATTTACCTGTGGTGGTAAAAGATTTGCTTAGGGCCGTTGATACCTCAGAGTTAAGTCAGATGAGCGCCTACATCACCTCTCTGTATTTTATCGGCTGGGCAATCGGTGGTTTGGCGTGGGGATTTATAAGTGATCGAATCGGCAGAGCAAAAGCTTTGTCATTAGCGGTGAGCATGTACGGTCTTTTTACTTTCCTAAAAGGCTTTGCCCCTTCTTTTGAAATGATTTTCTTTTTCCAATTTTTTTGCGGCTTTGGCGTAGGTGGGGTGTTGGTGGTGAACACAACACTCCTTTCTGAAATTTGGCCGCAGGCTACACGTTCAGTGTTTATCGGTTTGCTATCGATTGGCTTCCCTGTCGGAATTTTTTCGTCAGGACTTGTAAATTTTATTGTGTCAGGGTGGCGCCAAGGTTTCATGATTGGAGCAGTGCCGATTGCACTTGGGCTAATCTCTTTCTTGATACTCCGAGAATCTGAAAAATGGACTGAAGCTCAACTCAGTCATGAGAAAAAATCAAACGAAATTAGTAAACATAAAAATGTACTTATCACAGGCATCATCATTTTTGGCTCGATGCTGATTGGGTTGTGGGCAATCTTTTCCTGGTTGCCCACGTGGGTTCAAAGCATTGTCGCAAATTCAGACGGGCAAAAAGAACGAAGCCTCAGTATGATGTTGTTGGGCATTGGTGGATTAAGTGGTGGATTTGCTTCCGGTTGGATCAGCAACGCATTTGGTATTCGCAAGACGATGCTGATTTGCTTTGCCGGATGTTTTCTTTTCTCATTCCTATTATTCAAAGGAAACACTTCATTCTCGACAATCACGTTGATTGAAATTACGCTGCTATCATTCATGTTCGGTATAAGTCAAGGCTCTCTTTCAGTTTACATCCCCATGCTTTTTCCTGTAGCAATTAGAGCAACAGCTACTGGTCTATGTTTTAATGTTGGAAGGTTTTTTACAGCGGCAGCTGTATTTTTTGTTGGTGCCCTGGTAACAACATTGGGTGGTTATGGCAATTCATTGTTTGTATTTTCTTTAGTTTTTCTTATTGGCTTTGCGTTTCTTTTACTCTCAAAAAAAACTATTAATTAATATGGCACACATTTCAGTACCCGAAGGAGTTCCCGGAATTCGAAGCCTGGTGATGTTTCGTCCTGAGTCAGGTCAACATTTGTATTCACTTGCTCAAGTTTTGTTACGAGGCGAATCACCTTTGACCGAGGCCGAGCGCGAACTGATTGCCGCGTTTGTTTCCTCTAGGAATGAATGCATGTTTTGCATGAGCAGTCACGCAGCAGCGGCACGTTATTTATTCAAAGACAAAAAGCAGGTTGTTGATTTTGTTTTGGATGATTATAAGTCTGCTCCGATCAGTGATAAGTTAAAAGCACTTTTGAACATCGCTGGCAAAGTTCAAAAGAACGGAAAAGAAGTTTTGTCTGAAGATGTTGCGGAAGCTCGTAAGCACAGAGCAAACGACCGTGAGATTCATGACACAGTTTTAATTGCAGCAACATTCAGCATGTTCAATCGCTATGTCGATGGACTCGCCAGCCTCACTCCAACCGATCCAAATGCATACGAAGAAATGGGAGTGCGATTGGGAGAGAAAGGATACGTCTTACCGAACAAGTCTTAAGTTGTAAGTGATAAGTCGAAAGTCTTAAAACTAAATTGACGTATTACCAACTTATAACTCAAACCCTACAACTTAATACTTAAACTATGGCGCACATCAACCTACCAGAAGGATTACCAGGCATTCGCGGGCCGATGGCATTTCGCCCTGAGACAGCAAAACCACTCAACGAGCTGGCTGAAGTTTTACTTCGAAGCGAAAATTCACTCTCACGAGGCGAAAGAGAATTGATCGCCACGTATGTTTCATCGCAGAACGATTGTTTCTTTTGCCAGAATGCACACGGAGGACTTGCTCAACATTACTTGCAATGCGACATGGACTACATCGATGCAGTGAAAAAAGATTTTCAATCAACTCCCATCTCTGAAAAGCTTAAAGCTCTGTTGGCGATAGCAGGGAGCGTTCAAAAAGATGGAAAGCAAGTGACAGAAGAACAGATTGCCAGAGCCAAAGTACTTGGTGCCACCGACATTGAAATTCATGATACCGTTTTAATTGCCGCAGCATTTTGTATGTTCAATCGTTATGTAGATGGACTCGGAACATGGGCACCGCAAGATCGACAAATTTATGTGGACCGAGGACCGAGGCGAGCCAAAGAAGGGTATATCAATTTTGATTTATATAAATAGTAAATAAGTTTTCCCGTAATTTTAGAATTCAAGACAACACATCTCTTTAAGAACATGAAAAAATTATTTTACGTTGGCATTGTAGGAATAATCCTGTTTGAAATACTGAACGTGTATTTTATCATGCCTATGCCAGGCAGTCAACGGATGAACAGCATTAATGTAGCTTACTTTCTATACAGCTTTCGCTGGTTGTTCAGAATCGTGTTTGGCTTGATGATTGGTTTCGGAATTGTCAATGAATTCCAAAAAAGAAAATGGCTGCCAGTTATCGCTTCCCTCATAGCCATCGCAGTTATTTATCTGTTCAATTTTGAAATGGTGGCTGATCACATGTTTAAGCAACCCAGCCAACTCGCCTTCCAGTCAAAAGATAAAAACACATTGAACGATAGCAGCATGGTGGTAGCCGTTGAAAATAATGGCGAAGTAAAGGCTTATCCTATCCGATATATTGTTTATCATCATCAGGTTCAGGATGTTGTTGGTGGCAAGCCGATGATTATTACCTATTGCAGTGTTTGCCGAACAGGCCGTGTTTATGAACCGATCGTAAAAGGCCAACCTGAAAAATTCAGGCTCGTTGGGATGGATCACTTCAACGCCATGTTTGAAGATGAAACTACCAAAAGTTGGTGGCGCCAGGTAAATGGCGAAGCAATTACCGGTTCGTTAAAAGGTGAGGCGCTTCCTGAAGTAGAATCGGTTCAGCTTTCTATCAAAAAATTATTTGAGCTTTATCCCAACGCACTGGTGATGCAATTGGATGAAGCATCGAAATCAAATTATGATTCGCTGGGAAGATTTGAAAACGGCAAAAGCAAGGGAAGCCTTACGCGAACTGACAGTTCATCGTGGAATGATAAATCATGGGTAGTTGGCTTGCAAGTTGGGAAATCAAGCAAAGCCTACGATTGGAACAAACTAAAAGAAATGCGGATCATCAATGACAAGATTGGAGAAAAACCGATCGTGTTGGTTTTGTCTACCGACAACCAAAGTTTTGTTGCCTTCGAACGTTCTTCTGATGAAGAAATATTTGCCACACGCAACGACACACTAATCGTGAATGATAAGAGATATAATTTCGCGGGTCGAGATTTGGTTAACTCTCAACAATTAAAGAAAGTAAATGCCTTTCAGGAGTTTTGGCACAGTTGGAAAACATTTCACCCGCAAACAGAACAGTACGAATAATTTTACAGAACCATGCCACATATCGATCTTCCAAAAGAATACCCGGGCATCCGCAGCTTGTTTGTCTTTCGTCCGGAAACTGCGGCTCCGTTAAATGCCTTGGTGCAAACTCTATTGCACAATCCTCACCCTACACTTAGTCCGGGAGAGCGAGAACTTATTGCAACGTATGTTTCAAGTTTAAACAATTGCAAATACTGCGCGACTGTTCATGGGGCTATTGCCAAACATCATCTTCACAATGGTGATGTCGTACAAAGTGTGAAATCGAATCCAGAAACTGCTCCCATTAGCAAAAAATTAAAAGCTCTGTTAAAAATCGCAGGGCGTGTTCAGCTAGGTGGCAAGGAAGTTTCTTCCACGGATGTTGAAGCCGCCCGAAAAGAAGGAGCAACTGATATTGAAATTCATGACACGGTATTGATCGCTGCAGCCTTCAGTATGTTCAATCGCTATGTGGATGGTTTGGCTACCTGGGCACCTGATGATCCCGAAGTGTATGATCTGATGGGTAAGCAACGGGCCGAGGAAGGATATTTGACACCTCCTTTTAAAATTCAGCCGCAGAACAAAGATTAAAAAAACTTAAACCACAAACGATGCCTCATATTCCTCTCGATCCGAATCTGCCGGGAATCACCGGCATTCTTAACTATAGATTAGAAACAGCTTTACCAATTCGGCAACTAACTCATCTGTTGCTGCGCGGTGATTCAACGCTCACTCAAGGAGAGCGCGAGTTGATTGCCACAACGGTGTCTTACGGAAACGAATGCAAGTTCTGCACGGCTGCACACACCGCTGCTGTGGATCTATTGTTGGGTGAAAAAGAAACTGCTGAGTTGGTAAAGAAAGATTTACAGAACGCACCAGTCAGCGCTAAAATGAAAACACTTCTTACAATAGCAAAAGCAGTTCAAGTAAGTGGTAAAAATGTGAGTACAGAAATGATCAACGCAGCAAAAGGCGCTGGCGCCACTGATTTAGAGATCCATGATACCGTTTTGATCTCGGCCCTATTCTCGTTGTACAATAGATTGGTCGATGGATTGGCGAGTGTCACACCAGCAGATTCTGCTTTCTATGAGCGACTCGCACATATCCTCGCTAATAAGGGTTATTTACCTTCTGAAAACCGATATGCGGGATTGAAAGAATAGTTCTCCTTTTACTCCTTTACAGGGCAACTTATTTTTTCTCAATGTAATTTCCACCATTGTACACATATACTTTATCAGATTCTAACGAGAGATAACTTTCTTTACACCCTTTTGTAAATCTGAAATCTTTATGGTGAACTTTTATATCGAACCAGTCAGAGTTTGATTTTACTATTTCATAGGTTTCCTCATAGCTTATTGCTTCACAACTTTCGTTTTCTGTCTGCGTAGTTTTACAACAGGCATTACTATACTCAGCGTGTACAGAAAATAAATATTTAAGTTTATTTGACTCTAATAATCTCATGCTTTTTGTCCTCTCGAAATGGTGATTACCCGTACTCTGAAAAGTTGATACTAATGCTTTTTTATCCTTCCCAATATCCACGATTTCGAATACACTTTCATCACCAATTGGACCAAGCCCACCTGATTTGATTGAATTAGCCAGCTCTACTTTACCACCAACCAATTTAATAAAGTATAAATCTTGGTATCCAAATTGATGCCCCTCTTGCGTTCCATAGGGAGCCTCCACTATTGCCAATATTAAATTGTTGCCATAATTGGATTTAAACACAATTCTATAAACAACTCTGTCTTGGTACGAAGGAACGTTTTCATCACCTTTATATTTAGAACTAAAAGTCTTCCCTCCTTTATCAGTTGCTCCAAATACTTTCTTAAGAATTATACTGTCGGATGGGAATTCCTGACTGAACAAATTAGTATAGTTTAATGAGGCTAATAAGAAAAGTATATTTTTCATAGTTCTTCCGCCTTCACTCCTTTATAGATGATTTCCTGACGAACGATACCAAAATGAAAAGCTTTTTCTACAGAAAAATCTAAACTAAATGGATCCTCAATAGTTTCTAGTCCGCTTTGTTTGATTCGTTGAGAATAATCTTTTCCATATTTCCTTACGTGATCATCCTGACCAAAAATCTTTTCGCGCTCACGCGGATTGGTAATTGAATTATCTTCAAAAGTTTTGTCTGGCACAGGATTGAAAAACGGAACTTGCAAAATCGCCCAACCTCCGGGCTTAAGCACTCTATGAAATTCTTTCATCACCTGAATATCATCTTTGACATGTTCAAGCACATGGTTGCAAAGGATCGCATCGAAATGATTATCAGCGAAAGGAATTTTATGAATGTCCATTTTCACTTTAGCTAATGGAGATTCAATATCAGCTGTGATATAGTTATCACGGTGAAGTTTTTCAAATGGTTTGATGTAGCAATGTTCTGGCGCAATGTGCAACACGTTCATTTGACACGAGAAGAAATTAGTTTTCTCTTTCAGGTAAAGCCAAATCAAGCGATGGCGTTCTAAGCTTAAACAATTCGGACATAAAGCATTTTCCCTTGAATTGATCCGCCCGTAAGGAAGAAATTTTTTATAATGATGATTGCAAATGGGGCATTCTACTTTCTTGCCGATGTATAACAATCCAGCAGCTTTTAAACCAATGCCGCTAAATAATTGAAGATATTTGCGAGGCACATACCGAACCAGGAGAGAAATTATCTTTTTCATTCAGCCGTAAAGATAATCGAACAAATTATTGGAGTAGAGTTGAACACCTGTAAATAAGATTATTTTTGATACATTAG
>Ga0302321_100005168_pt1 | contig 11392 bp, 10 predicted proteins | sample Fen_T0_1_FD_202505 | JGI IMG/M metagenome (GOLD analysis project Ga0302321, IMG submission 202505) | Peat permafrost microbial communities from Stordalen Mire near Abisko, Sweden - Fen_T0_1 | ecosystem: Environmental > Terrestrial > Soil > Wetlands > Permafrost | place: Sweden: Abisko...
CGGCAGAGGGGAGGAACAAGCCGAATTCCTCTTGGAGCACTCCCTAGGATTTCCCGAATGACAATTCACTCGATCGATGTAACGAAGGATCTGCCCGAAAGCCGAGAGCGTGCGGTGCTGCTTGAGATGCTCAAAGTCGTGCCATTGCTCAAGGCCGAGGGAGTCGACGCTGTCATTTGCGGCGGCTGGGTTCCGTTTCTGAAAGAACTTGCACGTAACTGCCGTAGCGACCATACGATGAGCTTGGACATCGACGTATTGCTCAGAGCGAGGGCTCGAGTACGCGACTCGATTGACCGGCTCAAGTATCTGCTTTCCGACCCACTCAATTTCGAACGAAGTAGCAGCACTTCGTTCCGCTATGAAAAGAGCGTCGATGGCAATCTGGTGGAACTCGATCTGCTTGCAGACCTGCCTCGTGCAAGAGAAGACGAGTCTGTGCTCAGGGTTTACGGGTCAACGACTTCACTGGATTTGTGCCTTGTAGACGGCGCAGAGAATCTGGATGATCATGTCGAGACAATCCAAATTTCCTACCGGGACGCTGAGAAGGTTGAAACGTTCGAAGTGAGTGTGCCCGACTGCGTCGGTTTCCTCATGCTGAAAACCGAAGTCTGCAGATATCGCGAAAAGACGAAAGACCCCTACGACATCTACTACTACTGCCGATACTCAGAGGACACTATTGTGATCAGGCAAACACTTGCCCAGTTCATGGACCAGCCCGCCATACAGAAGACAGTCGCTTCGCTTCGTAAGATGTTTTCGCACGAGGACTCGAAATGGGTCGAGATGATCCTCGATCATATGGAAATCGTAGAACTCGATGATCGCGATCAGGAAGCCCGTATGGTCGCTCGGACCATGGGTCGAGTCTTCGAAGGTCTGATCAAGTAGCGACGATCACGGAACTCGCAGCGGCTTATTGAACTGGGTGGAGTGACGGTGATCGCTCGGGAGCCTGGACAGAGAACAACCGATTCCGCTGGCCTGCTTTGAGGTGATCGCTGTTGACCAACTTTGAAGCAACAACCGAGAGTATGTCCGGTCATCGATTCCCATCGCTATTCTCAAAACAGACTCCGACAGTTGATCCGGATTGCTCCTAACCAAACATCGCGTTGACCTTTTCTCGCACGGCCTGGCTTCGGTTTGGCTTCAGGTAGCGCATGGTGCTTTCCATGTCGGAATGCCCCATCCAAAGCTGCACCGTTCGCAGATCCACGCCGCCCCAGAGCGCCCAGGTGGCAAACGTTGCGCGGAACTTGTGCAGCCAGAAGTCGTCGGGATTCAGCTTAGCGCGCTGTGCGACCATTTTGCAGGCATCAAGGAAGTCCAGCTTTGGTTTCCCGCCGGCTGTCGAGAACAAGAGAGAACTGCCTGGGTCGCTGTTGGTTTTCCATTTCTTCATTGCCTTTACAAGCTTGTTCGGGATGGGAATCTCGCGGCCTTTGTAGGCTTTTGGCGAGAAGCCGTACTCGCGTTTATAGCGGACAGCTACGAGTCCACGGTTGAGGTTAAGATCGGGCCACGTGGTATGCATGACTTCCTGCTCCCGCATGCCGGTCATCAGAAAGAACTCAAACCACAGGCGCTCGTCCTCATCGCATGCAGCAAAGAATTTATCGAGGTCTTCGCGCTCGTAGATTTCAGGTTCGTCCTCAACGTAACGGGGCCAGTCGTTCTTGCCGGCCAGGCCGCCAATGCGATTGGCCTTAAGAAAGGACATCACATTCTCGAACTTGTTGTAGACGGTGCGCGGCTGGAGTTTTTTCACGTCGCGCAGGAAAGCTGAAAAACGGAGCAGATCTTGACGCTCAATTCCCGTGACACGAGTTTTGTTGCAGGATTCGAGAAAGTACTCAAGGGCCTTCTTGTAGGCAGCATACGTCTTCGGCTTCTTGCTGATCCTGACGTCCTCCAGGTAGCCGGCAACGGCCTCGGCCAACGACAGACCGCCGTCCTGGTCTTCGTCGACCACCTTAATGCCTGCGGCCTTGCTGCCCAGAATCTGTTGCTGGCGGTGGCGTCTTGCTGCTGCGGCGGCCGCATCACGTCCGACGGACTGCCGAACGCGTTTGCCGCCCTCGCGCCATTCGAGATAATAGGCGCCCTCGGTATGGCGCTGTTCTTTGCCGCCTATGAGGACGTGATCGGGTTTGACCCGGCCGTTAGCCGATATGACGACGGGACAGAATCGCAGACCCTGGGGAGTTTTGATGCGCTTGGTGAGATTGACTTCCTTGTTCACTTGACGGCAACCTTCGGTTTTCGGTATCACCGAAGGTATCACAGTCTGTCAAGTTATTCAAAACAAAGGAGCTGGCGGAGAGGGGGGGATTCGAACCCCCGGTACAGCTTTTGACCGTACAACGGTTTAGCAAACCGCCGCCTTCAGCCACTCGGCCACCTCTCCGGCGGGTATCTTCCGTAGTTTACTACATGGATGCGCATCCGTCTGTAGACCAGTGGTAGAGCCTGAACTTGCTGGACGGACCACGGAATGGGATAACCCGCATCGAGAGGCCTCACTGCACTTGATTGTTACACTGAGAAGGCGACCTCGAGGGTCAGTTTCTGTGAACCAGTTTCACCAAATCGGAAGGGAATGCGAGTCGCGCCTGGCGGTTGTCCGGGCACAGCGTATCGTCATTAAGGTCGGCACCAACGTCGTCATGCGCGACGACGGACGTCTGGCGCTGAGCCGCCTCTACGGCATTGCCGAGTCGGTCGCCCGCCTGCGGCAGCAGGAAAAAGACGTTCTCCTGGTGTCGTCGGGCGCCGTGGGTCTGGGCATGGAACGAATGGGCCTAACTGAGCGGCCTACCGAGCTTTCGCGGATGCAAGCCTGCGCCGCCATCGGACAAAGCCGCTTGATGGCAATCTACGACGATGCGTTCGATAAGTTAGGTTGCCGCACGGCACAAGTACTCCTGACAGAAGACGACTTTCGCGATCCCGAACGCTACAGCAATCTCCGCTCGACGCTCGTGTCGCTGCTGGCGATGGGCGTGATCCCAGTGATCAACGAGAACGACACAGTTTCGACAGTGGAGCTCGACCATCCTCCTGATTCACCTGAGCGCGAACGCGTCTTTGGCGACAACGACAAGCTGTCGGCCCTCGTCATGACTCATATCGATGCGGACCTTCTGCTCCTGCTTTCGGACGTTGATGGCCTCTACAATGGCGATCCGAGCGCGGATGCGGCCGAGTTGATTTCGCAAGTGCCGACCATCGACGACGTGGTTCGAAGCTTCGCCCAAGGCAAGAACGGCCGTGGCCGCGGCGGCATGGCCAGCAAGCTGGAAGCCGCTCGGATTGCTACAGAAGCGAACCGATTTGCAGTCATCGCCAACGGACGGCTACCGAATGTAATCGAGCGAGTATGCGAGGGGGAAATTCTCGGCACCTTGTTTCTCCCACGGAGCACCGCGTGACGACGCCGGTTCGCGAAGTTGTTAAGCACGCGAAAGCGGCATCCCGGTTCCTGAGCACAGTCTCTTGCCATCAGCGCACGGCCCCCATTCGCGCTGCAGCGACAGCGATTCACCAGGCCCGCAAGTCGCTTCTGGAAGCCAACGAAAGAGATCTGGCGGCGGCACGAGCGATGCTCGCGAGCGGCGAGATCAGTTCCTCCACCTTTGAGCGGTTGCAACTCACTCCTAAAAAAATGGAGGCGATGATGCAATCGATGCTGGCTGTCGCAGAACTGGCTGATCCTCTCGGCCGTGTTCTCCAGCGCACGGAATTGGACTCTGACCTGGTGCTTGAGAAGCTGACGGTTCCGCTGGGACTGTTGGCCGTCATCTTTGAGGCGCGGCCTGATGCGGTAACGCAGATCGCCGCGCTGGCCATGAAATCAGGTAATGGCGTGATCCTTAAGCCGGGACGCGAGGTGGAGCAAACGGCTGCAGAACTGGTGAGCATCATCCAATCCAGTTATGAGAGCTCTGAGTTGCCAGCCGGCGCGGTGACGCTGGTCAACGGCCGCGAGTCCGTACTTGCACTACTCGGGATGCCCGAACTCATCGACATGGTGATTCCGCGCGGATCACGGCAGCTGGTTGAATTCGTGCAGGCGAATACTCGGATTCCGGTGCTCGGTCACTCCGAAGGAGTCTGCCACATCTATGTCGATGCAGCGGCTGATTTTCCGATGGCCCTTGACATTATTGACGACTCTAAAACCGACTACCCTGCGGCCTGCAATGCCGCTGAGACCGTTCTAGTCCACCAAGGCATCGCAGAGACGTTTTTGCCTATGCTGGTTGAGCGCATGCAATCAAGGGGCGTGCAGTTGCATGGCTGCGCGCGCGCGAGAGCAATACAAAGAGATGATTCGGTCACGGCAGTGCCCAACGGCGACTGGCACCACGAGTATTCGGATTTGGAATTGGCGGTGCGGGTAGTCGGTTCTGCGGCCGAGGCTATCGATCACATCCATCGATACGGCTCGTCCCATACGGAGACAATCGTCACGGAAGACCGCGCGGTTGCAGAAAGCTTTCTCGCGCAAGTTGATGCTGCTGGTGTGTTCCACAATGCCTCGACACGATTCGCCGACGGCTATCGCTACGGGTTTGGGGCTGAGGTGGGAATTTCTACCAGCAAGCTGCATGCACGTGGACCAGTGGGCCTTGACGGGCTCACTACTTATAAGTATGTGCTGCGAGGGTCGGGTCAAGTGGTTCGCAGTTATCACCCGCCCGACGGCAAGGGCTTCACTCACAAACGGCTGCCAACGAATTAAAATCCTCTAAGGCGCTGTAAGCACAGTCTGATTTGGGTCCAGCAAGAGGCGCTTTACTCCGGGAGACAAGGGCAATGTAAAGCGGGTCTCCGACCCCTCGGCAAACACGCGGCCGAGATAAACTTTGGTATCGCCGATGACTCCGTAGACTGGAACACTCGTCACCATGTCATCCGGCGCGTCGATCTGACGAATCGTGGCTGACACCGAGGGCGTAGCTCCTGGTGCGAATTTGGCATCCTTAATTTCAAACCTTGGAAGCACTGTGCCATTCACCCAGACGTCGAAAAACCAATCCAAGGAACGCCGGTTCTCAAACCAAAGCGACCTCGGAAGCACGGCCTCAACTTGTGCCTGAAAATCCGCATTGGTAATTTCGCGCCCCTGATATCGCTCATAAATGCTGCGCAGCAGGCCGAGAAACACCTCATCGGAACCCTCTGGATTTTCGCTGGTACGCGACGCATCTCGAAACATCTCGCGCAGCATGTGAATGAGCCATGTTCCTCGGCCGTAGGTAATGACCTCGTATCCTCTTGGGAACTTGGAAGATGAGAGCCGGATGCCTAATGTCACCGGTCCCGCATCAACGTTGGCCAGTCCATCTTTCGACTTGCGGACGAGCAGGTCGCGGTAGGCTTGTAGTATTAACTGCGCGTCGGCGGGGCGGCGCGGTTCCACCAGCATGATCGCCGCATAGTTTGCAATCGCCTCCAGCAGCCATTGCTCGTGGTAACTACTCCAGGAGACTCGATCGCCAAACCATTGGTGGGCAACCTCGTGCGGCATCATCACCTCGGCATATAGCACGCTGTCGGCCTGCGGAACGTGTGCCGCTGCTCGCTCCTCCGAAGTCAGGTAAACGTAGCTGGAGAGAAAGATGATTCCAGGCCAGCCCTGGCTGTCTTGGCCGGGACGCTGTGTAAGCGACAGAGAGCTGAAAGGAAAAGGTCCAAACATACTCTCAAGCGACGTGATGCTGGCAGCCGCTCGCTTCGCCAGCGAGATGCCGGACGCAACGGGCGCCGGCGCCGAGACCGACGCGCTCACGGGTGCGGAGGCCACTCCTTCTGGATTCATGGCAGAGGGCGAAGTTGGCGCTGGAACTATTTGCTGTGACCGCGGCATGTCATTTTCTACGCCCCGGGTCGCGTAGGAGTTCACGGTCACGTCGCCTGCCGTGGCTGAGGTCTTAATGTAGCGACCCAGATTGAAGCCCGCGATTGGCACGGGGCCATCGCTGATCCAGTGGCCAAGGTATTCTCCGTTGTCCTGGAGCAACGACAGTTGTTTTCCAGTCGCAACCAGGGTGAAGGAATCCGGAAAGCGAAACGAGATGTCATAGTTCGCCATTGCAATTCCCCGGTTCGGATACCAAGTTCCGCGCGCGCCCACGTAGAACAACCCGCCTCCGGCGTCAGACAGCACCGATCCCGCGTAATTGAATGAGAGTTGCAGCTTCGCGCCGAGCGTCAGAGGTTGAGGAAACACGATCGCCACCTGATCATTGCCGTGGCGGGCCAGCTCACTTCCCTCGACAGTCTCGTTCTGAATGAACTCCAGCGACTGACCATCCATCACGACCGACTTCAACTGGAGATAGCGCGATAATTCAAACATCACGATTCGCGACCCGCTCTGGCGGACGGTCCCGACAAGTGTTGCATCAGCGCTAAGGTTCAAGGACTGGTCGATGGCCGCATGAATGTCGTACCCAGAAACACCAAAGGCGTCACGGGTGTAGGCCGGCCCCGTGGGACCGTGGGAGCGGGGCCTCGGAAGCACCTCCTTCCGCAATGCCCTGAGAGGAAAGCTCATCCAGAGGTCGTAATACGCAATATCATTGGCCGCCGTCACCTGGCCCACCACGATTTGCTCGGGAGCCCTGGTGTCGAAATAGACGTCGAAGTTACCGAGCCGTCCGCTGACAACACGAGCGTGCAGCAGCCTATCAGGCGGAGGTGCTAAATCTCCGGGAGCGACGCTCGCGGGCAAACTGGTAAAGCTAATCGCCAGGCGCATGGCGTCCATTGTTGCCAGGCGTCGAGCCGATTCATCGTGCCGGGCGGCAAACGACGTGTCATCATCGCCGGGGCGAACGTACTGTCGCAGCTCGTCAGCGGTGTCGTCGTTGAAACGCAGGTATACCGCGGAAAATCGCTCCTCCAATACGCCCTGGCCCGTGAAGAGGCCGAGAGAGGCTCGCTCGCGCCGGTCGGGTGGGCGTACCAGAACCTCGCCGTCCCCTTCGAAATAGGCTCCGGTTATCTTGCCTCCGGTGGTTTGCGTAAAGGCAATGACTCCGTCGTTCAAGAAGAGGTGGACGTCGTCTCGATCGATGGCGGCTTCACGAATCTTGTAGACCTGTTTCGGGTCGAGGCCTACGCTCCGCAATTCGCGGTACAACGGAAGGACCGGACCAGCAGTTACCGGCAGGGTCTGCGCCGCCGCGCCGATCATGATCCCATGGGCAAGGATCGACGCTAAGGCTGCTACCAACGCCAACGGGATTTGTCGAAATGTCATCAATTGAGAAGCCGCACAGTGTCCGACTGCGCCACTAGTGTAAGGCAGTCGGGTTCATGTCTACAGTGCGCCATATCGGTGGTCGTCAGCCTCGCACGTTATGAAGTAGTAATACGTTCTGGGCTCGCGATAAACCGCTGAGGTTACAGATTTGAGAAGGTACAATAGTAGGAAGTATCCCCATGTAAGTCCGGCGGACCGCGGTGGTTGGCCCGTCTGATCAGGTTATCGATGAAGAGATTCCTAAGCTGGTTCTTGTTAGTTATGTCAGGCGCTTCGGCCATATTCGGCCAGGCGCAGTCGGCGCTTCCTCCGGGATCTGTCGCTCCTCCTCAAGCTACAGGTGCACCGGCGAGTCAGTCCACCGATGCCACTGTGGTCGAGGAGATCATTGTGCGCATCAATAACAGCATTATTTCTCTTTCTGACCTGAAGCGCAGTCAGGACCAGCTGACGGCAGAGATCAACAAGCAGGACCCCAACGCTCCGGGCGCCGCTCAACCTAGACCGCAAGACTTACTCCGCGACTTGATTGATGCCAAGCTGCTTACGCAGAAGGCCACCGAGTTAGGACTCAGCGCCGACACTGATGTGATTAAACGGTTGGATGACCTCCGCAAGCAGATGCACGCGGAGTCCATGGAAGATCTGGAGAAAGCTGCGCAGGCACAGGGTGTGTCGTTTGAAGAATTCAAACAGAACATGAAAGACACGATCCTCACCCAGAAGGTTATCCAGCAGGAGGTGGGAGCGCACCTCGGCGTGACTCAGCAGGAGCTCCTGGATTATTACAACCAGCACAAGGCGGAGATGGAGCAGCCGGAACAGGTGCGGTTGAGTGAGATTCTGATTTCCACGCAGCCCCCCCCGGCGAAGGCTGGAAGCGACGCTCCGTTGCCGTCGAGTGATGATTTAGTGGCAAAAGGCAAGACGAAAGCCGACGCGATTTACGCGGAGCTTCAAAGCGGGAAGAAATTTCCGGAAGTCGCGAAGGCCAACTCCGCGGGCCCCACGGCCGCGCAGGGCGGTGACCTCGAGTATTTCAAGCGCGGTACGCTTTCGAAGCAGCTTGAGGACCAAGTGTTCGCAATGAAAGCCGGTCAGTTCACTGAACCCATCCGTACCAACCAGGGATGGGTCATTCTCAAGGTCACCGAGCACACGTCCGAAGGGGTCCCTCCGTTCAAGGAAGTCGAAGGGCAGATCCAGGAACGTGTTTATATGACCAAAATGCAGCCCGCACTGCGCGAATATTTGACCAGGCTAAGGGAAAATGCCTACATCGACGTCAAGCCGCCATATGTGGATAGCGGCGCCAGCCCCAACGAAACCAAGCCGATCTATACCACCGCGTCCGCTTCCGACGACGGTAAGAAGGAAAAGAAGAAAAAGAAATACATTCTCTTCTAGGAATTTGATACGCGGAATGCGAGGCGCACACTGATGCGCCTCTTTTCTTTTGCAGCAGCCGGAGCCGCAAAGTTTATCGGACGGGAATTCCGGCGTTGCGGTACGATAAGCCATCTTCCACTTAATTATTTCGCAAGGAAGCGCCTCGGGGATACACCATGAAAGACTTCTACATTCGCGACTGCCATCAGCAGGAAAACCAGACCGTCACCTCCAATTTTGTAGTCGCCTCCAAGCAGATCAAGAACAAGAAGAACGGCGATCTCTATCTGTCGCTTACCCTGGCAGATCGTACCGGACAAGTGCAGGCGAACATGTGGGACAACGTGTCAGAGGCCCTGCACTCCTTTGAGCAAGACGACTTCATCAAGATCAAAGGGATGGTGCAGAAGTATAACGGTCGATGGCAGATCACCCTCCATAAGATCCGCAAACTCGGCGACCCCGAAATCGATTACGCTGACTACCTCCCGAAGACTTCCAAAGACATTGACCAGCTCTGGCGAACGCTCGGGGAATTTGTGGACACGTTCCAGAACCCATGGTTGAAGCAACTAGTCCAGGCCTTCATGGCCGACGAGGCGATAGCAACTGCCTACCGGAACGCGCCCGCCGCCAAGACCCTTCACCACGCGTACGTCGGCGGGTTACTCGACCACGTGGTGTCTCTATTCACCGTGTGCGATCTTGCTTCGCGCAATTACCCGCAGGTCAATCGCGACTTGCTGCTTACCGGCGCGTTCCTGCACGACATCGGCAAGATTCACGAACTGGCTTACCAGCGCTCGATTTCCTACACGACCAAGGGACAACTGCTGGGGCACATGATCATTGAACTGGAAATGCTCCATGAGAAGCTCGCTCACATTCCAGGTTTCCCCGACGAGCTTAAGATTTTGATCGAGCACCTGATCATCAGCCATCACGGTCACTACGAGTTCGGTTCTCCCAAATTGCCTATGTTTCCCGAGGCGCTCATGTTGCACTACATGGATGACCTCGATTCCAAGATGGAAAGCATGCGGGCCCAGTTCGAACGCGAGAGCGAGCTCGAAACTGCGTGGACCGGGTATAACCCCTCGATGGCGCGTCCACTGCTGAATACGCAAAAGTTCCTGGAGAAGAAGGTCGTCGAGGCCGCACATTCCGAAAAGCCCGCCGCTGTTTCAGAAGACCTGTTGGCCGCAGCGGGCAGTTCCAAACTTGAAGCTGATAGAGACTTCGCCGCCGAAGTGAAGCCCGCGGAATCTTCGCCGCTGGACGCGCTACAAAAGAGGTTCGCGTCCAACAAGCCGACCCCTGTGGGGGCGAAGGCCGAGTAAGCCTCGCATCTCTCAGCCATGCAGGATTTTTCGCAGTTCGAATACATTTCCTTCGATTGCTACGGAACGCTGATCGATTGGGAGTCCGGCATTCTCGGCTATTTGCGCCCGCTGCTGGAGCAGAAGAATCAGCAAGTGACCGATGGCGAGATACTCGATTTCTATTCCGAGTTTGAGCCCCGCAATCAACAAGTCTACAAACCCTATCGCGAAGTGCTGGCCGGAGTGGTCCGGGACTTTGCCTCTCAATTCGACTTTGAAGTGAGAGATGAAGAGATTGCCGGCCTCGCGGAGTCGATTCGTGAGTGGAAGCCCTTTCCCGATACCGTGCCTGCACTGCAACAGATCAAGGGCCGATACAAACTGGCTGTGCTGTCGAACATCGATGACGACCTGTTCGCGCTAACGGCTCCCCAGCTTGGGGTCGAATTTGACCTCGTTGTAACGGCCCGGCAAGTACAGAGCTACAAACCATCGTTGCGAAACTTCGAAACGTTGCTACATCGGCTGCCGGTCAGTAAAGAGCGGCTCCTTCATGCAGCGGAGAGCTTATACCACGATGTGGTGCCTGCCCACGCGCTCGGGATTGCGACAGCGTGGGTCAATCGGCGTCAAGGGAAGCCTTCGGCTGCGACCAAGCTGGTGGACGCCCAGCCAGACATCGAAGTCCCCACGGTGGGGGCTTTGGCGGTACGGCTTGGACCTGAAACGGCTTGAGGACTCAGTCGGGCTGCCAAAGTGTGGATTTCTGCCAGTCGCCAGTACTCCGGCGGCCACACTAGCCTTCGACATCTAGCTGACGACCTCGCAAAGGCGGGTACCTTTAGCCGTGCTCTGACGTCACCGAGCAGCGCCGGCAGGTGGTAGTGTCGGAAAGGGCGGCTCGTTTCTCGATCTTGCAGAACGGACAAGTCGCAGCCAGTTCGCGAATTTTGACGTCGCGCCGGATTTTTAGCGGGATTTTGTGCTTGGGACAGGTGATCATGTAAGCCTCGTGTCAGTACAGTGTGATCTTAGAGCAGCGGGCTCGAATCACCATCGGGCGATGTCCGTACTTTCCACTATGTCGGTCCGCACTTGAGCCGAAGCGCTGGCGATGAAAAAGGACCGCACTCGGCGCACGGCTGCAGCACTTGGCGATGCCAAGGTGCGCTTCTTCGGCGACGATGTGGCCATCATTTATGGCAGCGAGCACGCCATCGGTAAAGACAAGATGCATCCGGACGCGAAGCAGTGCCAGGTGTGCACCGATACCTGGTTGAAGCGCAATAGCGAGTGGCATGTCGTTGCGGCGCAGGACAGCAAGGTGGATTGCAAGTAGGTACGTTTGAATGCCCCACCCTTCCACAAAGAGCTGTTCAGTCCCATGACATCCTTTACA
>Ga0302321_100005172_pt1 | contig 11388 bp, 8 predicted proteins | sample Fen_T0_1_FD_202505 | JGI IMG/M metagenome (GOLD analysis project Ga0302321, IMG submission 202505) | Peat permafrost microbial communities from Stordalen Mire near Abisko, Sweden - Fen_T0_1 | ecosystem: Environmental > Terrestrial > Soil > Wetlands > Permafrost | place: Sweden: Abisko...
TTTTATTTCAAAATCTTTTTCGGCCGAGAGTGTAACATTGCGCAACGTGATGTTGGTGATCGGGCTCTCAGGTAAGCCCACAATCTTACCAGCGTTCTTCGAATTCTCGATGGTGATATTGTCGATGAGGATGTTTTTGATAGCAGGAATCTTGGTCGGATCGCCTTTGAAATCAGGACGGTTATTGTCGACGTAATTCAAATCGAGATAAATGGCATTCGCGACGTTCTTCATCTTGATGTCGGTGTAGCGCACGTTCTCAACCAAACCGCCGGCGCCGCGCATGGACTTGATGCGAATACCGTTATCGGTGCCCTCGAGCGTGCAACGGCGCACAAGCATGTTGCGAACACCCGCAGTCGTTTCCGAGCCGATCGAGAGGCCGTGGCCATGTTTGATGACGCAATCCTCGATCAAGATATTCGTACCGCCGGATTTAATGACGATGTCGTCGTCGCCAGTATCGATGTCGCAGTGATGAATCCAAACATTGGTGCAAGTGCTTGGGTCGATAGCATCGGTGTTAGGTGCATTGAATGGCGCGCGGACCTTCACACGCTCGATCGTCAGCTCTTTGACGTTGCGCGGCACGAGATGAAACATTGAAGAATTTTGCAGAGTGACATCTGCCACTAAAAGGCGCTCGCAGTTTGTAATGACGACCAGGTGAGCCCGGCGATAAACGATACGGTTAGGTTCGGTTTTTTCGGCTTGGCGTGCAGCCCGTTCTGACCAAGCCCACCAAAGCGGGCCATTGCCGTCGATCGTGCCTGTACCAGTAATAGCGACGTCATGCAGATCTCTACCACTAATAAGTGGTTCGGGTGGGCGGTATTTCGCCCCGGCCTCTTCCAGTGAACGAAGTGTCTTAGGATCAGGAACGCCGTACTCTTCAAATGTCTCTGGCGCCTGGATCATGGCACCTTCGTCGAGGTGAAGCTCCAGATTAGAACAAAGCGTGATCGGCTGCGTGCGGAAAGTGCCTTTCGGCACGACAAGTTTACCGCCGCCAGCTTTATTCACTGCTGCGATGGCTTTCTTAAAAGCCTCGGTGTTGAGCCTCTTGTCATCAGCTACCGCACCAAAATTTATGAGCAAGAAAGTGCGATCAGGGATCTTGGGGCGCGCCGGTTTAACGTTTTCAGCTGACGAAACATCGACCTCGGCCGCTTGCACACTCAGGCCAAGGCTCAGCGCAACCGTGACAATGGTGAGAAGAACTGCGCAGGATAAATTTTTCATGAGGTGGTGCCGAGGAAAGCGGAAGTAACTTGGCAAAAATTTTCCGGGGAGCGAGCACGAAGACACGTGACCGTATTTTTCGCGACACTTGCACCCCCTGTATACACGCATCAGGTTGGCCACCCTGTTTTCCATGTCATTTAATCAAGAGACCAGTTTCGGCCTGAGTGGGTCAGAGATCAAACGCCGTCATCTTCTACTAAAAGCGTTGCTAGTCGGTCTTGCAACCGGGCTGCTTGCCTCGGGCTTTCGCGTGGCCCTGGCCCAATGTGAAACGACCAGAATCCACTGGCTCGAACAAGCATCGCTGGGCTGGAGAATCGCCGGGGCACTAGGATTCGCTATCCTGGGTGGAGGTATTTCGGTCTGGCTCGTGCGGAAATTCGCACCTGAGGCGGCGGGCAGCGGCATCCCTCATCTCAAATCAGTTGTGCTCGGCGAGAAAAACCTGAACTGGCGAAGGCTGCTTCCCGTAAAGTTCCTCGCTGGTATAGCCGGAATCGGCGGCGGCCTCGCGCTCGGCCGCGAGGGGCCCACGATTCAGATGGGCGGGTCAACCGGCCTAGCCGTCGCCGAATTCCTTCGCGTACCTCCAGGACAAGGTGAACGAAAAGCACTCATCAGCGCTGGCGCCGGCGCAGGACTAGCCGCCGCGTTTAATGCACCGTTAGCTGGTATGATTTTCGTGCTCGAAGAATTGCAGGGGAACTTCACGCCCGTAATCTTTATCGCAGCGTTTCTCGCTTCAGTGTCTGCAGATATTGTAGGCCGGGTACTAACGGGTGAATTGCCGGTCTTTCACCTCCGCGACATGGCCGCGCCAACTTTGAGCACACTTCCGCTGGCCGCTGTATTGGGTTTGGTGGTCGGTTTTTCAGGAATCATCTTCAACCGCGGACTCCTCCTTGGCCTCGATCTTTTCGAACGAGCCAAACGTTGGCCACCATTCATCACTGGAGCACTGGCCGGTCTCTGCTTGGGTGCAGCGGCTTGTTTTACGCCGGTAGTGTCAGGTTCTGGTGGTTTGCTGGCTGAACAAGCTTTGCGAGGCGAGATAGCGGTACGCTGGCTGCCATTGTTTATCATTCTGCGATTTTTCCTGACGATGGTCAGTTATGGTTCAGGTGCAGCCGGCGGAATATTTGCCCCTCTACTCGTCCTCGGTGCGCTGGGTGGACTGTTGGTCGGCAACCTCGGCAATATGCTCGCGCCAACCGCGATTCCGCATCCTGAAATATTCGCAGTCCTGGGAATGGGCGCCTTATTCACGTCGACCGTCAGAGCCCCTCTAACTGGCATCGTGTTAATGGTGGAGTTAACCGGGCAATACAGTTTCATGCTCCCGCTTCTCACGGCATGCCTCATCGCTTACGGAGTGGCTGAATGGCGGCAGTGTCTTCCTATTTACGAAGCGCTCCGCTTGCGCAGCCAAAGCGTATCCACTCATAGCGCAGGAAATTGATCATGTGGGATATTCGCTATAAAAACGGCATCCAATTGCCTCAAATCGGCTGGTGCCTCGACGTGCAGAAACCGGCCGAAAGGGCCATCATTTCACACGCACATGCCGATCATTGCGCCAGACATAAGGAGATCGTCTGCACCACTGCCACCGCACGTCTAATGCGCGCTCGCATGCCAGGAAAGCGGGTCGAACATGCCCTGCCCTTCGGCCAAACCGAACAGCTGACCAGCGACACAACAATCACGCTGCATCCCGCCGGCCATATCTTTGGCTCGGCGCTTTGCTTGCTCGAACATCAGACGCATGGACGTTTGCTTTACACGGGCGATTTCAAATTACACGCCGGTCTTTCCGCTGAACCCTGTGCTACTCCACGCGCCGATGTTCTCATCATGGAAACGACTTTTGGCCTACCACGTTACGTTTTCCCGTCGGTCGAAGAAGTGCGTCTCGCTATTGTGCAATTTTGCCAAGAAGCGATTGCCGCTCACTGCACTCCAGTGCTCTACGCTTACGGCCTTGGGAAAAGCCAGGAACTGCTTTGCGTGCTCGGCCAAGCTGGCCTGCCAGTCATGTTGCACGCGGAAACGTTTCGTCTGACCGAGGTCTGCCGTCAGCTCGCGCTCGCCTTGCCCGGATATCGAGAGTTTTCCGCTAACGAATTGCCAGGGCATGTGGTCATTTGCCCGCCGCAGAGTCGCAACGCCGCGTTCCTCCGCAAAATTCCCACACCCCGAACCGCGATGGTTTCAGGCTGGGCCTTGGACCGCTCGACGATCTATCGCCACCGTTGCGACGCAGCATTTCCCCTATCGGACCACGCCGATTTCCCCGAGTTACTTCGCTTCGTCGAACTCGTGCAGCCCAAACGCGTATTGACGCTCCATGGTTTCGCCGCGGACTTCGCCCGTCATTTACGGAGCATCGGCGTGGACGCCTGGGCCATAAGCGAAAACAACCAGCTCGAGCTGCCTTTATCCGGTCCACCGGCTCCCTCGCCTGCACTGTGACAAATGCGTGGCCCAGCCGTTCCCGACGTGACTTTTCGAGTGGGTCGTGAAAAGACCTTCGCACATTTTACTCCTCCTACGGTCTCACTTCCTATGCCTTCTCTGCTCAAGCGTTGTTTTATCCTCCTCAGTGGTTTCATCGCCATGAACGCCTCGGCCGAACCATTCACCGCTTTTGGCGATGGTGAACGTCTCGTATATAAAGTGAGCTGGGGCATCATTGGCGCAGGCAACATCGAAATCTCCGCCAAAGCCGAGACAGGTCCGGACGGCAAAGCTCTCATGCGCATCACCAACACCATGTCTTCTCGTGGCATGGTACGCGGGCTCTACCGTTTCGACAACAACGCCGAAGTACTGATCGAACGCGACACCGGCCGCATGCTCTGGACAGCCGAAAAAGGAACAGATCGTAACAAACCGACCGAGAGCCGCACTGATTTCGATTACCCTGCCGGCGTAGCCCACCACAAAGACACCTATCGGCCCAACCGCGACACCGACATCCCCTTGAAACCCGGTGAAGAGCCGATGGATCTTCTTTCGGCCCTCGTACAAACGCGGAATTGGAATATAAAGGTTGGGGACGCGCGCGACGTGCTCGTTCATTTTGGTCGCGAGTTTTTTCCCGTCACAATCCATGCCGAAGGCATTGAAGAAGTGGATACACCACTCGGTGATTTTAAGGCGTTGATGCTCTGTCCTCGCATGGAAAAAGAACCACCGCGCGGCATTTTCAAACGTGGTGGCGAGATCAAGGTTTGGATCGCGCAAAGTGGAGCCCACCTCCCGGTGAAAATGCAGCTCAAACTCGGTTTTGGTTCTGCCACGCTGACGCTGATCGAGCACACCCCACCCAAAAGCCCTCAGCCGACAGCCACCGCTGCCCCTGCTGCGCCCGCTACAGCTTCCGACAAAAAATCTTGAGTCGTAGAAAACATTTCAAGCCGTCATGCGCAAAAAATTTTGCTCTACGTGCGCCAGATTTCATGTCCTGCGAACGAAAATAGCGACCACAAGAGCTCACCGCCATTCGTGGCGCGGATAACGACGCGAGAGTTCGGCTTTTATTTTTGGATACTGTTCGCGCCAGAAGTTCGTGAGATCATCCGTGACTTGGATCGGTCGTTGGTTCGGTGCGAGCACTTCGATCTTCACCGGCACCCGTCCGTGACCGAGCGTGAACTTCCCTTCCACACCATAAAGTTCCTGGATGCGCGCAGAGAGGATCGGCGGGCCTTCCTTGTTGTAGGTCAGGCGCGAGCGTCGGCCGTTGGCCATAGTGAGCCGTTCGGGTAGGTAGTCATCCAGCACCGCGAGCTGCTCCGCCGTCAGCCAGTCGCGCAGGATCGGCATCACCAGTTTGTCGCGAATGTCTTTGTAGCCGAGTTCGCCGTAGCAGATTTGTTCGATCAGCGTCGCGCGGTCGGCCTCGGTCAGTGGATTCACTTCGAGTTCGGGAAACCATTCGGCGAGACGGTTCACGCGAACAATCCACTGCTCGACGGTTTCATCCCAGGCTTCGAGTTTAAGTTTTCCGGCCATCACCTGTGCGGTGAGCAAACGCGCCGCCTCGTCGTAGGGCACGTCTTCGGCGCTCGCCTTGGCCTCGAGCACGAGATCGCGGAAACGGCGTTCGCGCCGCGCGATTACGCGTTTAGCTTGTTCATCGTAAACAACACCCACGGCCTCAAAGTAGTCGTCGGGAAATAGTTCCTTGAGCCAAGGTTCCTGAATCGCTGTGGCCAGACTGAGCAATACGTTGACTTCGCCGCCACGGCCTTCGACCTCGCTGACTTCCGCCGCGACGAGCAGCTGGGATTTTTGGATAGTGCTCTCGCGTGCGAGTAGACCTTTGCGTCTGTGCACGAGTTCGCAGCGCAACGTGCCGGCATCGAGACGTTTCGCCAGATGATCGGAGAAACCGGCGAGCACGCATTTCCGCACCGCTTCGCCATCGACATGGCGGTCGCTCACATCGAGTTTTTCTTTCTCGGCGATCTCTAGGAACTGTTCGAACAGCGGGCCGACCTGTCGTGCGCCTTGAGCGTGAATTCCGATCTGGCGACACGCGTCGATCGAATAGCGATTTTGATCCGCGTAACGCCACGCACGCATCAACAGAAAGAAATCAGACTCGTGCTCCTCGCCGAAGACTTCTTCACGCGCTTCCTCAACATTACGCGGCACTCCGCGGAGCAGAAAGTTTCGCCCCTGCGTCAACGCGGCCATCAAGGCAACCGGCCGCACGCAGCCACGCGCGTCCGCTTCGAGCAGCATACGCGCGTAACGCGGATGCACGGGGAATCGCAGCATCTTGCGTCCGACGTCGGTGATATGACTTAACGGAGGGCGGACCGCTGTGTCCGCCTCGGCGCGGGCGGCGCCGCGCCCTCCAGCCAAAAGCACCGACACCGCCCCCAAATCCTCCAACAGCATCTCAGCGCGGTCGAGCGATTTTGGATCTGGCTTTTCTAACCAATTGAAACCGGCCACGTCATCGATACCGCTGGCTTTGAGCGTGAGCACGACCTCGGCGAGATCCATTCGCCGCACTTCCGGCAACTCTTGGAGCGGACGTTGAGCGTGTTCGCGCTCCGTCCAAAGGCGCACGCAAACGCCCGGCGCGGTGCGTCCTGCGCGACCCGCGCGCTGATCCGCAGAAGCCACGGAAATCTTTTCAATCAGAAGCGTGTTGATGCCGCGGTGTGGATCGTAGCGCGCCACTCGCGCGAGGCCACCGTCGATCACCGTAGTGACGCCATCGATGGTGAGAGAAGTCTCTGCAACGTTGGTTGAAACGATGATCTTACGTGTCTCATAACGCGCCACCGCGCGGTCCTGCTGGTCCGGCGGCAGTTCGCCGTGGAGCGGAAATACCGCGAAGTCACGCAGCTCGCGTGCACCTTGGATGGCTTGAACAGTTCGGCTGATCTCGTACGCGCCCGGCATGAAGACCAGGAAATCGCCCTGGGTGGAATCGGCCACGCGCGCACATTCCCGCGCCGCAACGTCCCAAACCGGATCGCGCTCAAAATCCACATTCTTCGGCAAGTATTCGATTCGAACGGGAAAAGTCCGGCCTTCCGATTTCAACACATCACACGGCGTCAGATATTCGCGCAAGATCCCGGCGTCGAGCGTCGCGGACATGACGACGATTTTTAGATCAGGCCGTGTGGTTTGTTGAATCTGCAAAGCACGGGCTAAAGAAATATCCCCGTACAAATGCCGTTCGTGAAATTCGTCGAAGACGATCGTGCTCACACCGCGCAGTGTCGCGTCGAAGGACATTTGCCGGAGCAGAATGCCTTCGGTTACGAAACGGATGCGCGTCCGCTCGCTCACACGTGATTCGAGGCGTATTTGATATCCCACGACATCGCCGAGTGAGACACCCATTTCTTCTGCGACGCGTTTCGCCAACATGCGTGTGGCCAGTCGACGCGGTTGCAACACCACGACTTCGCCGCGTTCGCCGAGGAGGCCGTGTTTGAGCAGCATCTGCGGAATCTGGGTGGATTTGCCCGAGCCCGTCGGCGCCTGCACGATCAACCGGCCACGCGTACGCAACGACGCCACAACGGCGTTCTCGATTTCGTAGATGGGAAGTTCGCTCGGTGACATAGTTGGCGGAGGGAAGAGGGTTACGCACGCCGTTTCCGTGGCAAGCCCGTCTTCCAGCTTGCTCACCGGTTTCAGGCGCGCGGCAGTTGCCTTCGCGAAGGAGAAGCGTTAGGTCGGGACGAGACTATTCGCGATGAACATCCTTTTTATTGGTGGCACCGGAAATATCAGCACAGCGTGCACGCACCTCGCCTTATCGCGTGGTCACAAGCTGACTCTCCTCAATCGATCACGGCGAGAAACGTTGCTCGGCACAGAACAACTTACGGTTGACATTAACGATCTGGCCACAGCCGAGGCCGCGCTCACCCATCGGCATTGGGATGCGGTGGTAGATTTCATCGCGTTCACGAGCGACGATATCGAGCGTCGCATTGCACTTTTCCGCGGCAAAGTGGGACAGTATTTTTTCCTCAGTTCGGCGAGCGCGTACCAAAAGCCCGTGATGAACATTCCGATCACGGAATCTACGCCGTTGGTAAATCCTTTCTGGAAATATTCGCGTGATAAAATCGCGTGCGAGGAACGCCTAACGCGCGCGTTGCGTGACGAAGCCTTTCCCGCCGTGATTATTCGCCCGTCGCTTACCTACGGCGATACGATCGTGCCGCTCGCAGTCAATAGTTGGGAAAAGAGCTACACCATTGTCGATCGCATGCGACGTCATCTGCCGGTGATCGTGCCGGGCGACGGACTTTCGCGCTGGACGATCACGCACAACAGCGATTTTGCCAAAGGGCTCGTCGGTCTGCTCGGGCAAGAGAAAGCTATTGGCCACGCCTTCCACATAACGTCGGACGAGGCGCTGACCTGGAATCAGTTTTACCTCGCGACCGCGCACGCCGCCGGAGTTGAGGAACCGAAACTCGTGCACATCGCTTCAGATTTCATCACGACCTGTCTTCCCGAAATGACGGGCTCGCTGCTGGGCGACAAGTCCTACACTGCAATTTTCGACAATACAAAGATCCGCAGCTTCGTCCCCGATTTTCAGGCCACCACGCCCTACGCCGAGGGCATCGCTAGGACGATCGCCTGGTTCGATACCGATGAACGTCGACGTCTGATCGATACTTCGGCAAACATCAATTGGGACAAATTGATCGCTGCGTATGAACAAGGGCTCAAAAAAGCGCGGCTGGATTTTGGAACATAAGGTGTAGATGAAGCGAGGTGCCTTGTTCTGAATTTAATGCCCGTTAGTCCAAGCCAGGACGAACATTCAAATAGGGACAGGAAATTGGTTCATCCCATAGTGCTCACGTTTCGATCACAACGTAACCGATATCCGAATACACCGAGGAATTTTAAGTGCGTTAATGCGCGGCTTCCTCAAGGACTAGAAGCAAGCCAAAGTTATTCACCGCTTGCCCACATGTTGTGCACTTGCCGCTCATGGTGAACAAGTTGTGAAGAAGAAATCCTTTATTTTTCGCGGCTAATCATGGATACTCTTCCTCGTTCCTTGATAGAACAGTCGCAGCGCAGCGGACCTGAAAAACCCGCCGAAAGCACGACTGGGATAATCCCGGGCAACCGGGGAAAAGATGGTCGAAGCTGGTTCGGCCCTCTCCTCCGCAGGCGAGTGATCGCCGCGTAAAGGCATATATCACCAGCTCCTCTGGTCGGGGTCGTGCCCGCACCAGTCACAAACACGAATCAGGAGCTGAGCGGCGAGCCGCGAATTAAGAAACCGCGTGCAAGCCGAGTCAGGTACGGGGACCGTTTCGATCCCCGTACTGATACCGTCACCCAGAGGGTTATGGCTGCTACGGTAGCACCAGCACGCGACGGCGTTTCCCGGCGGGTCCACCCCGCCAAAAGGCCCGGATCTCTCGCAAGATCAGGGCGCGTAAAGGAGACGATGTCGCGGGGAATGAGCGAGCCTGGCAAAGCTCGTAAACGTTCCTAATTGGGGCGGCGCGCAAAACCGCGTCACCCAACTGCAAAACGAAAAAGCAGCCTGAGAGGTAAGAGGTCAGACCCGTCCCGCGGGGCCAACGTACGGCCAAAAACCGTAGCCGTCCTCGTGGAACAGGTGCCGACGCGAAAGTAACCATTGCAGGCGTGTCAGCACCCTGTCCGGCGCGCGGCTCTCGGCAGAGAGCATCCGAACCGGGCATAGAGGCCTCACTCGATAAACATCAGCCGGAAACGGCCGTTGCGGTCCCGCCATGAGACCGAAACCTTCGCTTGCCGCGAAGAGTGGCGTCGGGGAACTTGCGGCCCGCGAAAGCGAGGCGCCCAACGCAAGTGCACGGGAAAGAGAGCGTGGCGAGCTCCAACCCCCAATTTGGCCCGCAGGACTTCGGTTCTGCGGGCCTTATTGTTTTCTGATATCGGCATTCGCCCTCGATGTTCGCGGCGCGAAACCAGCGGTTTTTCTCGCGGAAACACGCCGTTTACCCCTAGAAATTTAACTCGCGAGCAGGAACGCCTTGTTTACAATCCGGTCAGTGCGGGTCTGTCCTATCAAGCAGACTAGTGGTTCCGCACACCACGGTTAGTCTGCGTCACCAAGCAAAAACGATCCTCCCATGACCTCTCGCAAAATCGTTCTCAGCTGCGCTGCACTCTTGACCAGCTTCGGCGCACCTTTCGTTTCCGGCGCGGCCATCATCCCATCGCCCGCCTACAGCTCAGTTGAATATCATGTCGAAGGCGGCCTGACTTACACTTCGGGCGTTGAAAACGTACTCAACCAAATGGAAAAGAATTTCGGCTTCGACCGAAGATTCGATTGGCCCATTGGTATTAAACTTTCCGGCTACGTTAAATATCCGAGCGGTTTCGCCTTTGGCGGCAGCTTGGGACCCTGTGTATTTATCAGCGTCGAAGATCGGAACCACCACTACCGCTACAATAACGATACTCAAACGAACTATATCATTCCGGTCTCGGCGGACGTCCGCTATTTTTTGCCCAAAAACGGATTCCTTGTCCCTTACGTTCGCCTAGGCGTGTCGTATCCGATCGCGGGAGGTGACAACCTTGGCGCCGGCACGCCCGGACCCGTCGGAGCGGTCGGCGCCCATGTTTGGGAACAACGCATTATGGCAGTCGGCGTCGAGGCCGGTTACGATGCGTCAAAAGTTAAGGTGAAAAGCGGCTACCTCCACGATGCTGAGAAGGTGCGTTCGACTGAATTCACGCTCAGCGTGTTCGCTTCGTTCTAAAAAACAGCTTTGTTTCACCATTGCCCGGCCCAGTTTTGCGCGGCCGGGCTTTTTTATTTATCTCACAACAACAATGACTTGCGACCGGCAAACACCCTTCGGCCTTGCCAACCACGCGGACGACGCGCACGTTCTACCCTTTTTCCGAAATCGTAAGCCCGCTCGAGACATGAACCAGAACATCCGAAACATCGCCATTATCGCCCACGTTGACCACGGCAAGACCACGCTTGTCGACCAGCTCCTCAAGGAAGGCGGTGTCTTCCGCGCCAATCAACAGGTTGCAGAACGCGCCATGGACTCCATGGATCTCGAACGCGAAAAGGGCATCACGATCAAGGCGAAGAACACTTCCGTCCACTGGAAGGACAAGATCATCAACATCGTCGACACTCCCGGACATGCCGACTTCGGCGGCGAAGTCGAACGCGCGCTCCGCATGGTTGACGGCGTTCTCTTGGTCGTCGACGCCTATGACGGTCCCCAGGCCCAGACCCGTTTCGTACTCCGCAAGGCCCTCGCCCATGGCCTCAAAGTCGTGATCGTCATCAACAAGATCGACCGAGAAAACGCCGAACCAGCCAAAATGTACGAAAAGGTGCTCGAACTTCTCATGGAGCTCAACGCCACCGAGGAACAGTTCGACGCTCCCGTCGTTTACGGTTCCGGCCGCGACGGCTACATGATGCGCAAGCTCACCGACGAAAAAGCGAACATGGCCCCGCTATTCGAGGTTATCCTCGATCACGTTCCGCCTCCATTTGCCCGTCCGAACCAGCCGTTCCATATGCTCGTCTCCAATATCGATTGGAGCGACTACGTCGGCCGTATCGCCATCGGAAAAGTGCTCGGCGGTAAAGCCAAGCTC
>Ga0302321_100005174_pt1 | contig 11385 bp, 10 predicted proteins | sample Fen_T0_1_FD_202505 | JGI IMG/M metagenome (GOLD analysis project Ga0302321, IMG submission 202505) | Peat permafrost microbial communities from Stordalen Mire near Abisko, Sweden - Fen_T0_1 | ecosystem: Environmental > Terrestrial > Soil > Wetlands > Permafrost | place: Sweden: Abisko...
CTGTATTTTTGTCGATGTCGCCACTTTACACGTTTGCCATCTCGGGAACGTTATGCGTAAGCGTGTTGTGGGATGGATTTTTTCGCAACGTGTTCGCGTTGGGCATAATATTGGACCAACACCTGCACATCGACGATCAATGCCACTTCGCCACTGCCCAGGATGGTGGAACCGCCTATTCCTTGGACATGCTCAAAAAGCTTACCCAAGGGCTTGATAACGGTTTGAAATTCGCCCAATAAGCGATCAACCACCAAACCGACTTTGGTGCCGCCCACGTTAACAACGACGATATTTTGTCGCCGTGATGCCTCTCGCGTGATATTGAAAAACTTGCCTAGTCGGATAAACGGCAGCACTTCGCCGCGCAAATCCATGTAATCAGAATAAAGATTGTCTACCGGCAATTCGACACATTCCACGATGCGGTCTTGGGGTATGACAAAGAAGGAATTACCAATCCCCACCAAAAAGCCATCGATAATCGCTAACGTCAACGGCAGGTGTATCCTTATGGTCGTGCCTTCGCCCGCACTACTGTTGATTTCAATAGTGCCACGGAGTGCGCTGATGTTCTGCTTTACCACGTCCATGCCTACACCACGGCCCGACAGGTTTGAGATTTGGTCGGCCGTAGAAAATCCGGGTTCAAAGATAAGGGAATATACATCCTTATCGCTAAGGTTGACCCCTGGTTGGACCAAGCCCTTTTCAAGGGCTTTTGCCAAAATCTTGTCCCGGTTTAAGCCGCCGCCATCATCGCTGACTTCGATCACAATCGAACCGGACTCATGGTAAGCATTCAGCTTAAGCGTACCTTTGGCAGGCTTTCCCCGTTCGGCGCGGAGTTGTGCGGTTTCAATGCCATGATCCATCGAATTTCGGACGAGATGCATGAGTGGGTCACCGATTTGTTCGATGACTGACTTATCCACTTCGGTGTCGCCACCGGTTATGACCAAAGCAATGTCTTTGCCAATTTCTGAACTCACATCGCGCACTACACGCTGAAAACGATTAAATGTTGCCCCGATCGGCACCATGCGCAACTTTAAGGCGCTGTCCCTGACCTCTTCAACAAGCCCAATGATTTGCTCATTAGCTTCCAAAAGGACGGTATCTTTGATTTGTTGAGCCCTTAAGTTTGCCGCCGCACAGGAAATGACCAGTTCGCCCACCAGGTCGATCAGTTTGTCCAGCTTTTCGGCATCGACCCTGATACTTTGGTTTTCCCTGGCCTTGGCATCTTTAACCTGCTTTTGTTTTTCCAGAGCGGCATCGACTATAGGTTGCGGCACTGATTGGGCTTCAACCAGAATAGCCCCGATCGGTTGAACGGAAGCATCCGCAAGGCCTTGTTGCTGTTGCTGCAAACCGGCGTCAAGCTCTTGCCGAGTCAGCACGCCGCTATCAATCAGGATCTCGCCCAAACGGCGTTCATCCTCCGGCAAACTGCGGATTAACTCGATGTAGGTATTGATAAGGCTATTCGGCGGCAGGATATGGATGATGCTGTCTTCCCGTACGAATTCAAAAACGGCTTCAATCGCTTCCTTACTGGCATCGCTTTGCAAATCAATCTCAAAGCCCAGGTAACAGGTTTCAGGATCCATGTCGGCGGCTTGCGGCAAGGCTTCAGTCAGCGTGGTTATTGAGACGACTTGACCCAAAGTAGACAAGTAGCTAATAAAGGCCAAAGGATCCATGCCATTCCTAAGCGACTCCTTGCCGAACCTTAAGGAAAGATGCCAATTACCAGTTAAAGCAGTATCCGTACCTTTTGTATCTTTTTCGATTTTAACCTTGGCTTGCGTGACTGCGGCCTGGGTCATGTTCGGCTGTTCTTGGTTGAGATAAGGCTGCAGTTGTTCAAGCAGTAATTCGCCTTGATGGGTCTGGATATCGTCTTCTGTGAGCTTCCCATCCGCCAAATTTTGAATTAATAAAGAAATATGGTCGCGGCAGTTCAATAAGGTTGCGACCAAAGCGTTTGAAACCGATATCTCCCCTTCCCGCAGGATATCCAGGACGTTTTCGACGACATGGGTGAACGCAACAATATGGTCTAAACCAAACATGCCCGAAGAACCCTTGATGGTGTGCGCCGCGCGGAATATTGCCGCTATCGCTTCAGCCGGATCTTCTTGTTGTTCCAAATTGAGGAGGTCGTCTTCCATCGTCTGCAGCATCTCTTGGCTTTCGACGATGAATGTTTGCAATGCGGCTTGCATTTCTTTATCTAAGCTCATGCGCGGCCACCCTCGATGTTATTGCCGGATAATGGAATTGTTGTTCGGTTTAAAGTTAGGGGGGATCCGATTTCGACCGAGTCATCACCACCGATTAGCAGTAACGCATTACCTAAGGCAAACCAACTACCTACAAAAAAAGCTTTAAGAAAGAAAAATACTTGTTGCAAAGACCAATGCCTGATTGAGTGATTAGTTGTGCAGCCGTTTTGCTTAAGTTTCATCCTGATGACTCCTAATCTCCGCTTATAAACAAGGGATCGCCAAATACCGTAGTTAAATTGGCCAGTTCCAAGACATCAAGCACAGCATTGCTGTGCATGACAAACCGTAATCTTTTTTTTGCGTTGGCGGCTTCCTGCTTGGCCAATATCAATAATTGCGTACCTGCCGTATCCAATTCGGAAACCTGGGAAAGGTTAATTTCAAGCGACTCTCCGGATTCAATGAACGCCAGCAACTGGCCCTTTTGCTCGGCTGCCGTATAAATCGTCATTTCGCCGGTTATTTCGAGTGTTTGCATAACAATATCTTCCTCTCGCGCTACCCGTGTGGGGTGCAAATGCATACTAAAAACTGGTGAAGCGTCTGCTTGCAGTCCGTCGCAAGCATTTTCTTGACTACTTAGGTTGGCAAAAAATGTCGGCAATTCTGTCGTCCAATCCCTATTTAAGTCCTTTTATGTTCGTTTGCGCTGAATAATTGCAGCAATTAACCGATAGCCTTCCGACAATTAAATGGCATGGTCGCAATAATTAAAAGCATAGTAGTTGTTTGGCACAATACAAAAAAATGACCAATTTTAGCCAAAGCCACATAATCAGTTGCCAGATACTTTTTGTTGGTCGTTATAACGAATCTAATGTCTTCAGTTTAGTTTATTACTTTCATAGCGACTATCAGCAGTTAGTGAAACAATGGAGTCCCTCACAAAAAAAATGAGCGATACCCAGTTTTTGGCCGATTGAACATAAGGCTCAAGCACTTTAACTTTGGTGCACCCTGGGTGCTAGCTATTCCTTTGGTAAAGGAAAAAAACGACCGCTAAATATTTAGAGACTTTTGCACGAACCGAACCCCAAAACTGGTAAAATAAGCCTCTATTCAAGTCCGAGCAATAATCTATGTCCTGGAAGGACCTAGCCCAAACCGGTTTAAGCGATGCCCCTTGTCAAGCACCACGAAGCCTTGTGATGTGGCCACACTAAACCGGACACATTCCTTAAAACATCTAAAAGAAGGCGTGTGTAAAAATGAATCAAGCTTGACCGAAAGCCTATGCGGCCGAATTTAGGGGATCGGCGGCAAAGTTGGCCAACGGCCGGGACAAACCGACCGCCCAAACCGCCAGGGATATTGGCGTCAATGAGAATACGCTGCCTACCTGGGCCCGGCAAATACAGCGGGCCTGTTGAAAATGCCAAGGCCGTGCGCACTGGCGGCCACCTGTATGGCGAATTGGGGCGGTTAAAGGAGGGGGTTGCCCAACTGGCCGGGGAGCTTGGCCTATTGACAAGGGCGGCAGCGCACTTTGCCAAGGGGCAACTGTCGACTGCAGGGATGCAGGGGGTGGGGCATCAACAGTAGGCGCTTTGGGCGGCACAGGGGCGGTTGCCGGGAAGTGCGCATGGACAAGGCAACAAAGCGGTCAATTTTCAACCCATCCGATGTGCCGTTTTATACCCCCTGGGGCACAAGCGGGCGTTTCCCGGGGCGCCCGCTATGGTTGTTGGCCCCAGCGTAAGCCGGCGCCCTCGCGGCCAGGTCGACAGTCAATTGATTCCGGTTATCCAAACCCTATTTGCCAAGGGCCGTGCAACCTATGGTGTCCGGCGAACCAGGCAATCATTGGAAAAACAGAATTTGCCTGTTGGCAGGGGACGGTTAGGCCGATTAATGCGCGCTGCGGGTTGGGTTTGTAAAACCAAGCGCAAGTTTGAGGCCACCACCAATGCGAAGCGCTTGTAACCCAAGGCCATAAATGCCCTGTGGGCATAACCTGCCGGTTGCGGGTAACCGTCCGGACAGGAATTTTACCGCACAACAGGCCAATCAAGCTTATGTTTGGCGACATCACTTATGTCCGTGCCCGGGAGGGTCGGTTGCACTTGGCAGTTGTCATCGGCCTGTCTTCCAGGCAAGCCGTGGGCTGGTCAATGGCCGGGCCTATACCCACAGGGCATTTATGGCCTTTGGTCACAAGTGCGGGCATCGTTAGTGAACGGTGCGTTACTGAGGGCGATTTGGAAACGCAACCCCCCGAAAGGCCTGCCCTGGCACGGCGACCGTGGCAGCCAATATGCAGCGACCAGTCATCGCAAAACAACAAAACGTTTCGGCATTCGGCAAAGCATGGGCCGGAAAGGAAATTGTTGGGGAGCCTGCCCCTTGGGTGCAATGCGGTTGCGGGAAGCTTTTTTCACGCCTTTAAAACCGAACCGACACACCATCAAACCTTCCGTAACCGTGAAGAAGCCAAACAAGCCGTGTCCGAATAGTTTGGGGTATTTTGCTTGTGCCCCGTGAGTATAACCGGGGGCACCCACATTCTGCCAATGGATATTTATCTCCCGTTGGCTACGAAGCCCAGCCATATGCTGCTTAACCTTGTGCCCGAAATACCGTTGACACATCACAGTCCTATGGGCTCAAAACGGCGGACAAGTGCCAAGGCCTTATGAGAAAAGGCGGGATAAATGCGGATTTCAGCCGAATATTTGCCGATTAAGGCCAATGCCTTTTCAAAAAATCGGCATTTGCCCGATCAACCAGAGTTTCTGCTGTACGTGCAAAGGTCTCATTTAAATTGTGAAGCCGTTCACTAACTTGAGATATCAGCTTGTTTTGGTGGAAAAAATAAACTATTTTAAGCAGAAACCAAGAGGATACTATGCAAACACCCAACAACACGAACTCCAGTCGCTTTCTGTTCGCGTTGGTTCCGACTTTTCCAAGCATTATTTTTGGCCTTATTATTGTGTGGCAACAAGGCGTTTCTTCAGCCAACGTATCATTTGTTTTCCTGATGGTGCTGTTTAGCTTGGTGAGCGGTTATTTCATGTGGGTTTGGCACACGGACCAACTAGAAAGGCAAGCGGCTTATCACCAAAAAAGGAACTTGGAAGAAATAAATAAGCTGATGGCTTACACCGTTGAGCTGGAACGATTGTTGTTGATGGCGGGACCCAAGCTTGTCGAACAAGTATCGGCTGCAAAAGAACTGACAGAACAAGAAGTAGGGGTATTGATTAAAAGGTTTTCAGTAATTAATGGCGAACTCAATTTATTATTAACTGTTGATAATCCAGAATCAAATGAGCAAGATCCGGAAAAACTCGATAATCTAAGGGCTATCGTTGAAAAAATCCGTCACGACATTGATATAGTTTTGGAAGCCTTACAGTTTCAGGACAGGGTTAACCAAATCCTGGCACTAGTGCAAGATACTCTGGGTACCTTAAAAGAGACGTTATTCGATATACAACAGCAAGGCCCGGAACGGCATCAGAAAATGCTGAAAGTCGATGAGATAATGACGAATATCCAAACCCAATACGAAACCGTAAAACACAGAAAGAGCCAATCGATGCCTAAGCATCAGGTTGACGAAGCAACCTTTTTTTAATCTTTACAGGAACAGACATGGCAAAAACAATTATGATTGTAGATGACTCCGCTTCAATGCGACAAGTTATTGGTATCACATTACGTGAAGCGGGCTACGACTTGATTGAAGCATCTGATGGGAAGGATGCATTAAAAAAATTGGATGGCACCAAGATCCATCTCATTGTTAGCGATATTAACATGCCGAACATGGATGGCATAAGCTTTGTGAAGGAAGTCAAACAGCACCCAAAATACAAGTTCACGCCCATTATCATGCTGACCACAGAAGTGAACCAGGCAAAGAAAGACGCAGCAAAAGAAGCGGGTGCCAGGGCATGGGTAAACAAGCCATTCCAGACAAAAACCTTGCTGGAAGCCGTTTCTAAACTAATCTTGCCTTAAGGCCTAAATATATAGGCCTGTAAAAAGTGGTAATGCCTTATCAGGAACAGGAATCCTGTAAGGTGTTGCGTCTGATTCCCATGGGCGCCCCATTCACAAAGGCAATATGCTGCTTAACCTTGTGTCCGAAATACCGCTGACACATCATTTTTGGCTGTCCACGCTGGCGTGGACACCGTAATCGGCCAAGTTGTACTCGGCAAAGATCGGCAGTTTTGCGGTATGGTTCATGATTGCATCATTGGCTGCATACAGGGTTTGATAACGGACGTAGTTTTTATGGACTCGATCCAGGTCGCTTTCCTTAACATCGCTGATCTCTTTCATCTTTTGGGTCTCGATACCCGTGGCATTGGCGATGATGCAGGCGTTGATGGCCTCAGGATCGGGGCTTGTTTTCGCGTATTTGGGCTGGAGATGCGTAAAGGCTTTCATAAATCCTGTATTTTCGGCGGTAAATTTCAGGATGTCGCCGATACTGGAGACACGCAGCTTTTCATAAAACGGGTTGTTCATCCCGTCATCCACGCGGGTGTATAGCAAAGTCCATTTCAACAGTTCGCCTTGCTTTTTATAATGGGTTTTCAGACTGGGGTTTTCACCGCTACGGATAGCCTGGTTCACTTGCTCATATTTAACTTTCATGTTGGCTTCAAGCTTGTCTAGCAATTCCACAATGTCCATCGACAGCAACGGCATGTTGAGTTCCTGTAGGATTTTTTCCTTGTTCTGTGTCCAGTCGTCAATGTCTATCAAGTCATCTTCCAGGGCACAATACCAGTGGCTGTCCGTTTATGGACACTTTGTAGGTCAGGAACTTATTTTGCGACTTTGGGCAAAAATCCATCGGCACGTCTTGATAGCGATAATCCCGGAACGGCTGACCGCCATCCAGATGCCGCCTTAAAAACGCCACCGCTTGGGTTAGCCCGTCATTCGTGCAGGAAAATTCCAACACCTTGACACAGTGGGCGGATATTCTTTTTAATGGTTAAGGCAATCTCTCCATAGTATTGGCAACGGTAAAAGCCTCGGTCTAGATTGGGTTTGTTAAAATCCTTGAGGAATTGTTTGTACCCCTCGATAGGGATTGCCTCAAAGGCTTTGGCCCTGACTTGTTCGTCAGGAATACGGCTGTCGATATTAATCGCCATCACCTGACATGCCTGTTTTCTCAGTTGGCTATCCACGGTTTCCATCAACTCTATCTTGGAGCGTTGGTAGTCATCCGCACCGTCGGCATATTTAGCCATCTTCTGTATCAGGCTGGAGATTAGATGGTCGTTGATTTTGAGGAAACGGCGATGGGCAGAGCAAAGCAGGTAAAGCCGCACCAGGTTTTTGTCGGCAAACCGCTTGAGCTTCTGGATGCTGTAAAACTCCGCCAAGTTCGCATAGTGGATAATATTCTGTTCCGAAATGCCCAGTTTGGCCATCAACAACTGCGATTTCCGGTAAATGCCGATGACCAGTTGCTGTTTGGCGACGCTTTTCTTGATTTCAGTGGTGCTGAAATCTTTATTGACAGGCAGGCACTACCACAATGGTAGAAAGGCACTGTAAAAGGGATCATTCTGACTCGGCTATTCGGTAGGTGGCTAACTGCACTTAGAGGCTTTAGAATTTCATTTCAACCTTTGCTGTCCTTCAGCGCCATTTCCAATTCGGTAACCTTGGTGACTACCAGGTCACGTTCCGCGTTGGCAACCTTTACCTTCTTTTGTGCCGCCAAGGCTTCAATCTCAAACCTTATGGCACGTCTGGCCCAAGCGTCATTCGCATGCCGAAGGGCAGTGATTTCCTTTTCCAACCCTTCAACATGGGCCATTATTTGGCCTTGCCAATCTTTCAAGCCGACACTCGCGCGCATAAGCTGCCCTGTAGCTTCCTGGATAATCTGGAAGCAGGCAACTAAATATCCACGCAACTGCCCGTGTTCTTCAAAGCAGTTGCCGAGCACCCTGTCCTTTAGCCGGAGGTCGGCCTCAAGCTGACCAATTTTGACCAACAGCGCATTGGTTGGATGGTCTGCGGGCTGTGCTAAGATACCGCCTTGTTGGTTTAAGTCGTGGTTGGTGAATGCCATACTGAGTCACCGGATAGGGGTTGTTTTACAAAATGGACAAAATTATCTGCGTAAGTTCCTGGATAAATTAAAGCAAACAACAATTGCCCCGGTTTGACCATCCATTCCTTTTTCCATGCAAAAGCACGGCAAGGCTGAATATAGGGCCAAAGGGTGGCGGCGAACTTATTTTGTTGCCCGCCTTTTGCTACCCTTGGGCTGCATTCGCCATGCCATAAGGCCACCTTTCTCCGCATGGAAATAGAAATGCCAAATTTAGGCCGCTTCCAGGTTGCGGAAGTTGCCTACTATTTTAGTTACTTCGCACAGGTTTTTGGTGGAATTTAAGCGGCCTTAAAATTCCGTCCATTCACCTTTAAGTACAGCCATTCGGTTGCTTGGCTTTGACGTGACAGCTGCCAACCGTGGCGATGCAGGATTTGAAGTGACAACTTTTTGGCGTTTCAGAGCAGGGGAGAGGGTGTCGGAATCCAGGCTAAACAGCGCGACGGTGTCGGATAAGGTTTGCGCCTGCTCTTCCAATGACTCTGCCGCCGCTGCCGCTTCTTCCACGAGCGCGGCGTTTTGTTGGGTGACTTCGTCCATCTGGTTGACGGCCTTGTTGACCTGGTCGATACCGGAACTTTGTTCGGCGGACGCGGCGGCAATGTTGCCCATTATATCGGTGACACCCTTGATGGAGTTGACGATTTCATCCATCGTCTTGCCCGCTTCGCCCACCAGTTTGCTGCCGTCTTCAACTTTCTCGACGGAATCACCAATCAATGCTTTGATTTCCTTGGCTGCCGCTGCCGAACGCTGCGCCAAGTTACGCACCTCGCTCGCCACCACCGCAAATCCGCGGCCTTGTTCACCCGCCCGCGCCGCTTCCACTGCGGCGTTTAAGGCAAGGATGTTGGTCTGTAGGGCGATGCCGTCGATTACGCTGATAATGTTCACGATCTTGCCCGAGCTATCGTTAATGGACTGCATGGTTTCCACCACTTGCTGCACCATACCACCGCCTTTGGCGGCAACATCCGACGCGGCCAAGGCCATTTGGTTGGCCTGACGTGCGTTGTCGGCGTTTTGTTTAACCGTGGAGGCTAGTTCTTCCATGCTCGACGCGGTCTCTTCCAGGCTGGCCGCCTGTTGTTCGGTTCGGTGAGATAAATCGGCATTACCAGCGGAGATTTCTTTCGCAGCCGTGCTGATCGAATCGACCGCCGACTTGACGGTGATGATTGGCGTTACAATGGTTTCCAGCGTACTGTTTATGCCTTCGACGATCCTGCGGAAGTCTCCTTGGTGCATATTTGCATCGGCACGGGTTTGGATTCGCCCTTCCTGGGCGGCTTGAGACAACATGTCGGTGTCGGCAATCAGGGACTTCAGGTTAGCGCGGACTTGCTCGATGGTCTCATTGATAAGGGCCTTCTTACCGGGGAACTGTTCCAACGGCGCGTCGAAGTTGCCTTCGCCGAAGGCCTTGATGACGGCCATGGCTTTTCGGTTAAGCTCAATATGCGAAAAAATCACGGCGTTGATATTGTTGGCCATAGTGCCAAAATTACCCTTGAAGCGGTCGGCGGCGACCATGACGTCGATATCGCCCTTGTCGTGCTGAGCCCTGACATAGGCACATGAATCAATAACCCCTTTCATGGTCGAAGCCAAGTAGGTCAGGCGCTTTTTCAGTTCGGCGAAATCGCCCTTGAATTCCGCCGAAAATTCACCACTCATATCGCCGCGCGAGTCTTTCGTGATCTGCCCGATAGCATCCTGTATCGGCTCAACAATAGCGTCCAGGGTGGCATTCATACCTGCGATGATCTTGCGGAAATCACCATGGTGCCGATTGGCATCAGCACGCGAGGTCAGCTTGCCGTCTTGCGCTTGAGCGGCTAACCAATAGGCATCTTCGATCAAGGCTTTGAGGTTCTTGCGCACTTGTTCAACCGTGTCGTTGATAAAGGACTTCTTTCCGGGGAACTGCTCTAGCGGGGCCTCAAAATTGCCTTCGCCGAAGGCCTTGATTACAAACATGGTTTTTTTATTGAGTGCAATATGTCCGATTACCATGTTGTTGACGCCTTGTGCCATAGTCTTGTAGGAACCTTGAAACTTGCCGGTGTCCATCATGACATCAATGTCGCCCCGGTCATGTTCGGATGACATGTGTTGCATGTCGGCGATGAAGCCGTTCAGGGTGTCTATAGTGGTGTTAAGGTTGCGCCGGATGTTGTTGATGGTGTTGCGCTCGTCGCCGAAACCGGTGATCTTGGCCGGGATGTCCCCCTTGGAGATCTTGTCGATGTAGTCCGCCGTCATATTCAGCGGCGCGACCGCGGCAGCCAGGGTTTCATCGACGCTGCGAAGCAATTGCCCGAAAGCGCCCGGATGCTTGCTGGTGTTGACCCGAGTTTCCAGGTCGCCAGCCATGACGGTCGCGGTCAGAATACGGGTGTCGTCGATCAGTTCAGCCAAAGACCGCTTCATTTTGGACATAGCATACATCACACTGTTGGTGTCACCAGTCTTTACAGGCGTGTCTACGTCCATATCACCGATGCTGATTTTTTCCACAATAGCGTGGATCATGTCAGGTTCTCCGCCAAGATTTTTAATAATGCCGCCCATAATCAGCCAGCTTATCCATGCGACAAAGACAAGAAAAACTAACATTGTTACCGCAGAGACGAGGATGCTGCGGAAAATAGTTGCCGTGGCAGTCTGCTCAAGCCTTGAAGATTCATTATTCGCCTGCACAACCACTTCGTCGATGGCTTTCCGGTGCTGTTGGTAAGCAGCCTTCATCGTAACCAGGACTTGTTCGGCAGTGGCTTTGTCGCCAACCCGTAAGGCAGGAATAAACACTTGATCACGAAGCTTCAAGAACTCCAGTCCCGGCTTATAGGCCTTGTCCAACATGTTGATGCGTATGGACTCATCGGTTAACGATTTTTCCCAGAATTCGTGGCGGCTCTTGAAATCGTCTTCGAGTCGTTTACTAGCTTCAATTAGCGGTGTCAGTTCGGCAGGGGGGGTCGCAAGCATTTC
>Ga0302321_100005175_pt1 | contig 11384 bp, 12 predicted proteins | sample Fen_T0_1_FD_202505 | JGI IMG/M metagenome (GOLD analysis project Ga0302321, IMG submission 202505) | Peat permafrost microbial communities from Stordalen Mire near Abisko, Sweden - Fen_T0_1 | ecosystem: Environmental > Terrestrial > Soil > Wetlands > Permafrost | place: Sweden: Abisko...
GGTTCAGTTGCGTCGGATCGTGCGCGACGGAAAAGAAGACCTTCAGCAATTGACCGTACGAGACCTGGGCCGGGTCGTAGGTGACCTTGACGGATTCCGCGTGGCCCGTGGTGCCGCTGCTGACCATCTGGTAGTTGGCAGAATTGGCCGCGCCGCCGGCGTAGCCGGAGACGGCGCTGGATACGCCCTTCACATGCCGGAACACGGCTTCGACGCCCCAGAAACAGCCGCCGGCAAAAACGGCCGTCTGCGGGCCCTTGGCATCCGCGGCCGGAATATCCAACGCGGGCGCGGGAAGCGTCACTGCGTTTTCTGCTGCACCGCAGGCCTGAACCAAAGTCAGCAGGCTGATGCCCAGAAGTTTGCGGGCCTTGGGCGGGATGGCCTGGAACATGGGACTACTCCTGTTCGGGAAAGGTCGTTGCGACACGGTCTCGAGAGGTTAGTCGGGAAAATGCACAAAAGATTTCATTGCGTTGCGGATTTCTCGCGTGGCCGCCTGCCTCAAGCGGACTGGATCGATCGACCGGACTGAAGAAAGAGGGGCGATCACGGACCCTTCCCGGCCGGCCCGGCGCGCGCCGCCGCCGAATTGGGCTCGACGCCGGCAAGCGCCATGACAGGCACGGCCAGGCGGCGATCCGCAACAGTTTGCTGTCCCGGCGTCAGCGTCGCGTACAGCTGCTTTCCGGCATCCACTATATCCTCGATCGCGGTGAGGCGATCGCGCGCGATATCGGAAAGGCGGTCCAGGCGCTGCGGGGCAGGCAGGTCGCCCCCCAAGGCAGAGCGCGCCGTGCGCTGAGCGTCTTCCGCCAGCTTCAGCACGCGGTCGCGATAATTGAGCCACGCTTTCTGCTGCTCCGGCCGGATCCGCAAGTCCTCCTCGAGGAGTTCGAGCCGGTATTGGACGGCAGACTGGATCGTCGTTTGCAGGTTGGCGTCCGGAGCTGCCGGTGTCTTTGGAGGAGGAACATGCGAGGTGTCGGCGCCGCGGGAGCCGGGAGACGATCCTCGGGCCCCACCGCCGCCGGGCGTCTGGCCAAATGCGAGGCCCGCCGCCATCAATGCGGCGACGACAAATGGAATTGCTCTGTACAACGAAAGTGCTGTCACTTCGGCTCCTGTGATCTGCTCAAGGTTGCACCGCAGTCGGTGAATGTCGCACATCCGGCATGTCGAGCACCGCGGCCCTGCTTAGGGGCGCGACGGCACCATCACCAGCCGGTCGGTGCCGGATTCCGCTCCCCACGCTTCGCCAGGCCGTCCCAGCATCTGCCGCACCGCGGCATTGCCACGATTGGATTCGAAACGTTCGAATTTCTCGGTCGCCGGATCGAACCTGACAATCGCGTTGACGTTCCAGTCGGTCAGCCAGACGCGGTCGCGCTCGTCGACCCAGACAGAATACGCGCGCGCGTCGCCCGGCAGCTTCCATTCGCGCCACGTGCGCGCCGCGGGATCATACAGGCCGACCTGCCCCGTGTTCCAGTAACTCACCCAAATGCGGCCGCGCGAATCGGACCAAACGCGGCGCGCGCCCTGTTTCGGCGTCGGCGGTTCGATCACGGTCGCCTCGCCCGACTCCGTGTCGATGCGCGCGATGTGATTTCCGGCCAGCGACGCGTAGTAGACGTCGCCGGACGGCGTGGTCGCGATTCCGTACGGGCCGCTGCCGCGCGGTGCCTGCCAGACTTTCACCTCGCCGGTGGCGGGATCAAGCTTGCCGTAGATCCCGCTCTGGCCGGTAAACCACACGCGACCGCGTGCGTCGAAGGTAAGCGTGTTGAGATTGCTGTAACCGGCGTCTGCGGGTAGCGGAAACTTCCGCACCTGCCTGGTAACTGGGTCGACGCGAACTATCGCATTCTGGCCGCCATCGGTGATCCAGGGTGCGCCGTCGGGTCCGACAATCACCCCATGCGGCGCCGAGCGCGGCCCAAGCGCGACTTCTTCGTGCTTGCCGGTCTTGGGGTCCAGGATGCCGAGCTTTCCCGTTGCCTGCGCCGTGTAATAGACGGCCCCTCCGGGCGATGGTGCCGCCGCGACGTCGTGCGGATGCGATCCGCGCGCAACGTCGAAATAGACGGGCTCCGCCGCGAGCGCATTCGTTGCGATCGCGAAGACGCAGAGGGTCATGGACAGCTTTCGAAGAATCGACATGATCAACTCCATCCGAAGGAGACCGATGCGCCGGCAGCAACATCCGGCGAAATTCTCGGGCCGAGGGGACCCGTATGCCAAGTGTAATGCTGCGGTACCGGTTCCGGGGAACCCCCCGCGGCCATTGGGGCACGCGCCCTGCGCGGGACACGCCGCCCGGCGCGATCGGAAGTGTTGCAGAATCTGCATCCAGCCATGCGGCAGTTGCCGTATCTGAACAGACTTCCCGTCAACGCACTTTCCGCCCGGCGTCAAGGTTCCAATGGCATCGAAACTACTACGCAGGGGATTTGTAGCCATCGGGATCGTGGCCGCGCTGGCATCGCTTGCCTACGCCGGTCTGCTGGCCACGCTGTATTCGAACCAGGAGCAGCTGATCTTTCCCGCGACGAAACTGCCTGCGGACTATAAGTTCCGGTTCAATCAGCGTTTCGAGGAAATCCATGTAGAGGTGCCAGGAAGCTCACTTTCCGCGCTGCTGTTTCGTCAACCCGATCCGCGCGGACTGATTTTCTACCTGCATGGAAACGGCGGCGACCTGTCCAGCTGGACCACGGGCCTCGAGTTCTACCGTCAGATCAACTACGACCTCTTCATCTTCGATTATCGCGGCTACGGCAAGAGCACCGGCCGCATCGAAAGCGAGGCGCAGCTTCACTCGGATGTGCGCGCCGCGTGGGAGGCAATCGCGCAGCGATATCGCAACATGCCTGTCGTTTTCTTCGGCCGTTCGCTGGGCACCGCCCTCGCGACCAGGCTGGCCGCCGATGTCGACCCGGCGATGCTGGTCCTGGTGACGCCATTCACCAGCCTCGTCGCGGTCGGGAAGCGCAGTTACCCGTTTGCGCCCGAATTCCTGATGAAATATCCGCTGCACACCGACACGATCATCGGCGCGGTCAAGAGTCCGGTGCTGCTGGTGGCCGGCACGGAGGACGAACTGACGCCGCTTGCCGACAGCGAACAACTGAAGGCGCTCGTGCGCTCGCCGGCCGAATTGCTCGTCGTGCAGGGCGCCGGTCACAACGACATTCACCGGTTCCCCGCCTATATCGACGGGCTGGCCGCTCGCTTGGTTAAGGTGGGCGGTGGATGACATGTACAAACGCACATTGGCGATCGATCATTTGCGGGCTACGACATGTGGATCGCCATGGCGTTCCGGCCAACGCCGAACATGGTCGACGGTTCGCTGAACCAATACGGAGATTCGCGATGCCCCGCTTTGCCGTAGCCTATGCAGCCACATTGGTCGTGTTCTGCGGACTGGATTTTCTCTGGCTGGGATTCGTCGCCAAGGGCTACTACCAGTCCCAGGTCGGCACCCTGCTGCTCGAAAAGCCGAACCTGCCCGTCGCCGCTTTGTTCTATGGTCTGTATATCGTCGGGATTCTGACCTTCGCGGTGTTGCCGGCGCTGGATGCCGGGCAGTGGGGGAAGGCGCTGTTGTACGGCGCGCTGTTCGGATTCTTCGCGTACGCCACCTACGATCTCACCAACCTCGCGACATTGAAGGGCTGGTCGACGGGAGTCGCGGTGCTCGACCTGGCATGGGGCGTCACGGTGACGGCCATTTCGGCTACCGCTGGGTATCTGGTCACGCGAACAGTGCTATAGCCGCGCGCATTGTCCTGGATTCACGAACCGCGAATCGCGCAGATGCGCTCCCTGCATCGTTCAGCGTTCGTAGGCTGCGGCCGCCCCCTGGCACTGCGCGACCTTTCCCCAATAGCCGTCGCAATACTGGATCCGGACGCGTTGACCACAGATGAGGCCACCGACAACCCCCTCGCGATCGCATTGCGCCATTGCATCGCGCATGTTCTGCCAGCGGTCCGGAATCGGGCGTGGCGGCGGCGGCGCGGGGGTTGCCGCAACTATTTCGGGCTCGGGCGGCGGGGCAACGGCATCGGGAGGATCCCCGTTGGCCGTCGCAAACGTCGCGCGGTTCGCCGGTGCAGTGCGCTTCGCGGCAGCGGTCCCGGCCAACTTGGCCACCGGTGACGTTTGGGAAACAACGGTGGCGCCGATCGGTACAGACTTACCCGCCTCCACCGCGGACGAGACAAAATTGGCTTCGACGTTCCCCGAAGCTGCCGCGCTCGCGGCCACTTCCTGGCGAATTCCCGGAGTGACTGCCGGCGCCTCCGCCGACGATCCGTCGTGGGAACGGGCGCCAAGTCCCCGCTGCGTGAAATAACCGGCTCCGCCCAATGCAGCGGCAACGACAAGAATTCCGATGAATATGCGACGCCCCGGTTTGAGCAGCATTGCCCGAGCGGCAGGAGATTGCGCTGGACGTGCCGCCTCCGCGAGCGCGACTGGCGCACGCGCGCGTCGCCGCTGGCGCCTCACGTCGATGACAGATGGCGGCCGCAGGTCTTCCTGCACCGTCATATAACGGGCACGCTTGAGTGCGGCCTTGCATGGAGCGCATAACATCGCTCCCGGCAAAGACGGCTTGCCGCAAATCGTGCAGTCCATTGGCCCTTTCAGCGATTGCCGGTCGCGTCGGCGCTGTGCCGCGCCCTCCGGTCGACACCGCATTTATCATGCCAGTGTCATAGTAACATCCGGCCTCGTTACGCCGCAACGACGTCCGACCAGCGGCCCGGATGGTTGACTACAGCGTAGCGCGGTCGAATGAGAGCGAATTGCCCTTCAACGCTCGTCGCCGCTGCCGGGCACGCGCCATGCCCGTCGGGCTCGTCAGCCGTAATGCTGTCCGAACCGATTGGCCAGGAAGCGCTCGAGGTCGGCGTCTTCCTGCCGCACGAACCCCCTGGTCGGCAGCATCCTGTCGCGCATCATGTCCACCATGGCGCAGATGCCCGCCGCCGTGGTCACCTGAATCGCAGAGTACAACTTGCCATCGACGGTCTTGCTGTAGATTTTCTTGGCAAACGATTCCTGGGTCAGGCGGCCTTCGCGCATGCCGCTGACCGTGACGAACACCAGGACGACGTCCTGATGCGTCATCGGGACCGACTCCTCGAGGACGTCCTTCAGGATTTCGCGCCGCTGACCGAGCCGGAGATCGCGGATCAGCATTTTCACGATGTCGCGGTGGCCGGGATAGCGGACCGTCTTGTAGTTCAGGTTCTCCACCTTTCCGTCCAGCGTCTCGCACAGCGTGCCCAGGCCGCCGGACGTGTTGAACGCCTCGTACGCCACGCCATCGAGCGAGAATGCCTCCACCTCTTCCAGCGCCAGCGTTTCGTGCACGCGGCTGTCGATGATCGCCTCGCAGGGATTGCAGTATTCGTTGATCAGTCCGTCGGTGCTCCAGGTCAGGTTGTACTTGAGCGCATTGGTCGGGTAGACCGGCAGCGCACCGACGCGCATCTGCACGTCGCGCAGCGAATCGAATTTGCGCGTCATGGCATAGGCGAGGATGGATATGAAGCCCGGAGCCAGGCCGCACTGGGGAACGAGCGCAGTCCTGGCCGTCGTCGCCAGCGCCTTGACGCGCCGTGTGCTGGCGACATCCTCGGTGAGATCGAAGTAATGCGCGCCGACATCGACGGCCGCGGCGGCAATCGCCGGGGTCAGATGGAACGGACATGCGCTGATGACGAATTCATGGCCGCGGATCAGTTCGCGCAACGCTGACGGTTCGCCGAATTCACAGCGCACCATGGTCGCTCCGAGCGCGGCCATGGGCGCCAGACGCGCCGGGTCCTGATCCGCAACGGTGAGCGTGTAGTCGCCGGACGCTTGCAGGAAGTGCGTGATCGTCTCGCCGATCTTGCCGGCGCCCAAGAGGATGAGTCGCGTCATGTGCTGATTCCCGGGGAAAGTCATTCTCGATGGCGGGAATTCTAGGCCATGAGTCCGCCAGATCACAGGCTGTGAATTGGCGAAATGACGGTATAATTCCGACGATATGGCAATCATTTCGGCAAAACGACGGATCTCAGCGGAGCAGCAGCGTTTGCTGGCGCTGCTCCGGCGCAACGCCCGTGAGTCGACCGCGTCGCTGGCCCGCAAGCTGGGCGTCGCGCGCACCACGGTCCAGGAGCGCATTCATCGTCTGGAGCGCGACGGTGTCATCAACGGCTACACGGTGCGCGTCACCGACGTGTTCGCCCGCCACCGGATCACGGCGCATGTGCTGATCAACGTCAACGCCAAGCTGGCCGAACGCGTCGTGCGGGAGCTCGAAGCTTCACCTTACGTCCGCGCCATGTACGCGCTATCCGGGGTCTTCGACTATGAGGTTACCGTCGACGCCGGCAGCACGGAGGAAATCGACGGCATCCTCGACGCGATCGGGCGCATCGAGGGGATCGAACGGACCCAGACGTCGATCGTGCTCTCGGTCAAGTTCGAGCGCTGACCCGAACGGAAACTGACGAATATTCGCGTGCGGGGGGCGAAGCGCGCGCGTATGCTCGACAGCTGTCGTCCACAACTTGTGACGGAGGACCCATGCGCGCGCGCATCTGGCTCATCCTTTCCGTGCTGGTCGCAGCGACGCTTCCCGCCTGCACGCCGAACGAAGCCTTCCGGAAAAGCGCCGCCGTGCCAGCACGGCCCTGCACGTCCGACCGCACGTCGGGCCTGCCGTTGGACTGCCGCCAGGCGATTACGGAAACCACGGCCGCCTATGACCTGCATTTCGTCGAATTCGACGATCAGGGCTGGACCTATCCGGTAGCGGCCAATGCCGGCGGCGATTCGCCGAAAGACGAGTCCTCGCAGCAGTTGCGCCTGGTCATGGAGCGGTTGAACGCGGCCCTGCAGGAACATCCGGTCCGGGTCTTCGTCTACGTCCATGGCTGGAAACACAATGCGGCGTTCGACGACGACAATGTCGTCAATTTCAGGGACTTCCTCAACGAGGCCGCGCAATACGAGGACGTCGCGCAGTCCGGCAATCGTGTCGTCGGGATCTACGTCGGCTGGCGCGGCAAGTCGCTGGACATCGGCGAACCTTGGATCTCGGCGACGTTCTGGGACCGGAAAACGGTCGCGCAGCACGTTGCCGTCGGGTCGGTACGCGAACTCTCGGCGCAGCTGCGAACCTTCCAGCGCCGCGCAAACGGAACCCAGGTTGGCGCGGTCAAGAAACGCGCGTTGCCCAACGATCAGCCGGTTCGCATCTACATGATCGGGCACAGCTTCGGCGGTCTGGCGCTCTATGCCGCCGTTTCGCAGTCGCTTGTCTATGGCTTCATTTCAGGCGAGGACATCGACGGCAAGAACGCGCCGGTTGAGCGCCTGGGTGACATGATCGTACTGATCAATCCGGCGTTCGAGGCCACGCGCTTCCAGCCGCTCGACCGGGCAGCGCGGAACCGCAACTACGACGTCTACCAGGCGCCCGTCTTCGTTGCCATCACCTCCGACGCGGATGCGGCAACGGGCAAGCTCTTCCCGCTGGGGCGCACACTCAATACGATCTTCGAATCTGAACTCACCAAGGAAGAGCGCAACGCGAACCGCAATACGCCGGGACACATCGACGCTTACCTCACGCATCGTCTGGCCTTGACGTCAACCGGCACACCCGAGTGCATCGGCTGGAATCCCGATCCTGCGACCCCTGCGGAAATGGCCGCGAACATACAGCTGGAATTCAACAGTTCGCAGGCGTTCAAAACCCGCCTGGTGAACGAGCGGTGGCCGCGCGATGCGGGCGGCAAGCCGGAGCCGCGCGTCTTTTGTGGCGGGCTGATGCTGACCCCGCTGGGCGGGGAGCCTGAGCGCTACCGCAATTCGGACCCCAATATGCCGCTATGGAACCTGACGGTGAGCGGAGAGATAATCCCCGGCCATAACGACATCAACAAGCCGATTTTCCGGGCGTTCCTGCGCCAGCTGTTTCTCGACGAATATTTCAATGCGCGCATACGCACGGCAGCGCCGCTGCCTGAACCGCAACTGCCGCGATAAACTGTGTAGTCCCCGCGCACGCCGGGCGAACATGAAGGGAGCGCAATGACTCAATCCACCAAGGTTGCAATCGTCACGGGCGCCGGCAGCGGCATCGGCAAGGCGGTCGCCATGGCCTTCCTCAGGACCGGATACCGAGTCGCCCTCGCGGGCCGGCGGCAGGAGCTGCTCGAACAGGCGGTCAAGGATGCCGGCGCCACGGCGACCAATGCGCTCGTCGTCGCGACCGACGTCGCCAATCCGGTATCGGTGCGTGCGCTGTTCGCACGGACCAAGGCGGCGTTCGGCCGGCTGGATGTCCTGTTCAACAACGCAGGCGTAGGCGCGCCGGCAATCAACTTGGAAGACCTGACGTTCGAGCAATGGAAGAATGTGGTCGACATCAATCTGACCGGTGTATTTCTCTGCACGCAGGAAGCCATCAAGCTGATGAAGGATCAAGCGCCGCGCGGCGGGCGGATTATCAACAATGGCTCGATTTCCGCCCATGCGCCCCGGCCCAATTCCGCTCCCTACACGGCGACCAAGCACGCGATCACCGGGCTCACCAAGTCGACGTCGCTCGACGGGCGCAAATACGACATCGCGTGCGGGCAGATCGACATCGGCAATGCCGGAACCGAGATGGCGGCCAGGATGGCGACCGGTGTCCCACAGGCCAATGGGCAGATTGCAATCGAGCCGCTGATGGATGTTGCGCACGTCGCGAATTCGGTCGTCTACATGGCCAGCCTGCCGCTAGATGCCAACGTGCAGTTCATGACGGTGATGGCGACCAAGATGCCGTTCGTGGGCCGCGGGTAACGCCGGGAATTCCGCCATGCGTCGCGCCCTGCGGAGCCGTAAGATCGTCATGGCCGCATTCGACCGCGGCCAGGTGCCCAGGGTGGCCTGCATCAACAAGGCGACCGTAGGTCTTGGCGTGGATTTCGACCGGCTGGTCCCCGCGCTGCAGAAATTTCTCGACGAACACTTCGTACCCGTCTGGGGAACGCCGGCCACGCTGGTCAAGGCAACCCGGCCGCTCGCGGGCGCATGGTGCATCATCTTTCTGGACAACGCGGACGCCGCCAACGCGCTCGGTTATCACGACCTCACGAACAACGACCTTCCGCTCGCGAAAATATTCGTCAAGACCACGCTGGCCAGCGGCCAGAAGGTGAGCGTGACGGCGTGCCACGAACTCGCGGAAATGATGGTCGATCCGGCGATCAATCTCTGGGCCGACGGACCGGACGCATCACTGTACGCCTATGAAATGTGCGACGCGGTGGAAGAGGAAGAATTCGCGATCGACGGCATCGCGATGAGCGACTTTGTCTACCCGTCGTACTTCGAGCCGTTCCGCAAGGCGAAATCCACGCGGTTCGACCATCTCGACCTGCTGACACGCCCGTTTGAGCTGCGCAAGGGCGGCTACTCGCTGGTGCGCAATGGCGCCAAGGTCACGCAGATCTTCGGTTCTCCGGCCAAGGCGCGGCGCTTCGAGCGCGAGGACCGGCGTCTGCACCGCAGCGAATACCGGAAGGCGCGGCTGCGCTAGAGAGAAGCCCGTCGCGCGCCGCCCGGTGATTGCAAATGCGCCAACGCAAGCGTGCTTGGACCGGCGAGCGCCGAAATTCTAGTGGCGGAAGCAGAACCGGGACGTCCTGCGCCGCTGCATCCGGTAGGCCGCGCTGAAGCGCCGGCGCAGCCAATGGGGACGGCGAATCCGCCGCAACCACGCCCGCGCCTGGCGATAGGCGGCTTGATGCTCGAGCCACGCATGCAGCGTGCGCCGGATGCGCAGGAATGCGTGCTGCATGCGCAATACCCAGCCGATTTGCGTGATCGCCGGCGCGGTCAGTTGATACAACACGGCAAATACCGCGGAGAAGATCAGTTTCTCCAGGACGAGCACGGTGATGCCCAGCAGGGCACGGCCATGCATGAAGGCCAGAACGATCACGCCCTTGAGCGGCAGCAAAGACAGTACTGGCAGCACGAACAGCGCCAGCGCCTGATAGGGCGTCCTGCGACGAATCCAGTCAGCGCATCTTGCGACGGGGGGCAGGCGCAAAAGCTCGCGCAGGAACTCGGCGGCGCCGCGCCACAACCATTCCTCGATCAACAGCAGCACGGCCGCGCAGAACAGCAGCGGCCTCGTTAGCCAGCGCCGGATCAGAGGTCGGTTCTTGCGCACGGGATAGGTCGAGTTGAGCCAGGGATTACTGCCAACCGGGAGCCCATTACGCCGCAAGCCTGCGCGCTGCGCCAGTGAATTGCGACGAACGGCAGCAGGGGGAGCGTCACTCGCGGCGGGGGAGCGCCGGCTATCTCAGCCAGACGGCGACGGTGCGGTCGTAGTCGCCCGTCGCCTTGGCCAGGTGGAACCACTGGTCTACCCACGCCTTGAATACCGGGTCGCCACGCGGAATGAGATACGCCATTTCGCCGTACTGCAGCGGTTTGTCGGGATTGACCGCACAAAGACCGGGCCGCAACTTTGCCTGGACAATGGTTTCAACCGATTCGGAGATCATCACGTCCGCGTTGCCCTTGAGGATCTCGTCGAAGATGGTCGTGTTGTCGTTGAAGATCACGATCTTCGCCTGCTTGAAATTCGCGCGCGCGAAACGCTCGTTGCTGCCCCCCGGGTTCTCGATCACCGTCACGCCGGGCTTGTCGATGTCGGCGACCGTTTGGAACTTCGCGACATTTTCGCATTTGGTGATCGGCGCCTTGCCGTTCACCATGTACGCCGTGGTGAAGAACGCGCGCTTCTGGCGATCGAGCGTTACCGAAATGCCGCCGACACCCACGTCGCATTTCTCGACGAAGTCATCCATCAGCTTGGGCCAGCTGGTCTTGACGAATCGGGCTTCAACACCCAGCGATTTGGCCATCGCCTGCACCAGGTCCACGTCGATGCCCTCGAACGTCCCATCGGCTTTGGCCAGGCTGAACGGCTTGTAGTCGCCCGGCGTGCAAACCCGCAGCGCTCCGCGCTTGATGACCTCGTCGAGACGCGAGTCCTCGGCGTGAACACCCGCGGTGGAAAGGGCGAACAGGAAAACGGCGGCAACGCGACGCATGGCTACTGCTGACATGGCAACTCCCGGCGTAAGCACGGCGAAGGCTTGAACTTTACCTCATTCCTTGCCGTCCTTTCCCGACTCCTCGACTGGAATCGGCAAGAGCTGGCGCTCGATCATCGCCGGCGCTTCGTCATCGGACGGCCCGCCCGCTGGATTGTCCGCCGCACCGTAACTCGTGATCGCGGTGGGATTGCGCTGCCAGATCAGCGAGGGCCACGCCACCACGAGCACCAGGACCATGACCTG
>Ga0302321_100005176_pt1 | contig 11384 bp, 11 predicted proteins | sample Fen_T0_1_FD_202505 | JGI IMG/M metagenome (GOLD analysis project Ga0302321, IMG submission 202505) | Peat permafrost microbial communities from Stordalen Mire near Abisko, Sweden - Fen_T0_1 | ecosystem: Environmental > Terrestrial > Soil > Wetlands > Permafrost | place: Sweden: Abisko...
TACAGCAATGTTGGATACCTAGCATTGTTGGTAGCGTTTACATAATTGGTAACATCAAAATCAGATACTTTATAAAAACCATCTACCTGTAAACCGTAGATCTCACCAAGAGGCTGCCCTACTTTCACTAAATAATCATCGGGATTGGTGGTAGTACTAAACCATCCTGAATTGGCGGTAAATTTATCCTGCTTGCCCAGGCTGATAATTTTATTGGAGTTAAATGCTATGTTAAAGCTGGCATTCCAGTTAAAATCTTTATTCTGAACAATTGCAGCACCCAATTGCATCTCCAATCCATTGTTCCTTACTGTACCCACATTTTGAAACTGCGTGGTATAACCTGATGTAGGTGGTATTTTATTAGCGATCAAAAGATTTTTAGTGGTGTTGGAATAGGCATCTGCGGTAAAGGTTAACCGGTTATTAAAAAAACCAAGGTCTAAACCAATATTTTTGGAGGTTAATGTTTCCCAATGAATATCCGGGTTACCCAATTGAGATGGCAACGTTAACGTATAGGCCAATGCATCACTTAATCCATACCCTGCATTTGCTGGCGGGGCATATCCAGTAGTAAACCCGTATGCACTGATGCGGTTATTGCCTGCAGCACCATAACTTACCCTTAGCTTGGCAAGGTTAATAAAGCTGATGTTTTTCATAAAGTTCTCATCAGATATCCTCCATGCAAAAGATGCAGATGGGAAGTATCCCCATTTACGGTTGGTAGAGTCCGTTAAAGGAATCGTGCTGCTGTAATCTGGTCCAAATAATGAAGACCCATCCGCACGGAAATTAAATGTTACCAGGTACCTTCTCTTGAAAGAATAATTGACACGGGAGAAAAAGGACAACTGATGCGTATTGATCTCTGTTGATGAAGGTTTGGGTTGACTTACACCAGCCGGCGGGCTGGCCAGGCCCCAGTTGGCAAAAGCCTGATCGGGCTTGGTACCTAAAGGAAAATAATTGATCTGAATACCATTTGCCTTTACATTGGTTTGATAAATTTCCTGCCCTACCAATACATCAAGACTGTGTTTGGATGAAAACAATGCAGGATTGGTATAGCTTAATACGTTGGAATTATTAAGGGTAATTACATCGTTATTGTTAAGGTTTAAAACTGGTTGTTTACCTAAAGCCAGTGAGTTAGATGTAAGTGTATCATCATAAGCTTTAGACTCAGTTTTTGTTACATCGTAGCCAAAAGTACTTCTGAAAGAAAGTTTTTTTGTGAAATTAAAATTCAGGTATCCATTATAGTTATAATTGGTGATCGTTCTTAACCTGTACTCTGCTTCAATTAATTGCAAGGGGTTTTTAAGGCTTAAGCCATTACCGGGGTTTAAGGTTACATCAAGGTTTTGATCGTAAGTATCTTCCTGCTGTCCGGGAAGTATCAATGGCCTGTACCGGGTGTACTGGCGTAAACGGTTAGAGCCTGCACCAGATACATCCGAAGTGCCTGCACCGGTTACCTTTTGCTGGTTAAAGCGGGTATTAAAACCAACTTTTAATTTCTCACTTACCTTATGATCAAACCTGAAATTGGCGAGTTTCCTGTTATAATCAGAATTAGATATCAACCCTTCCTGCTGGTTAAGCGTAAGACTTAAGTTGTATTGTGTAGCTGCAGTACCGCCTGCCACACTCAAATTGTGTGTTGATTGCATTGCGTTGCGGCCCAATATTCTTTGTTGCCAGTCTTGTGTTCTTGGATAAGCTACATAATTTTTTATAGTATCAAAATTGCTCATCCGCTTAATGTACTGGGCAGTAACAGCCGTGTCTGCAGGGTTCTCCGTATATTTTGCTCTTTCGTAAGAATACAATACAAAATTATAGGGATCCATAAACTCCAGCTCATTTGCAAGCTTGGTAGACCCTACAAAACCATTGTATGCAACAGTGGTTTTTCCTCCGGTATTTTTTCCACCTTTGGTGGTAATTAAAACCACACCGTTAGAACCCCTTGCACCATAAATAGCTGTAGACGCAGCGTCTTTAAGTACGTCAATGGTTTGAATGTCTTGCGGAGACAGTACCGACAAAGCATTATCCAGTATCATACCATCTACAACATACAATGGCGCACCACTTTGTGTAATGGAGTTACGCCCACGTATAAAAATGTCCACGTCGGCACCCGGTGTGCCTTCTGAAGTAACCACCTGTACGCCGGCAAGACGACCTGCAAGTGCAGCTGCGGCAGAGTTTACCGGTATGTCCTTCAAATCTTTTGCAGTAACAGAAGAAACTGATGCTGTAAGGTCGCGGCGTCTTACAGTGGAATACCCCACCACCACAACATCTTCCTGTGTAACAGCTTCCTTAACCAGCTTAACTGTAACCGCATCATTTCCGGTAACGTTAACGCTAGTTGCACTATAGCCAACAAAAGAAATCATGAGGCTTGCCGTTCCGGATGCGGGTACAGTAAGCGAAAAATTACCCCCCTTATCGGTTTGGGTACCTTTTTTTGATGTTTTTTCAATAACGTTTGCACCAGCAATGGGTGCACCGGTTTCATCCGTAACTTTTCCTTTAATGGTTTTGTTTTGGGCCAATAGAGTAAAAGGCAGGATAAAAAAGATTGTAAGCAGTACTAACAACTTATTCATATAGCAGTATTTAATTTACAAAATAATCAACAGCACTTTCGTTTTTCGGGGAGAAAATCAGCAAAACACTGTCGCAATCAATACCCAATGTTAAACCATTTTCAGGCGGCTTGAATAGGCAGCCTGCACTATTTTTACGCAAACGTTCCCGATAACGTTGCCACATTATTTTATACCCTTAAAAATGTGTAACTTGAAAAAAATAGCGGTGATTTGTACCGCAAAAAAGACAAGATGAAGTTTGAACCGGTTACAATAAAAGACATAGGAAAAGCATTGGGATTATCTACTTCCACCGTTAGCAGGGCTTTGCGGGGCAGTTACGAAATAAGTTCCGAAACAAAAAAACTGGTTTTGGAATATGCCGAAAAGATCAATTACAGGCCCAACCCTATTGCATTAAGTTTAAAAGAACGCCGCAACCATTCGCTGGGTATTATTGTGTGTGAAATTGCCAACAACTTTTTTTCGCAGGCCATAAACGGCATTGAATCCATTGCCTATAACCGTGGCTACCATGTTATCATTTCGCAAAGCCATGAATCTTACGAAAGAGAATCGGTAATTGTAGATCACCTGGCCTCACGTTCAGTAGATGGATTACTGGTTTCTGTTTCCAGCGAAACAAAAGACTATGCCCATTTTAAACAATTGTATGAAAAAGGTTTGCCCATAGTTTTTTTCGACAGGATAGTCAACGAGATCAACACCCATAAAGTAATAGCCAATAATTTTAAAGGTGCTTATGATGCTACCGAACATTTAATAAAAAACGGCTTTAAAAGAATTGCGCATGTAACCAGTGCACCTTACTTATCAATTTCCGAAGAAAGGCTGGAAGGATACAAAGAAGCTCTGCGCAAAAACGATATTGAGTACGATGAAAAACTAGTGCACCATTGTTATCATGGAGGTATGATATATGACGAAGTGGAAGAGGCTGTAAAAAAAATATTTAAACTAAAGTTGAAAGCAGATGCTTTGTTTACTGCCGGCGACCGGCTTACTACTACTTGTATGCAGGCCTTGCAAAAGCTGGGTAAAAAAATACCTGATGATATTGCCATAATAGGTTTTACCAATACCAATTTAGGAGAATTGTTCAGTCCACCACTGTCGGTAGTACGCCAGCCGGCATTTGAAATTGGCCAGGTGGCAACCGAATTACTCATCAGCATGATTGAAAGCAAAAGGCCGGTTACCGAATTTCAATCCAAAGCACTGCAAACAGAATTGATCATAAGAGATTCCTCTGCAAGGTTAAAATGACGACGGCCAACGGACGACGGACCATTCACAATTGACTATTCACGATTCACCATTCACCATTCACGAAAATGAAATTACAATTCTGGTCTGTTGGCAAAGCACACGAAGCTTATGTAAAAGAAGGTGTGGAAATGTTTACCAAACGCATCTCTCATTACTACCCGGTAGAATGGTGTATCATTCCTGTACCTAAAAATACAGCTATGCTAAGCGAAATGGACCTGAAGAAAAAAGAAGGCGATACCATTTTAAATTTATTACAAAAAGAGGATTATGTAGTTTTACTGGACGAAAGGGGTAAATCAATGAAGAGTGAAGAACTGGCAAAGTTTATTGAACAAAGGGCCAATGAAAGTGTAAAAAAAATGGTGTTTCTAATTGGCGGCGCATTTGGTGTAAGCGATGAGGTAATGAAAAGAGCCAATTACAAATGGAGTTTATCGCCATTGGTTTTTCCGCATCAACTGGTAAGGCTGATTTTGGCAGAGCAGTTGTACCGTGCCTGCACTATTATAAAAAATGAAAATTATCACCATAAATAAATAAAATGATCGTAAACCTGACATTGTTTATAATAATTGCAACAGCAGTAACTTCGTTTATTGCTTTTCGTGATGATGCCATAATGAACAAATTGATATTTTACCCTCCTGCCGTAAGTCAGCGAAACGAATGGTACAGGTTTTTTAGCTCCGGCCTAATACACAAAGATATCCCTCATTTAATTTTTAACATGTATGCGCTTTATCTTTTTGGTACAGGGCAGAATTATCATGATGCTGATGGTATCCTTCATAATACAGGCGTAGAATCTTTTTTCACTGATGTATTCGGGCCAACGGGATATGTTCTTTACTTTATAATGTATGCCGGCGCAGTTGGCATTTGCCTTTTACCTACCTATAAAAAGAATACAGACAATTATCATTACAGAAGCCTTGGCGCTTCCGGTGGCGTTTCTGCAGTTGTATTTGCTAAAATTGTTCTCGACCCGATCAATGGCATTGGGCTGATCTTAATACCCATTTTTATAGCAGGGTTTTTATTCGGTATTTTATTCCTGTTCATTTCTTACCTGCTGGATAAAAAACAAACAGGCAATATCAATCATTCGGCACATATCTGGGGTGCAGTATTTGGCGCTGTTTTTATCATTGCCGTGTGCCAGCTTACAGGGAAATATCCTTTGCTCAGCGAGTTTATTGATAATGTAAAAAATATCCGGCTGGATCAGATCATTACTTATCAAGGAAATTAAACAGGATTATATGCTTTGTTTTGTCAGTAATTTTAAACCGGTCATCAATACGCATACCCACCACCCACAATATTTTTTTATGGCTTTCAATTACCCATATACTTTCTTTTTGCGTGAGCGATAATTTCTGATCAATAAAAAAACGGCTGAGTTTCTTTTTTTTCTGCATACCTAACGGGTAAAAGTAGTCGCCTTGTTTCCACTTGCGAAGCAGCAGTGGAAATTTTATTTCAGCAGCATCTAATTGCGCAGTTGATGGCTCGCTGCTGACTGATGATAGTTGTAATAGTCTTTCAATTTGCAATGCCCCGCTCTCAAAAGTTATCCTTTCGTCAGTTTCTTCAATTAAAATATTTTGTGCTGTTATTGTTTGATGGGGAGAAATGATCAGCCATTTGCGGTTCCTGATGATGCGGTGAGAGGCAGACTGAATATATTTTCCGGATTCGCTTTTTAATAAACCAATTACCTCTTCGGTTTGATGTGCAGTAAAATTATAGTCTTTTATTATCTCATAGGTAATGGTTGATAAAGGTGTAACCTGTTGCATTTTTAATACCGGGATATGTATTTCATTTCCTTTTTGTTCCAGCAGTTTCTTTTTATGGGCAGCAATGGCTTGGTTGTATAATTGTTCTGCTTCGCCAAGCCGGAAAATATTTTGTAAAATATTTTCCTCCGCTGCGGGAAAAACTTTTTTAACCGCCGGGATTAATTCATTGCGGAAATAATTGCGTGTAAAATCATTCTCGTCATTCGTAAAGTCAGTTACAAATTCCAATTGGTTTGCAATTGCAAATGCGCTCAGGTCTTTTTTACCTGCAAATAACAAAGGCCGCACAATTTTGTTGTGCTTCGGTAAAATACCATGCAGCCCTTTAATACCAGTGCCCCTGAAAAAATTCATCAGTACCGTTTCAATATTATCATTGGCATGGTGTGCTGTTAGCACGTAACTGTATCCGTTTTCAATTCTCAAACCTTCAAACCATTTATAACGCAGATCTCTTGCTGTTTCTTCAACAGATTTTTTTTCCTGTTTTGCAATAGTGCTTGTATCAAATGTTATTGCATGAATAACCACCTCATATCTTTTTGCCAGCGCATGTACAAATTGCTCATCCCGCTCACTCTCTTCTCCCCTCAATTGAAAATTACAGTGCGCAATCACAAAATCATAACCGGTCTGTTTGCATAATTCGCAAAGCACCACGCTATCCATTCCTCCGCTAACTGCCAATAGCAACCTGTCTTTTGGCTTAAAAAGATGTTGTTGTTGCCTGTACTGTTCAAATCGTTTCAAAAGATCCATACCTTTATCCCAAAGGGAGCTTAATTTATTTTATTCAGCAATTGAATAGCATGCTTCCTGTTCTTTTGTCTTAATTCATTATTAACAAGGGCTAAAGCAAAATCGGAACAACTATCTTAATCGTCCGCACCGGATTCATAGTTTCTCCTTTACAATCCCATCCTTTATCCAAGGTTACTCCGTATCATAGCCAAGGTTACTCCGTATCAAAGCCGGGGTTACTCCGTATCAAAGTCGGCAGATAGCCGTCACAAAACTACTACTCCTCCAGGTCCTCCTTGGCTCCCTGCAACTCATTGTACGAATGATTATCGCCCGATCTTTTGGCTTCCCACATACCCCTTTCATACACTTTTATCGCTTTTTCAAATTCACCCGCCCTTTCTAATAACTTGCCCAAATGATAGTAAGAGCCAATATATGTTGGCTCCCGCAGTAAAATTTCATTGAACAGTTTACGGGCCTCCTCGTCTTTATCTACCTTAATATATTCCAATGCCAGTGCATGTTGCAGAAAACTATCTTTATCTGATGTTTTCATGTATTCTAACAGCTTTTCTATCCTGCTCACTTTTTTAATTTTAATTTTTTACTATTTAAGTTCCTTCTCTTATCTTTGCTAATAGTTGCATAAACAACTAATTAACCTTTCTCCAACGGCGCTGTTGGGGAGATAAACAGATTGTAAATATGAAGATACTTGTTTGCATTTCAAAAACGCCGGATACTACGGCAAAAATAGCCTTCAGCGATAACAATACGAAATTTGCCGCTGATGGTGTGCAATGGATCATTAATCCTTACGACGAATGGTACGCCTTAGTAAGGGCCATCGAATTAAAAGAAGCCGATCCTTCCACCGTGATTCACCTGGTAACTGTTGGTGGTGCCGATACCGAGCCAATCATCCGTAAAGCGCTGGCATTAGGTGGCGATGAAGCTATACGCATCAATGCAGACATTCACGACAGTTTTTATATAGCTTCACAAATTGCCGAAGTTGCTAAAACCGGCAGTTACGACCTGATCTTTACCGGTAAAGAAACCATTGACTACAATGGCTCTTCCATTGGCGGTATGGTTGCGGAATTACTCAGCCTGCCTTATGTTTCCCTGGCTACTAAATTTGATTTGGCCAATAGCGTTGCCACTATTGTACGTGAAATTGACGGTGGTGAAGAAACTGATACTGTCAGTCTACCCTTAGTAGTTAGTTGCCAGAAAGGAATGGCCGAACAACGCATTCCTAATATGAAAGGTATCATGGGCGCCAGGAGCAAACCATTAAAAGTACAGGAACCTGTAGCAGCAGATGCACTTACTTCAGTTGTAGCTTTTGATCTGCCACCTGCTAAAGCCGGAGTGAAATTAGTATCGCCAGATACTCCTGAAGAACTGGTTCGTTTATTACATGAAGAAGCGAAAGTATTTTAATTAAAATCATTTTAAACTAATTATATGTCAGTTTTAGTATTCCTGGATCAATCGGAAGGTCACATTAAAAAGTCGTCATTTGAAGCTGCTAACTATGGCGCCAGGGTTGCACAACAATTAGGCGTTACTGCAGAAGGAATTGTTTTAGGCAACATTACAGATGACGTTGCATCATTAGGCAAATACGGATTAAAAAAAGTACACACTGTAAAAAATGATACACTCGATCATTTGGATGCACAGGTGTTTACCAATGTAATTGCACAGGCAGTTGCTGCAACGGGTGCAACTGTAGTTGTGTTTTCTAACAATCTTAATGGTAAATCAATTGCACCAAGATTAAGTGCAAAATTAAAAGCCGGTTTAGTTAGCGGTGCTATTGCATTGCCCGATACCAGCAACGGCTTTGTGGTAAAGAAAAATGTATTCAGCGGTAAAGCATTTGCTAACATTGCAGTTAACACTGCTGTAAAAATTATTGCCTTAAGCCCTAACTCATTTAATATTACTACTACTGATGGCACTGCCGAAGTTGCGGCGTTTGCTGCAACTGTTGACGCACCAAAAGTTACAGTTACAGCAATAAATAAAATTGTGGGTGAAGTGCCCTTAAGCGAAGCCGAACTGGTGGTTAGTGGTGGCCGTGGTTTAAAAGGACCAGAAAACTGGGGCCTGGTTACTGATTTAGCAAAACTGATTGGCGCTGCCACTGCCTGCAGTCGTCCTGTGGCTGATATTGGCTGGAGGCCACATCACGAGCATGTGGGACAAACCGGTTTGGCAATAGCACCCAATTTATATTTCGCCATTGGCATCAGTGGTTCAATTCAGCACCTGGCTGGTGTAAACCGAAGTAAAGTGATTGTAGTAATTAATAAAGACCCGGAGGCGCCCTTCTTTAAAGCCGCCGATTATGGTATTGTAGGCGACGCATTTGAGGTAATGCCCAAGATCATTGAAGCGGTAAGAAAGCTGAAAGGAGCGTAAAACATTTGAACATAATAAAAGCCTTTCACTTAATTTTGAAAGGCTTTTGTTTTTATATTTGCTTTTATTAGTTAAACACAATTGTTCCAACCCTGGAAATAGCGGCAACATGAAGAAAATAGAATTGGAAATAGTAGCATTATCGCACAGCATTACGCAAACGCATTCCTATGCCGTGGTGTTAGGAGAAGTAAATGGCCTGCGCCGTTTACCTATTGTAATTGGAGGATTTGAAGCACAAGCCATTGCCGTTGCGCTGGAACGTATGAGCCCCAGCCGCCCCCTTACACACGACCTGATGAAAAATTTTATGCTGGCATTTAATGTGGAGTTACATGAAGTAGTGATCAATGATCTGCAGGAAGGTATCTTTTACAGCAAATTAGTATGCAGCTCTGCCAATGATACCGTGGAGATAGATTCCAGAACTTCGGATGCATTAGCACTTGCTGTACGCTTCGGCTGCCCCATATACACTTACGACTCTATACTTGACCAGGCGGGCATCTTAATGGAAGATGACGGCAAAAAGAAAAAAATACAACCTGTAACTACCGAAACCGGTGGCAGCGATGATTTAAAAAGCCTGAGCCTGGAAGAATTGAACAGTTTATTGAACGATGTATTGGATAGTGAAGATTATATTCGTGCTATTGCAATAAGAGATGAGATCAAGAGCAGAAAAGGAAAATAAAATAATGAATGATTAATAATGTTTGTACAGCAATCATCTTTTTGATTCATAAACTGCATCGTTACTCAGTAGAAGTTTTAATGCTAAAACATTACTCATTATTAATTAAAAATGCTGCTTTTCCCCAACTGTAAAATAAACCTCGGCTTACACATTCTTAATAAAAGAGATGATGGATTCCACAATTTAGAAACCGTTTTTTACCCGGTTGGTTTAAAAGATGCATTGGAAATTATTCCCTCACCCGGTTCAAACAACGCCATCGAATTTACTTCCTCAGGGTTAAATATAGAAGGGAACACCAACGACAACATTTGTATTAAAGCATATCAACTTTTAAAAAAAGATTTCCCCGAATTACCTGCCCTTAAAATGCATTTACTCAAAGCTATTCCAATGGGTGCAGGTTTGGGTGGCGGTTCGGCTGACGGTGCTTTTACATTACAACTGTTAAATCAAAAGTTCAACCTGAACCTTTCAACGCCCGAACTCTTAAACTACGCATTACAACTTGGGAGTGATTGTCCTTTCTTCATCATCAACAAACCCTGTTATGCAACGGGCCGTGGAGAAATACTGGAAGTAGTTACTACTGATTTATCCAACTATACAATTGTATTGGTTAATCCCGGCATTCATGTCAATACCGGCTGGGCATTTTCGCAACTTACACCCGCACTTCCTCAAAAATCAATCGTATCCATTATTGCACAACCTGTAGCAACATGGCAGCAGGAATTACACAATGATTTTGAAAAACCGGTGTTTGGAAAATACCCTGTCATAAAAAAAGTAAAAGAGCGCCTGTATACACAAGGTGCCACATATGCTGCTATGAGTGGTAGCGGCAGTACATTGTATGGTATTTTTGAAAAAGGAATCGTAGTACCACAATTTCCGGATACAGATTACTTTGTAAAGATCATTACTTAAGCAATTTCAAACAATAGCGCATCAAGGTCTAATGCAGCAGTGCCCATCCACAATTTTCCTTCTGTATTTACGGGCCATAATTCTTTCGGTCTGTCCCAGTATAATTCCACCCCATTACCATCTGGGTCATTTAAATAGATAGCTTCCGATACCCCATGGTCCGATGCCCCTGTTAAAGGGTACTCTGCATCTACCAATCTTTTAAAAATTACGGCAAGGTCTTTTCTGGTAGGATATACAATGGCCACATGGTATAAACCTGCAGCCCTTACCGGTGCAGGTCCGGCATTCTTGCTATGCCAGGTATTTAAACCAATATGATGATGGTAACCACCTGCAGAAATAAACACTGCACTATCACCGTAACGTTGTGTAATTTCAAAACCCAGCAGGTCTTTATAAAACGCTAAAGCCTTATCAAGATCGGTTACTTTTAAATGCACATGTCCAATATGCGTCTGAGCCGGAATTGTATAACTCATAATTTTTTTTTATCTTGCATCAAATTTACAACTATCAGTAATTTCTTCAACATAGTATCTTTTCTGCGCAGCAATCTCGATCTGCTGAATCATCGACGTCCCTAATCCAGGAACTCTGCCAAACTGGTGGAGTGTTTTCCCCTATTTTTTTATACTTTTTTACTTTTATACTATACATACTTTTTTTTATGCCAACAACCATTGCTTTATCAGCAACCTCACAACATTATCTTGACCTGGAAGAAAAATTTGGTGCACACAATTATCACCCGTTGCCTGTAGTATTAAACCGTGGCGAAGGCGTTTTTTTATACGATGTGGATGGCAAACGTTATTACGATTTTTTGAGTGGTTATTCGGCTGTTAACCAGGGCCATTGCCATCCAAA
>Ga0302321_100005178_pt1 | contig 11383 bp, 8 predicted proteins | sample Fen_T0_1_FD_202505 | JGI IMG/M metagenome (GOLD analysis project Ga0302321, IMG submission 202505) | Peat permafrost microbial communities from Stordalen Mire near Abisko, Sweden - Fen_T0_1 | ecosystem: Environmental > Terrestrial > Soil > Wetlands > Permafrost | place: Sweden: Abisko...
CGAGCGCAAATGGTTGGCGACCGAGTTGGATTATCGTCGGTCACAGCACGTTGCTCGGCGATCCCTATTTTCTGGATGCGTCGCTGCCAGATGCCGAAGGTGACTGCCCGGTGTACACGGCCATGAGCGGCACCGAGCAGTGGAAGCCGCGTCTGTGCGCGTCGAGCTTTGCGCTGTTCGTTAGAATCCTAGCAATCGGGATGGAGCTTGCCGAAGGTTTCGCCGAAGAAAACATCGACGTCGACGACGAATCCGTATTCCGCGAAACCTTCGGTCCTCGAATTAGGCAGTACGATCCAGCGGCGTTAAAAGCAGGGCACTGGACGTAGCTCGAGTTCGAGTCGCGAACGGCCTGCTTACGCTTTGTCGATCGCGTGCAAGTACCCAGACTGCATGAGCTCGACCACTATCCGCGCCGTATCGGAATCGCTTTCGTTGCTCTTCTCCAGCAGCGCTTGCACGTTTGCGCAATTCAAAGCTGTCTGAAGGATTTCTAAATGACGCGAATCGAGTTGATGTAGCGGTGCTACGAGGGGAGTCTTTAGCGCCAGGCGAGAATCGAGCGGCGGAAATTGGCCACGCACGGTCGAAAACTCGTCCTGCTGCCGAAGCGCTTCCATCAATACTTCTTGGACGCTGAGATCAACCGCGCCTTCCATCTTTCGGGTATCGGGGGGCTCGAGTTCGAACACGCCCTGTTTCCATTGGAGCATTCGATAAACGGCTTTAAATGGTTTGAGCTCGGTCTGACCTTCTATGAGCGCAAAGTGCAGCCGACCCTCATCCAGAAATATCCTGCCCACTCGCGAATCCGTGCGCACGATCAGCACTCCGCTTTTGCGACTGCTCCCAAATAGCTGCAGTAAGTCGGGCAGTGGGATCTCCTCCAGATTGCCCGTCATTCGGGGCGCCTCATCTGACGAGGAGCTCAAAGGACGCTGACGTGCGGTGACACGCCGCTTGGCCATTGCCTCGAGATTCCGTCGGGAATCCGCCTGCTGAGTGCTGAGCCGAATCAACTTCAGAATATTGGTGCCGATGAGGACCCGATCTCCCTCTCTGAGAACGGTCTTGGAGACTTTTTCTCCGTTGACGAATGTGCCATTCGTCGAGCCGAGGTCTTCAATCGCCACCACCCCGTCGCGGAAGCTGATGATGGCGTGCCGGCGCGAAACCATTTCCTCGACTAACACCATATCGAGGTCGCTCGAGCGGCCCACGACGACTTGCTGTCCGTCGTCGAGTGGGTACTCGCCACCTTGGTATTTGCCCGAAATAAAGCGCAATGCGAGCCCGCTTCGCGACGAAGCGCGCGTTGAAGTTTTTGATGGCGAGTTATTGCGATCGGGCATCGCGAACGTGAAGCCCAGTCAAGGCCCCTGGCTCTTAATGAGTGCGCAGGTGAATTTGGAGCCTAACTGGAGGATTGTTCAATGGTCAAGCTGAGCCTCAGAAGTTGCGCGTTGTGTTGAATCCGCCAGCCGGTCACGTGGCGCACTTTGGGACATCCAGAGCGCAAAGCCTATTCGATTCCTAGACTTAATTGCAAACAACCCGATCGGGCCGGAGCTCCGACTCTTTGGACGCTGATCGGGGCTGAGTTGGAGACCGACAAGTCAGGTTTGGACCGCAGGGATAACCGTGTTTACCGAAACGGTAGGTTCCGTCGCGGCGGGTAACACGATACTGAACGTCGAGCCTTGTCCCGGTTGCGAGGCCACCAGTATTCGTCCCCCCATCGCTTCTACCAACCGGTGGCTGATTGCCAAGCCAAGTCCTGTGCCTTGAATCTTCGTCGTAAAGAAGGGGACGAACAGGTTTTCTAGCACTTGCGGCATAATTCCAGGACCTTCGTCTTGAATGGCAATTTCTACCCAATCGCGGCTATGGCTCGCGGCGTTCCAACCGGGGCGCCAACCGTGACGTTGCCAGGTGGTAACGCGCAGCGTGCCGCGGCCGTTCATTGCCTGGACCCCATTTCGAACGAGGTTAATCAAGACTTGACGCAATTGTTCTGAATCCGCCCGAACCGACAAAAGGTCCTGCGCGCAGCGAACCTCGAAGTTGATCCCGTCATTGCGTTCACTCGACAAAACCTGCAGCGACCGACGAACCACGGCGTTGACGTCAATCAACCCGGGGTTCCCTTTCGAAGGCCTGGCGTAGTCGAGGACGCTTCCGACGACCCTGTCGAGCCGCTCGACTTCCTCGAGAATAATGCCGACGAACTCCCTGGACGTTACATCCAATCGTGGCGACGATGCATGCTCTTCATTCAGCAACTGAGCCGCTCCCTTGATGGCTCCGAGCGGGTTCTTGATTTCGTGAGCCAGGCCCGCTGCCATTTGCCCGAGTGCCGCTAAGCGGTCCCGCTCCTGTTTGCTGCTAAATTGGCGCGAATTCTCGATAACCACGCCAATTTGTGTCGCGAGCGTTTCGAGCAGCGTCACTTCCTCAGAAGCAAAAGCGTCCCCCACCCGGTCATCTTGCAGCAGAAGTATCCCGAGCAGGCCTTGATCCTCACCGTGAATCGCCAACATGACAGCGGTCCTAAATGGACCGAGCGCCTCAGCTGCTGTTTGGAGCCGCTCGGCACTTTCCGCTTCATGCACGCGGCCGCGCCGACGCTGTTCGATGACCACGGCGCCTACTTGCTCGAGGACCAAGCTGCGTTGCTCGCTCAACCAGTCAATCAATGGTCGTGCCGTTGCCGGCTCGATGCGTGGCGGAGCCGGCGGGCCAAAGAATTGGGCGAGGCGGAAGTCAGAACTGAGCGGATCGCGCAGGTAAAGGGCACCGCCCGTAGCGCGATGCGACTCCTCGAGCGGGGTCAATACTACGCTTGCAATGTCCGCCACTTCGAGGACGTGCGCCAGTTGGGAACGGGCAACGTAGATGCCTCGCTCGAGATCCACCCGTTCGCGAAAAAGGACACGGTGAATGTAACCTTCCACTTTGTGGCGTAGCGGATCGAACAGAACCAATATGACGATTGCCGCCAGGATCGCCCCCAGGTACATGGTTTCGAATCCGCCAAACAGTACGACGAATACGTAGAAAATGCCGGCAAGACAGAACGCGAGGGCCGTGTGAACGACCAGGTGACCCAGCAAGTCGTACAAATCGACGAGACGCTCCCGATTGAGCGATTGCGCCAGGACGAAGAGAAAGACGGTGCTGAGCACCGCTCCAACTGGGGGCAATGGCGCAACGACGAACCATAGGAAATCTGCCAGGCTAAATACGCCCGCCAAGGCGCCTATGAGCACCAGAAAGTGCACACGACGCGTCGTTGCAAGGGAGCCGCTGCGCGAGGCACGAAGTGCCATCGACCCGAGCCCTGCGGCGACTAAGACTAGCACGTACAAGAAGATTGAAGCCCGTGCCCAACGGCGTTCATGCAGTGGCGTGACGGCCAACACGAACATGGGGACAGCCAGCAGCCCCGCGGTACGCAGCAAGGAGCTGCGCTTGCCCGGGTGAGGCATAATAGCTTCGAACAAGTGCAGGGCGAACTGCGGCAGCAAGACGGCCAGCACGGCCGTCGAGCGCGCCCAAACGTCCAGTTGAGCCCAGCGGTACAACCACTGCGCCAGGTACCAGAGCCCCATGTCGATGGCGAAGCCTGCAAAGAAGAGCTGCGGGCGTCGAATTCGCCCGCGCAGCAAGATTGACAGGCCGATGGCCAAGGCTAAGGCACCACAAAACAACGATGTTCGCGTGCGGAGATCCACGGAGCTAGCGTAATGGCGTTCGCCGGCAATCGCCAGCAGTCGCCACTCCGGCTGCGCAAATTACCCGGAATATTCCTCACATAAGGCGATGGCACGCCGCACGCAACGGGCTCGGGAATGTCGAATGAATCAAGGCAAGTGCTCCAAATTGCGGCTCGGGAAAGAGCGCTGCAAGGTCGAGCCGCAACGCTGAGCGACGCTGAATTGCTCGCGGTCATGCTGGGCACGGGCTGTGAGGGCCAGTCCGTCTTGGCCACTGCAGGCGCGCTCTTGGATTTCGCTGGAAATTTGGTCGCGCTCCGGCGCTTGGGCCCTCAGCTGATGGCGATGCAACGCGGAGTCGGCCCAGCCAAGGCGGCTCGGTTGCTGGCAGCCATCGAAATAGCACGGCGCTGGTCACTGGCTGATACCGAACAAGCAGGGGTTTCGATGCAGTCATTCGAGAACGTCGTCGCCTGGGCCCGCGCTCACTTGGTTGCCCTCGATCACGAGGAAGTTTGGACATTGGCACTGGATGGCCAAAACCATTTGTTGCAGGCCCGCTGCGTAGCGCGCGGCGGACAACACGGCTGCGCGCTTCGAGCCCGGGACGTCTTGCGAGTCGCATTGCGAGACGGCGCCAGCGGTCTAGTGGTCGTTCACAATCATCCGAGCGGCGATCCCAAACCCAGCTGTGAGGATGTCAGCATGACGGCACGCCTCGTCGAAGCCTGCGACGCGGTGGGGCTTCCGCTGCTAGACCACGTGATAGTTGCGCGCGGTGGGGCCACGTCTCTATTTGAGCTCGGTGTGCTGCCGGTCAGTGCCGCCTCGTAGCGTTCCAGCATTGGAACGCTGGCTCCCCGGGGCCGGCAACTTCACAAATTACCGGGGAAGTCGAGATTGTGCTGGCCCCCGGTGCTATGCGGTGGCTCCCCGCACCGTCACTGATCTATGCTCCGGACTGGCATGTCGAGTAATGAAATTACGTTTACTGCTCTAACGGACGTCGGACGCCAGCGCGATCACAATGAGGACAACTTTCTAGTAGATAAAAAGCTAGGACTATTTGTCGTGTGCGACGGCATGGGAGGGCACGCCGCCGGTGAAGTGGCCAGTGCGCTTGCAGTCAAAGGGTTTCACGAGACCATCAAACGTGAAAGTTGGATGTTCGACGACTATGCCGCCAATAAGCATGGCGCCGAAAAGGTTACACGCAAGCAGATACTGACCTTGCTCGAAAACGCAATCAATCAGGCATCGAGCCGCGTGCATGAAGAGGCCCGTAAGGACACGGCCAAGCGGGGCATGGGCACGACGCTCGTCGCCGTGGTGATTCTTGCCAAAGAAGCGTTCGTGGTTTGGGTGGGCGACAGCCGCATCTATCTGCTGCGCGACGGCGTTCTCGAGCAATTGACCGAAGATCACAGCGTATTCAACGAGCTTTTGAAGCGCAAGAAGATGGCGCGCGAGGAGATCGAGAAACTCCCGCAAAAGAACGCCATAACGCGGGCCATTGGTGTGTACGAGCACACTGAACCCGACAGCCTCGTTGTCGACCTAATTGCCGGCGACAGGTTCCTTCTATGCAGTGACGGACTCTCGGGCTACTTCGAGGAGGATCTCGACGAACTCAGCCGCCTGCTGGCTCTCAAGGACAGTAACCTTGCCGGTCAGGAGCTGATTGCTGCCGCCAATGAGCGCGGCGGCAAAGATAATATTACCACCGTCATCGTCAGTTACGGCGATGCCGAGGCGCGGGACGAATCGCGCGCTCGCCACGTGCAACTCAAGCGGGAAATCCTGGCTCGTATGCCGCTGTTCCGCGCGCTTAACGACCGTGAGATTTTGCGACTCTTGCAGGTAGTAGAAGTGCATCCCTACAAAGACGCCGACGTCGTAATTCGTGAGGGTGACCGGGGTGAAGAGCTGTTCATCGTCCTGACCGGCAGCGTGAAGGTGATGCGCGGCGAAACGGAATTGGCACGTTTCAAACCAGGCGATCACTTCGGTGAGATGGCGCTCGTGCGCAACCAGCCTCGTTCAGCCACGGTGGTCAGCGATCTCGATAGTGAATTGATGGTGATCCGCCGAACGGACTTTTTCGATATCCTGCGCAACGAGCACCAGCTCGCCGTGAAATTGCTCTGGCAATTCCTGGGTGCACTGGCCGACCGTTTGGATGAAACCAATCGTGAACTCGGTCAAGCGCGAGAAGAGCTCGCAGCCGAAGACGTGACGGCCGAGATATTCGAGGTTGTCTATGAAAACGCTCGGCAGCCTCGACCGAGTCTCCCCGTGCTTGCTCCCCGCCCCCCGGCCCGCGACTAGCAGAGAATCGAGCACATAAGTGCAAGTGCTTCGGCCCGGCCGCCTGCACCGGATTGACACTTCGCCAAGGACGCAGGTAGCGTCCCGGCAAGGCGATTTGTCGATGCTCAGTGCAAACGGACAGGAACACCTGGAGCGTACTCGGTTGACCGAGGAGCGGACGGATTATTCCATAAGGCAGGACATCGTGATTTTCAAACGCGGTGAGGGCGAGGGCATGAAACCGAAACGAAGGGTTCGCACTTCGCTTGGGATCGGCTACGGCGGCTTAAGGTGGTTGGTAATCGCCGGACTGTGGACTTGGATTTCGCCCGCAAAGGCAGAAGAGCCACGCACGGCGAAAGAGCCGCGCCTGATGGCAGAATCGACCGAGATTACGCAAGTTGCGGACGCCTTTGACGATGACGATCCCATCGACGTAAATCTGTCGCTCGGTTACCAGTACAGTTCGCGCTCGGCTGACATTCTGCGTGAAGCTGCCACTTCGACGGGATTATATACGCGGGGCACCGATAAGATCGCGCAATACAAGGAATCGACGAACCGGTTGCTGATGCGCGCCGATATAGGCCTGTTTCATGATCTTGCACTGGTAATACGTATGCCGGTGATTTTGAGCAATTCTCAATCGTTGGGCGACTACGCCGGCAGTACGACTCAAGCAGATAGTCTGCGTAGCGCCACGGGCGACAAACAGTTGTTTACCTTGCCATTTTCGTCGCCCTCGCGACACGGCATAGAGTATCTAGCCCTCGGTCTCGATTTGGGACTGATGAATCAATATCGGGACCACACCAAACCCACGTGGATCGTCGGTGTTGAGAGCCGTTTCAGTGTCGGCACTCCCATGCACGCCTGTAACGAGCATCCCGCAGACGGGGAGGTAAACTGCGCCTCACCCGGAGACGTCGATCGAAATGGGCGGCAAGATGATGCAGCGCTCAATGCTAAGTTGGGAGCGAATCAGACGAACCTACCCCTGGAGGGTGGCGGCCCTTCACGCGCGCCGGGCGTTAGCCGCGGCACAACCGGGCTCGAACTGCACTCTTACATTTCCAAGCGCATCAAGTACATAGAACCCTACGGGGGCTTTCGGCTGCTCTTCGAGTTCCCCAATTCGGGCAGCGATTACGGCCTTACGGACCTGCGCGGTAACCTAGTCAATCATCCACCGCTTCAAGGGACGGTCATTACCGGCTTGTCGATAATTCCCTATGAAGTGCGCAGCGACTACCAACGCCTAACCATTGACCTGCGATTGGAGGCGACCTACCGCTCTGAAGGTCGCGATTACAATGAGCTGTTCGATGCCCTCGGTTCAAGCAACTCGCATTCGCTTCGAATGCCTAACTACACAGGGTACCTGCCAGCGCTGAACCAGCCGCCAGGTTCAACGACTACTAGTCTAATCGATACGACTTCCCAACGCGTTTATTTGTCGGGGCTGATGGATACGCAGCAGTACATTATTACGCGCTACAGCGTCGGTGTTACGTTTCAGGCTAATCGGTACATCAAATTCACCGTCGGCTCGGCTCTGAATCATATTCAGGGTCACTACCTAACCTTTGATCAACCCTGCAATGCGGCCCTCAACGGCAGCCTACAGGACGCCGGCCCCTGCCGGGGCAGGTCGAGTATCAATGCTCAATGGGCCGCCACGGGTATCCCCAATCCCAATTACCGCCCTGTCATAAACGCTCCCGGTCGGCGCTTCCTGGTTGACGGGTCCTCCGGCTTCGACGGCTGGCTTATGGCGACCGCAATGTTCTAATTTTTGGCGCGACCCATGCCGCCAACGTCAAAGCTTTTGGCTTTCCAGAGAACCCGAATGGTTACTCGTGGTTCTTCAACCACTCCTGGTTCTTCAACCACTCCTCGGCGTCGTGGTTCTTCAACCACTCCTCGGCGTCGTCGCCTAGCTCACTCGCTGGTGGCGCTCGGTTGCCTGCTTGGTGCAGCGTTCTGGTCCGGTCGGGCATCAGCTAGCGAAAGCGACATGCTGATACTGCCAGCATTGGTGACGCCGGACGTCGACTGCGACTCGGCGAAAAAGGATGTTATATCGACCGATCCGGCACTGAAGCGATTGGCCAAGCACGTAGATGCGCTGCTGAGCGACTCAGTGCAAGATCTCGATTTGAGTCTAGAAATCGCGCCCACGGCTCGTTTACTCGAGGAGGACGCAAAGGCGCCGGCGCCGGATGATTCCCTGATTGCGCTTGCCGCAACGCGCTGGGTCGTGGCGCCTCGCCTAGTCGTGCGTGGGTCACACGTTGAACTCCGTCTCGTGGCCGTGGCGCCCGGGTCTCGGGTGGTTGCGACCCGAAGCCAAGCAATCGATTTGACCAACGTAGATGTGAGAGCGGTGGTCATGTTGGGCGAATTGGTCCAGTCCCTTCGAAAGGGCACGACCGAACCCGCTCGGCAAACCTCGCCATTGTCGCCGAGCCCAACGCCCAAAGCGGCGCGCTCGGAAGGCCGAGGTGTGCTGGCCGTGTCGACCGCGCTCTTGGGAGGCTTTACCGGCTACTGGTTACAGCGCGCAAGCGGTTCGAATGATCCGCGCGTGACGTATCCCCTGGCTGCACTCGGTGCGGGAATTGGTCTCGGTGCATCGATGTTGGCAGCCGACGAATGGGACATCAGTATCGACGACGCCTGGACCCTGAATGCAGGTATCGCCTGGCCAACCGCCAGTGGGTTCTTGATCGCGCGCGGCAGAAACGTGCAACCTCCGACGGACCGCTACGTGTACGGACTGCTCGGGGCGGGAACCGGCCTGACACTGGCCTCGGTGTCAATCAGCATGCACAAAGCTACGCCCGGCAGCGTGGCTATGGTTCACTCAGGCGGCGCATTCGGCACATTCCTTGGAGCCCTAACCGAGTGGACTTGGTACGGCACCACCGAGTCGCCACCCAGTACGGGCATGGGTGTTGGAGCAGGGCTCGGCGTACTTGCTGCGGGCATCGCTGCCACGCAAATCGATACAACGAGCACGCGGGTGCTTTTCATTGACTTGGCTGCCAGCCTCGGCGCCTTGTCGGGCGCCGCAACTGCAAGCTTTTTGCAGGGCGTAGACACGGGTAAGTTGCCGCTCAACCAGAATCGCACTTGGCTCGTCGCGGTAGGAAGTGGAACCCTATTGGGTGGCGGAGTTGGCTGGTTGCTCACGCGCAATATGACGCCGCGCAATGCCGAGACGCGGCAATCGCTTAACGTCATGCCCTACGTGGGGCGGTCATCAGCCAGCAGCAACCCAACGCCATCGCGAAGTGACGGGTGGGTCGCCGGCGTGACTGGCACGTGGTGAACGAAGTTTGCACCTTGGTAGTCCCCGTCGACGAAGCGGGAACGCGGTTGGATCGCTGGCTCGTTGAAAGAGTCCCCGACCTTTCACGCAAACGTGCCAAACAATTGTGCGAAACGGGGCATGTCACGGTGGACGGCCGCGCCGGCAACAAGAACTTAAGTTTGCCAGCTGGGGCAGAGGTTCGCTTCCCGATGCCCGCCGCACGTCGGGCCGTCGCCAATCCCAGTCTTGCTCTCGACATTCGGTTCCAAAATGAATTCTGCGCAGTCGTATGTAAGCCGGCTGGGATTGCAACGGCTCCGCTCGATGGGCAAGACGATTCCACATTAGCGAATGCTCTTTTGGCACAATTTCCCGCGATGCAAGGGGTTGGATCGGGGCCCCTCGAACCGGGCATCCTTCACCGATTGGACAATGGTACCTCGGGGCTAGTCGTCGCTGCAAAAACGCACCCAGCGTTCGAAGAACTGCGGCTCGCATTGTCGAGGGGGCAGCTGCACAAAGAATACCTAGCGGTAGTCACCGACGATGGCCTTCCTGCCCAGGGCACCATCCAAACCCATCTGCGCCCCAGCCCGCATAACACACGCCGCGTCGTCGTCGCTGAACCCACCGCACCCGGGGCACGCCCCGCAAGAACCGACTATGCGGTGGTCGAGCGCTCCGGAGAATTCGCGGTAATCAGCGTGCACGCCAATCGGGCATTGCGCCACCAGATCCGCGCTCACCTGACGAGCCTGGGGTGTCCATTGCTCAACGATGCTCTGTACGGAGGAAGATCCGAAGCCACGCTTGCACCCGGTCGACACGCTCTTCACGCGCGACGCGTCCAATGGCTGGGCAATGAAACGATGCCCCCGTTCGACGTCGTGGCACCCCTACCCCCGGATTTGCTCGACTTGCTGCGAGAATTGGGCTTTCGCAAGTCATTGTCGCTCTGAAACAGTACGTTCCTCGGCGATTTTTCCGCGCTGATTTTTGTCGTGACGGCACGGAAACGCCGTTCATTCGCGCTTATTGTGACCCAAAACTTCAGATATCTGCACCGGTTCCGCGATACCTTTTAGAGTCGCCGCTGAAGAAGGTTTGAGGAGAAATTGCTGCTCCAGGTGCAGAACACCCTCCGAGGCGATCGCGATGCGAGATTCCGCGTTCGTCGCGGCCCAAGCATTCACGCGAAATGCGCAATTGACGGTGCGCCCAAGAAGGTCAGGTCGCGCATACTCTGCGTGCCCGATGGTCGTGAGGTGCGCTCGGCCCGTCGCCTCGAACTCGTCTCGCTCGGCACCGTCATTGCCAAGGAGCCAGTCCGTCGTAACGCCCAGGATATTTGCCAGAGCCGGCAAACAAACGATATCCGGCGCATTGTCACCGCGTTCCCATTTTGACACAGCCTGGGGACTGATCTGAAGAGCGCTCGCGATGTCGCCTTGCGTTAGCCGGCGCAGTTCACGACGCTCGCGGAGCCTGCTACCGAGTTGCTTCAAGAACATTGAAGTGCCATTCGTATAATATGCCAGGGTCAGGCTTCGCGGATCAATGACGATATGCTTGATTCGACTCAACCGCTGATTGAATGACTTTCGGCCGCATCCGGGCCTCTAAGAATCTCGGATCGGGGCCCAGACGGGCACATCAGCTGTTTCGAGACATCCAGGCTTGCGTGTTCGACGTAGTGCGTAATTCTTGGGGCCATCCCCGTGGACGAAATCTCAGCCGCAGAACACTACGCCAAACTACAACGCATGTATTTGAATGCCGAGGCGAATCGTTACTACGCTCCAATGATGCGAGTCGAGCAGTCACGCTGCGAGATTTCAATCGATGTGCGCAGCGACTTCTTTCACTCGGCTGGAGCGATACACGGCTCGGTGTGCTTCAAGCTACTCGACGATAGCGCTTACTTCGCGGCGTCGTCACTCGACCCCAAGAATCACTTGGTGACGACGCAATTTACAATCTACTTCGTTCGCCCGGTAAACCGCGGAACATTGAGGTCAGTCGGTTCGGTCTTGTACCGCAC
>Ga0302321_100005182_pt1 | contig 11378 bp, 7 predicted proteins | sample Fen_T0_1_FD_202505 | JGI IMG/M metagenome (GOLD analysis project Ga0302321, IMG submission 202505) | Peat permafrost microbial communities from Stordalen Mire near Abisko, Sweden - Fen_T0_1 | ecosystem: Environmental > Terrestrial > Soil > Wetlands > Permafrost | place: Sweden: Abisko...
CGTTCCACTCGTGGCCGCTGCCGATGATCGTGCGATCGAGCAGCACGGTCTTGTTGTCGTCCACGGTCGAGCTGCGCAGGAAGTCGGGCTTGAACAGGCCGATCTTGCCTGTGACCTGATCGCCGAGCTTGAACTGGGCGTAGGCGTCCTGCAGCAGGGCCGCGCCGCTCGCGAGATCGAACGAGACCTTGTAGGAGTAGCCTGAGCCCGCGTCGCCGGAGAGTTCGACGCGCACGCTGCTGAGCCGGAAGCCCGACAGGTCGTGGGTCACGCTCGTACCGGGTGCCAGGGCACCACCGCCGCCGCCGCCGGCCGACGGATCGACTACCTGGATGTCGCTCGAGTTCTCGTAGCGCGCCTGGATCCAGCCGCCGAGCTTGGGCCCGGTGGCGTTCTGGGCGGCGAGGCTGGCGTTCAGGTTGTTGATCTCCTGATCGAGACTCACCCACCCGTTGTCGGTGGCGAAGGCCGAGGCACTGACTGCGGTCAGGGCGATGGCGCTGGTGATGAAGGTGTTCATGCGGATGCGCTTCGGTGGGTACGCTTCTGCGGTGAAAGCAGAGCTTGGGGGAGGACTTACAAGCGGACGAAGCGCTCAGCTTATCATCATCGGATCGCACTGTCCTCAGTCCTTGTGCGCAGCTGCGCCTCGGACCCACAGCCAGGCCAAGAGCGTCTGAGCAACCACGGCCAGCAGACCATTGATGAACAGAGCCTGCTGGACGCCGAAGAGCGTGACGCTCGCACCCGTGATCAGCGCGCCGAGCGAGATCCCCCCGCGCAGCGCGAGCATGTAGAGGCTCACGGCTTGTCCGAGCAGGCGCGGGTGCGTGGAAGTCTGCAGTACCGAGTTCGCGGCGGTGTTGCTGATCGTCATCGACGCTCCGGCGAGCACCAGCAGCGGCGGGAGTCCCAAGCTCCACGAGCTCGAGGCGATCAGCACGAGCACCACGGCAAAGCCGATCGCGAATCCGGAGGCCAGGCGGCGCTGGTCGATGCCGGGTGCCACGCCCAAGAGGCCCGCCGCGCCGATCAAGCCCCCCACGCCGAAGGCCGCGACGGCCATCGAGAAGTGCGCCGCACCGCCCTGGAAGACATCCCGGACGAGCACGGGAACGAACGTGATCAGCGGCGCGCAGAGCACGCTGCTGACGAGGACGTTGAGCAGCGCTCCGCGCACGGCGCGTTGCTGCAGGACATCGCGCACGCCCGCGAACAGCGGGCGGCGTGGTTCGCTCGCGGGACTCGCGCCGCGCGCAGCCCGGCGCGGAAGGATCCACAGCGCCACGCCGACGAACGGGATGTAGGAAGCCGCGCTGACCACGAAGCAGGCGATCACGCCCACGCTCGACATCAGCGCGCCCGCGATCGCCGGTCCGAGGATGCGCGAGAGGTTGAACTGCGTCGAGTTGAGCGCCAGCGCGCGGCCGATCTGTTCGGGCGCGACGATCGAGGGCACGATCGACTGGAACGAGGGCATCGAGAGCGCGTCCGTGATGCCGACCACCAGCGAGAGCGCGAGGATCATCCAGGCCTCCATGCGCCCCGCGAGCAGCAGCACGACGATCGCGACCGGGCAGAGCATCTGGATCGACTGGAAGAGCAGGATCACCCGCCGACGGTCGGAGCGATCGGCGAGCATCCCGCCCACGAGCGTCAAGAGCAGCACCGGCGCGTTCATGGCGAACGAGTCGAGTCCGATCACGAACGAGGAGGCACCCAGGGTCAGCAGCAGCCAGGGTTCGGCGACCTGCTGCGCCCACGTGCCGATGCTCGAGAGCAGGCTCGCGAACCAGAACGTCCCGAAGCGCCGCGTCGAGAGCAGCTGCAGCGACTCGCGGAACGACGCGACTCCGAGCATCCGCGGCCGCCGGCGCTTGTGTGGCGCGGGCGGGTTCGGCTCGTCCGCGTTGCTCATCGCAACATGCTAGCCGGGCGCTGCTCTAGGCCTTGGCCGGGATAGGCTGCCGTGCCTGCTCGGTCGTCTTGCCGTCGAAGTGCTCCTGGTCGGCCTCCGCGTCCGCGCGCGTCTTGTGCACCACGCCGTCGCGATGGTTCGGCGGAGCGTAGAGCGTGTAGAGCTTCAGGGGCTTCGCACTGCTGTTGACGATGTTGTGCTTGGTGCCGGCCGGGACGAGCACCGCGAAGCCGGCGCGGATCGGCGTGCGCACTCCGTCCAGGATCGCCTCGCCACTGCCCTCTTCGACACGGAAGAACTGGTCGAGCTTGTGGACCTCCATGCCGATCTCCTCCTTGGGCTTCAGCGCCATGAGAACGAGCTGGCAACCCTGCGCGGTATAGAGCACGCGGCGGAAGTCCGTGTTCGACGTGGCCATGCTCTCGATGTCCTTGATGAATCCATTCATGAATTGCCCACTTTCATTGCGGTTTGAGTGCCTGTCGCCGAGGCACTCCTAGCCACTCGCGCGCGCTTCGAAGAGGGGCACAAGTCCGAACTCCTGCGCGCGGCATCCAGGTAGACGGCACGCGCGCAGGCCCCAATCACGCGCGAACAGGCCGGGCCGCGGCGCGGGCGAGCGCGAGCATGCCGAGCGCGAGAAGCGCCAGCAGCGCGACACCCACCACCTCGAAGGGCCACAAGTTGTGCGAGGTCGGATCCAGCCGAAGGTCGATCCCGATCTTCGCACTCCACGCGAGGACGCCGACGACGACGCCCAGGGCCAGCACGCGCCAGCCGCCGCGCCAGCGTGCCAGCGCGCGGCTCGCGGTTGCGAGCAGCGCGCCGAGCAGCAGGGCTGCGAGGGCCAGCAGGAGCAGGTCCATTCAGCCGCGCGGCTTGCCCTCGCTCGGGTGCGGCGGACGCTGCGGCTGAGGAGGACGCTGCGGTTGCTGCGCCGGCCGCTGCGGCGCTTGCGGCTGGGGACGGACTCTGTCGCGCGCCTGTGCGCGCGCATCACCACGCTCGCGTGCGGCGCGCATGCTCTCGAGATCATCGGGAGGCGGGCGCGAACTCGGACGCGTGGGCACGGGAGCGGGCGCGGGCCGCGTCGAGTCCGGCTTCAGGGGCGGATCGTTTCCCGGCGCGGGCCTGGAGATCGGCGGCGGGCGCTCCGCGGGTTTCCAGCCGGAGGCCGCGCGCTCCTGCCAGCCGTCGTTCGTGCGCCGCAGCACGCGTCCGGCGCGATCGACGTAGACGTCGTTCGCCTGCGGGCTGCTCACGCGTCCGCGCGTCGCCTGCGGCGGCGCCACGAGGTTGCGGTTGCGGCTGGCATTCTCGCTGCGGTTGTAGATGTTGGCGTGGCCCTCGGAGTGCTGCGACATGTCCGGATCGAAGCGCGCCGCGCCGTTCGAGTGCTGGTGCAGCGTGTGACCGTGCATCTCGTACTCGTCGCCGTCGAAGCCGCCGTGGCCCCACCAGCCCGGGCTGCCCCAGCCGTAGCTGAGACCGAACCAGCCTGGGTAACTCCCCCAGCCGAAGCCGAAGCCCAGACTCCAGCCGCCGTTCCAGTCGTGGTAGTGCGCGTGGAAGCCATAGGTCCAGGGACGCGGGTAGTAGACCGATCCGTACCAGCCCGGATACCAGTAGCCGGTGCCGTAGACGATCGTCGGTCCGGCCGAATAGCAGCCGACATAGCCGGGCAGGTAGCCGGCGTAGACGTACTCGGGCGTCGAGTCGTACACGTAGACGTAGCGCACCGGATACACGGGACAGCTCGGCGGGATCGTGTAGACCTCGGAGGGCACCTGCGTGCACACGCTCCAGGGACCGAGCGCCGCATCGGCCACGAACCAGACCGCCTCGTTGCAGCAGTAGAAGCGTCCCGCGCACTCGAGCACCGAGGAGCCGGTGTTCGCCGCGTAGCGCATCTGCGTGCCCGCCACAGGCTCGAAGCGCGGCTCGCCATCGTACGTGACCGTGCAGTGCGCCTCGCTGCGCTTGACGACGCTCGTCTGCGGGATGGCGGCGTCGAGCAGCGAGTCGCGCGCCTCGTCCGTATCGGCGACGAAGGTGCGCACCGAGCCCTTGACCGAGTCGGGCGCGATGCGCTCGAAGGCTTGGGGCAGCGCGTCGGACGCGACGTAGCTCCAGGGGCCTTTTTCGAGCGAAGGACTCGCGTACCAGCGGCCCGCGAGCAGCACGTACAGGCGCTGCGACGCGACCTCCATGAACACGTCGTTCTCGCTGTTCGAGAGATACAGCAGCTCGTTGCCCGGGAGCGGCGTCCAGGTCGGGGCGCCGTTGCAGACGATCAACTCCGTCGGCTCGGTCGCGACGAGGATGCGCGCGGGCCCGTCCGAAGCCGGTGCGCTCGCCGCGAGCGTGCGCGGCGGGAGCGCGCCAGTCACGTCGGCCGGAGGCCGCGGCTCGTCCGTCCAGGGCCCCTCGATGCGCTCGGCCTTCATCCACTGCTGGCCGGCCTCGAGGTAGTAGGTCTTGTGCGCGAGATCGAAGAGCACCACGAACGGCGTGTTGACGACGCTCATCAGGCTCGAGCCGGGGATGGCCTGCAGCTTCGGCGCGCCGTCGATCGAGACCAGCACGGTCGGCTCGGTCGCGAGCAGGATGTGCGGCGGCGCGTGCTGCAGATCGGGCGCGTTGCCGCCGAGCTTCACGGCCTCCTCGAGCGTGCCGAGCAGGCGATCGAGCGAGAAGGTGTGGTGCTGGTTTCCGAGCTCGTCCTGGATCAGCTTGACGAGCGCGCTCTGCTGCTCCGCGGTCGCGCCGGGGAACTTGGAGTCGAGCAGCTTGACCTCGAGCACGGTGACCGTGCGCGCGTCGCGATCGGTCGCCACGCGCGCGTCGATCCAGATCGCGCCGAAGACCGGTTCAGGGTCGCTCGTGCGCTGCACCGAGACCGCCGCGCGCGAGGAGAGCTTGTCGTCCTTCAGCGATTCGGGCTGCGGCTGGTAGAGCACGATGTGCGTGCCGTTGTCGTCGATCTCGAGCGGCCATTCCGGATCCTGCGCGGGAGCGGCGCGCGCGATGCAGCTGGCGAGGAAGAGCAGTCCGAGGCTGAGTAGAGGCTTCAAGCGTGGGGTCCTTCGACCACACACTAGGGAACGGCGCCTCCCGCTCTCATCGGCAGAAGCGAGGATCGCCGGGCGCGGGAGTGCGTAGCGGGCGCCTCAAGGGCAGAGCGTGAAGCGCAGCGCGTCGGTCAGCCCGATGTTGTTGGGCGCGGCGAAGCCGGGGTCGCGGCTCCACCACTGCGCATGCAGGGTCGTGTACGCGCCGAGCTGCTGCTGAGTCATGTAGGCCTGCGTGAAGTGGAACGAGTACGAGCCGCTGCAGTCGTCTCCCGTCGGACTGCCGCCCGAGAGCTGCGCCGCCGTGCGCACGAGCGGCGCAGCGACACACAGCGTTCCCCCGCCGAACGGGACGCTTGCAGGCGACCGGCTCCAGAGCAGCAGGCCAAGCTTGTTGTTGAGCACGTTGCTTGCGCCGACGAAGAAGTTGTCCGGCCCGCTGAGCGAGGGCGTGCCGCTCGAGGACACGCTCGGCAGGCAACCCTGCGAGTTGGGCTTGGCTGCGCAGTAGTTCCCGGGCGCGCGCGAGAGGTGGTAGCTCCAGGCCGAGCCCGAGTCCGCGCCCGCGTCGTCGTCCTGCGCCGCGCCGACGATCAACTCGCTGCCCGCGAGCCCGAGCGCGCGGCCGAACGGCGCGATCGGTCCCGCTTCGGAGGGCTCGATCGTTCCCGTCTCCGTCCATGAGGCGCCCAGCGGCTCGAAGATCCAGACGCGGCCCCAGCGGTTCGTTCCTGCCGGAGCGCTGCCGTCGCCGATCGCGATGTGACCCGCGCGGAGCGCGACGGCTTCCCCGAACGACGAACTCAGCGGCGCGGAACCCACCAGTTGTGCGGCCTCGGTCCAGGCACTTCCATTGCGTGCGAAGAGCCAGGCGCGCCCGCTGCCCGGGCTCGTGTCGCCGACCAGCGCGAGGTCTCCGTCGAGCGCGACGGCCCGGCCGAAATCACGCGCGAGGAGCGAGGGCGACAAGCTGCTTTCGAGATTCCACGCGCCGATCGCGTCGCGCCGGTAGACCAGGGCCGCGCCGGAGATCGGGAACGGATTGGTGGCGGCGAGGGCGCCCGCGACGAGCGTGTCCGCCTGCAGCGCGAGCGACCAGCCGAAGTAGCGCGAGCCGGCGCCCTCGATGCGCTGCCGCAACGTCCAGCCCGCGATCTGTTGCTCATAGACATACACGACCCCGTGCAGCACGCCTGCCGGCGTGCGGTAACCCGGATCGCCGATCGCGAGCGTCGCCCCCGACAGAGCGAGCACGGAGCCGAACTCCACGGCCGCGGCCCCGTCCGGCGAGACGAACTTGTGCTGCTGCGTCCAGACGACTCCCGTGCGCGTGAAGACGTAGACGCCCGCGGCTGGGTTGTAGCGCGAGCCGACCGCGAGCAGGTCGCCGGCGAGCGCCAGCGATCCGCCGAAGCCCTGGCCTGCGACGCCGTCCGAAGGCACGAGACGCGCTTCCTCGACGACCGTCCCGGCCAGTCCGCGAAAGACATACGCCGTGCCGGGTTCCGGCGTCGTGTCCTGCGCGCTGGTCGCGGGCGCACCGACCACGAACGTGCGGCCATCGACAGCCACGCTCTCACCGAACAGGTCGCCAGCCTCGGCATCGGAGGCGTGGACCTCGGCGCCGCTGCAAGCCTGCAGCGTGGTCTGGGCGTTCGCGAACGGGTGGACGAGAAAGAGCGGCAGAGCCGCGAGGAGCCAACGGGATTCCCTGGACATGATTTCACTCCATTCTGCCTGCATCCTGGAGCGAACTCCGGGCGCGCGGGATCCCTCGGAGTGCGCAGAATCGGCATGGCGCGAGGAGTAGGAACTGCGCCAACCCTATACTCCCGCGCATGTCGGGAACCGAGCACGCCGAAGAGAGCGCGCCGCTGCGCGAAGGCCCGGGTACGCGGATCGGCCCCTATAAGCTTTTGCAGCAGCTCGGCGAGGGCGGCTTCGGGATCGGCTTCCTGGCCGAGCAGGCCCAGCCGGTCGCGCGCCAGGTCGCGCTCAAGATCATCAAGCTCGGGATGGACACGCGCCAGGTCGTGGCGCGCTTCGAGCAGGAGCGCCAGGCGCTGGCGCTGATGGACCACCCCAACATCGCGCGCGTGATCGACGCGGGTGCGACCGAGACGGGCCGGCCCTACTTCGTGATGGAACTCGTCAAGGGCGCGCCGATCGGAGAGTACTGCGACAAGAACAGCCTGACGGTCGAGGAGCGCCTGGAGCTCTTCGCGCAGGTCTGCGCCGCGGTGCAGCACGCGCACCAGAAGGGCATCATCCACCGCGACCTCAAGCCCTCGAACCTGCTCGTCGCGGTGCAGGACGGAATACCGCAGGTCAAGGTGATCGACTTCGGCATCGCCAAGGCGACCTCGGCCAAGCTGACCGACAAGACGCTCTTCACCGCGCAGCAGCAGGTGATCGGCACGCTGCAGTACATGAGCCCCGAGCAGGCCGAGGGCTCGCTCGACATCGACACGCGCACGGACGTCTACGCGCTCGGCGTGGTGCTCTACGAGCTGCTCACGGGCAGCACGCCCTTCGATCCGACGACGCTGCGCGACGCGATGTACAGCGAGATCCAGCGCATGATCCGCGAAGTCGATCCGCCGCGGCCTTCGACGCGCCTGTCGACCGCGCACGAGGAGCTGGCGGGCATCGCCGCGCGGCGCAGGGTCGGCCCCGCGCGCCTGGGCACGCTCCTGCGCGGCGAACTCGACTGGATCGTGATGAAGACGCTCGAGAAGGACCGCTCGCGCCGCTACGACAGCGCCAGCAGCCTGGCGCTCGACATCCGCCGCTACCTCGCCGGCGAAGCGGTGCTCGCGGCTCCGCCGAGCGCCGTCTACCGCCTGCGCAAGTTCATCCGCCGCCACCGCGTCGGCGTGGCGGCTGGAGCCGCGCTGGCGCTCTCGCTCTGCGCGGGCGTCGTGGCCTTCGCCTGGCAGGCGAGCATCGCCGCGCACGAGCGCGACGCCGCGCGCCTCGCGCAGAAGTCCGAGGGCGAGCAGCGCGTGCGCGCCGAGAGCAACGAGCACAAGGCCCAGGCGATCAACCAGTTCCTGCTCGACATGCTCGGTTCGGCCGACATGCGCAACCTCGGCCGCGAGGCCAAGGTCGCCGAGGTGCTGGACAAGGCGGCGCTGGGAGTGGGCACGGCCTTCGCGGACCGGCCCGAGGTCGAAGGCGCCGTGCGCGGCATCCTGGGCAAGAGCTACCTCTCGCTCGGCATGCTCGACGCGGCCGAGCCGCAGATCACGCGCTCGCTCGAGCTTGCGCTCTCCTTGTACGGCGAGTCTTCGGTCGAGTACGCGCGCGGCCTCGGCGTTCGCGCCGCGCTCGAGCACGGACGCGCGCGCCGGGAAGCCTCGGCCGCGACGTACGAGAAGGCGCTCGCGATCCTGCGCAGCGCGAAGGAACCCGAAGACCCGCTCACGCTGGGCCTGCAGTCGGACTACGCCAACACGCTCGCCTCGCTGAAGCGCTACCCCGAGGCCGAAAAGCTCTTGCGCGAGACGCTCGCGGCGCACAGGCGCATCGCGGGCCAGGACGATCGCGATACGCAGCTGATCGTCAACAGCCTGGCCGTGCTGATGCACGACCTGCAGCGCCTCGACGAGGCCGAGCCGCTCTATCGCGAGGCGCTCGCGATCGGCGAACGCGTGCTGGGCCAGGAACATCCCGACACGCTCACCGCGCGCATGAACCTCGGCAGCCTCTTGCGCTCGCGCGGAAAGATCGAGGAGGCCGAGCCGCTGCTCGCCAAGACCTACGCCGGGATCGAGAAGGTCTATGGCGAAGCGCACCCGAAGACCGCAGCCGCGGCCAGCGTCCTCGCCGATCTCTACTACGCGCAGGGTCGCATGCAGGACGCGCTGCCGCTCTACGAGAAGAGCCTCGCGATCCGCCGCCGCGCCGAGGGCGATTCGACCGAGGCGGTCGCGCAGGCCAAGCAGTCGCTGGCGCTCGCGCTGCAGCGCATGGGCGATTCCACGCGCGCCGTGACGCTCGAACGCGAGGCCTTCGAGACCTGGGTGGCTCTCGGCGGCGCGGAGAGCCCGAAGGCGCTCTACGCCCGGCTCGAATTCGCGAATACGCTCGTCGCGGCAGGCAAGACGGACGAGGCCGAACCGCACTTCCAGTACCTGCTCGAACGCTGCGCGCGCATCCTGGGCGAGGACGCGCAGACCACGATCATCGCCAACAACAGCTACGCCGTCCTGCTGCTCGGGGCGGAGCGCTACGCCGAGGCCGAGCCCTACCTGCGCAAGGCGCTCGAAACCGGCCGCAGAGTGCAGGGAGCGGATCACCGCAACACGCTGATCACGCAGTGCAATCTCGGCTCCGCGCTGTGCGAGCTCGGGCGGCTCGACGAGGCCGAGAAACTCCAGCGCGAGACGCTCGAGGCGTTCAAGCGCGTCTTCGGTCCCGCGCACGCCAACCTCGCCACCGCGCACTCGGGCCTGGCGCAGACGCTTGCAAAGCTCGGGCACAACGACGAAGCGCGCGCCGAGTTCCTCGAGGCGATCGGGATCTCGAAGGCGGCACTGGGCGCGAAGAACCCGGCCTTCAGCGGCACGGCCCTCAAGCTCGCGACGCTCCTGATGGACACGGGAAAGGCCGCGGACGCGGAACCGTTGTTGCGCGAGGTGGTCGAGGTGCGCACCGCGGCGAGCGGCGCCAAGGACCGCCGCACAGCCAGTGCGCAGGTCGAGCTCGCGCACTGCCTGACGCTGCAGCAGCGCTTCGCGGAAGCCGAGCCGCTGCTGCTCGCGGCACAACCTGCGCTCGTCGCAGGCCGTCCGGCCGGTCACAAGGACGTCCGCCGCGCGGCGACCTGCCTGGCCGAACTCTACGAGACCTGGAACGCGCACGAACCCGACGCGCAGCGCGCGGCCAAGGCGCTCGAATGGAAGACGCAGGCCGAGTCCGGACGTTGAAGCCGATGAAGATCCTGCTCTTCGGCTCGAGCGGCATGGTTGGCCAAGGCGTGCTGCGCGAATGCCTGCTCGCCGACGACGTCGAACAGGTGCTCGCGGTCGTGCGCACACCGGGCGCGGCGCGACACCCCAAGCTGCGTGAGCTCGTGTGCGCGGACATGTTCGCACTGCCGCCGATCGAGGCCGGATACGACGCCTGCTTCTTCTGCCTGGGCGTTTCGTCGGTCGGGATGAGCGAGGCCGACTACACCCGCGGAACCTACGACCTGACGCTCGCGATCGCGCGCCGGCTCGATCCGGGCATGACGTTCATCTACGTCTCGGGCACGCACACCGACAGCAGCGAGCACGGCGGCAGCATGTGGGCGCGCGTCAAGGGCCGGACCGAGAACGCGCTCTTCGCCCTGCCCTTCCGAGCGAAGTTCATGTTCCGGCCCGGGTACATCCAGCCCATGCACGGGATGCGCTCGCGCACACGGCTCTACCGCCTGCTGTATGCGGTCGCGCGGCCCTTCTACCCGGCGATCAAGGCGCTCTTTCCGCGCTATGCGACCACGACCGAGAACGTCGGGCGGGCGATGCTCGAGGTCGCGCGGCACGGCGCGCCGAAGAACCTGCTCGAGAACGCGGACATCAACGCGCTCAGCGGCTGACGCCCGGGGCTCCCGTGCCTCTATACTCCGGCCCCCATGACGGACCCTGAGCACAAGCAGGACAGCCACACCGCGCCCCTTCCCGCGGATTCTCTCGCCAGCTCGCCACTGCGCGAGGGCCCGGGCACGCTGATCGGCCCCTACAAGCTGCTGCAGCAGCTCGGCGAGGGCGGCTTCGGTGTCGTCTTCCTGGCCGAACAGCAGGTTCCGGTCGCGCGCAAGGTCGCACTCAAGATCATCAAGCTCGGCATGGACACGCGCCAGGTCGTGGCGCGCTTCGAGCAGGAACGCGCGGCGCTGGGCTTGATGGACCATCCCAACATCGCGCGCGTGCTCGACGCGGGTGCAACCGACACGGGCCGGCCGTACTTCGTGATGGAGCTCGTCAAGGGCGCGCCGATCAGCGAGTACTGCGACAAGAACAACCTGACGATCGACGAGCGCCTCGAGCTCTTCGCGCAGGTCTGCGATGCGGTGCAGCACGCGCACCAGAAGGGCATCATCCACCGCGACCTGAAGCCCACGAACGTGCTGGTCGCGACGCAGGACGGCAAGCCGCAGGCCAAGGTGATCGACTTCGGCGTGGCCAAGGCGACCTCGGCCAAGCTGACCGACAAGACGCTCTTCACCGAGCACCAGCAGGTGATCGGCACGCTGCAGTACATGAGCCCGGAGCAAGCCGAGGGCTCGCTCGACATCGACACGCGCACGGACGTGTACGCGCTCGGCGTGCTGCTCTACGAGCTGCTCACCGGCAGCACGCCCTTCGATCCCAAGTCGATGCGCGACGCGATGTACAGCGAGA
>Ga0302321_100005183_pt1 | contig 11378 bp, 7 predicted proteins | sample Fen_T0_1_FD_202505 | JGI IMG/M metagenome (GOLD analysis project Ga0302321, IMG submission 202505) | Peat permafrost microbial communities from Stordalen Mire near Abisko, Sweden - Fen_T0_1 | ecosystem: Environmental > Terrestrial > Soil > Wetlands > Permafrost | place: Sweden: Abisko...
GAGCTCACAGTGAACGAGAATGCGTTGCCGGAGTTGGCGCAGCTCGGGGCGGCGCAGCACGGCTTTTAATTCCGGCTGGCCCATGAGGACGATTTGAAGAAGTTTTTGCTCGTCGGTTTCGAGGTTCGAGAGCAGGCGGATCTGTTCGAGAACTTCGAAGGAAAGATTTTGCGCCTCGTCGATGACGAGGACGATGTCACGGCCGGCGGCGATGCGGCTGAGCAAGGCCTTGTTCATTTGAAGAACGAGGTCGTGCGGGTTGTCGGCGGTGGTTTCCTCGCCGAGTTCGTGGAGGATGGCGCGCAGCATCTGGTTTTCGTTGATGCGCGGATTGAGAATTAAGGCGGTATCGAAACGTTCGGGATCAAGCTCGTTGAGGAAGCGCCGGCAGAGCGTGGTTTTGCCACAACCGACCTCACCGACCACCACGATAAAGCCTTTGCGCTGCTCTACCCCGAATTTGAGGTGGTGGAGCGCTTCTTGGTGCGTCGGGCTGAGGTATAAAAATTTCGGATCAGGCGTGATGTTGAACGGCATCTCGCAGAATCCATAATAGCTCTTGTACATGTCTGTTCGCAGTATGGACGATAAATTTGAAACGCACGCAAAAATGTCATAGGTCGGCTCGCAACACGTACTTTTGAAACGTCCTTTACAAGCGGCGCCCGGGGACGTTTATCTCGGACCCTCGTCACGTGAACCTGCGTCCTGCGATTCTTTCGTTGAATATTTTGCTGTTTCTCTGCCTGGCAGCCGCCGCAGGGGTGTTTTTTTTGCAGACTCGGCGCGAGTACAAACAATTGCTGCTGGCTGAGGCGCAGAGCCGGCGGCAGCTGGTCGAAGTGCAACAAAAGCTCCAAGAACAAGAACGGATTCTCGATCGGCTGCGCAATGACCCGGCCTTCGTCGAGATGGCGATCCGTCGTCGCCTGAACTACGCGAAGCCGGATGAGATGATTTTCCGGTTCGAGACCGACGTAATCGATCTGAGGCGCAGTGAAGATACGCGCAGCAACAAACCCGTTCCCTGAACGTGATGGACAACGCCGGATTAACTGTTGCTCCGGGTCGGCAGCTATTTTTTTAATTACGCGACCACCACAATCCATGGCCACACACTCGCTTATCGAAGCCTTTCAAAACGCCGGACAGGGGCAAGTTTTTGCCTTTTATGACCAACTTACGCCCGCCCAGCGCGAGCAATTGCTGGCCGAGGCAGGCGAAATCGATCTCGCCGAAGTCGAACAACTTTGCCGCACCCTGCTGGGCAAGGGTGCGGCTTCGGTGAATCTCGACGGGCTCACGCCGGCGCCGTACGAGTTGCTCCCCGAAAACGGTGGCAGCGGTGCCGAATGGGCGCGCGCTCGCGGCGCGGGCGAAGCGGCGTTGCGTGCGGGACGCGTGGCGGCGTTTGTGGTCGCGGGCGGGCAGGGCACGCGTCTCGGCTACGATGGGCCGAAAGGCACGTTTCCCGTCACGCCGATCAAGCAGAAACCGCTTTTTCAGGTTTTCGCCGAAAAGATCCGTGCGGCCGGTCTGCGTTATGGGAAACCTATTCATTGGTTTATCATGACCAGTCACGCGAACCACGCGGCGACCGAGGCGTTTTTTGAGGCGAATAACTTCTTCGGGCTGGACCGTTCGCACGTGCATTGTTTCCGCCAGGGTCGGATGCCGGCGGTGGATTTCAACGGCAAGATTCTCCTCGAAGGCAAGGGTTCGATCGCGATGAGTCCGGACGGCCATGGCGGCTCGCTCCGCGCACTCGAACGCAGCGGCGCGCTCGAACTGATGAAGCGCGAGAATATCGACACGCTCAGCTATTTCCAGGTCGACAATCCGCTCATCCGCGTCATCGACCCGGCCTTCATCGGTTTCCATGTGCTGCGTGGTTCGGAGATGTCGAGCAAGATGGTGCCAAAGGCCTACGCCGAGGAAAAAGTCGGCCACTTTTGCATGCAGAATGGCAAGCTCGTGGTCGTTGAATACAGCGATCTGCCGCTAGCCTTGCAGCGCGAAACTGACGCTACCGGCAAACTGCGTTATCTCGCTGGCAGCATCGCGATTCACGCGCTGGATCGCGAATTCATCCGTCGCATGGCCCATTCGGCAGGCTCAGGGCAGGCCGGGGGCGGTGAGAGCACAGCGCTGCCGTTTCACCGTGCCGACAAAAAGATTCCCACGGTTGACGTCGCTGGAAACACGGTGAAGCCGGAAAAGGCCAACGGCGTGAAATTTGAGATGTTCGTCTTTGATGCGCTGCCGTTCGCACGTCATCCGGTTGTGATCGAGACGCGCCGCGCCGACGATTTCAGCCCGGTGAAAAACGCCGAGGGCATCGATTCACCCAAAACCTGTCGTGAGGACCAGATGCGGCAATTCGCCCGCTGGCTGAAGCTGGCCGGAAAAAACTTGGAGATTGACGCGACCGGTCTGCCGAAGCTCGAACTCGAAGTGTCGCCACTCTTCGGATACGATGAGGATTCTTTTCTCGACAGCATGAAACAGCGGTCCCTGAAACGTGAAGAACTCGCACAAGGTTCACTCTACCTGGAATAAAATCATGATGACTTCAGAAAAAATTCAAGCGGCCGCCCAGAGCGGACTTATTCTCCCCGGCACCTCTGAAAATCTCCAGGCCTGGCTGAAGGCCGGCTTGCCCGAGTGGGCGGTGGCCAGCATCGGCGAACTCGTCGCGCAATCGGCGTGGGCGGAGCTGAATGACCGATTCTATCGCTATCTGGAATTTGGCACCGGCGGCATGCGCGGTCGCACGATAGGCGTGGTTTCGGCAAAGTCTGAAACAGGGCAACTCAGTTCGCAAGGTACGCCGGAACACGCGGCGGTTGGTTGTAACGTGCTCAACGATTTCACGCTCATTCGCGCGACGGTGGGACTCTTTCGCTATACGCACGAATACCTCGCGAAAGCAGGGCGCGCCGAACTGCCGAAGCTTGTGATCGCGCACGACGTGAGGCATTTCTCGCGGCATTTCTGCGAACTCGCAGCCTCGGCCTGGACGAAGCTCGGCGGCACTGCCTACATTTTTGAAGGACCGCGCTCGACGCCGCAGCTCAGTTTCTCGGTGCGCTATCTGAAGGCGCACGCTGGCATCGTGATTACGGCGAGCCACAATCCGCCACACGACAACGGTTTCAAGGCGTACTTTGAAGATGGTGGCCAGGTCGTGCCGCCGCACGACACATCAATTGTCGCGGAAGTGAACAAGGTTTCGCTCGATGAGCTGGGACAATTTCTCGCCAAGGACTTGGCTCGGGTTGTTACGCTCGGCCGTATCGCGGATGATGCCTATCTGGCGGTGGCGGCGAAGGCGCTGCTCGATCCGTCTGTTTTCAAGAAGGCAAAACTCAAAATCGCCTTCACCAACATCCACGGCACGGGGGGCGTGGCCTCGGTGCCGCTGCTTTTGCATGCGGGTGCCGAAGTGTACGAAGTCTCCGAACAGGTGGCTTTTGATCCGCGTTTCCCAACAGTAAAATCGCCGAATCCGGAGAACGCTGAAGCGTTGTCCAAGGCCGTCGCGTTGGCCGAGGCCAAAGGGCTCGATCTCGTTCTTGCGACCGATCCCGATTGTGACCGCATGGGCTGTGCCGTGCGCAACCGCGAGGGCAAGATGGAGTTGCTTACGGGCAACCAGATCGGCGCGATGCTTGCCGAGTATCGGATTAGCAAATACAAGGAGCTCGGCTGGATTCCCAAAGCCGGCGTGGCTTCGGCCGTGTTGATCAAAACGCTCGTCACTTCGCCATTGCAGGATGCGATCGGCAAGGGCCACGGGGTGAAAGTCATCAACACGTTAACCGGTTTCAAGTGGATCGCCGCCAAGATTCGCGGCTACGAGGATCAGTTAAAGGCAAAGCTGCTGGCTGACAAAGGCATCGCGCTGGATTACGACGCGACGCCGTTTGAGAGCCGCGCGAAACTACTCCAGGAATACAGCACGTTTTACCTATTTGGTGGTGAGGAAAGTTACGGTTATCTGGGCAACGACTACGTGCGCGACAAGGACGGCAACGCCGCGTGCCTGATGTTTGCCGAACTCTGCGCCTGGGTAAAAAGCCGGGGCATGGCGGTGACGGAATACCTTGATGACATCTACCTGCGCTACGGTTTCTACCTCGAAGGCGTGATCAATATTTACTACGAAGGCGCAAGCGGCGCGGCCAAGATCAAGCGTATTCTCGACACGTATCGCTCGGCTCCGCCGACGGTGTTTGGCGATATCGCGGTGGCGAAGTTCCAGGATTACGGTCGTGAGCACGCCTTCGATGCCGATGGCGAAAGGATTCCCTCACAGGATCTGTACTTTGTCACGCTGGCGAATGGTTTTAGTTTTGCGGCGCGCGGCAGCGGCACCGAACCAAAGATGAAGTTCTATCTCTTCGCCCACGCTAAAGTGGCGAGTGCGGCTGAACTCAAAACGGTCAAAGCGCAGGTGAAAACCGAGCTTGATCGCGTGCGCGCCCTGATCGAGGCCGACGCGAAGAAACGCGCCGAAGAAGCCTGACTCCTGTTTCGAGTACCTTGATCAGTAATTCTATTTGGCGAGCTGCCTTACCCCATGAAAATCTCAAAAAAAAACCTGTTGATCTTAGCCCTGTTCCTTCTTGGCTTTTTGTGCTTCGAACTCGGCGCCGCAGCTGAAAAAGCTGCTCCGAGCGCCGTCGCGGTTGATAACTCTAAAACGGTAGCGCCTTATGCCTTTTCGTTTTTGCCCAAAGCATTTCAGAAGCGTCCCGTGCTCGCGATCTCAGTGATCACCGAGGTCACCGACGAAGGAAAAAAACTCCGCCCGCCTACGCAGGAAATCCCGTACTATTACATCGCCAATTCACTCGGCTTTCATCAGGAGGGCCAGGGCGCATATCGAGACACCAAAGTTTCTGAGGAGAATATGCTGAAAATCGTTCAGAAGGCCCTCGCAGCCGACCATTATCTACCGGCCAACAAAGAGCATCCGGTGAACTTTGTCCTCTATCTGTTTTGGGGTGTGCACTGCAAATTGTGGGAAGCGGACCCAAATTCTGACGAAATCGGCATGGTCGATATTAATCACCAAAATCTTCTGTCCCGCGCCACACTTATCGGTGGCGCCAAATTCGCCAAAGAGCTCGAAGAGGCACTTATAAAACAAGCCAGATACGGTAAGCAGAGCATGCCCATGTTAGATCCCGTCTATCTGTTCTCAATCCGCGATGACGTAACGCGTAACCTCGTGGAGCAGGTTTTGGACGATTGTTACTATGTCGTCGTCTCGGCTTACGACGCTGCGGCTATGGCCCGTGGGGAAAGAAAACTCCTTTGGCGAACCAAGATGGCCACGCCAGCCCAAGGTGTCTCGTTGGTGGAAACTGCACCGGCTCTGGGCGCAAGCGGCAGTTCCTTTTTCGGAAAGGACATGAACGAACCGGCAATTATCGGCAAGCGGATTAACCGCGGGGGCACGGTAGAACTCGGCGAACTCAAAGTCATCAGCATGGATGAAAAGCCTGCCGAAACGCCCGGCAAGGAAACTTCTTCCGATAAAAAGTAAACGCCACGTTACGGCTTCTGTTGAACGGGCGTCAGTCGCCACCTGCTACGCGGGTTGACGGGCATCTAGTCGGCTTTGGGTTCCGCTTCCTTTTCGGCGGGCTTTTCCTCGCCGGTGGCCTGGCGCAGGGCGGCTTTGACTTTGGCTTCGTCGAATGGTTTTAGCAGATAGCCGGAAATATTGAGTTGGGCGAGAGCGCGGACTTGTTCGCGGTCTTGATCGCTGGAGATAACCACGACGCGTATTTTTCGCAGCGAGGCGTCTTCGCGGATTCGACCGATCAAGGTGAATCCGTCCATCTTGGGCATGCGTAGGTCGACGAGAATGAGATCGGGCCGCAGGCCGGCGTGGAGTTTATCGAGCGCATCCTGGCCGTCGTGTGCCTGGATGAGTTCCCAGCCTGGTTCGGTTTTGAAAATCTCCTTGAGCGAGAGTCGTTCGGTGGCGTTGTCGTCGGCGACCAGGGCAGTGTGACTGAGCAGGTTTTTCGAGTACATCGCGGGATTGGCGACGATGCTGTCGAGAACCGGACGGATCGTGGCGATCGTTTTTTCGGCGTTGTAGGGCTTTAGCAAATACCCGGAGATTTTTAATTTCGCGAGAGCCACGATGGTGTCTTTGTCGCGACTGGACGAGGTGATGATGACCTTGATGTCGCGCAGCAGGGGATCGCGCCGCATGCGCTGGAGCATTTGCAGGCCGTCCATTCTGGGCATGCGCAGGTCGAGCAAGCACAAGTCGGGTCGCAAGCCATCGCAGAGCAGATCGATGGCTTCCTGACCGTCTTTGGTTTCGGTGATCTCCCAGCCGCGTTCGCCGCGCAGGATTTCACGGAGTGCGGTGCGTTCGGTTTCTTGATCCTCGGCGATCAAAATACGTTTGGTGACATTCATGATTCAATGTTGGTTTTGACCGGTTGCTGCCGGTTCCTCAACGCCAGAAATTCTTTGTCGGCCAGGTCGATCAGCGCGGGGATTTCGCTGAGGTTGCCCGCGTCGGCGAGGCGTTCCATCTCGGCACCGAGTTCGGAGAGGCTGTCGGCGTGGACGTAGCGCGACGTGCTTTTCAACGAGTGGGCTGCGCGGGCGAGTGTCACTGCGTCGGGTTGAGCGAGCGACGAGCGGATTTCGGCCAGTTTGACCGGTGCCTCCAGGAAATATTGGATGGTGATGCGCTCAATGGCTTCGGGCGGAAGGTGGCTGGTGGGATCAACTGGTTTTGTATCGCCGTCGATGATGGCGAGTAGATCGGCTTCGCTCATGCCTTCCGGTGCGGTGACTCCGATCAAGGGGGGCATTGCGGCATGGACGTGGTGAACGCGCGCATCGTGGGGCATCGGCGGGAGTACGCTGCCATTTTTCTCGTAATACATGATCGCACGGTCAAATGCAGCATGGAGTTCGGCTTCCCTCAGCGGTTTAGTTAGGTAGTCGTTCATGCCGGCGGCGAGGCAGCGATCGCGATATCCCGAGGAGGCGTTGGCGGTGTTGGCGATGATGTAGACGGCGTGATCGATGACGGAGGAGGCGTGATCGCGAATGAAATGGGTGGCCTGAAAGCCGTCCATCACCGGCATGCGGTTGTCCATTAGGACTACGGATGCTCGTTGGCTGGTGAGCCAATCCACGGCCAGTTTTCCGTTTTCTACAAACTCGATTGTGTGGCCCATTTGCTTCACCAAATACTCGGCCGCCACCTGGTTCGTGGCATCGTCTTCGGCGCAGAGGATGTGGAGGCGGGCGCGATGTTTCGGCAATGAGGTCGCATCCTGGGCGGCACGGCTGCCGGTGGGACCGAGATCTTGAATCGTACCTTCGGTTAGGGTGGCGGTGAAATGGAAAGTGGTGCCGACGCCGGGTTTGCTTTCGACGGTGACAGTGCCGTCCATCAACCCGGCTAAACTTTTCACAATCGACAAACCCAGACCGGTGCCGCCAAAACGCCGTGTGGTCGAGACGTCGGCCTGTTCGAAGCTGTTGAAGAGTCGCGCGAGTTGTTCGGGGGACATGCCGATGCCGGAATCGCTGACGCTGATCCGCAGGGCTATATTACCGGTGGCGGATTTCTCGGCTGAGATGGCGGTTTTGATGGCACCGCGTTCAGTGAACTTCAGGGCGTTGCTGAGCAGATTCGCCAGAACCTGTCGCAACCGGGTGGGATCACCGCGCAGCACTTCGGGCAGGCCGGGGGCGAGGGTCCAAGTGAGGGAGAGGCCTTTCGCTTCAGCCCGCACGCGCATCGGTTCCAGGACGCGGCCGAACTGAATGGCAGGTTCGAAGGGGATGGTTTCGATGGTGAGTTTGCCGGCTTCGACCTTGGCGGCGTCGAGCACGTCGTCGAGGATGCTGAGCAGGTTTTCGGCGTTTTCGTGGGCGAGGTCGGTGTAGAGTTGCTGCTCCGAGGTCATGGGCTGTTTGCGCAGGACGTTGAGCATGCCGATGACACCGCCGAGGGGCGTACGGATTTCGTGGCTCATCACGGCGAGAAATTCACTCTTTGCCTTGGTTGCGGCTTCGGCGGCTTCTTTGGCGGCGACCAGGGCTTTCTCAGAAAGTTTCAGGTCGCTGATATCGACGCCGATCGCGACGAGGTTTCGGACTTCACGCCGTTCGTCGAGCACGGGAGTCAGCGCCACGCGCCAGATGATGGTTTCGCCGTCGGGCCTTAAATATTCGGCCTCGAACATCGTGGAATGTCCAGTGAGCGTGAACTCGAAGGAATCCCGCACCGTTTTCTGCATGTGTTTTGGCCACATTTCTACAAAGGGCCGGCCGAGGACTTGGTCGCGATTTAGGTCGAGCGCATTGAGGCCGTTTTGATTGACAGTGACGCAACGGCTCAGTGGGTCGAACATCTGCACGCAGTTCGGTGAACCTTCAACCAGAGTGCTGTTGCGTTGTTCAGAGTGGGTGAGCTTGGCGAGGGTTTCGTGGATACGTTCCTGCGCGTAGGAAAACGTGAGTAAGAGCAGCGAAATGAGCATCATGATCAGGAGCACGGGCAGGCGGGCGCCGCGCAGTTCGTGGCCCCAATTATTTGCGGCGATGTTAATTTCAGCCATGACCCAGCGTTTGTCGGTGCCAAAGTATCCGAGGGGAACCGAGGCAGAGATCCAAGTTCCCCAGCGATCAACCAAGGGGCCCAGCACAAAGGGTGCGTGTTGGGCGATGGCTTGAAGATAGTCGGCAGGGGCTTCTTCGTAAAACTGCCCCGGGGGTGAGTAGTCTTTCGATTCCGGTTTTTCCGAGTCCACCAGGAAATAGGCTTTCCCATCCTTGAAACCGGTGAGCATAACGAAGCGCAAATCCGGATTGGCCGCGACGAGGGCCAGCATGCGGGCTTTGAGTTCTTGATAGTCGATGTTGGCGAGATCGGCTTCGTTCCATTGCAGGCTGGTCACGTGTTCCGGTGGCACGGCGGCAGCGATAAGGTGGGTTCGGCGCAAGATCTCGCTCCGCATGTCGGCATCTTTGTGCTTTACGGCTCGTTCGGCAGAAAACCAACCAGCCGTTATGACAAAAATGAAGATCAGCAACTGGATGGAGCGTTTGCGCGACCAAAACCGGTTTTGTTGCCCGATCAATTTTGCATGATGCAACAGCGAATAATGAAACCCCACGAACCAGCACGTGAGGATGGCGAGGCCGGCGCACCCCAGCTCGGCCAAGGCCACGATGGATGCGGAATGGGCGCTGATTACTCGTTCGTTATCCGAAAAAAACACGGATTGTTCGGCGAGCAGGCCCATCGCCAGCGAGTAGAGGCCGATCGCCCAACCGGCGTATTGCAGCCGTCGTGCGTCGGCTTTTTCCTTGATGCCTTTTGCGCGGGCAAAAAACGCTACGCTGCCCAGAACACCACCGAGGATACCGAAGGCCGGAAAGGCCCACGCGAGGAATTGGGTGCCGCCTTGCACGACCCCTGCTGCGGTTACCCCGACCGGCAGCAAAAAGATCCAACGTTTCAGGCCGCCCCGCCCAAGGCCCAGGAGTTTTCGGCGGGCGAACTGGACGAGGCAGGAAAACGACGCTACGAACAGCACCGCGCGCACGCTAAACATCATCGGCGAATCGCCGAAGTCGAACGTCACCGCTTTCAACCAAGCGAACCCCGCCTGCGACGCGGCGAACAGTCCGAGCCACGACCACGTTCGCCTGTTTTCAAGATGGGACAAACCCCACGCGGAACTGGCGAGCAGCGCAAGTGCGATGCCGTGCAAGAAGTACACGAAATCGAGTCTGAGTTCGAGGAAACCGGCCATGAATGCAGGAACCGGCCGTCGCTGCGTTTTGTTCTGAAACGTGCAGCGATGGCCGGCCCGTTGCCTCTTTTAACGGCGCAGCCAATCCTAAGTTAAGTGAGAATTGCAGGGCCGAAGAGGGTGCCTGAGGAGGCGCGGATACGTGGAGGACAGGGCAGAATTGTAATTGAGAAAACGGCAAGGTTTGGGGTTTGCCGCCCCGTCCACCTGCCTCAAGTGTTACTTTTGCCTTCGCGCCGCATGAATTCTTCCTCCGTGCCTCCTGACTACCACCGCATCAAACAGGTCCAAAGTTTCCAAGAACTCGTCGCTACGCCGTTCGCCGACGGCGTTAACGCCCTCTGCTGGCAACGCACCTTGCCCGGTGATTTCGGCGAAGTTCTGAACCATTTCGTCGGCAGTGAGGCGATCGTTACGCTCGACGACGCATGTTTGCAGGCTCTTCCCGTGAGCGCAGCGGGTCGCGTTGCAGTCGACATCCTCCTCGCCGACCTGCGCCTGCTTCGCGACCACGAACTCGATCCTGTTCTCAACTGCGTCAACGGTTACCCACGCGACGAATCTGCGGGGCCCGTCCCGACGGACGTTTTCTCTTTTCACGCCGACAGTGCCACGACCGAAGCCGATACATATCTTTGCACCTATCACGGATTATCGAGCGAAGGTCTGCGCAACGAAGAGGCCCGCCGCCGCGTCGATGTCCCTGAAACCCGCGCCGAACTCCTCAACCTCTACGGCGGTGTCGACGACGCCGACTTCCGCAGCTTTCTCAATGAAAACTGCTACGACCTTCATTACGCCCCGGTCCCGCCGGCGGAGCCGTTTTCCTTTGGCTTGGGCAATCTTTGGAGGATCGCCATCGAATATTCCGGTTGTCCGGTTCCGCCCTGCGTGCATCGCGCTCCTTTAACTTTTCTTGGCCAGCCGCCGCGTTTGTTGCTGATCAGTTGAGACTAAGTTGCATTCAAAGGCATAAAAATGGCGGGGTTTGAATGGTAGGGACGGACCGCCGGGCCGTCCGTGTTTTATTAGCCCGTTCGCAGGCAACGCTGGGGACGACCCGGCGGGTCGTCCCTATCCTTTATACCTTTGAATGCAACTTGGTATGCGACGAACCACAGCGATTCGCCGGGGCGGTCTTGATCGCGTGGCGCAGGAGCGTAGCGTGTCGCAATGCGTTCGCTGCCCATCATCGTTCACCTTGATGCCGACGCGTTTTTCGTGTCGGTCGAGCAAGCGCTGAACCCGGCATTGCGCGGCAAAAAGGTCGCCGTCGGTGGACGCGAGCGCGGGATCATTTCGTCGGCGAGCTACGAGGCGCGGGCGTGCGGAGTCTACACGCCGATGCCGACCGCGCGGGCGCTCAAAGTTTGCCCCGACTTGATCCTGGTCGATCATTCGTCGGGGCGTTACGGCGAATTTTCGCACCGGCTTTTCGACCTTTGCGAAACGCTCACGCCGCTGGTGGAACGCCGTTCGGTGGACGAAGGATTTCTCGACGTGGGGCCGTGCGGTTTCAAAACCGCCGCCGAAGCCGAGGCCGCTGTGCGCGGCTTGCAGCGA
>Ga0302321_100005184_pt1 | contig 11377 bp, 6 predicted proteins | sample Fen_T0_1_FD_202505 | JGI IMG/M metagenome (GOLD analysis project Ga0302321, IMG submission 202505) | Peat permafrost microbial communities from Stordalen Mire near Abisko, Sweden - Fen_T0_1 | ecosystem: Environmental > Terrestrial > Soil > Wetlands > Permafrost | place: Sweden: Abisko...
GTGCGTGGAAGTCGATTGACGGTGACGGCGCGGGTGGTCTTGTGCGTATGCCGGCACGTGACCTCATCACCCACGGCGTGATTGTGGGTATGACCGGTAGCGGTAAGACGGGCCTCGTCACCGTCACCGTCGAAGAGGCACTACGAGCTAGGGTCCCAACGATTGTTATCGACGTAAAAGGCGATCTGCCGAACCTGCTCCTCTCGTTTCCGCGGTTCGACCCAGCGGATCTAGTTCCCTGGGTCGAACCTGCGGCGGCGAACGAAGACAAGCCGGTCGAGCAGGTCGCGGCCGAATGGAATGAACAGCGCCAGCAATCCCTCGAGGCCTGGTCGCTCGGTGAGGCAGAGCTCAAGGCCTTCGTCCGAGGCCGCGACATCCGCGTCATCACGCCAGGCTCCAGCGCTGGGGAGCTTCTGCACGTGCTGTCATCCCTCGAGCGGCGCTCGGAACGTTGGGACAGCGATCCGGAGGCTGCCCGCGACGCGCTGAGCGCCGCAGTATCACTGGTGCTGCGGCTGCTCGGGCGCGACCCAGATCCGGCCAAGAGTCGGGAACATGTATTGCTTTCCGTCCTGGCTGAGCGGCGCTTGCGCCAGGGCGATTCCGCCGAGCTTGGCGAGCTATTGAAAGATCTCAGCAGCCCACCGATCGACAAGATCGGAGCGCTCAGCCTCGACGCCTTTCTCCCAAAGTCCGAACGTAAGGCGCTTTCAGCGGCGTTGAATACACTTCTGGCTTCACCTACCTTCGCCAGCTGGCGAGAAGGCGCGTCGCTCGATATCGGTGATTGGCTCAAACCGAAGGATGGCCGCACGCCCTGCGTCATCGTCAGCGTTGCCCACTTGGACGACGAGGAGAGGGCTCTGGTCCTTGGTGTATTGCTCGAGGAGCTGTTGGCCTGGGTGCGCTCCTTGCCAGGCTCAAGCCGCCTTCGGGCTCTGGTCGTATTCGATGAGGTCTATGGCTTTCTGCCGCCTCACCCAGCGAATCCGCCCACCAAGCGGCCCATCGTCGCCTTGATGAAGCAAGCGCGCGCCTTTGGCGTGGGAGTCGTCATTGCTACCCAGAACCCGATGGACCTGGACTACCGGGCTCTCGGCAACGCGGGCCTCTGGTGTATTGGGCGCTTACAAACCGATGCAGACTGTGCCCGCGTGCTGGACGGCCTTGCGTCGGCTGCCGCCAATGGCCACAGCGCTGCCGAGCTCGCGCAGGTCGTCAAGAATCTAGCCCCGCGTTGGTTTTTGATGCGCGACGTGTACGCCTCGATCGGTACGCTGCTGATGCAACCACGCTGGGCCATGTCGGTATTGCGCGGCCCGATGACGCGCAACGAGATCCGTAAAGCGCGGGAACTGCCCGTCGTGGGCTCTTGTGTCCCCAAGCCAAAGGCTGAGACGCCCTAAGGGGAAGGAGGAACAATCATGTCTAACGGAATCCTCGAAGTGCGAGGACGGCTTGCTGTCGCCCAATTCTGGCCCAATGGGAGTTCGGACGCCGATACTGTCACCATATCTCTTGCTACGGACCAGCCGCCGTTTTGCTTTCGGAGTGCGCCGGGTACCGCCTGGAATGAAACCCAGGTTTTCGAAGGTGCAGTAGTCACCGGTGCAGTGAGGAAAGCGCCAATTAGCGCGAAGCGGAGGTTGACCATACGCCTCATCGGAATCGATGCGCCCGAGCTGCATTGCGGCGCCACAGCGCGCCTCAAGAAGACCAAGCAGACCGCGGAGCAGCAAGCCCTCTGGAAGCAATTCGGTAAGGAGTACCGCCAACCCTATGCCGAGTCGGCGGTGGTGGCATTGGCGGAGCGGCTTGGTGGTGTCGGAAACGTGCTTGATTGCGTTGTCCGAACGCGGGTCGACATGCCCAATGAAGTATTCGATTGCTACGGCCGATTGGTGGGGGACTTGTTCGTGGAGCTAGACGGCGTTCCGTTCCAAGTGAACTAGTGGTTGCTCGGGCAGGGTTGGGCGGTGCCGTCGCTCTACGATTCGATGACCAAAGACGAGATTGATCCGATCATTGAGGCAGCCAACGGCGCCTTTGCCAAGAACCTCGGGATCTGGGCGAAACTTGCCGACGCAGTTGCGGACTTGGATTGGGACACGGAGTACCGCCGGCTCCACGCAGCCCCAGTTTCCGACGCCGGGACGGTCCTTTATCCGAAGTACTACCGCCGCCTAGTCACCTGGGCGGTAAACAAGCGGACCAAGATGGGCAATGGGACGTTCATCGAGTACCTGCATGACGTCAATGAACGTTGCGTCGCGCTGGACGAGTATCTAGAGAAAGGTCAGCAGGCGCCGGTACGGAGGCTGTCGGACTTCGTAGGCGATGACGGGACGCTGCTCGCTTGGCCTGAGGAGATCGTATTTCGGGAGAAGGAGTCGACGTTGGTTGGAAGTGACGGACGGCGGGTCCTGAGGTGGTAGGGAAAGGTCATTCTTATCGAAATTTGGGCGCTTCAAGAGAGGTGAGTTACTTCATCTTTGGTTCGGTCAAAAGTTCATTGATGCGCATCGCCGTCAGCGCTTCGTGAGCGGTTGGGTGCGCGTTCCCGGAGCAGGGATATTAGGCGAGACACGTCAGTAACTTCCTCTCGAGTCATGGGTGGATCCGAGCGAGGTTTCGCGCGTGGGGTTGCAATCGCTCTTTCGTACTGCTCCAGGGTGTATGGGTGCGTATCCCAAGTTGGCCGCAGGTGTTCGTATCGCAGTTCCCAAGGCGCAGACGTGCTGATGTTCACCTTAAAGACCCCGCCAAGCGGATGCTGACGGAAATTGTCTGCAGCGAGAAGCTTTAGCGCAGCCGCTGTGCCCGGCCCCGATCGACCAGCGGCAAGAATAGCGATCTTTCCTGGCGCCCATGGATTCAGGCTTAGCGTGAGTACACCAAAGTCATTGTGTGCCTTGGGGGCAACGCCTCGTGGCCCAACATAGTCGATTGGATCGACGAAGCCTGGCTTGGCGAAGCCTTGGAGCATGTTTCGTAACTCTCGCATTGCTTCGTTCTTATGGCTCTCACCTTCGCGTGTGAATTCCTCAAGTGCGTCTATGTCAAAGCGAATCTTCGATAGTTGCCTTTCGAACTCGCGCTCTTGGGCCTTGAGCTCGGGTTCGGCTATGAAGCGGAATGCGGCATGCGTGTTGGCCGCGCGAGCTGCGAAGTTCACGGCCGGGCTGCCGATGATTAGAAGATCGGACGCCAGAAGATTACCAATCGACTCGTCTGATGCAAGTTTGAGTATTTTGTCGCTGCGGATTCGGTAAGGGTGGGGTAAGTGAAGATCAGACAGATACATCAGGTCACCAGTTGAGCCCGGAAGTGCCAGTACGTCGGCGATTGTTTTTGGTGGGGTCTCTCGTCGATCCCCGACAAGTACGGTTCTGATATCCAGGTTTCTGCGCCAGTCTTCGAGAGTGACAACAGTGTGCTGCACTGGCAAAAAGTCCCTTTGCTTCTCCTCGCGCTGGCGTTCCACGAGCTGCATCAGCGCATTCCGGAGCGCAGCAACTGCCTCGGGATCGTCCGTGCTTGACGGGCAGCAGTCACCTATGCTCTTCAGCAGAATCATTTCAGCGAGGTCGAGCTGCAATTCTGTGGCCATTTTGGGCAGAAATTCGGCGGATGGACATCGTCTCCCCCTCAGGAATCGGGAGAGGTCTGCAGGACTAATTCCGCACGCTTCAGCAAGTCTGGCTTGAGTGAATGCTATGTCGACTTTTTGCCTTCGTTCAAAAGCATTGCGCACGAGTTCGGAAAGCTGAATGTAGTCCTGCGATTCGTCTGACATACACAACCTCGCTGCTGCCCGCCGTAGTAGGTCCTAGTGTTCCCTTTTCCTGCGTGTATCACCATCGACCGAGTTTTCACGCTTCGCCCTGGGAGCGTGAGGAATCGCACGCTTTTTCGCCCAACGTCTACACCAACATTGCTCAAGCGGTCGAACGGCTCCGAATACCACTAGTGCACAGCCAGCCCGGAGCAACCATGCGCAGTTTGGTTCAGTGTGTTCTATTGGAGCGAAACAGTACGACACGAACGCGGAACCAAATGATAGCGGACTGCGCCTAGTGAATCGCGACCACTGACTAATTGGATCGGTGCTGGCCATAGCAGGGAACATTATGGCCGGGATTGCGTAAATCGCAATTTGCCAGCAATTGCAAATACTGGAAGTTCCCGAATCCGCATCGAAAACTGCAATGACACAGCCGAAGTTGAGCTCTCTGTGAAGTGAATATGGATGTTTCCATTGAGAGCAGTTTCGAGTCGCGCAATTGAATGGGGTGAAATACCTCGGGGTAGTAGACGTCACTAGGTCACGCGTGGATGCCGCGCCTGTGGCGCGGCATCCAGAGCGTAAACTTGACGGCGGTCGAGGAAATCTCGAGGTGCAGAAGTAGTCACCCGCGGCTCAGATCAGTTCCAGCTGTCATGCTGTAGCGCATGTGCAAGGGCCGTCACTGGAAGAATTCAGATATCAAGCGCAACGTCCAGCGCCTGCACCGCCACATCGACGACGGGGGCGACATGGCTCCAATTCTGACCGAACATGACGGTGAATCGGTCGTTTGCGCCATTTGGGCATCTGAACGATAGTTGCGGGGGGAATCCCTCTCGGGTTGGGGGGCCGACGGTAACCACTGGGCATTGTCCCATTGCGACCAACCTGCGGAAAAGGTTACGTTCCCCGACTATAGTGCCCCTCTCAGAGCGAGACGTCTGCACCAAGTTCATCACCCCTGCCATCGAGCAGGCAGGTTGGGACGTGCAGATCCAGGTGCGGGAGGAAGTAACGCTCACGGCGGGTAAGGTGGTGGTCCGCGGCAAGCTGGTGGCGCGAGGCAAGTCGAAGCGCGCGGACTACGTGCTCTACCTCAAGCCCAATGTGCCGCTGGCGGTCGTTGAGGCCAAGGAGCTAAGCCACGGGGTGGGGGATGGGATGCAGCAGGCGTTGCACTATGCCGAGATGCTCGGGGTGCCGTTTGCGTTCTCGTCCAATGGGTCCGGGTTCTTGTTTCATGACGGCACGGCTAGCTCGGGGAAGCTCGAGCAAGCGCTGAAGCTCGACGAGTTCCCGAGCCCGGCAGTTCTTTGGGAGCGGTTCTGTGCTTGGAAGAAGTTCTCTTCCGAAGCCTCGCGCATTGTGACGCAAGAGTACTACACGGACGCTTCGGGCAAGGCGCCTCGCTACTACCAGGTGAACGCCATCAGCAGCGTGGTCGAAGCGGTGGCTCGCGGGCAGAACCGGCTGTTGCTCGTCATGGCCACCGGTACTGGCAAGACCTATACGGCTTTCCAGATCATCTGGCGGCTCTGGAAGGCAGGGGTGAAAAAGCGCATTTTGTTCCTCGCCGATCGGAACATCTTGGTCGACCAGACCAAGACCAACGATTTCAAGCCTTTTGGTGGGAAGATGACGAAGATCACCCACCGCAAGATCGACAAGAGCTTCGAGGTGTATCTGGCGCTCTACCAAGCGATCACCGGGACTGAAGAATCGCAGGATATCTTCAAGCAATTCTCGCCGGACTTCTTCGATCTGATCGTGGTCGACGAATGCCACCGCGGTAGCGCTGCCGCCGATTCGGCTTGGCGCGATGTGCTCGAGTATTTCTCATCGGCAACCCAGCTGGGCTTGACTGCCACACCGAAGGAGACTTCCGAAGTCTCGACGAGCTACTACTTTGGCGACCCGGTCTACACCTACAGCCTGAAGCAGGGAATTGAAGACGGCTTCTTGGCCCCCTACAAGGTCGTTCGCGTTGACATCGACAAGGACTTGACCGGCTGGCGCCCGGAACGCGGCAAGGTGGACAAGAACGGCGCCGAAATCGAAGACCGGATCTACAACCAGAAGGACTTCGACCGCACCCTGGTCCTCGAGAAGCGGACCGAACTCGTGGCCCGGACCCTGACGGAGTTCCTGAAGGCCACAGGGCGCTATTCCAAGACGATTGTATTCTGTGAAGACGTCGACCATGCCGAGCGGATGCGCGTGGCCTTAGTCAATGCGAACCCGGATTTATGCGCCAAGAACCGCAAATACGTGATGCGGATCACCGGGGATAACGAAGAGGGTAAGGCCGAGCTCTATCCGTTCACCGATGTGGAATCAACGTTCCCAGTCATTGCCACGACCTCGAAATTGATGTCGACCGGCGTCGATGCGCAAACTTGCCGTGTCATCGTGCTCGACCAGACCATCCAGTCGATGACCGAGTTCAAGCAGATCATCGGCCGCGGTACGCGGATCCGCGAGGACTACGGCAAGCTCTATTTTACGATCATCGACTTCAAGAAGGCGACCGAGCTCTTTGCCGATCCGGCCTTCGATGGCGATCCAGTCCGTGTCTATACCCCGGGCGATGGTGACTCAATCGTGCCGCCAGACGATTACGAAGGCACCGAGCTTCCTCCTGACGAAACCCCAGTCTCCACGATCGATCCGATTGTCCCGAGCGATCCATCCGCCGCTGGTGCAGGGACCTCCTCCGCTACCGGCTCCTGGCCAGGCGAGGGGGAAGGGGAGGAAAAGGGCCAGAAGCGCGTCAAATATGTGGTGGGCGACGTGCCGGTCTACATCGTGGCCGAGCGCATTCAATACTACGGTGGCGACGGCAAGCTGGTGACCGAGAGCCTGCGTGACTACATGCGCAAAGGGATCCGCCGGCAGTACCGGAGCCTGGATGCTTTCCTCAAGACCTGGAGCCAGGCTGAGCGCAAGCAGGCGATCATCGATGAGCTGGCCGAGGTCGGGGTGCTACTCGAACCCCTAGCCGAAGAGGTGGGCAAGGAGCTCTCGGCCTTTGACCTGATCTGCCACGTTGCCTTCGACCAGCCGCCGCTCACGCGCAAGGAGCGAGCGAACCAGATCCGCAAGCGCAACTACTTTGCCAAATACGGCGAGCAGGCCAGGAAGGTGCTCGATGCGCTGCTCGACAAGTTCGCCGACGAGGGCGTCGACAACATCGAGGACATCGGGATCCTCAAGGTGCGCCCCTTGACCGAGCACGGCAGCCTGCTGGAAATCCTCAAGCAGTTCGGTGGCAAGGAGCCGTACCAGAAGGCCGTGCAGGAACTGGAAGACGAACTCTACCGGGCGTCGTAACCACCGGCCGAAACCGCTATCTTAAGTTTCGCCGTTTTCCTAAGTTAGCGGAGCCGCTAGCAAAGATAGCTTAGATATCGCCTAAGTATCGGAAATCACAGCAACTACCCATGTCCCTCAGCACCACGATCAAGACCATCCAAGACATCATGCGCAAAGACGCAGGTGTGGATGGCGACGCCCAGCGCATCAGCCAGCTCGTCTGGATGCTTTTCCTCAAGGTCTTCGACGACGCCGAGGCCGAACGCGAAGCAATTGAAGACCGCTACCGCTCCCCCATCCCCGCCCGCCTGCGTTGGCGCGCCTGGGCCACCGACGCCGAAGGCATCACCGGCGACACCCTGCTCGATTTCGTGAACAACGACCTCTTCAAGACTTTGAAAGAGCTCACCGTCGGCGGCAAGAATGCAGCGCTAGCTGGTGTGGTGCGCGGCGTATTCGAGGACGCCTACAACTACATGAAGTCTGGCACCTTGATGCGCCAGGTCATCAACAAGCTCAACGAAATAGACTTCAACCGCCAAAGCGACAAACACGAGTTCGGTGACGTCTACGAGAAGCTCCTCTCGGACCTACAAAACGCTGGCAACGCCGGTGAATTCTACACGCCCCGCGCCGTGACCCAGTTCATGGTCGACCAAGTCGATCCCAAACTTGGCGAAACCGTCCTCGACCCCGCCTGCGGCACCGGCGGCTTTCTGACCTGTACCATCGAGCACATCCGCGCCAAATACGTCAAACGCGCCGACGCCGAAGAGAAGCTCCAGCAATCGATCCACGGCGTCGAAAAGAAGCCGCTCCCGCACCTCCTCTGCGTCACCAACATGCTGTTCCACGGCATCGCCGTGCCGTCCCAAATCCGCCACGACAACACCCTGGCCCGCCCCTTGCGTGACTATGGCCCCAAGGACCGCGTCGACGTCATCGTGACCAACCCGCCCTTCGGCGGCATGGAAGAAGACGGCATCGAGCAAAACTTCCCCCAAGCCTTCCGCACCCGCGAGACTGCCGATCTGTTCCCATTGCTCATCATGCACCTCTTGAAGCCCGAAGGGCGGGCAGCCTTGGTCTTGCCCGACGGCACCCTCTTCGGCGAAGGCGTCAAGACCCGCATCAAAGAGAAGCTCCTCGAAGAGTGCAACCTGCACACCGTCGTGCGCCTGCCGAAGGGCGTGTTCAACCCCTACACGTCGATCAAAACCAACCTGCTCTTCTTCACCAAGGGCGAACCCACGAAAACAGTGTGGTTCTACGAGCACCCTTACCCCGCCGGCGCCAAGAGTTATTCGAAGACGAAGCCGCTACGAATCGAAGAGTTCGCCGTCGAGAAGAAGTGGTGGGGTAAGCGCAAGGAAACCGACCAAGCGTGGAAGGTGTCGCTCAAGGAGATCCAAGAGCGCGGTTACAACCTGGACATCAAGAATCCCAAGGCCGTTGATGATGGTCCTGGCGACGCGGATACGTTGCTGCGCGAATACCGCGAGGCCGCCGCTGAAGCCGCCAAGATCCGGGATCAATTGCGCGACGAGTTGGCGAAGGCGCTTCGGGGGGAGGGGTGATGGGAGGCGCGGCGAAGAAGACGGCGGCGAAGGGGGCGGCGCGGGGGAATAGGGTGGCGGACGGCGAGGCGCCGGCGCGGGGAAACGGCGCGGTGCGGCGAGGGGCGGGTGGTGAGGCACCGGCGAGTACACGGCGGGTGTCGAGTGTGCCGCCGGTGGTTGAAAGGGTGCTGGGGGACTGGGGATTTACGGTCGAGAGGTTCGTCGAGTGTTTTGATGTGCTGGTGGGGGCGGCGGGGGGGACGAAGCGGCTGAAGGACTTGGTCCTCAATCTGGCCGTCAGCGGACGCCTAGGACTTGATCGCAACGGGACGCCAGCAACCGAAGTTGGCGATATCTCAAGTGGGCAACCATTCGCGTTGCCCACTGGTTGGGTTTGGATGCCGCTTGGTGACATCGCCACCCTGGTCGACTACGGAACATCACAGAAAGCACATTCGGAGCCCACCGGGATTCCAGTGCTGCGAATGAACAACATTCAGGACGGCCGCCTTGACCTCGACACGTTGAAGTATGTACCAAAAACGACAGAGGGACTGCCAGGTCTACTTCTCAGGGAGGGGGATCTGCTCTTCAATCGGACGAATAGCTATGAACTCGTCGGGAAGATGGCCGTATTCCGCGATAGCAGCACCTACACGTTTGCATCGTACCTCATCCGCGTTCGCGTCGGTGCGACGACTCTACCCGAGTACGTGAACTGCTACTTTGGTTCATCTCTCTGCCGTCAGACGCAGATAGAACCGAATATTACGAAGCAGACGAATCAAGCGAACTTCAACGGAACGAAGCTGAAGGCCGTGTTAGTTCCGCTTCCACCCCTCGCCGAACAGAAACGCATCGTCGCTCGCGTGGACCAGCTCATGGCCCTCATCGACGAGCTGGAGGCCAAGCAGACGCGGGAGCGTGAAGTCGGGGCAAGGTTCACGCAGGCGTCGCTGGAGGCCCTCACGAACGCCGAGGGGCCCGAGGAGTTCGATGCGGCTTGGAAGCGGGTGGTTGAGAATTGGGAGACGGTGCTGGATGGGGCTGGATCCATCGAGCTGTTGAAACGGCATATCGTACGTCTCGGTACCCTCGGCCGATTCTATGCCACAGTAGAAACCGGAGCATGCCAAACGAAGACCGTCGCTGACGTCGCTGACTGCCTCGACCACATGAGAAAACCGATTCGGAAGGACCTGCGAGGGGGGGACAATCCGGCGACGAGCTTCCCTTACTACGGCGCCAACGGGCAGGTTGGATGGATCAATTCATTTATCTTCGATGAGCCCTTGGTTTGCGTGGTGGAAGATGAGACATTCGTCGGACGCGTGAAACCCTTTGCTTACCGAATAACTGGAAAATCTTGGGTCAACAATCACGCACATGTCCTAAGGGCCCGGAGCGGAATGGATACCGACTACCTTCACTATGCCCTGGCATTCTATCCCTTTGACGACGTTGCTTCCGGAACGACCGGACGCAAGAAGTTGACCAAGGCGGAACTCCTTCGAACACCAGTTCGCGTTCCGCCGCTGCCTCAACAGCAGGCGTCAGTCACGTCGATACGGCGGCTCCTGCACCTCTGCGACGAGCTCGAATCTGGGCGTCTTCGCGCCAATGAGCGAGCCAGATGCCTAGCCTATTCTGGGACACAAGACTTGTTGAGCACCTAGACCGAATGGGTCATTTCCTCGGCATTGCGGCGGTGCGTTCGAGGACTTGCTCACACATGCGGTCCGCAGAACGACAAGTCGTTGACTTCATTGCCGGAACGGAGGCATCATTGTTCGATTCTCGGCACGACAGAGTCTGTCTTGCCTGGAGACGAGCTGGTTGCGGCAGTCAGCTGTGCACGAACGTGTGGACGGTAGCAGATGAGGAGTAGCGGTGGCTGAAACATCGAACATTGCGCAAATGGCCGTCAAGGTGTCGACGGAGATATTCGAAGTTCTGGGATGGAACCGCGTTGGGCCGTACGACCAGAATTGGACGTGTGTTACCGAGAGCCACGACGTTGCCACGCATCCGACCGATGTCGTGTTTGCGTATGACGATCCATATCGGAATGAGCGCATACTTTGGAATGTCGACCTCAAGAGCTATGCCGCCAATACGATCAATAAGTCGAAGTTGAGCGGAGCGATTGTCAGCCTTGTCAAGACCGTACAGTGCGCGGCGACAAGCAAGGGTTGGAGCGACCTCTACGGTGATGACGAGAGCAATTGGCGCTGCGATGGTATGCTATTTGTTTACAACCATGACGGGGAGTTCGATCGCAACTTTGGACAACTTCTTGCCAGTGTCGAGAACAGCCATTTGAAGCTGCAGCGCGGGAGGCGCCTCGCCATCCTCGGCCCCGCCGACATCTCGTACTTGGTCAACGTGACGAGCGACATCATTCATCTTCGCGGACGCGAAGTGATTCCCATTGCGAAGGATAGCACGGAGTTTTGGTATCCCGATCTCGTACGACCGAAGCATCGGGCCCAGCCTACGTCGGCTGCGACTATTGAGATGGTGACCGGTCCGTGGGTCACACTACAGATTCATCCGCAGAGCAACGGCGAAAAGCGCAGGTTCCTGGTCTACTATCGCGAAGATGGATCCACGGTCGAGGAGTTCGTGTATCTCATTGACTCCTTCTTTCGATTTCAGATGCTTAGTGTCGATAGGGAGGCCGCCATTGATGTTCGCCTTGTCTCGCCTTGCAAAG
>Ga0302321_100005185_pt1 | contig 11377 bp, 4 predicted proteins | sample Fen_T0_1_FD_202505 | JGI IMG/M metagenome (GOLD analysis project Ga0302321, IMG submission 202505) | Peat permafrost microbial communities from Stordalen Mire near Abisko, Sweden - Fen_T0_1 | ecosystem: Environmental > Terrestrial > Soil > Wetlands > Permafrost | place: Sweden: Abisko...
TTACAGATACGTATCCTAATACAATTAGCAACTCTTGGGTTAATAGAATAACATCAACATATAACAGTAATCCTTTAACTTATGAATTTTATTATTATATTAATGCTGTTAAATATACTTTAAGTCCTACTGCTACATTAGCTCCCGGTAGTTCTTATACTATATATGCTAAATTATTAAATAATGATTATTCTTCTACGGATAAGAGTATTCAATATACGTACAATAAAGGTAATTTAACTGTAATATATCCATCTTTAGTTAATGGTATGATTCCAACTCAAGTATGGTCGTTTGATGATTATGTATCAGATGGTGTCCTATTATCTGATTTTAGTTGGGCTACATTATCTTTAGTACGTAATGATAATTCTATGTTATCCTTAACCAATAGTAATACAATGTGGACACATAATGAGGATACTTTAGGTATTTCAGGTATTGCAATATTAAATTATGATATAGCTGCTGCTAAAAAACAATTATATAATTTTACTAGTCAATCATTTACTGTAGATATTCGTGGTGATGTTCCTGTAACATTTAATGGATTTCAACCGGGAGTTGTTATACTACCTAACTTAGCGCATTCAGCTATGAATATAGCTACAGTAGTAGGTGGTGCTAGTGGGCATCTTACTGATTATAATTATAGAATAGCTTACCCTAATTACTGTGGTAATTATGTTGTAGTTAAAGGAATAACAGATGCTCTTATTACTAGTTATGATAATAAAGGTTTGCCTGTAACTGCACATAGAACAGGTTTTCAAGTAGTTCAAGATGCTAATTCTAGTACTGCATTTTATAATAACAAATCAGGAAATGGTTTAATACTATCTGATAATTACGGTAATGAATATTTAGTTCCTTTTCAAACAGGATTTGGGCCTACTAACTCTGTTTATACACTTCAAAATGAGAGTACAACACTTAAGAATTACGCAGCTAACTTCAGCGAATATCTTGAGTCAGATAATGGTTCTGTTAAGTATGTAGAACACGATGGTGGTCATTATGGGTATGATATAGCTATTAAGTATCATTACTATTTAGCTGATGCTATATCTTATTTAAGGGCTATAAACCAAACATCTTGGATAGCTAATACAGGTAATTTATATTATGTTCAATATCCTCCGGGTTCTTCATCATTTACCTTTAAGGGAGTTAATTTTACATCAACACACTCTTCATATTATATAACAGTAGTTATATATAGGGTATATAAGGCTGCTGGATTGTTTCCATAATTAAATAAATATAAAAATATGACGATAGAAAGTATAGTGAGGTGATTATATGGCTACATTGAGTATTAATGAAACTCTAGATTACGTACAAACACAAACAGATTCTATTATAAGTTATTTACAGAGTTATTATTCTAGTTGGACTACTGCTAATTACGATGCTCTAGACTTTCCTGTAGATACACCTTATGGTACAACTGTCCCTGCTGCTATATTTGAGAAATTAGATAAGACTATAGATGATATTCACGATTCTTTAGACCCATTTGTAGCTAACATTCAAAATGTTAATGCAGATATCTTAAGTACTCTACCAAATAAAGTAGATGTTTCAGATTATACACAATATACTTGGGATGAAGCTTGGTGGACTACTCTTAAAAATAAGGTACAAGTATTTTTAGATACTACTACATCACTCACTGAAACTAATGCTATGCAGGATGCTATGTATGAAAAGGACTTAGCTAGGAGACAGTATACTCTTAGAGACCTTTATTCTGCCGCTGATGTAAATACCTCTGCTAAAGGTTTCTTATTCCCTAACTCAATTACTACTGCTCTTAAACTAGATGCCCAACAGAAGTTTCAATTTGATGCTGCTACAGCCTCTAGAGATATTTATAAGTATGTTATTGAATGGGCTAAAGCTAACTTTCATAAGTCTCTAGATACTAATATCCAAGCACATAATTCAGATATAGACTTTACTACAAGATATATGGGCGTTGTTGTTGATACTTATGTTAAAACTATGTCTGCTGAGTTTGATAGAGTTAAGAATCAAATACTCCTTTATACATCTCAATATGAAGCATCTATAAAAGAATACGAAGCTTTGCTATCTTTTGAGAAATCTAGAAATGATAATGATGTTAATAAACTTAAAGCTTGGGTAGAACACTTCGTAGCTAATATTAAGAATCAATCCGAGTTTTTACAAATGTCTATTAATGCAGAATTACAACGAGCACAAGTTAAAACGGCAGCAGCTACCGCTTCCTTAAATGGATTAGGTGCTCTTACCAAAGGTATCGCAGATATTAAGGTTGCAATCACCTAATTAAAGAATAGGAGTTTATTATGGCTACTAAAGATATATTTGAACAAGACCCACAAAAATATATGTCAGGGAGTATTTCTGATGTGTTTGCTTTGCCGAGAGCTGCCGCTGGTTATTTAGGTAACAAGGCAAATAGAGCATTTGGTGTTGATGACCCATATGCCACTAATCCTTATATAGAGAGTATTAAAACTGGTGTAGGTTCTCCAGAAGGGTCTGCTCGTCTAGGTATTGGTACTAAAGGTGCTTTGCCTGTAGGTATTGGTGAGTCTAGTGGTGTTTTACCTATGATATCTTTTGGTTCTGGTAATAAAGCTAATAAAATTAAAACGGAATATACACCAAGACCATCAGCTACTCAAACAGTTCAAGCTGCCCCTAAAATCAAACCTCAAAGTAAGGGAGCTATAGGTACAGCTCCAACTAGAAATATTCCTTTACCTCAACCGACAGTATCTTGGGATAGTGCTCCTCAAACCACCACTGCTTTACCTGATACTAATTATGGTAGTTATGTAGATGATAATGGTATGGAACATAGAGTATATACACCAGATACACAGATTAAAGGTGGTAATTATACTGATAATGTTATGTTACATCCTTTTAAAGAAAGTGTAAGTCAATCAGGCCCATTACCTAATATTCCTACAGGTAGGTCTGCTTATTTTGCTCAACAAGAAGCTACTCCGGGTTCTCAACGGGAATGGGAGATGCAACAAGCGGGTGCTAGTAGACTCCAAACTGCTTTAGATAATCTTCCACCTAATATTAAGAACTCTCCTTTTGCTTATAGTGCTGCTAATGCTGCTATGAAACATAATGATGAAATAGGTATTAAACAGGGTGAGTTAGCTCTTAAGCAAGGTGATGCTCCTTTTGAGAGAGGATATAAAGCAGCTCTTACAGGTAATACACAAGCTGGAACTGCAAGAACAAATGCTCTTACTCCTATTGAAGTGGGTCAAGGTACTGCTAATATTGGTCATATTCAAACAGGTACTCAAGGTATCTTAGCTGATATTCAAGGTAAATTGCAAGAAATAAGTCAACGTAATGATTTACATCCATTAAAGAAACAAGAATTACGAGCCAATATACAACATTTAGTTTCTACAGGTAAACTTCAAGAAGCACAAGCATTGTTGACACAAGCAGAAACTAAAGCAGTTCCTCTTAAAACTCTTGCACCTTTCTATGGACAAGAAAAGAAGGAAGACCCTACAGTTAAGGCAGCACAAGATATACTTAAACTATATCCGTATGCTCCAGAACCTAGTGACCCTGCTTTTAAAACATATACTAAAGCACTTGCTACAGTACAAGATTATATAGGGAGTAAGTAATGGCAGATAAATTTACTGAGCTTTTGAATGACCCTTATTATGCGGATGCTATTAAAACTATTAATTCTCTTCAAGGTTCTTCAAAAGAAGACCCAAATAGAGCAGCAAGAATAGCTGCCTTACAAGCTGATATAGAAAAAGGATTTCAACCTAAACCCTCAATGATTAAAGAGGGTGCTAAGTCTATAGGTAGAGCTGCTCTTAATGTTGGTAAATTAGCTGCTAGGACTGCTCAAGGTGGTGCTCTTGATTTAGGTGCTGTCTTAGGGTACTCCCCAGAAGAAAACAAAGTTGCTCAAACTGCCCAAGAAGGTGCTAATTATTTAGAATCTTTTTCAGCTCCAGAAGGTGCTCTTGCTAGGAATCCAGAGTTTGAGAAGGAACACCCTATACTATCTACTGTTCAAGATGTGGGTGAGGGTGCTGCTCCTTGGTTAGTTGCTGGTGCTGCTACAGAAGCTACTGGTGGAGCATTAGGCCCACTTATTCTCCCCGCTGCCGCCGCTTTATCACATCAAGGTGAATCTGTTGAGAGGCAGATGAAAAAAGGTGTTTCTGGTAATGAGGCTTTAGTTAGGTCTATTCCCGGTGCTACTACTAATGCAGTTATGTTTGCATTGATGCCTAAAGTAATGAATAAGATGAAAGGAACAATCAACCCTGTTACTGGTGAAGTTACAGAAGGTATCTTAGGTACACCAGCTAGAGGTGTAGCTAAAGGTGCTCTCCAAGGTCTTGCTGCTGATGCTCCTTATCTTCTTGCTCAAGGTGAATTAAGCCAAGGTGCTGATGTTGCTGCTGGAGCCGTGACAGGAGAAGAGTGGAAACAAGGACACACACTCGAAGCTATTAAAAAGAATCTTATTCAGACTGCTGTAACAGGCGCTGGCTTTGGTGCTCTCCATGGAGCTAAGACTCCAAAAGTAAAACCTATTACTGATGATAAAACTCCAGTAGATATTACTAAAGCAGAGACTCCAGTAGTGGAGACAACCCCAGAGTTAAAGACTCAAGGTATTTTAGATTTACAAGGTGTTAAGACAAGACAAACACCAGAATCCTTATTACCAGAAGGTAGTAGGGAATTTAATTATACTAAAGGTAAGGATATAGCTAAACAATTAAAGAGTTTAGGTATTCAACCTATTATTGAAGATTTAGGTATTGATGTATTAGGTAATAGAAAGATGCGTGTATCTCTCCCACAAGAAGTTGATACCTCAGGCCCTATGTCTTCACTTGACCATCAGTATGAGTTTGATTTTAATAAAGATGTTAATAAGGATGTTCCTTTAAGACAAATGGAATTTGACCTTACTGGTTCAGCCAATAAACCTCTACCTCAAGTACCTAAGAGTGATATTAATCAAGCAGATGCTAGGAATGAATTAGCTAAGTTTGGTTTATCTTATCCAGACTTAGAAACTAGAATTGAGATGCCTACGCACTACACAGCAGAGAGTAACTTAGAATATGCTCCCAAAGAGCAATTAGGATTATCCTTTGAAGCTCCTACGATTGCCGAGAAAGCATCTAAATCTAAAAAAGGTAGTAAGGTTAAGGTTGAAGTAAATAAACCGATTGTAGAGCTTCCAGAGGTTGCACCTTTAGCGGTAGAGCCTTTAGTAGAACCTAAAGTTGAAGAAACAAAGGCTGTAGAAGTAAAACCAGAAGTTAAACAACGTAAGGTTAAAGAGAAGCAACCAGTAGAGTTTGATATTAAATCTGCTATACAAGATTTTATGACTAATCCTGAATCTAAGTTTAAAGCAGAGCAATTTACTGAATTAGGTAAATCAGTAGAAGAACTCAATGCTGCTAGAGAATATAACTTAAAAAAGATTCAAGAAGAGTCTGCTAAACCTATTGAAACACAACCTACAAAAGAAGTCACAGAACTCCCAAAAGAGGTCTTAAAACCTAAAAAAGAGGTTATTAAGAAAATCAATTCAGAAGAGGTAGCTGCTAAAGCTGCTGAAGAAATGGGTATAAAAGCTTCTGGTAAGGAAGTTATTGAAAGATTAAAGAAAGAGGTGGGTTCCACTACTCCTGAAGAAGAGGCTCGTCATTTACAACAAGAGTCTAAAGAAGGTTGGAAAGATAATGATTTAGCTAGGACTTTAGCACAAACAGTTCACGAAGAAGGTTTAATAACAAATAGGATTATAGAAGAAGCATTAAAAGAAAGTTATGAAGATTACCCACATAAAGCTAGAAAAGATGTTAAAGGTAATGTTAAAAAATATTATGATAAAGAGCGTATACAAAAATATAAAGACCAAGCTTTAGGTGTATTATCTAAAGGTGTGGAAGATGGTGTACTTGTTAAGCGAAAAGATGGTTATGAAGTAGCTAAAGGTGTAAACATTAAAAAATGGTATAAAGATAATATTCTAAACAGAGGTGGTAATAATGCAAAGGGTTTAGAAAGACGTAGAGTTGCGTCTGAATTCTCTGGTGAGCCTGACCACAATGTTAAAATAACTGCTGAAGATAAGCAGAATATGGAACAAGCATATAAAGACTATTTAGCTAGAAATGCACAAAAACCACATAGGGTATATGCCGTTAGGATGAATAAATTTAAGAAGGTGTTACAGAACCTTAATAGAGAGATAGTTACGTCTAAATACTCTACAAAGAAAGTACCTAAATTAAATGAGTTTGGTGAACCTGTATTTAATCCTAAAACTAAGAAACCTGTTTTAGAAACATTAACTAAAAAATATACTAGATTATTAGATGGTATTAAAGAGCAATGGAAATCAGAATTAGGTGAAGGACATTATGATAGATTAAAAAAAGATGCAGAACCTACATCCATTGAATTAATTGAAGTAAATAAAGCAATTAAGGAACTTAAAGCTGAGAAGAAAAAAGATTACTTTGATGACTTATCTACTAGTGAGAAACAGAAATTAGAAAATAAATTAAGTAAGTTAGATTCTAGAAGAAAAGAACTAAATAAAATATTAGGTGAATTAAAGAAAGAGGCTAGGGATATTGGTAGATTACCTTTAGAAGAAGGTTTAAAATTTGTTTATGATGAATTAGCTAAAGGTGATGTTGAAATAAATGTTAAGGATTATGAATCTATCATACGTTCAGAATCTCATGAACGTCAAAGAGCGTCTGACCTAAAGACTCTGGATGATTTAAAAAGAGGCACAGACGAAGAGGTTAGGCTTAGTGCTGATGCTATATTAGAATTACGGGATAACGAAGCTACTAATAAAGCTTATGCAGATGCTAAGAATAAAACAGAACGTACTAAAATATTACGTAATGCTATTAATGAGGCATATAGTAGAATTAGTGGTGGTATTGTTAGAGGTGCTCCTATTGAGAAAGGTAGACCTGTAGTACAAGAATATGCTGGTGGTAATCTTGCAGAAGATAGGATTATGGACTCTGAGATTGCTACTGAGCGTGAAAAGGCACAAGCTCGTTTGGCTGAGATAAAAGCAAAGCAACAAGAGAAAGCTAATAAAGCAGCCGTTAAAGTAGGTCAAGAAAGTATACCTGAAGCAAAAGCTAGGTTAGAGGAAGAAGAGAGACTTCGTATTAAGAAGGAAGAATACTTAAAAGCTAGAGAAGAGGAAGAGAAAGCTCTTCGTAAAGAGCAAGCTAAATTTGGTAAATATAGACAAGATTGGAGTGAAGGTGAAGCTACTGTCTCAGGTCACACAATCGAAAGTGTTAAAGAAGAATTAGGTAAAGATGCTTCTAGAGTAGATGTTATTCAATCTCAAGAAGACCTACCTCCTATTGTTAGAGCACAAATGAAAGAAGATGGTGTTGGTGCTATTGAAGGTTACTATGATAGGAACTCTGGTAAGATTGTTTTAGTAGCAGATAATATTGAAAAATCAGAAGGTGTAGTTCAACGAGTATTTGCTCATGAGATTACACATCATGGTATTCAGTCATTAGGTAAAAGGGGTGAACAACTCCTTAATCAGATTTATATGGCACATAAAGCAGAAATAGATGGTATGGTTTCTAGTAAGACAGATAAACTTGATAGAGCTAATGAGTTTATTGCTAGATTCGGTGAGACTAATCTTAAACCTAGTCTTATGAAAAAGGTTATGGATTTTATTAAAGATATTTGGACTAGAGCTATTGGTAAAACACCTACTGATAAAGACCTTAGAGATTTTATGAAAGAAATTCGTAATTCTCTGTCACAAGAAACTAAAGGTGTTACTGGTATAGATTATTCTGAATCTAAATTTAAACCTATTGAAAATCATATTGAACGAGTTAAAGAGATATTTGACCCTGAGAGAAATGAGGGTATGGTGGCTGGTCTTACTAAATACTTTAATGAGTATTTCAACGAGAATGGTTTAGTTAAAGGAGCCATTAAAGGCTTATTACGCCCTGCATATTGGGATAATAATTTAAGAGACGCTTCTGTTAATATGAATAAATCTATTGAGACTAAATCTATGCTCCAACATAAATTTAGAGGTGATGATAATAAAGGGCTTAATGATATTAAAGCTCTCTCTATGCGAGATATTGCTAGTGAATTAGGTAAGATACCTCAAGAGAGTAGAAAGAATACCTATAAAGCTATTGTACTAGCTGACCAATTAGAGAAGGCATTTGATACTTTGGAAGAGGTTCGTAAACAAGAAGGTTTAGAGAACTTTACTAAAGAAGAATTTGATATGTATAATAAGTATAGAGCATTCAATAGGCAATTTAGAAATAAGTCTATTGCAGAATTTGCTAATGGTGCTGCTTATACTATATCAGATGTTAAAGAAATGTTAATTCCTATTAGGGAAGCAATTCAAAATAAAGCATTACAGACTGAAAAAGACTTTATAAATTTCTTTGAGAATCATAGAAGTATTAAAGACGTGGGTTTAGATAAACTTGTATCTAAAATAGAACTTAAAGCAATACTTACTCAACTAATGGATAAAGAAGGTGTTAGAGCTAAGTATAAAGAGATTAGTGGTAATTATGGTGAGCATACTATGGATTGGTATATGCCACGTGAAAGGCTTGAGGGCGGTGAATGGGTTGTAGAAATGGATAAGGTAGATAGTAATGGTGTTAAAACCAAAGTCTTTAACCAAGCATTCTACAATAAAATGGAAGCAGATATTCTAGCTAGAGACCTTAAAGCTAATCCAACTAAGTACGTACCTGCTAACTTCAAAGGTCTTCAAGATGGTGAATCTCTTCATACAGAAGGTATACGTATTAAGCGTATAGATAATAAAGATAGGTTTGGTTACAAAGACGACCAATCTATTTCAGATATGGTAGATAAGGTTCTCCAAAAGAATGATATTAGTGACGAAGAAAGAAGGGAAGTTGTTCATGCAGTACGTCAAGAGATATTAAATAAACTTCTTGAACAACATGGTCAAAAACATATTATCAAGAGAAAGAATAATCTTATCGAAGGTTATAATGAGGATAGTCCTTTTGATGCTATTGAGACTCAAATAAATAGAACTGCTAATAGCTTTGCTAAGATGCAGTATGTTACAGACCAAATGAGGTTGCTTGAGAATATAGAAGCAGAGAAGAAGCCTGAGTTTAAAGAGTATGTAAGACAGACGTTAAAACCAGTTCAGTTTGGTGGTAGGCAAGCACAATATCTTAAGAACGCTACCGCTATTTACTTTATGGGATTTAGACCACTTACTGCACTTATGCAACTTACACAGTTACATACTGTAGGTGCTGCTGAATTAGGTATGCACTTGAAAGGTGCTGGTATTAAAGCACCAGCTCAAGCATTATTAGCTAAGGCTGGTAAAGACGTAATATTTGGTAACTTATCTAAAGCCGAAAAAGAGGTTATGCGTGTAGCAGAGGATGTTGGTGCTACTTTTGAGAATAGTTCACAAGCTTCTTTATTTTCTGGATTAGATGATGGAGCAGTACGGACTAGATTTGGTAAACGTCTAGCAAAGGTATCAGATAAGAGTATGGAGATGTTTAAGATGGCTGAGGCTTATAATAGAAAAGCTGCAATCCTAGCTTCTTATAGAGTATTTGCTAAAGGTAAGACAACCTTTGATAGAGTTGCATTTGATAAAGCTATAGAGTTTAATAATAATACAAACTTCATGCTTAATAAAGGTAATATACCATATATGTTTATGCATAATCCATTAGGTATGTCTGCATATAGCCTTATGAGTTATACTCTTAATATGTCTAACTGGTTATTTAATAGATTTCATGGTACATCTAGTGATTTAAGTGTAGGTAAGTGGGAACAACGTAAAGCTTTTGTTAAGTTCTTAGGTTATACTGCTGTGTTAGCTGGTGCATCTGGTTTACCTTTTGTAGATGATTTAAATAAAGCTATACGTAAATTCTCAGGTAGAGATATGAAACGAGAGACAGAGCAATTTATTAAAAAGAATATGGGTAATGATATTTCAGACTTGGTTTCTAGTGGTATCTTTGCTCCTATGGGTTATAATATAACTAATAATATGAGTATTAGGGTTCCTTTTGTTTCTGGATTGCTTGATGATAAAGGTTTAGCTGAATCTGCGTTTGGTGCTTCTGGAGCTATGGTAATGAAGGGTGCTAATGCTTATTCTGCTCTTATGAATGGTGAAGGTAGGAAGTTTGCAGAGGCTATAACTCCAGAGGTTTTATCTGGTGCTCTTAGGGCTGAAAGAATGTATCGTCAAGGCCAGAGAGATGCTACAGGTAAGCCTGTTATGTACCAAGGTAAGCCATTTAAACTTGGAGCGGGTGAAGCTTTAACTCAAGGTGTATTAGGTCTTAAATCTCAACGTAGAGCAGAGATGATGGACACAGTAGATTCAGAGATGAAGCTTAAGAAGTATTGGGAAGAACAAAAGAAGTTAGCAATGAAAAGGGCTTCTGAGGGAGATAAAAATGCTATACCTGAATTTCATAAAGAGGTAATTAAAAATAAAGCAGCTAGATTATTAGTTAAACCTATAACTGGTGCGGCTATGTTGCCGAAGAAAGAGAAAGCAGGTAAGGTAGCATTTGAGTTAGGTTAAAGAATTATTAAAATAATCCGAGTAATACTCATTAGAGGTGATATATGCCAGCAGCTAAGTTAAATCTTTATATTGAAGCGGGTGCTTCTTATAGTAAAACATTTGCTTTTACAGATACTCAAGATACTCCTATAGATTTTACAGGTTATTTATTTAGAGGTCAAGTAAGACAAACACCACACTCTTATGATGGGTATCCTTTTACTTGTACATATAAAGATGAAGACCCTACTACAGGCATTATTACTATAGCTATGACTGCTATTCAAACTAAAGCTATCCCTTGTGGGGATTCTTATAAAGATTCTGAGATTCAGTATGTGTGGTCTTTAGAACAATATGTTGATAACCCTCTTGCTGATGATGCTGTTGTTGAACGAGTTATTGAAGGTGTTGTTCAAATATCTCCTGAAGTAACTCAAGAGGTTGCTCCTTATGCTTAATACTTATAATATAACTACAGTAGATGGTGATGTTTATAATATTACTGTAGCCTCAGATATAGTTTATAAGGTTACTACTACTGCTATAGAAGCACCTACTGTAATTAAAACACCGGCTACTCAAGGTTTAAGGGGGCCAGCCTCTACATTAGAAATAGGTACAATAACTACTCTTGAACCTTGGGAACAAGCTTATGTTCATAATGTTGGTACAGATGTCCATGCTATATTAAATATAGGTATTCCTCAA
>Ga0302321_100005187_pt1 | contig 11375 bp, 8 predicted proteins | sample Fen_T0_1_FD_202505 | JGI IMG/M metagenome (GOLD analysis project Ga0302321, IMG submission 202505) | Peat permafrost microbial communities from Stordalen Mire near Abisko, Sweden - Fen_T0_1 | ecosystem: Environmental > Terrestrial > Soil > Wetlands > Permafrost | place: Sweden: Abisko...
AGCGCATAGTCGAGTCCGGCATCAGTAAGTACAATTCCGTTCCCGATCGCACTTTCGAAGCACGCGCGCGCGATTCGCAGACTGTAGTCCTGGTGCCGGGACAGGTCGAGGATGACGCTTCCGTGATCCTGGGTAGCCCGGTCATTCGCAGCAACTGGGCGCTGCTCGAGGCAGTCCGGGCGCTAAGACCCGAGGCGCACATTATCTACAAGCCCCACCCCGACGTGGTCAGCGGGAACCGCCGCGGTAGGCTGCTCGATGGAGACAATCCTCCGTTTGACGAACTTGTCATGGACGTTCCGATCGGTCGCTGTCTCGCCGTCGCGGACGAGGTGCACACGATGACGTCGCTCGTTGGCTTCGAAGCTTTGTTGCGCGGCAAGCGCGTGGTTACTCATGGTCAACCGTTTTACGCGGGCTATGGCCTGACCGAGGATCGAGCGCCACCTGCGCGACGCAAACGGCGATTGCAGCTAGACGAACTGGTAGCTGGCACAATGCTCATTTACCCGCTGTATTATCACTTCCCAAAACTTGCGTTCTGTACGGCCGAGGAGATGCTAACGGAAATGGAGATTCAGCGAAACCTTGGCAAAACCCCGCAGCGACTGCCTTGGTTGTTGCGACGCGGGTATTATCTACTGATACTTGCGCGAGAAATGGCGCGCGCTCGCTGATTGACTGGATCCGTAGGACCGCGTTGGGCTGAGCGCTGCTCTGGCTTGCGCCACAAGACGCTGTCGCCTCATGAACTCGGATGATGGCACAGGAAGATCTTCCGCTCTTCCGTCCTTCCTGTGAATTCCAAATGAGCCGATGGCTGAAAACTGACGACTGCTGGCGATGGCCCCATCAGATTCTGGCGTCTTTGGTGGAAAACGGTAGTTTTGCGTTTCCGGGTGAGAAGAGTCCCGATAACCTCTGGTCATGGATATCGACGAACTACGGTCTCGGCTTTCTCAGACGCCTACGATGCGCCCCGAAGGCAGAGTAGTTTCTGTCACGGGTCTCGGAATCCGGGTAGCGATACCGGGAGCGAGAATCGGCGATGTAATTCAAATCGAGCGGCGTTCGATGACGCCCATCGATGCGGAAATTGTTGGTTTTGACGCGGGTCAGGCCGTGGCGGTTCCCCTCGGCAGTCTCGCCGGTATCGGTCCCGATGAGCCCGTGCGCACTACGGGAGCACCCCTTGAAGTGCGCGCAGGGCTAGGTCTGCTCGGGCGAGTGGTCGATGGCCTCGGTCACCCGTTGGATGGGCAGGCTTTGCCAGGAGGACTACAGTCGGTGCCCGTTGACCGAGCACCCCCCCCCGCGTTGACGCGTCGCCCAATAAGAGTCCCCCTGGCGACCGGACTTCGCGTGATCGACGGCCTTCTGACACTCGGAGTGGGCCAAAGAATTGGCCTATTTTCGGGATCGGGGGTTGGAAAGAGCACGCTGCTCGGTGCTTTGGCTCGCGGCGCTCGCGCAGATGCAGTGGTTGTGGCGCTGGTGGGCGAACGGGGACGTGAGGTCAGTGAATTTCTCGAGAATTGCCTGGGTGCAGAAGGCCGAAGACGCTCGGTAGTTGTCGTAACAACGAGCGATGCCTCGGCAATGGAACGCCTGCGCGCGGCGCAGGTTGCCACGGCAATAGCTGAGTCGATGCGCGATAGTGGCGCCAATGTGTTGCTACTAGTGGACTCGATCACTCGCTTTGCGCGCGCACAACGCGAAGTTGGCCTGGCAGCGGGTGAACCGCCAGCTCGTCGAGGATATCCGCCCAGTGTTTTCGCCGCTTTGCCGCGTTTGCTCGAGCGAGCAGGCACGGCCGCTACGGGTTCGATTACTGCCGTTTACACGGTACTCGTCGAAGGTGACGACCTCGATGAACCCATAGCGGACGAGGTTCGAGGCATATTGGACGGGCATATCGTGCTCGACCGGCAATTGGCTTCCCATGGACACTACCCCGCTATCAACGTAGTCCGATCCATTTCACGTGTCATGCCGGCACTCATCCCACATGAGCAGCTTGAGGCGGCCCGTCAAATTCGGAGTCTGATTTCTGCGTACGAACAGAAGCGCGATTTGATAGAGCTCGGCGGATACGCCAAAGGCAGTGATGCGAGGCTAGACCGCGCCCTAGCGGCGAAAAGCGATATTGATGGTTTTCTGAGACAAAGCGGCGGCGAGCATTCGGATTTTAACGCAACGTGGGACCAGCTGAAGCAGCTGGCAGAAAAGTCAGCGTAATCTGGGTCGGGCCGCCTAACCCTAAGCGCTTCCGGAGCATTCCTGCTCGAGTTCCTCCAGAAGCTTCTTCGCCTTTCGCGACAGCTTCTTCGGGACCACTACGTTCAAGACGACATGAAGATCACCGCGAGCTCCACTGCGATCGAGTCGCGGCAGGCCTCGACCGCGCACGGTTATTAGGGAGCCCGGCTGAGTTCCCGCGTCAATATGAACTTGGGCCAGGGAGTTGTCCGGCAACTTGACTTCGAATTTCCCACCCAGGGCAGCCGTAGAAAAGCTGACGGCTTCATGCACGAGCAGGTCACTGCCTTCGCGTTCGAAGCGCTGGTCATCACTGACATGCACCTGAACATAGAGGTCACCGGCGGGGGCGCCGGGACGACCCGGCATGCCCTGTCCGGTTAATCTAAGTTGAATGCCGTTATCGACGCCCGGCGGTATGTTAACGATGACCTTGCGATGGCGTTCGACCCGCCCTTGACCTTTGCAGGCACTACAAGGCGACGCGACGGTTTGGCCCGAACCCCTGCATTGACCGCAAGTACTAGCAAACACAATAAAACCACGCTGACTTGCCACCTGACCAGAGCCCCCGCAGGCGGGACATCGTTGGGGGCTTGTCCCCGGAGCTGCTCCGGTTCCCGCGCAGGGATCGCAGGGCGCCACTCCATTGACTTCAACTTCTCGCTTAGCGCCCGCCATTACGTCTTCGAGCGTGAGCACCACGTCAACCTGCACGTGCTGGCCGCGTTCCGAACCCCTACTTGAACGTGACGAACCGCCAAATCCCCCAAATCCGCCAAAGAAATCCGAAAACAGGTCCTGAAATTGGCTGAGAATGTCGCCTATGCCAACATTGCTAAAGTCAACACTTCCGGCACCTTGCAGCCCTGCATGGCCAAAGCGGTCGTAGGTGCGTCGCTTATTTTCGTCGGACAGGACGCTGAATGATTCCGTCGCCTCTTTGAATTTCCCCTCGGCCGCGCCATCGCCGGGGTTTCGATCCGGGTGAAACTTAAGAGCTGCCTGACGATAGGCCTTTCGAATGTCGTCGTTGCTCGCTTCACGGGAAACGCCGAGCACTTCGTAATAGTCGCGCTTGGAAGTCATTCTAGAACGGGCAACGCTGCTGGCTCGAAGCTAAAACACAACTGGCATCTGTCAACACTTCAACCTCGGATCGCGGTTGATTCCAGTTGGTGTAGCAGCGCAGCTTGCTCATTGAGTCGGGATTCTGCTTGGGAAAGTTGCCGCTTCAGTAGCGTTACTTGCTCCTCGGTACCTTGGTTTTTTTCGACCACTGACAATAGTTGGTCGATACGCCACGTGGCCGCGTGGATGTCTGCCTGCAAGCGAGCGCGGTCATCCTCGAGTATTTGCCATTCGGTTCCCCGACTGAGGTCCGACTCACAGGCCTGTTGGCTGACCCATGCGGAAGTCGCTTCCGCTGACTGCGCGGTGTCAGTCGTCGTGGGTTCCTGGGGCAATTCCAAGGGGGAAATTGCTGACCATGTTTGCAATCCAAACGGCTGATCTTGACCGACCCGGGCCACCTCGAGATCCCTGAGCAGCTGCTCGCCAGCACGTTGCACTGATTTTAGCTCGGCTTCAAGCTCACGCAGGCGCTCGCCCCGTTCGTGTAGTTGTGACTCGAGCCGCACCAGGTCTGCCTGCGTTTCGGCGGCAAGTTGATCGGCAGTACTTACCTGCTGCGAGGTTTCATTCAGTTGCTTTTCCAACTGCGCAAGCTGCTGCTCAGCTCCTGATGCGTCATTCAGCTTCTTTTCCAACTGCGCGAGCCGCTGCTCGGCTTCCGATGCGCCATTCAGCTTCTTTTCCAGCTGCGCAAGGCGCACTTCAGCTTGCGCGGCGCGAGCCAATTGCTGCTGTGCTTCTTCCAGTTGATGTTCTGCATCGTCCGAACGTGCGTCAGCGGCAGCCGCGCGTGCCTCAAGGGAGGAAATCCAATTTTCTTTGCGGCTGAGTTCCTGTTTCAGTTGAGCTATCTGCCCGGATAGATCAGCCTGATTGCGCTCTTCGACAGCGCGAAGTTGAACTTCTAACTGTTGGGCCTCGAGGCGCGCCAACCGTTCGACTGCGCTGCGTTCTGCGTTGCGTGAGGCCCGCAGCTGTTCGCGAATCTGGCGCCCAGAACTGTGACTCAGTACGTCCGAGACTGGGATCTGAATTACCGTGAAGGCTTCGATGTCGAAGGGATGTGCACTGGCCGCAGCAACGAACCATTCGGGTTCTTCGGTGCCGCCGGCGACGAAGCCAGCGTCGAGCGTCGGTTCGGGATTATCGAGCGGTGCTAGTTCCGCCATACTGTATCCAACGAACGGCATTTGGCCCAGCATGCGAACAACGGGGAATTCGCTGCGCACAACGTCGTACAGCGTGTAGTAATCGAGCGAATGCCTGACCGTGCTTAGATCGGGGAGCAGTGGTTCCCTGACATCGGGGTTCGGCGCGGTGATGAAGCAGAGGCCGCGGGGCGAGAGCGCACGACGCAGCAGGCGGATTGTGGAAGTCGGGTCCTCGAGCGACGACAGATTGTCTATGATTCCGAGGTCGAACGAGCCGTCACGCAGTGCAAGGCTTGCCTGATTGGACAATGGTGCGAACGACACCAGCGGCGAAGTATTGCGCGCCGCGGCCTCGGCGAGTCTTACCGGATCTGGGTCGCAGACGTGGACTAGCCTGGCTCCTCGCTCCAAGGCTTTTTCCCAAAGTGTGTGCGTCGCTGAGCCAAAAATGATTGCGCGACGTCCCTCGATGAGTTTTTCCGCGAAGGCCGCAATGGCGACACTCGGCAACATCGAAGGCATCACGACCATAAATCGAGCCGGAGGTTAGCCAATAAACCTGGTGCAAGCCAGTGCATCGACTATGGCTGCCTGCAGGGCGTTGGCACTTTGCATGGCTGCCCGCAGTTTAGACCGAGAGCAAAGCGTTCGACCTGCAGGGGCGATGAATAGTCAGCCCCTGTGCCGGACAGGCAAAGCATGATCGCGTCGTCGGCCAATAGATTCTGGGAGGGGTCGATGCAAAGTCCGTTCACGCAGGTTCCCCGCTTGAGACCGTGGGCCGGTGGGCACTGAATGTCTGTCTCGCAGGTGAGGGCACGACAACGTGTCGGAGCAACCGGGGTTGAGGTCGTCGAGGTCGGGCATACAGCAACGAGATGACTCGTTCGGCGAATTTCAAATCGATTCGCGTCACGAGCGGCAGTAGACAAGGTAAGGCTCGTAACCGAAGATTCCTGCAGGCGGGCAGAAAACTCACGGCCCTCGGTATCGTGCAACGTGAGGTCTTGAGGTCCACGACACGACGCGGTCGAAGCCAGAATTGCCAGAATGATTTGAACGCGAATTGACGACCTAACCATTGGTTTTTGGGTCAAAGACAGCAAGGTTACCCCCGGCGGACTCGAAAGCAGGTGAATCGGGCTGGGAACACGATAAGCTCAGCTCCGGCGCATGGCGAGCGTTTATAAAAAGACATTGGTCGTTGACGGAATTACCCCGGTTTCCGCGTACGCTTCACTGAGAGAGCGATCAGAAACCGGATCATTCTTGCTGGAAAGTGTGATTCCGGGGGAGCGCTGGGGACGCTATTCGGTGCTCGGATACCGACCCAATAAGCAGGTAATCATTAGCGCGGCCCCGGGTGTTGACCCGTTTAAGGCGCTCGCCGAGCGAATTCCCACCGGTGGGGTAGTTTGCGACGAAGTCGCGGAGCGCCTGGCCGAAGCCTATGTTGGAGTCGTTGCGTACGACGTCGTCCACACGGCAACGAAGGTCGAAAGTTGGCCAGAATTGAACGATGGTCGGCCGATTGCTCGCCTCGTGGGAGGTTCGACCGTCATCGTTTTCGATAACCTCTCACATACGGCGACAATAGCTGCTCACGATGAATCGGAGGTCCTGCGCGCCGAAAACGATCTTCGCACCCTGGCGCCGCTCTTGCCCATGACGCCACCCGATCCCAGTGATTGGCCTGACGATGTTGAGGTCGACATTCTGGATGCGGATTATGAACGCGGTGTCGACCGCATCAAAGAGTACATCCGCGCCGGCGACGCATTTCAAGTCGTCTATGCGCGCACGTTTTCTGTTCCGGTCGGGGCCGCGGATCCATTCGACGTCTATCGAGCACTTTGCGTTTTGTCGCCCGCCCCCTACATGTATTTGCTGGAATTCCCCGAGACACAAGGTGCGCCCCGAGTTGCCATTGCAGGAGCCAGCCCTGAAACGTTGGTTCGCGTAGAAGGGCGCACGGTTACTTTGCGTCCAATTGCCGGGACTCGGCGCAGGGGACATTCACCCGAGGAAGACGCCAACCTGGCCAATGAAATGCTGTCTGATCCAAAGGAGCGGGCCGAACACGTAATGCTGATCGATCTGGCCCGCAACGACATTGGCCGCGTCGCACGACCAGGAACAATTCGCCTCCCGATGCAAATGCAAGTCGAGCGCTATAGCCACGTCATGCACATCGTCAGCGAAGTAACCGGTGAAGTCGATGCGCTGCCCGGCGCATGGGATGTATTATCCGCCACGTTTCCGGCCGGAACCTTGAGTGGCGCGCCAAAAGTGCGGGCTATGCAGATCATTCGCGAAATGGAGCGGCGCCCGCGGGGTGTCTACGGCGGAGCGGTGGGCTACGTGACGCAGGGGCTGGAGCTCGATTTTGCGATTGGAATTCGTACCGTAGTCATGCAAAACGGTCGATTCGAGGTGACAGCGGGCGCCGGAATCGTCGCAGACAGCGTGCCTCAACTGGAAGCCAAGGAAACGAGAAACAAGGCGCGAGCCGCGCTGGCCTCAGTATGCGCGGCCCGGAAACGCCGCGGCTAGAGCGCCCGCTCGAATAGGCGGTATTTTTTGTAGACTTTGCCACCCATGAACTTGATTCCAAGATTGACGGGCGCGTTGTCTTCGAGAGTCCAAGAAAGTTCGCCCCAATCAATGCCGCAGCGCTGCCCGGCATGATTCATCTTTGCGTACATGAACGTCGAAAGCCCAGCGTATTTCTTGACGTTTCGGTATTTCTTCCGAATTCCAAGTATGGCCATCCGGGCTGTGCGCGGACCACGTACTTTGAATCGCCAGAGCAGTTTAGCGATGTTCACGGGGGTCAGTTTTCCATGTAAACCGACGAGTGCCTCGTTGATGTTCGGCAGGGCCACTGCGACTGCTGCGGGCTCGTCGGCAATATTTACAATCAGACTCAATTCTGGCCGGATTATCAGCTTTAGCATGTCGGCCAAGGCTCTCAGTTCACGCTCCGTATATGGTACGAATCCCCAGTTTTCGCTCCAAGCATCATTGAATACGTCGACAATCGTTCGAACCTCAGCAGCCAGTTCCTTCACGCGGCACGTACGCGCTTTTATCTCGGGCATTGCTTCGATTTCATCGTGTGCGCGGCGAGCACGCGGCGGAATATCACCAATCACGTATCGCCAGGCGTATAGATCCTTGAGCTTGGGGAGCCCGGCAGCCTCGATTAGCGGCCCTTGATAGGGCCTGTGATGCGGCATCATCACCATCGGGGGAGTGTCAAAACCCTCGATAAGGCAGCCGATTTCATCATTGATACTGAGCGAAAGAGGCCCGCGCATTCGCTTCATGCCGCGTTCGCTCAACCATTCTGCCGCAGTGTCCAAAAGTCCCTTTGCCACCGACTCGTCTTCGATAGTATCGATGAGTCCAAAAAAACCGACGTCATCGCGGTAGCGCGCTAGGTGTTCCCGATCGATTTGGGCGGTACAACGTCCAACGCAGAACCCGTTACGATGCGCGGTTATGACTACCCCCTCTGCATGGTCGAAGAACGGGTGCTTAGGACTTAGACGCTGCTTGAGTTCGAAATCAAGTGGCCTAATGTAGTTTGGATCATCTCGGTATATGTATTCGACGACATTCAAGAAATCCTTGAGGGGGCCGCCGATGGGAGTCTTTCGAATCTCAGCTAACATTTTTGCGTCCTTGAATTGGCGAACACGGACAAATCTTCGATACCGGTACTTAGATCACGCTAAACTTCTTGCCGACCTTGTAGAATGCTTCGAGGGCTCGGTCCAGGTGAACTCGTTCATGCGTTGCCATGTAGCTCGTTCTGAGCATAGCGCTTTTGGGAGGTACGCCGGGGGTTATGAACGGATTGGTGTAAATCCCGTAGTCCTCGAGCAAATCGCGCCACATCATCATCGTACGCAAGTCTTGGCGGATGAATATTGGGATAACTGCGGTCTCGGTGTGCCCCAATTCAAAGCCCATTTTGCGTAGTTCATCTCGCATGTAGGTGAAATTCTCGCGAAGCTTGTCGATTCGCCAGGGTTCTTCCTGCATTATGTCGAACGCGGCCATTGCCGCTGCGACACACGGCGGCGCTGCACTGGCCGCAAACATGAATGATGGCGAGAAATGCCTGATGTAATCGAGCGTCTTTCTCTCGCCTATCAGCCATCCGCCTATACTTGCCAAGGACTTGGAGAATGTTCCGCCAATCAGGTCAACTTCGTCGGCAAGTCCGAATAGATAGGGCGTACCCTTGCCCGAAGGGCCGACGACACCCAATGCATGTGCTTCATCTACGAGCAAACGGGCCCCATATTTCTTCACGATTGGGACAATTTGATCTAGCTTCGCTATTTCGCCTTCGGCGCTAAATACCCCATCTGTAATTACCAATGCCCCCTCGTCGGCGTCCAGCTTTTCGAGCGCTCGCTCGAGCGATTCCGGATCATTGTGCCGATAGCGGACCAACCGGGCGCCTGCAGCTTGACCTAGGCGAACTCCGTCGTAGAGCGATGCGTGGATATTTCGGTCAACGACCGCCACGCACTTACGATTGCTGAGCAGCGCCGAGCAAACGGCGAGATTCACTTGATAGCCCGTCGTAAACACGATGGCCGATTCCTTGCCAAACCAAGCCGCAAGCTTACTCTCGAACTCTTCGTGAAGCTTCATCGAACCGTTGACGAGGCGTGAGCCGGTCATGCTGGTACCAAAGCGATCAATGGCCGCTCGCGCCGCCTCGCGAACGCGCGGATGCGTCGTCAGGCCAAGGTAATTGTTTGACCCGAACATCGTCACGCGTTTACCGTCTATTTGAGCTTCCGGACCATCGTTAAAGTCCAAAGGCCGGAAATAGGGATAGATCCCCATTTTTCTCGCGTTGTCGGCGGCCTTGAATTGGTAACACTTCTGTAGCACATCACGACCACCCAGCGACGCGATGGTCCCCCGCTCCTTCAATGACTCATCCATATCATCGGAGCCCTGTGTATTGGTGGCCGAAGTAAGCCCCTTCCCGTTCGATTTGCCTGAATGTCTCTCTGCGTTGCGCGAACGCGTAAATTGTTCCTCGGTTTGTCCAATCGACTCGTCAAGTGCGGGATCGATCGCCGGCAGGCTGTGTCCGTTGATCAAGATCTTCCAGGCCTCTTGGGCGCGGCCTCGTATGTCAAGTACGCCTTCGGCAGCCTTCTTGACGCGATCATCGGTGGTCCACTTGAGAACAAGTGGATTGTTCAGGACCTTGCGTCCTTGATCGGCGATGCGCTCTTTGAGTGTCATCTGACAGGCTCCCGACTACACCGCTGGATGCTCGTACGTGCCAACTCGATTTCGGCTGAAGAATCCATCCGGACTCCAAACGCGTACCGAACCCATGGTGCGGAGTTGCAGAAGCTACGTTACCGATGATGAATCGTCAACTCGCGGCCAACGGTCCGCGCCCTCTTCCTTCAGCTCCACTCTTTGCAAATAGAGCCCTGCAGCAGGGGCTGTCACACCTAGGTCACGTCGGCAACAACTGGTTAAAGCACGCGCACAAACACCCGGTGCAGTTTTTCCTCTTCCAACGTCGACTAAAGTGCCAACGATGATTCGAATCATATGCATCAGGAAACTTTGCCCCTCGAATGTCCACCAAATTACGCGGTTATCGCTGGGATCCTGGTCCAAAGAAATTCGAGTGAGACATCGCCAAGTGTCGATACGTTTGTCGCCAACGCTACGAAAGGCTGCAAAGTCGTGGCGCCCCACTAGTTCCGCAGCCTCGGCTTTCATTGCTGCGTGGTTCAACCTCTCACCTAGGCGCCACGCTCGTCGATCCAGAAATGGGTCCCTAACCTGGCTTTGAAGGATTCGATAGCGGTAGGTCTTCGATGCGACGAAATCCCTCGGGTCGAAGCCGACGGGCACGGTCGAGGCACTTGTAACCGATATTTCCCGTGAGAGATGTTTTGTCAATCCCAGCACCCAACCCCGCGACGTGACCTTCTTGGTCGTATCGAAGGCAACGACTTGCTGCACGGCATGAACACCTGCGTCGGTGCGACTTACCTGTCTAACCAGGGACGCGTGGGCGTCTATTGCGGCAATCGCACCGTTGAGCTCTCCGGCAATTGTCCTCAAATTTTGCTGCCGTGCCATCCCATGGAACAGTGCACCGTTGTACGCGATCCGAAGAAGCACGCCGTGCTGGTGTTCGATAGTCATGACAATGTGCGTCTCTGCACTTCAACCGAGTTCACCGAGTGCAGCGGGCATTCGAGCAAACGCCGCAATTCACACTACGCCTAAGGCAACAGAAGTTCGTCGGACGACCACGCTCTGAACCTTCAGACCAGAGGATTTGCTCATACGGGCTAGTGTTGCGGCACGAACGACATGGGCACGGCTACGTCAACACAACCGCCCGTGGGTGCAGGGTATACTGAGTTTCGGAACAGCTGCAAAATACACGTGGCTAACCCCGGATCCTGCAATTCGTCTGCTGCAATTGACGCGTTGCAAAGTTGACCTTGCGGATTGAGACGGACCTGAACCTTCATATGTCCTTTCAATGTCGCATTTTGCAGGAGGGCCCGCTCGTAACACTTACGGCCTTGTGAAGCGCGTCCGGAGAGATACGTGCGAAGTTCATGGCTGACCTCTCCCTTGCACTCGCCGATGCATCCACCACCGGCTCGTGTCGCTTTTGCCGAAGGAGCGGCGCTAGCGGATGCACTGGCTGATGGTTCCTCTTCGGGAGGCGGCGGCGGCGGCGGCGGCGTCACCACTGGTTTGGGCTGCTCTGACACGACGACACTTGGGCTTGCCGGCGGTTGTGGCGAACGCGTC
>Ga0302321_100005188_pt1 | contig 11374 bp, 15 predicted proteins | sample Fen_T0_1_FD_202505 | JGI IMG/M metagenome (GOLD analysis project Ga0302321, IMG submission 202505) | Peat permafrost microbial communities from Stordalen Mire near Abisko, Sweden - Fen_T0_1 | ecosystem: Environmental > Terrestrial > Soil > Wetlands > Permafrost | place: Sweden: Abisko...
AAACCATTGCTAAGCGTGTGGGTATGAAACACAGTTCCGTTGGCTGTGATTTCTGACATAGCTTACTACTCCTCCAGCTGCAAGGCGTGCTTGCCTGTTGCTGTGCTTCTGGCAAGTACACTACTTGTTTGTATAGCATATTACTTGGGATTACTTGTATTTAGCATGATAGCCCCACCGGAGAGACCTTGTCAAATCGCTTCTAGCTCTATTAATTTGTGTCATTTTTGATCTCTCGATGTGCTTACAATACACAAATATACAAAAACAGGTATTTATCTTCATGATGAATATGCTATACTTTAAAACTAAAATGTGAGGTGGTGGTTGTGAGAGTCCATCCAGAGAGGACGAAAATTAATGAGCGAGCGTCATTATACGATCATTTTGCATCCTGATCCGGAAGGCGGCTACACTGTGACTGTACCAGCTTTACCTGGATGTATAACGCAAGGTGAGACAATGGAAGATGCTATAACTATGGCAAAGGATGCCATACACCTCTATATCGAGTCTCTCGTTGCCGATGGTGAACCCGTTCCAGAAGAGCATGAGCATCCACAAGCGATTATTATAAGTGTTGCTGCGTAACTCTAACAGATGCGCGGCAGCGGGTCTCCTACGAGCATGTCGAGTACGCGGGTGCCGCCTATGTCGGTGTGTAAGAAGACCATGCCTGCTGGCTCGGCTTGCACTGTGCCTATGATGGCGGCCTCTTTTCCTAACGGGTGTGCTTGCATGGCGGCCAGCGCTTTATCGGCTACCTCTGGCGCAACAATCGCGAGCATCTTGCCTTCGTTGGCAATGGTTAGTGCGTCAAGTCCCAGGATCTCGCATGCGCCACGCACTCCGCTGCGAACGGGGATGGCCCGCTCTTCAAGTGCCATGGATACTTCGGCATCAATGGCGATCTCGTTGAGCGAGGTTGCGACGCCGCCGCGTGTGGGGTCTTTCAGACAATGTAATCCATTGCCTGCTACGGCAAGCACCTGAGCTACGAGGCTATACAATGGGGCCGTGTCGCTCTCTATGTCGGCCTCGATCTCCAGTGATTCGCGTGCCAGCATGATTGCGATGCCGTGATCACCTACGGGTCCGCTCAAGAGTATTTTATCTCCTGGTTGTACCTGTGCTTGCCCGATTGGTGCAGTGGCGCGTACAATGCCAACCCCGGCTGTATTGATGAAGATGCCATCTGCTTTGCCACGCTGTACGACCTTGGTGTCTCCTGTGACTATGGCAACTCCGGCCTCTTTTGCTGCCTGGGCCATTGATGCTACGATGCGTCGCAGCGTCTCTATACTAAAGCCTTCCTCTAGGATGACGCCTACAGATAGATAGAGTGGCTCTGCGCCTACCATTGCCAGGTCGTTAATTGTGCCGTGAACTGCCAATTTGCCGATGTCGCCGCCGGGAAAGAAGAGCGGACTGACTACATAGGTGTCAGTGGTGAATGCCAGACGCTGCTCCGACCCCTCTAAAGCGAACGTTGCCGAGTCGTCCATACGATCCAGTAGCGGATTGGAGAATGCTGGTGCGAAGACACCTTCGATCAAGTTATGTGTCGCCTTCCCCCCGCTGCCATGACTGAGCGTGATATGCTCGTCCCGCAAATAAAACTTGTGCCGCCGCGCCTGCTGGGCACGTTCAATCTTGCCCAGCACATCATCAGGCTGTATACCCATGATCTCTCTCCTAATCCGTAATTGGTACTGTTATTTTATTGTATTATCCCACATGTTGCGTCTGTAATGGTAAGACGCGTAGCCGGTTGCGTTCGCTGGCCATCGAAAATCGGCCATAATTATAATATGCGGCACATGCGCCCTCTGGTGAGACCATACATGTTCCGATGGGAGTTTCGGGTGTGCAGGCGGTGCCAAAGACTTTGCATTCCCACGGCTTGATGACGCCTTTGAGCACTTCTCCACACTGGCAGGCCTTGGGGTCGGCGACGCGTAGCCCTGGTACCTGGAAGCGTAGCTCAGCATCCCAGGCGGCGAACTCTGGCCGTAGCTTCAGGGCGCTATGGGTGATGAAGCCCAGGCCACGCCACTCGAAGAACGGGCGTAGCTCCATGGTGCGTGCCATCGCCTCCAGCGCTTTTGTGTTGCCCTCTGGCCGTACGACGCGTGCGTATTGATTCTCGATCTCTGCGCGTCCCTCGCTGATCTGCGTGACAATCATGTGTATGGCCTGGATGATGTCGAGCGGCTCGAAGCCGGCCATGACGACAGGTTTCTGATGGTCGCGGGCGATAAAAGTATAAGGACGTAGCCCGATGACCATGCTGACATGGCCCGGTCCGATAAAGCCGTCCAGGCGCAGGTCGGGCGAGTCGAGGATGGCTTTGACGGCGGGGATGATGGTGACGTGGTTGCAGAAGATGGAGAAGTTCTGGATATTTTCTGCCTGGGCGCGCAGCAGGGTGACTGCAGTGGAGGGGGCGGTGGTCTCAAAGCCGATGGCGAAGAAGACGACCTGTTTCTCTGGATTTTGCTTTGCGAGCTTTAAGGCGTCGAGCGGCGAGTAGACGAAGCGTACGTCGGCCCCCTGGGCTTTGGCGTCCAGCAGACTTTTCTTGGAACCGGGCACTCGCATCATGTCGCCAAAAGTAGTGAAGATGACGTTCTCCATTTCGGCTATTGCGATGGCATCGTCGATACGCCCCATTGGTAGGACGCATACCGGGCAGCCGGGCCCATGGACAAGGTCGATATTAGGTGGCAGTACATCCTCTACACCATGCTTGTATATGGTGTGGGTGTGTCCACCGCAGACTTCCATGAACTTGAAGTTGTGTCCCGCGCTGAGCTTCGCTATATCTGCAGCGATACGTGTGGCCATCGTTGGGTCGCGATACTCATCAACGAATTTCATCTTCTCTGTCCCTTCTCTATATTTCTTTGCCTTTTGCCTTGTGCCACTCTGTCTATACCACTCGGTCAATATTCATGGCGCCTACGGCGCGCCAGCGGGATTGTTTGAAGCTTGACAGAGTAATACTATCTTTATGGCCAGTATGATTTCTCTACACTTATTCTGTTACATATGCTTTGTTACATTAATGCTGCCACGATCTCCAGGAGCGTGTGATAGGTTGTTGCCTGCGCTTCTTGTATGCGTGGTATATAGTCGCTGGGTGTGACGATACAGTGATCCACGGTGGCTGATCGTGCCAAATTGCCGCCATCATAGCCGGCCAGCGCAATGGTGAGTAAGCCCTGGCGTTTGGCCTGCTCGAAGGTTGCGAGGATATTCGCCGAGTTGCCGCTGGTTGAGATGCCAAAGGCTATGTCGCCGGGACGCCCGAAGGCGATGATCTGCCGTGCGAATATGTTGTTGAAGCCAACGTCGTTGCCTACTGCTGTGACTACCGCGATGTCGTTTGTCAGCGCGATGGCCGGTAGCGCGGGCCACGCGGGATTGTGCGGGATGAGTAGCTGTGTGACGAGATCTTGCACATCGGTCGTGCTACCCCCATTGCCAAAGGCAAGGAGCGTTGCGCCCTGCTTAAATGCTTGCGCCATTGCTTGCCCTACGGCAATAATCTGCTGCCCGGCCTCTTTGAGCACGGTGCGCCGCAACGCTATAATGTCATGGCACTTCTCTAATGTGGAGTGCTGTACCTGTGCTAGCACTTCGTCGGGGCTGACTTTCTCTCCTTCGAACAGGAAGGGGTAGAAGAGGCGATCATAGTCGGAGCCTTCACTGCTACTCATTTTATTCTCTCTCATCTTTCGAGTCTCGTATTTAGGGTGAGCTTTATGTGAGAGCGGAGACGACAACCACAAGGGATTATCGCTACGCGAGATCGTGTTCGCTTGCATGCCCAATGGCAACACCACCATGTACCAGGACGATATCTCCCTCTGTTATGTCTTCGACCAGTGTGATATCGATCTCTTCTATTTTATTTTGTACTTCGACCAGTGCTAGCCCGGTTGTGTGATCGATGCTGACAATCTTGACGGGTAACGCTTCATCGGAGCAGGTGATGCAGTGCCCATCTCCATTGAGATCGCAGCTAGTCTGTACAATTGGTATGCTGCCTGATAGTGTGTTGTGCTCTACGACGTGGTGTAGATCTTGAGTCATTTGAGCATCCCTTCGTGTTCAAAGAAAACATGGACGAGCTCCCATAGCACATGATAGAGCGTCTCGTGTGTTTCCTGGATGACCATAGGGTCGGTTGAGGGCACGATGAAAGTGAAGTCGAGTTTGCTTTGTTGCATCTGTCCTCCATTGCCCCCACCCAGCCCGAGTGTGAGTAGCCCCATGTGTTTGGCTTCGTCTAGAGCTGCCAGTATATTCGCGCAGTTTCCATCGGGGGAGAAGCCCAGCGCAATATCCTGGGAATGTGCCAGGACGCGTAGCTGGCGCACAAATATGGCTTCGGCGGTATGAATGCTGCTGAGCGTGGCACTATCGTTTGTCAGGGCCAGTGCTGGCAATGCACGCTTACCGACGATCACCGGATGGACAAATTCGACGGAGATGTGCTGAGCATCGGTTGCCCATGCGCCGTTACCAAAGGCGAGGAGCCGCCCTCCCTCATGAAAGCGCCGTGCCATGGCCCAGCAGGCTTGCGCAATCTGCTCCGCTTCCTGCGTGAAGAAGATCTCCGGGATCGCTATGCTTTGCCCGAAGCGTGCTTCGAGGATGGCTTCCAGGGATTGTTCTTGCATGATACTGATCGTTTCTCTGTTGCTCTGCTTGACTTGCCGCTTGATGTGTTGCGGTGTTGGTTGCTCTATTCGATCTGGGTTGTCTGGAACATTTCGATCTCGTCGCTGAAGGGGTCGCCGAGTAGTTTGAGTGCTTTGAGCGTCTCTTGCGCCTCTACTTCATCGATCTTACTCATGGCAAATCCAACATGGACCAGCACCCAATCGCCGGGTGCGATGCCCTCAGGACGTACTAATGCTACACTGATGTTGCGTCTGACGCCCGATACTTCTACTTTTGCAATGTCAAACTGATCATCGACGATCTCTACGATTCGCCCGGGAATACCAAGACACATCTTCGTCTCCTTCTTTAAGAACTATGTGATACGACTACAAAGCAGGTGCCGAGAGCACCGCAGCTGCGATAGCCAGCTGACCCAGACTAAGCCCGCCGTCGTTGGCTGGCACGCGCCGATTCGTATAGACATGAAAGTCTTGCTTTTCTAGTTGCTGCACTAGCCGTTCCAGCAAGATGCGGTTCTGAAAGACGCCACCACTTAATGCCACTACTTGCAGCCGTGTCCGGGCGCGTATCTGTCTACAGCTTTCCGCTAGCATCTCTGCTATGGTCCAATGAAAGCTGGCGGCGATCTGCGCGTTGGGTATGCCTTGCTGGATATCTGCGACGATTGCTTGTAACATAGGACGTACGTCCAATTGGTCGGGTGTCCCATCTTCACTTTTTCCTATGTGATAGGGATAAATGTGGGCATGTTTTTCATCGGCCAATCCCTCCAGTTCGATTGCGGCCTGTCCTTCATAGATGACCTGTTTGCGTACACATAGTAGAGCTGCGATGGCGTCAAAGAGTCGCCCTAGACTTGAGGTTGGCGGTGCATTCAATTGTCGGGTAATCATCTGTGCAAGTGTGCGCCATTTTTTCGTGTCTAGCTCGCGTACAAATGGAATGTCGAGCGTGAGAAAATCGTCGCCATACGCCTGGGCAAGGTAGACGGCGGCCATACGCCACGGCTGACGCACGGCTTGCTCTCCGCCAGGCAATGGGACATACGTTAATTGTACCAGCCGTTCGAAGCCGCGCAGGTCTGCACTCATGATCTCGCATCCCCATATCGCTCCATCGGTGCCGTAGCCTGTGCCATCGGCTGCGATTCCGATTACCCGCCCTGTGAGCTGGTGTTCGGCGATCACGCTGGCGACGTGTGCATGGTGGTGCTGGACGCCAATTTTATGCCGTATGTCGCTGTCAAGGGCGTACTTCGTGGCTAGATATTCGGGATGCAGGTCATAGGCGATTGCTTCCGGCTGGATGCCAAAGAGACCCTCGAAGTGGGCGATGCCTTCCTGGAAGGATTGGAGCGTTTCTACGTTCTCCAGGTCCCCAATATGGTGACTGACGAATGCTTGCCGTTCTTTACCCAGACAGTAGGTGTTTTTGAGATGGCCACCACAGGCTACAATAGGCACGGGACAATCAATCCCCAGGCGTATTGGTTCTGGAGCGTAGCCTCGTGCACGCCGTAGGAATTGCTCTCCGTTGGCGCTGATACGTGTGACAGAGTCGTCGCAGCGCATATGAATGGCACGATTATGTGTGAGCATGCCGTCGGCAATTCCTAATAAACGTTGTCGGGCATCTTCGTCTCGATAGGCTATGGGTTCGTCGCTGAGGTTGCCGCTGGTCATCACAAGCGCGGCGGGACGTTTTGGGCCGACGATCTTGCGAAACTCGGCGAGTAAAAGATAGTGTTGTGGCGCATAAGGTAACATGATACCCAGCGTGTCATAAGCGGGTGCGATGGCGGGTGCGCTAAGCTCGTTCGCCTGCTTTGTTAAGAGTACAATGGGGCGCCGGTAAGATTGCAGCAGTTGTGCTTCGGCCTCGCTTACAATGCAGAGCTGTTGCGCGGTCTCAAGTTCAGGAACCATCAGGGCAAATGGTTTGGCTTCTCGTCGTTTGCGTGCTCGTAGCTGTGCTACTGCATCGGCGTTGAGCGCATCGCATGCGAGGTGATAGCCACCGACGCCCTTGATTGCCAGAATGTCACCGTTTGCCAGTTGTTGTGCTGCCATGACAATAGATTGCTGACCTGCCACTTCCCGTCCCTCTTTGTCCAGCAGTTGCATCTGCGGGCCGCAGACTGGACAGGCGTTTGGCTGGGCATGGAAGCGCCGGTTCAGTGGATCATCGTATTCTGCCTGGCAGTCTGGACACATAGGAAAAACGCTCATGGTAGTCTGCGCCCGGTCATAGGGTACGTTCTGGATGATGGTGAAGCGTGGTCCGCAGTTGGTGCAGTTGATAAAGGGGTAGTGATAGCGCCGATCCTGCGGGTCAAAAAGCTCGTGTAAACAATCTTTGCATATGGCTGTATCTGGCGAGATCAGCGCTTGCCGTTCCTGTCCTGACTGGCTACTTGCTATACGGAAGCCTGTGTCATTGCGTACTGATATCACTTCGTTTGTGAGGATATCGATGCGTGCCAGCAACGGAGTCTTCTCGCGCAATGCCTGCTGAAATCCTATGAGCTGCTCATATGGACCTTCCACTTCGATTGTAACACCCATGCTGTCATTTAGCACAAAGCCGTGCAATCCCCATTGTAAGGCCTGCCCATATACAAAGGGTCGAAAGCCTACCCCCTGGACGATGCCCTGGATAAGGATGCGCCAGCGTTGTGTTGTTGAGTCCGCTATGAATGTCATGCCAATCCTTTGTCTTATCTTGTGATGGGATCAGGTGCCGCGATGCTAACCAGCCAATCGCACCAGGCATCCAGCCCCTCCCCTGTGCGGCAGCTCAGCTCGAAGATGAGCAGGTTGGGATTGACTGCCCGTGCGAAGCGTTTGACAGCCCCCATGTCATAGTCGACGTAAGGGAGCAGATCAATCTTGTTGATAACCATGACTTCGGATACGGCGAACATATGCGGATATTTGGCTGGTTTGTCGTCGCCCTCAGTTGTGCTGACAACGACTACTCTGCTATCCTCGCCCAGACTCCAGTTTGCGGGGCAGACCAGATTGCCGACGTTCTCGATGCATAGCAGGTCGATCTGCTCCAGGTCGAGGGCGGCGAGGGCGGCGCGTACCATGTTTGCTTCGAGATGGCAGTTGCCCTGGGTGATGATCTGCACCGTGGGCGCGCCGACCGCTGCGATTCGGTCGGCGTCGTTGGTCGTCTCAACGTCGCCTTCTATGACGCCTATACGTAGCCGCCCATTCAATCTCTTGATGGTCCGCTCCAGTAGAGTTGTTTTGCCCGCACCGGCTGAACTCATGATGTTGAGCGAGCGTATCTTGTGTGCGGCGAGCGTATCTTGCACCTCTTGCGCGACCCCGTCGTTTGCGGCGAGTATATTTTGTACTATCGGAACCTTTGCCATCGTATGCACCCCTCTGGCTAGCCTGTTTCCATGTCGAGCACTCTGAACTCTGTTCCTGACACTATGTCGGCCTCCCACTGCTCACAGATGGGACATTGCAAGATAAATTGTTTGACGATGAAATCTTGCTTACAGCGCCGACATTTTGCCAGATAGGGCACTTTTTCTATCTCCAGGTGTGCCCCATCCAGCTCAGGAGTGAATCTCGCGATCATTTCAAATGAGAAGGTGAGCGAATCCGTGACGATGCCCATGGCGTCCCCAACCTGGATGCGGACACTACTGACATGTTTGACTTGATGCGCCTCCACCTGCGTCATGACTACATTGACGATCTGTTCAGCTATTGCCAGTTCATGCATGCTTGTTTGCTACATTCTCATTTTTGTCTGGACCACATTCATACATATTTCTAGCTACATTGAACGGATACGTAGATAGCGCCGGATGTCCGGTAACTGTTGCATCGCTAAAACCAGACCAATTATGAGCAATACAAGTGCTGCCTTACGTAAGTCGATTGTGATCATGACTCGCTCTCCTTCTCTGCTTGCTTATACATAGGAAACCAATCGTACACCAGGCTGTCAACGAGCTTTACAGCTTCTCCTACGGCGGACTGGACGGGTTCGCTAAGCCCCATCTGCATCTCTTCATAGTCTTCTGTGTTGCCGATGTTGGCAATTTCGCAGCCTACAATCAATGTGTGTACGGGTTGCATGCCGAGTGTTTTGGCGTAGGCCAGCACCTTCAGCGGGTCCATACTGTGTGTGTCCAGGCCTACGCGCCGGGCTTCAGCTCCCGTCTGTGCGTTCATTGAGCTTAGATCTGGCTCTATCAAATAGACCGTTCCTGGCGGTTTGCCTCGTTGCACTGCATCGACGAGCACCAGTTCATCATAGGGATCGAGCAAGCTATAGGCCAGTTCGATGCCGCTGATGCCGAAGTCAACGACCTGGACGCCTGGTGGATACACGCGTTTTCGTAGCTGTTGCGCAACCTCTACGCCGAAGCCATCGTCGCCCAGAAAAATATTGCCAATACATGCGACTAAGACGCGCCTGTTTGCCATGTCATCCTGGAAACTCCCGTGGTTCATTGTGTCTCCTTTATATATTCTACCTCCTGAGGATAGAAAAAGAAACGGTGCCCAGGCATAACGCGTTCGTCTTCTTGCTCGCGACCCGGATCATCATCGAGCGTGACTACGAGGTAACAGCGGTCCTCAAAGTCTTGCTGGATCTTTTCAACTCGTGCAATTTTTTGGTTCAGCAAGATATCGAATGCGTCGGCACGCACTTTAGGGTGCAGGCGTACGCTATCACCAACCCTCACCTCGCCACCCTGCACCCTAATGGACGTGGGGACAGGATGCTCTCTGCCCTCCCTGTTGTCGATCATCTTGTTGCCTCCTCTTCATCAATACTATGCATATTTCGAATGACCCCATGTAGACTCATAAGATCATCTGCTGTGAGTGCTTCCGTGCGTTCTAGTAGCGCATTGACGCGCTCATCTGCTTTGCGCATCTCCTGTTTTTCCGCATCGGTCAACGTCATAATGCGCAGCGTGAGTATCTCGTCAATCTCCGTGCCATCGAATAGAGTGCCTATACTCTCCGGCGCAATCTGTGGATAGTCATAGAGGATGATCGGCGATGAAAGCATTGCATCCCGCTCACCGTCTTGTCCAATCAACACCGGCCACGTATGCACATTCTGACATGCTTGAGCCTTAGCAGCCAACTCATCAGGTGGCTCTAATAAAGAGACAAATGCACCTTGTCGCACCTGCAAAATAGTATGCGTCGAGACAAAAGAGTGCAAAAGCACTTCATCGCGCTGATATGTCTGTCTGGAACCGCTCCCCGACCGCGTAGCGACAATCCCTTGAGGTTGCCGAGGCCCCCCACTATCAACCTCTCCCGACCGCGTAGCGACAATCCCTTGAGGTTGCCGTTGCTCCCCACCCTCCCCATTCATCAACCCCATATTCTCAATAAGCACCCCAACCCTGAAAAGCCCCTCCCCGATCTGCTCCGCCGAAATTATCATCGTCCCTGCAAGAGCCCTTTGCTCTCTAATCGTTGTCGCAGCCTCATCGCCCGTTCCCATCTCAACCAATTGTTCTGCGGGGAAACTAATCGCTATATGCTGTGCTTGCCCTATCAGTTGATGCAATGAGAGATCGCGTGCCTCCACCTCACGTGCAATACCTTCTTCCCATATCTCCTGTGTTCCATAGCCCTGGTATCCACCTGATGCTGTGCTATGTTTCAATAGATGCAGGAAGCGGATGGTGATATCCATCTGTGTATCTGCCGCTCCTGTGATCAGACATTCAGTGCACATCTGCCACGGTTCGTTGATCCCTTGCCCCTCGCTATAGATGCGTGGGTAGACGACGCCAAATGTCCAGCGCTGCCGATTTTTTATCGATGAGTGACGATATGGATAGAGCAGGTAGCCTTCGTAAAGGATGGCGTCTGCAATCTCTCTGATCTGCTCGCTCTTCATCTCTGCACCCCCTCTTTCTGTGCCTCTAACAGTTTGGTGAGGGCATCCTCTAATGTTGGTAGTCCTTGTTGTGTTTTGTACTGGTAAAGTTGGTCGAATACGTCTTTGTGCATGCGTAGCCAGGCGCTATTGGGATAATAGTGCTGGATCATCTGTCGCCATAGTGTGACGGGTAGCCGGTAGGCCGCTTCTTTCGACCAGGAAATCTGCCCGATCTGCACGAGTCCAGCCTCTGTGGTGTAGAAGATAGTGCCGCTGAAGAGGAAATTGAGCGGTATCTCACCATCTTCAAGGGCGGCGAAGTATTTTGTGCTGACGACTTCGAAGTCATAACTACAGGTGATGGGCAGGTCGGCTGTGATCTCGGTTGTGAATGTTGGTATACATGTGCTTGTATGCGTCCATAAGAAGCTGCGTAGCGTTTCGCTCCAGCGTTGTGGCTCGCCGAAGACATCTAGCAGTTGTTCTTTAGCGGCTGGGCTGTAGCGGCGCTGTGTGGCGGCGATCTGTACCTGTGCTTTGAGCATGATGCTCTGAACGCGTTCTTGTGGGTGTGTATTGCTGATATGCAGTTTGAAGAGCAGCGTTGGGACAGCTGCAAAGATGGCTATTTCTGCTCCGACGATCTCAAAGTTCAATTCTGGCATCTGCCCCCCTTTCCTCGCCTTGTGGCAGGCTCTCATGGCTTTCCTGCTGACTCTGCTCTTCTTCGATCTCCCTGGCCTGTGCATGTATCCTGGCGAAGAAGTCGGCGATATTTTTCCAGACTGTATCGCCCCCG
>Ga0302321_100005189_pt1 | contig 11373 bp, 12 predicted proteins | sample Fen_T0_1_FD_202505 | JGI IMG/M metagenome (GOLD analysis project Ga0302321, IMG submission 202505) | Peat permafrost microbial communities from Stordalen Mire near Abisko, Sweden - Fen_T0_1 | ecosystem: Environmental > Terrestrial > Soil > Wetlands > Permafrost | place: Sweden: Abisko...
CACAGCGTCTTATTACGTCAACCTCGATCGCTATCTCCACGACGATGGCTGGGCACTGCAGTTGGTGCCCACGCTGCGCGCACACGTGCAGCTGGCGTATCCGCTGGGCGACGACGTGCACGGATTCGTTCGCGCCGAGCTGGGATCGTTGTTGGTCGCCGGCAACGACATCGGCCTACGCGACATGCCTTCAGGCGTCGACGGAGTCGATACGACATGGGTGCACGTCGCGCTCGGCGTTGCGCTCGGCGACCTCTGAACACGGTCGCGCGCCGTCTCGGTCGTTTGCTCACTCACGTCTGGAGGTCTGTGATGCGTGTTCCGTTTCTCTCTCTGGTCCTTGCGCTTCTCACCACGTCTTCGCCTGCAAGCGCGCAGTCAGCGTCGCCCGATGCCGTCGGCGCCCCGATCAACCCGCACGAACTGAGCGCGTTTCTCAGCGTGGGATGGCTCACCAATACGGACGCGAACGGAGCCGCGCTCGATGGCGGGCTGCGGGTTGCGTTGGGCCGCTACGCCGCGTTCAGCATCGACATGGGCTATGGTGTGATCGCGAGCGCATCGAATACGCAAGATCGATGGTGGTTGATTCCATCGTTCGCGCTCGTGATCCCGCTCGACGCCGTGCGCTTCGACCTCGGCGCGGGGATCGGTCTCGGCATCTGCTCGGGCTATCCCGACTTCGAGCGTTTTGCCAGCGACCCATTCACCCCTCCTTGGGCCTTTCAGCTGGTACCGACGGCGCGCGCGCACGTCATGGCGAGCGTGCAGCTCGAGCGCGGTCTCGATGGCTTCGTGCGCTTCGATGCCGGCACGTTGCTCCTCGAAGGCAACAGCATCGGCATGCGAGATGGCAACACGAGCCCGCAGAGCGTCGACACGCTCTGGCTGCACGCCGCGGTGGGCGTCTCGTTCCGTGGGCTTTGACGAAACACGGCGTGCGCACTCGATCCGCCCAGGCCATGGCGCTGCACGCGACGGGCTCCTATTCTATCGACGCGATGTCCGGGCCCAAATCCCAGCGCCGATTGCCGCGCGAGGCGATGTGGTTCTTCGTCTTCGCGCCGCCGCTGCTGGCGTTCCTCTTCGATCCGCACTGCGTCCTCTCGTTCGACAACATGGTGCGCGCCTGGCTCGCGTTGACCCTCTACACGCTCGTCACGGGATTCGCCGTCCACGAGGGCTTCGAGTGGCTTGCGCCCCGGATCGATGGCCTCCCTCTGGCGCTACGGCTCGTGGCTCACGCAACCGCGACATGCGTCATCGTCGCCGTCGGGACGTTCGCGCAGTACCGCATCATCGGCTTCATCTATCCGGAGATCGGCGAGGACCTCGCGGGCGTGATCTGGCGCGGGACGCTCGTGAGCGTCGTCTATCTCGCCGTCGCCGCCTTCATCGGCGGGCTCCAGCGGCAAGCCGTGGCCGAGCGCATGCAGGCTCACCTCGAGAAGACGGCCGCGCTGGAGGCACGCCTGCAGATGCTGCAAGCACAGATGCAGCCGCACTTTCTCTTCAACAGCTTGAACGTCTGCGCCGGCTTGGTGCACACCGCGCCCGATGCGGCCGAAGCGACGATCGACAAGCTCTCGGCGTTCCTGCGCTACACGCTCGAGAGCAGCGAGCGTAGGTTGGTCCCACTCGCCGACGAGCTCCGCGCAGTAGGGGCCTACCTGGATATCCAACAGGAGCGCTTCGGAGACCGGCTGCGTCACGAGATCATCGCGCCGACGCCGGAGGATCCCGCGCCGGTCTTGCCGCCGATGCTGCTTCAGCCGCTCGTCGAGAACGCGATCGTGCATGGCCTCAGCGCCGAGTCTGGCGGGCTCGTTCGGATCGAGTGTCAGCGCATCGGCGAGCGCTTCGAGATCTCGATCACGGACAGCGGTGGCTCTGCGGCGCCCGCGCGCGCGGGGACGGGGCACGGACAGCGCAACGTGCGCGAGCGGCTGCGCCTGGTCTTCGACGACGCGGCCGAGCTCCGTTGTGGTGTGGCCGCGGGCGGAGGCTACGTGTCTCGTGTGTCGCTCCCCCTCAAAGGGGTCTCGTGAAGGTCCTCGTCGTCGACGACGAGCCCGTTGCGCGTCAGCGAATCATTCGACTTCTGGACCCGATGCCCGACATCGAGGTCGTCGGCCAAGCGTCGAGCGCAAAGGACGCGCTCGCCTGCATCGGACGACTCGCGCCCGACGTCGTTCTCCTCGACATCGAAATGCCGGGCGTCGACGGGCTCGCGCTCGCGGCGCTACCTCAGCTACCCCCGATCGTCTTCGTCACCGCGCACGCGAGCCATGCGCTGGCTGCGTTCCAGGTCGGTGCGCACGACTACCTGGTCAAGCCCGTCGAGCTGGCTCGACTCACGGCCGCGCTCGATCGCGTTCGTGATCGCATGACCCGTGCAGAAGGCCCGACGCCCGCCGAGCCGTGGCGTCTCGTCGTGGTCGACGGCTCGCTGCGCCGCTTCGTCGATGCGCGCGAGATCGCGTGCTTTCTGGCCGACGAGAAGTACGTCAGCTTCGTGATCGGCGGTCGCACGCTTCTGTTACGCGAGAGCTTGGATGCCCTCGAGGAACGCCTCCGGCCGCTCGGCTTTCTACGTGCGAACCGCGGAGCCCTCGTCCGAAAGAGCGCGATCGAGGCCTTCGACGCGAGCGAGGGGGGCAGCCTCGTTCTCGCAGGTGGCGACCGCATCCCGGTGAGCCGACGCGCGCTCGCGACGATTCGTCAGGCGCTCGGGGCGTGAACGGGTCGCTCTGCGCGCCGATCTACTCATGACCCCGGCGGCTGTCGCGATAGCCACGCGCGGAACGAACGGTGCTCGTCTCGACGGCTCGTCGAGCCGAACACGAGGTCGACTCCTCCGTCGTAGGGGGCGAAGATCTCGCCGGTCTGCGCGGGCCTGACGCACTCCTTCGTTGGGCGCGCATCTCGTCGATTCCTTCGAACGCGCGGAGTCGATTCTTCGAAGCCAGGCCCCTGATTGGGCCAGGAGAGGATGGGTTACCTGCCGGAGAACACATGCGCGCACATCCAACGTTTCTCATCCTCGTCGTCGCGGTCGGTTGCGGAAGTCCTGCGAGCCAGGATCGAACGGACGGCGGCCCCTCGTCGACGACCGATGCCAGCGGCGGAATCTCCGACTCCGCCCGTCCAGCCGCCGATGCCCAAGCGACCGTCCTACCATGCGACACGCTGCGACGTGGTGAATGGGCGCCGCTCACGCCCCCGGGCTTCAGCACCGATGTCGCGTTTGCAGCTCACGCGGTTACGACCGACCCTCACAACGCCGGTCGTCTCTATTTCGGGACGAACACGCAAGGCATGTTTCGAAGCGACGATTGCGGCGCCACGTTCACCGAGATCGCCACGGGCGCCGGTCATGACGAGCTGCGCAGCGGACGTCAGTGGCAGATCGTCATCGACCCCGTGGACTCGAACGTGATGTACACGAACTCTGGCTACGGCACCGAGCAGTACTACAAATCAGTCAACGGTGGGATCGACTGGGCGCCTCTGGTACCGGGCGGCGAGACGGGCGCCTTCGAGTCGGGCTCGTTCGTGCAGCACTTCGCGATGGATCCGACCGATCACAACCACTTGATCTTGAACCCGCACTTTCAGTGCGCGCCTGGCTCGGGCCATGCTGCGGCCTGCTTGCTCGAATCGTTCGATGCGGGCGCGCACTGGCGGTTCAACGAGGGTGCGAATGCGCCCACCAGCGGCGAAGGCGCGGGCCTTTGGATGGAAGACGCGCAACATTGGTACTTCGCCCTCTACTTCGGCGGGCTCGCGCGCACGAGCGATGGCGGCGCCCACTGGACGCGCCTCTTCGACCAACGCTACGCAACTCCCTCGCACGCGCGCGGCCTCGACGGCGCTCTTTACGTGGGCGGGGTCTTTGGATTGATGAGGAGCACCGATGGCGTCGTGTTCGACGACGTGGCAGGCGCACCGGGCACCGATGCCATGGTCGTTGCAGGCGATGTGGTAGTCGTGGGGCGCAGCAGCTCCTTGGCGTGGACGCGTCTGGCAGACATCGAGACGGGCCCCTGGACCTCGCTGCCCGACCTGACGCCGCTCGTCCCGCACCCCGACTTCGTCCCCATCTTCTCGCTCGACTACGACCCCCACCACCGCGTGATCTACGTGGCCCTGTCCAACAACGGCTTCTGGCGATACGCCTTGCCGTGATTGGCAATTAGACGCGCGGTCGCTTCACTCCTTCTTCGCGTCGCGTTCCTGCCGCTGCTTGCGACGGATGTCGCCGAAGAACTTCTTCAGCAGCTCGCTCGCCTCGTCCTTGCGGACGCCCGTGCCGACCGTGAAGCGATGGTTCAGGCGCAGATCGCTCCCGATGTTGTAGAGCGTCTGCGTCGCGCCGGCCTTCGGATCTTCGGTCGCGTACACGACGCGATCGATCCGCGCGTTCACGAGCGCGCCCGCGCACATCGGACAGGGCTCGAGCGTGACGAAGCAAGTCGCGCCCGAGAGACGCCACGTGCCGAGCGCCTTGGCCGCGTCGCGCAGCGCGATGAGCTCCGCGTGCGCGGTCGGATCCTGGATCGTCTCGCGCAGGTTGTGCGCGCTCGCGATGACCGCGTCCTCGTGCACGATCACGCAGCCGACCGGCACCTCGCCTGCCTCGCTCGCGAGCCTCGCCTGGGCGAGCGCGAGGTCCATCCACTCCTCATCGGTCATGACGGCGTCGATCCTGGTCCGGCAGGGAAGCATAGCTTCGCGGGTTGCGCTCGCGCGGCGAGGTCTGCTAACAGCAGCGCATCCGATCGAGAGGTCGGCTCATGGCCTCGCCAACGCTGGCCCGTCAACCCTGCCAGGCCCGGAAGGGAGCAACAGTCGCGGTGACCAGCGTGTGGCGGGGCCTTTCTATGTCCGGCGTCATCAAAAACACGGCTGATCGCGTTGACGCTGATCCGTCGTGCGGGAATCCTTCCGGGAGATGGCCGTCACGGAGCGTGAGCTCGAAGAACGCATCGCGGACGTGATCGCCCGCGTGCCGAATCCACGTGCCGGGCTCTATGGCCCAACATCCATCAGCTGGCGCGTGAACCGCGAAGCGATCGTGATGCTCGGCGGGGGCCGCGCCGCGCTTCTACAGCTCGCACATCCCTACGTCGCCTACGGCGTCGATCAGCACAGCGCGACGCGACACGATCCGATCGGCCGCTTCCGGCGCACGTTCGAGAACGTGTTCGCGATGGTGTTCGGCGATCTCGACACGGCCGTCGCTTGCGCGCGGCGCGTGCACGCCGTGCACCAGAAGATCCGCGGTGCGATCCACGAGCACGCGGGCAAGTTCGCGCGCGGGCATCGCTACCAAGCCAACGACGTCGATGCGCTCTTCTGGGTGCAGGCGACGTTGATCGACACGGCCGTCCTGACGTACGAGCTGCTCTGTGAGCCGCTCACGCTCGCCGAGAAAGAGAAGTACTACGACGAGTCGAGGCTCTTCTCGGGCTTGTTCGGCATCCCCGAAGAAGCGATGCCGAAAGACTGGCCGGCGTTTCGTCGTTACTTCGACGCGATGCTGGCGAGCGACGCGATCACCATGAGCCAGCCCGCCAAAGAAATGGCGCAATTCCTCTTCCAGCCGCCGCGCCCGATCGCCGGTCCCGCAGTGGGCTGGTATCGGATCTTCACGGCGAGCCTCTTGCCTCCGCGCATGCGCGCCGAGCTCGGCTTGAGCTGGACGCAGCGCGACGAAACGATCGCGCGTCGAACGCTCCCGCTCTTGCGCGTGATCCAGAAGCGCACGCCGGAGCGGCTGCGCTTCTTTCCGGACTACGTGGAAGCCATGCGCCGCGTGAACGGTGAAGACGCGCCGCGTGATCGCGTGGGTCGCTTGCTCGAGAAGGTCGCGTTGAAGGCCATCGAGCCTTCACCGGCTGTCGCCAAGCGCGAAGGCGCACGCTCGGGATCACGTAGGACGGCGTGAGCGACACCAGGCGCGATCTGATCGTGTGCGGCGCCGGCTCGGCGGGCGCGGCGCTGGCGAGAATGGCCGCAGCGCGGGGCCTGCGTGTGCTCGTGCTCGAGCGACGAACGCTCGATCGCGCGGGTGCGGCATGGGTGAACGACGTTCCGGGCTGGACGTTCGACGAGTCGGGCGTGGCGCGGCCGAGCGGCGACGAGCTGCACACGAGCGGCACGCTCACGTTGGTCGCGGGCTACGAGCCGGGCGCACCGCGCTTGAGGGCGACACCGCGAGACCTGCTGGGCGTCGACATGCAGAAGCTCGTCGGGCGGCTACAAGAGTCGGCGATGCGCGCGGGCGCCGAGCTCAAGGGCGGCGAGCACGTGCGCTCGATCGATCACCGAGAAGACGAGGTCGTCGTACACACGGCCACTGGAAAGTACGCGACGCGACATCTGGTCGACGCGTCCGGTCTCTCGGGGATCGAAGCGCTCGGCAAGATGCACGGCACCGCGCGTGACTTGTGCGCCGCCGCGCAACAGGTCCACCGCATTCGTGATGCGCGCGCCGCCGATGCGTTCTTCGAGAGCTACGGCGCGCGCGAGGGCGACGTCACCGTCTTCACGGGCGTCGCGGGCGGCTACTCGATCGTGAACGTGCGACGTCACGACGACCGCGTGTTCGTGCTGACGGGCTCGGTACCTGCCGACGGGCATCCCTCGGGCAAGGCGATGCTCGATGCGTTCGTGGACGCGCGTCCGTGGATCGGTGAGCGCGAGCTCGGCGGCGCGCGCGTCATTCCTCTCTCGTACGCGCGCCCCGTTCTCGTGCGCGGTCGGATCGCTGCCGTCGGCGACGCAGCCAGCCAAGTCTTCTCGGCGCATGGCTCCGGCACGGGCGCCGGCCTCGTCGCGGCCAAGATGCTCGCGGACGCGCTCGCGGCGGGACACCTCTCGAGCTACCAGCACGCGTGGCAGCGGCGCTTCGGCCTTCTCTTCGCGGCCAACGATCTGTTCCGACGACTCACGCAGAGCCTGACGCAAGACGAGCTGCGCGTTCTCATCGGCGAAGGAATCCTCAACGGGCCTGCGCTCCACGCAGTGATGGCGCAGCAGTTTCCCGCGCTCGATCGATCGATGCTCCAAGCGGGGCGTGCGCTCGGTCGGCGGCCCGCGCTCGCACGACGCTTCGCACGTCTCGGCGGCCGGATCGCGCGGCTCGCGGCGCTCTACGCGACGCATCCGGAAGATGCCGGAAAGCAGAATGCGTGGGCCGAGCGCGTTCACGCGGCGATGGGTTAGAGGCTCGGCCTCGCGCTCTGTCCTCTCACGCTGGCGCGCCGTGGCATCATGGGCTCGACGAATGCCCCGCCCGGCCCAGTGGCTCCAGCCTGCGGTTGCCTTGCCCATCACGACGGGCCCCTTCCACGTGAAGGGCGTGCTCTACCTCGGCACGCAGAAGTACTTCCAGAACGAAGTGCCCGACGGACTCGTGCGCCTCGCCGAGACGCTCGAAGATCCGCTCGTCTGTGAGTTCATCCAGCAGAAGTTCCTGCCCTCGAGCTGGTACGACGTGCTCCCCGTGGCGCCGCTGATTCGTGCCGAGGCCGAGGTCTGCCATCAGACGGTGGCGAGCTATCTGAGCAAGCGTGCGGCATTCCAGGCGCGAGAAGACATCTCCGGCGTGTATCGCTGGATGCTCAAGCTCGCCTCGCCCGAGACCGTCGCGCTGAAGTTGCCGCGCTTGCTCACGCAGATCTTCGACTTCGGCGACAGCTATACCGAGCGCCTCGACGAGCACGTCGTGCACATCGAGGTCCGCGACTTTCCCGCCGTGCTCAGCGAGTGGTACTCGACGGCGTTCGAGGTCTACGCCGAGACGGCGCTCGGCCTCGCAGGTGCCAAGAACATCAGCCTCGTGCTGAAGGCCAGGCCGACGGGCACGCACGCGAGCGGCATCGACTTGATCACGCTCGCGGGCGACGCGCATTGGGAGTGACCAGGCTGCGGACGCCCAAGACCGAGTTCGCGTAAGCTGCGCGCCGCACATGGCCTGGAGCATCCGAGACATCCCCGATCTGAGCGGACGCGTCTTCGTCGTCACCGGCTCGAACAGCGGCATCGGCCTCGAAGCCGCCGACGCGCTCGCCGGCGCAGGCGCGCACGTGATCATGGCTTGCCGCAGCGCGGGCAAGGCCAAGGACGCCGAGGCGCGCATTCGCAGCCATCATCCGCGCGCGAAGATCGACGTGCGCTCGCTCGATCTCTCGAGCCTCGCGAGCATCCGCGCGTTCGCCGACGCGATCACCCAAGAGCACCCCACGATCGACGTGCTCGTGAACAACGCGGGCATCATGGCGATCCCCCGTGCACTCACGGCCGACGGCTTCGAGATGCAGTTCGGAACGAACCATCTCGGCCACTTCGCGCTCACCGGGCTGCTCTTGCCGGCGCTCGCCCGGGCGAAATCGGCGCGTGTCGTCACGGTCTCGAGCACCGTGCACCGCATGGGCACGCTGCGCTTCGACGACCTGATGGGCGAGCGCGCGTACGACAAGTGGAGCGCGTACTGCCAGAGCAAGCTCGCGAACCTCTCGTTCACGCACGAGCTGCATCGCCGCTTGCCCAAGCATCACGCCGCGATCGCCTCTCTCTCGTGCCATCCGGGCTATGCGGCGACCAACCTGCAGACCGTGGGCCCGAAGATCGAACGGTCGTGGACCGGACGAATCTTCGAGACGGGCAACACGCTCGTCGCGCAGTCCGCGGCCTCGGGCGCGCTACCGACCTTGCGCGCGGCGACGGATCCCAACGCGCGAAGCGGTGATTTCTACGGCCCACGTGGCCCGCTGGCGTTGTGGGGCGCGCCCGTGATCGAGAAGCCGGCGGCACGATCGCGCGACGAGGCGGTGGGCAAGCGTCTGTGGGAGCGCTCGATGGAGCTCACGCAAGTTCGGTATCTGGAAGGCTGAGGCCGGCGCAACACGGCCGCCATCGTCGTCCTCGTCCGCGGCTCCCTGACTCGAAGCAAACCGACGTTCCGCAACGTCGGGCCTTGCGGTGGGTGGGTCCGTGCGTATCGCACACGCCATCGAGGATCATCATGATCGGACCCGAACCCAATGGCGTCGTCGCGGTATTCGCTTCGCTCGAAGGCGCGGAGAGCGCGCTCGAGTGGCTGCGGATCGACGGGATCGAGAAGCGCAGCATCTCCATCCTCGGGCCGGCCAAGCTCGGGGAGGAGCGCCCGCCCGAGCTGGATCGCTCCACCGAGCACGAGCGGGAAGTGGCTTCGTACTGGGCGCGATGGGGTGCGATGTACGGCGCGGTCGTGGGCGGGGGCCCGCTCTCGATCGCTCTCGTCGCCGCGACAGTCGGGATGGGCCCGCTCGCCGTCGCCGTCGGTGTGGGCGTCGCAGCGCTCGCCGCCACGACAGGTGTCGGAGCGCTCGCGAGCGCCCTGATCGGGGTCGGTATCCACGATCGCCAGGCACGCGTGTACGAGAAGGCGATCGCCGATCGCAAGTTCGTCCTGGTGGTGCACACCGACGATCCGCTCGCGTTGCGCACGGCCAAGGCCGAGCTCGAGCGCTTGGGCGCGGAGTCGGTCGAGGTTCACGGAATCAGGACCTGAGCCGCTGCGAGCGGCCGGCACCCACCTCCATGTGCAGCCGCTGCGTCGCCCTCGTCGTGCTCGTCGTCGCGCTCGGATGCGCGCGCGAAACACCGCATCCGATCTCGAACACCGACGCGTTGCCCGACGGAGCGGCGGCGGACCGCGTCATCGAGCTCGTCGCTCGAACGCCCTATCTGGCGACCTATCCGTGTGGCGCGCAATGCCACGACGAGCGAGTGCCCGACCCGACGCGGCGCGAGCTGGTGACGTTCCACGCGGCAAGACGCATCGCGCACGGCCCGGCGATCCACTGGTGCGACGACTGCCACTCGATCACCGAGCCCGACCACCTCGTGTCGCTCGACGGGCAGAACGCGATCTCGTTCGACCACTCGGACGAGCTCTGCGGTCAGTGTCACGGCGAGCGCCACGCGGATTGGAGTGAAGGCATGCACGGTCTCTCGACGGGCGGATGGCGCGGCACCGTGCGCCGTCGCACCTGCACGGCGTGCCACGATCCGCATGCGCCCGAGCACATCCAGCTGGAAGCGCTCGCCCCACCGCGGCTCGATCCGCGGCTCGCTCCGGAGGCACGATGAGCACGGACGACAAGTCCAAGCGTCGGCTCCCCGTGATCGATCAGCCGACCACGAGCACGCCGCCACCCTCCAAGGACGAGCAAGAAGCAATCGTTCGCGCGCAGACGGGGCGCCGCGCGTTCCTCACGGCGATGGGCGCCGCAGCCGCCGTGGCGGGAGGCGCGATCGCGACCGGTGCGGCGTCGATGTCGTGGGAGGACTTCTTCCGACAGCACTATCTCCGTCTCGACGACGACGCCCGCCGAGCACTGCTCGCCCAGCTGGAAGCGCGCACGCTCGCCGAGCATGGCGTCGAAGCGAACATCCGCGCGCCCGCGGCGCTCGAGGGAGTCGAGTACGCGTACGCGCTCAACCTCGACGCATGCACCGGGTGTCGACAGTGCGAGTACGCCTGCGCCGCGGAGAACAACACGTCGCGCGATCCGCAGATGCACTACATCCACGTGCTCCAGCTCGACGCGGGCACGTTCGATCTCGACGACGCCGAGCAACAATACGAGGGCACCGTTCCCAAGCGCGCGCACGTGTACATGCCCGTGTCGTGTCAGCAATGCGCGAACCCGCCTTGCGTGCGCGCGTGTCCGGTGAACGCGACGTGGCGTGAGCCCGACGGCATCGTGGTGGTCGACTACGACTGGTGCATCGGCTGTCGCTACTGCGAGGCCGCGTGCCCCTACGGTGCGCGCCACTTCAACTTCGCCGAGCCCTCGATCGCGCCCTCCGAGATCAACCCCGATCAGGGATACCTCTCCAATCGCATCCGTCCGCAGGGCGTGATGGAGAAGTGCCACTTCTGTCTGCACCGCGTGCGCGAGGGCCGACTGCCTGCGTGCCAAGAGGCCTGCCCCGTCGGCGCGCGCCACTTCGGGAACCTGCTCGATCCGACCTCCGACGTGCGTCGGATCCTCGACACCAAGCGCGTCTACGTCCTTCGCGAAGAGCTCGGCACGATGCCGCGCTTCTTCTACTTCTTCGACTGAGGCGAGGAAGCGGATGAGCACGCGCCCGAGATCGTTCATCTCCTCCGTCGTCGCCGAAGCGGCCGGAACGGGCTGGGCGTACCGCGCGTGGCTCACGGTGCTGATGAGCGGCCTCTTGATCGGCGCCTTCGGCTACCGCGCTCAGCTGATGGGCGGGCTCTACCAGACGCACATGACCGATCAGGTCAGCTGGGGCGCGTACATCGCGAACTTCACGTTCGTCGTCGGCGTCGGCGCGTCGGCCGTGACC
>Ga0302321_100005191_pt1 | contig 11370 bp, 7 predicted proteins | sample Fen_T0_1_FD_202505 | JGI IMG/M metagenome (GOLD analysis project Ga0302321, IMG submission 202505) | Peat permafrost microbial communities from Stordalen Mire near Abisko, Sweden - Fen_T0_1 | ecosystem: Environmental > Terrestrial > Soil > Wetlands > Permafrost | place: Sweden: Abisko...
GTTCACCATCCATCCGGCCCTGGCGCTGTACGCGGTGCCGTTGCTCCCCGTGGTCCTGGGGTTCTCGTTCTACTTCTTCACCCAGGTGCAGAGGGCGTTCAAACAGAGCGACGAGTCCGAGGGCCGGTTATCGGGGGTGATTCAAGAAAACGTGACCGGGGTAAGGGTGGTGAAGGCCTTCGCCCGGCAGGATTATGAGATCCAGAGGTTTGCCAAAGAAAACAGCCACTACCGCAAGGTGACCCAGAAGCTCATCGACCTGTTTGCCATCTACTGGGGAACGGTGAACTTCCTGTCCATGGTCCAGGTGGGACTGGTCCTCACCGCCGGGGTGGGGTTCGTCCAGGACGGTCGGGCGTCGGTGGGGACGGTGGTCATGTTCCTGAGCATGACGGGGATGCTGGTGTGGCCCATCCGCCAGCTCGGCCGGGTGCTCACCGACATGGGCAAGGCTCAGGTCAGCTGGGATAGGATCCGGGAGATTCTGGGCAAGGACCCCGAAGACCTGGGAGTCCCGCCGATTTCCGAATTCCCGTGGAAGGGGAAGATCGAGTTCCGGAATGTTTCGGTGCGCCGGGAAGGGCGGTCTCTCCTCGAAGACCTGACGTTCACCCTCGAGGCCGGGAAGACCGTGGCACTCCTGGGACCCACGGGGAGCGGCAAGAGCACCCTGGTCCACCTGCTGGCCGGGCTCATCGACTACGAAGGCGAGATCTTCCTCGACGGCCGGGAACTGGGGTCCATCCCCAAGGGTGAACTGCGCCGGCAGGTGGGTCTGGTCCTCCAGGAGCCCTGGCTGTTCGCCAAGACCATAGGCGAGAACATCGGCCTGGCCCACGGCGACGTGCGCCCCGAAGAGATCGTGGCGGCGGCCCGGGTGGCCAGCTTCCACGAGGGCATCGAGGCCTTTCCCCACGGGTACGACACCCTGCTGGGGGAGCGCGGGGTGACCCTCTCGGGAGGACAGCGGCAGCGGACGGCCATCAGCCAGATGCTGCTCCGGCCCCGGCCTGTTCTTGTGTTCGACGATTCGTTGTCGGCGGTGGACAACCACACCGACGCTCAGATCCGGAGGTCGCTCCGCGACCTCTCGAAGAACGGCCAGGGCCGTTCTTCGGGGACGATTGTTCTAATTTCGCACCGCCTGTCGACCCTGGCCCAGGCCGACACCATCCTGGTCCTGGAAAAGGGCCGGCTGGTCCAACAAGGCAACCACCAGCAACTGGTGAGGGTCGAGGGACTGTACCGGCGCATGGCCGAACTGCAAAACGCCATCCGCCGGGAATGGTCCCTGGAAGGAGAGAAACTGTAATGCAGTGGGAAGACGAAGATTTTCAGAAGAAGTGGGATTTTACCCTGTGGAAACGCCTGGGCAGGTACATCAAGCCCTACGCAGGGGCGTTTATTCTGCTCATCGGCATCATGATGGCTGTGGGGGGCATCGACGCGGTGTTCCCGTTACTCACCAAGGTGGCCGTGGACCATTTCATGGCCCAGAAAAGCACCGAAGGGTTGATCACGTTCGCCCTGACCTACCTCGGGGTGGCCACCACCCAGGGGCTTCTGGTCTGGTTCATGATCCAGCACGCCGGACGCATCGAACAGGGGCTCATCCACGACCTGCGCCGGGCGGGGTTCGCCCGGCTCCAGGAGCTGTCGTTCTCGTACTACGACAAAACTCCCGGGGGATGGATACTGACCCGGTTGACCAGCGACGCGAACCGGTTGGGCGAAACCATCAGCTGGGGTCTGGTGGACATGACCTGGGGCGCCAGCCTCATGGTGGCCATCATGACGGCCATGCTCGTCCTCGACTGGCGGCTGGGACTCATCACCCTGTCCGTGGTCCCACCCTTGGTATGGGCCAGCTTGTACTTTCAGGGAAAGATGCTGGTCTGGTACCGCCAGGTGAAGAAGCTGGGGAGCGAGCTGTCGGCCTCGTTCAGCGAAGGCATCCAGGGGGCGAGGTCGGCCAAGGTTCTGGGCCGGGAAGAAGGCAACCGCCAGGAGTTCCGGTACAAGGCGGGACGCCTGAGGGACGCGGCGGTGACGTCGGCGTGGTTCAGCGCCCTCTACCTCCCCGTGGTCCTCACCCTGGGCAGCCTGGGCACCGTCCTTGCCCTGGGTTTCGGCACCCCCATGGCCGTGGCCGGGGTTCTGTCCGTGGGCACCCTTGTGGCGTTCGCCGCGTACACCGTGCAGTTTTTCGAGCCCGTACGGGAACTCGCCCGGGTGCTCGGGGAACTCCAGCAGGCCCAGACCAGCGCCGAGAGACTGCTGAGGCTAGTGGACACCCAGCCCGAGATCGTTGATGCCCCGGGGTCGGACATCGCGTCGTCGGGCCACCTAAGGATGGCCGGCCGGGTCACCTTCGAGGGGGTGGGGTTCCGGTACGGCAACGGGCCGTGGATCCTCCAGGACTTCCACCTCGAGGTGGCCCCGGGGACCAGCGTGGCCCTGGTGGGCGAGACCGGAAGCGGGAAAAGCACCATTGTGAACCTGCTTTGCCGGTTCTACGAGCCCACCGACGGACGGGTGCTCATCGACGGAGTAGACTACCGGGACCGTACCCAACATTGGCTGCAGAGCCGGCTGGGGTACGTGCTCCAGAGCCCCCAGCTGTTCCGGGGCACGGTGCGCGAGAACATCCGCTACGGCCGGCTGTCGGCCACCGATGCGGAGGTAGAGAAGGCCGCCGACCTAGTGTCCGCCTCGCCTTTTGTCCGGGACCTGGAACACGGTTTTGACACCGACGTGGGAGAAGGGGGCAGCCGGTTGTCCACGGGACAGAAACAGCTGGTCAGCCTGGCCCGGGCCGTGCTGGCCGATCCGGCGCTGTTCATCCTCGACGAGGCTACCAGTTCGGTGGACACCGAGACCGAGAGGTTGATCCAAGACGCCGTCGAGGTGGTTCTCCGGGGCCGGACCAGCTTCCTCATCGCCCACAGGCTGAGCACCGTGCGCCGGGCCGACAGGATTCTCCTGCTGGACCAGGGGCGCATCGTGGAAGACGGCAGCCACGAGGCGCTGATGGCCCTCCGGGGGCGGTACTTCGGGCTGTATACCGAGCAGTTCCTCGAGGAGGAGGAGAAACAGCTCCTGGAGACCCAGGCGTGAGTTTCACCATCGAAGCCTGCCTGCAACCCAGCGAGGCCTTGAAACTCGAAGTCGGGGACCTTTCCGAGACCTTCGAGCCGGCCTGGTATACCACCCTGAACAGCGACCGGGCCAAGCCCGCCTGGTTCCTCGCCCGGGACGAGGGTGTGCTGGTAGGGTACCTCACTGTCTTCGATCCCACGGGCAGGGAGGCGGAGGTCTCGGCTTTCGTGGCCCCCGAACGCCGGCGCCAGGGCGTCTTCACCGAGCTGTTGGCCCGGGCCGTGGGGGAATGGGGCCGCCAGCGCCGGTGGCTGCTGGTGGTGAACCGCCGTTGGACCTCGGGCACCGCCGTGGCCACCCTCAAGGGGGTATGGGCTTTCACCGAGTTTACGCTGGCTCTTTCCGCTTCCAGCCGACCGGCGTTTTCGGGGCTCCCCGGGGGGCTTACGCTGGTGGAAGGCGTGGCCGCCGAGGCGGAACAGGCCTCCGCCGTGCTGGCGCTGGCCAACGGAACCGACGACCACCTGGCGTTTCTGAACCGCATTCTTGTCGATCCCCGGCGGCGGTTCTTCCTGCTGAAGGAAGGCGGCGAAGCCGTCGGGGTGGGCTGCCTCCACAGTGACGGCACGGAGACCACCATCCACGGGCTGGCCGTCCGACCCGACCGTCAGGGCCGAGGCTGGGGGAGGGCCCTGCTAGCGGGTCTGCTCAACCTCGGAGCCGTCCACACCCAGGAATTCCTCATCGATGTGGATTCGACCAACACCCGGGCCGAAAAGCTGTACCGCAGCTTGGGGTTCAGGGACCGGGCGGTCACCGACTATTACGAGATCAGCGTACCCAGCGCACCGATCCGCGGCCTTCCATCCGGGTGAGTACCACGGGACCCCGGTCGGTGAGGGCGAAGTCCACCACTTCGAGGCTGTCCAGCATGGCCTCCAAAGTGAGGTGGGGGCCCAGGGGCAGCGACCCCAGGGCGAAGGAAGCTTGGGCTTTCCACCGGTCGAGTTCGGACCCGAGGTCCCAGACCAGGCTTTTCTCAAGTTTGTGGATCCAGGAAGACTGCAACATCCACGAGGCCGTCTGGGCCAGCAGGTCGCTGGTCCTGATGTCCAGGGTGGCGTCGGTCAGTCGGAGCGACCGGGTCGATGGGTCCCAAACCGGTAGGGCTCCGAACCAAATCACGGCATCGACGGTGGTATCCGTCCCGGGGGCCGAAAATTTTCCCTCGAGCCGGATCAATACCCGGTCGGCGTCGGTATAGGCCTTCACCGACCGCAGGCGGCCGAGAACCTGGCTGTCCACGGCCTGCCGGGCCAACACGGACCAGTCGATGGCCAGCGGAAGGGTGACCAGCCACGAAGGGTTTCCCGGAACGAGGGAGTCTGCCGGTGGAAGGGTGGTGACCGTTGGCATCGGCTGGACCCCCAGAGTCATGGTTGGGTGGGCTGTCAGCCTGAGGTCCACTTCCCAGTCCTGGGAAGTACCCGACAACGCCCCGACCGAAACGGTCTCGGGTTTCAGGACGAACCACAGGTCGCCGACCGAACCCACGGCCCGGGGTTTTTGCAGATCCTGCCAAATCCCCTCCATCAAGGGCCGGAAGTCGGTGGCGTCGAGCTGGGCGTCTACGAGCCGGGCCAGATCTCCCAGCGAGGGTCTCAAGGCGTCCCCCAGGGGCCTGGCGATGTTGATGGTCGTTCCGAAGAACGTGCCGTTCCATGAAATGCCGATGGGCAGCTCCGCCTGGGTCACCTCGAGCAGTACCTGGGACTCGCTGCGAAGCCTCCAGCCAGCGGTCATCGCCAGCGAGGATTCCACCCCGACGTTTGCTTCCACGTGGGCGGTAGTCCCCCCCGGCAGGGTATCCCACCACGCCTGAATCGTCCCGGCGATCGGAGCCATGACCTGGACCTTTCCTTCCTTCCAACCCAAGGCCAGGGAGCCTCGGCTAAGGTGATATGTCCATGCATAACGCCATTCATGGGTCAGAAACCACGCCGAAAGTGTTTTTGACCCAGACCCCTCGCCCCGAACCGTGAGCGGAATAGCGGCCTCGGTCCAGTCGCTCACCTGGTCCCAGGGAATGTGCACCGGCACCACCAGCGTCGATGCTGGAACCTCCCAAACCTTGGGCACCGCCGGCCGTCGCGCCGGTTCGTCCATCAACGAAGCACACCCCGCCAGAATCGCCAACGCCCCCGCGAAGCCAACGGCGAGTGTGAAACCAAAAACAGAACCAAACCCAGCCCTGAGATCGTCATTTTGGCCAAGCCGAGGGAGCGCACGGAGCACAGGCGTGCTTCGTGCACGCCGAGCACCGCACGCGACCGAGGCGCAGCCAAAACGGCGAGATCGGGGTGGGAATTTATTCATCGTCGAGGCGGGTGAGAATCCAGCGTGTCATATGGAGCACCCGGTCCCGCTGGAATACGCTGGCCGGCACGGGCAGCAGCCCCAGGGCCTCATCGACTTTATCCACCGCTTGGGTGCGTTCCCGGTGCGAGAGGGGAAGAGTCTGGCCCGTCAGTTCGCCCTCCAGCTCCCGGATCCGGACCAAACCGCTGTGGGGGAGGTGAAACGACAGCCGGAACCCTTCCAGCTGACCGTTTTTCGTCCGGGCCAATCCCGAAAGCGCCAACCGTTCGTCCCAAGGAGTCCGGATGTTGCCGATCTTCTGGTAAAACACCAGGGGCCAATCCTCCTGGGGGATCCTGACCCGGGTAAGGATCTCACCGGCGGCCAAAACGACACGACCGTCCTCGGCTATCTGCTGGGCCGACAGCCACCGGCTTCCCCGCAAGTTGCGGATTTCGCACAGGGCGCCGAGCAGATGCAACGGAGGGAACAGGTCGCCGAGTACCCCTTTCTGGCAGAGGTTTCCCGCCACCGTGGCCAGGTTGCGCAGGGCCGACGTGCCGATGACCCGGGCCGCGTCCTTCAAAATTGCTGGCACCCAGGGGCCGCCCACCGATAGCAACTGGTTCAGGGAAAGCGCTCCCCCCAAGTCGAGAAAACGCTCCCCATAGGCAACCTTGCGCAGGTCTTCGGCCAGGTGGAGGGAGATGGTCACCCCAGGAAGGCGGATGGACGAGGTGAGGTGCTCGGTTTGCCACGCCGTTCCTCCGGCGAACAGCTGGGCGTGGGGGTTGGGGACGAAGAGGGCCAAGGCCTCCCCCAGGCTCCGGGGACTGTAGACCAGCGGCGGCGGACCTTCAACGCCGGGCGGCACGGACGGCCTCCCTGCTTTCCACCCACCGGGCCGCACCCCGCTCCAAAACGGGCCGGCTCCCGCACCGGCATGGAATTTCGCCGATCAGCATCCGGCATTCCTCGGGGCCGGCGTGGGGAAACAGTTCCAGATAACTGAACAGATGGAAGATCTGCACATCGGTGCATTCGGCGCACTCCACCAGACCCTCCTCGTCGAGGATGGCCCGGAACTTCCGGTACTCATCGGTCTGCCGGAACCCTTCGGGGGTCACCACCTCGCGCTGGCGCACCTGGAAAAACGGCACCACGCACGAGGGCACTTCCTTGGAATCGAGGAGCACGTGGCATCGACCGCAGGTGCCCTTGAGGCACGAGGTTTTTTCGGCGAACACTTCGGTCTCCCGGCGGAGCACCGTGAACAGGGTCTCCCGGGTGTCCCCGTCGAGGGTGACGTCGTCACCGTTCAGGATAAAGGAAAGCTTCATGGTACCTCAGGGCCTCGTCGAGCATTTTCCGCGACACCGGAATGGATTTCAAGTCCGGACCCACCGCCTGCCGGATGGCCGACAGCAACGCCGGGGCCACGACGTTGGCCCCCAGGCTACCCAAGCCCCGGGGCGGAGTCTCCTTGGGCCCTTCATAAAACTGGATGTCCAGGGGCGGCAGTTCCCTGGGACCTGGCAGCCGGTACCGAAGGAAGCTTTCGTGGCTGATGGCCAGCTTCTCCCAGTGGATGCTCTCGGTGATGGCCCAACCCACGGCCATCTGTACTCCCTCGGTCAGGGCGTTCCGGGCGGACGCATCGTCGATCCGTGGGCCGGCGTCCACCAGCAGGCTGATTTTGCGGATCCGGATCTCGGCCAGCAGCGGTACCAGTTCGACTTCGGCCACGGCGGCGCCCCAGCTGAAACTCAAAAAAGGCTGGCCGGTGAACTCGTCGTTGTCCCAAGCGGGGCCTTTGTTCCGCCGGTACACCTTCCGGACGGTGATGGGCAGGGGCTGGCGGAACCGCTTTTGGGCGATGCCCTCGCAGGTCTGCAACAGGAGTTTGGGGACGATTTCAAACGCCCGGGAGGAGATCGACGGCCCACCGGTGGGGTGGTCGCCGGTGAACACGGGGCAGATCCGCACGTCGTCGACAGGAATCTGCAAGATGGCGGCGGCGCTCTCCTTCCACAGCTGCACTGATCGGTTGTTGGCGGTGACGATGGGAATGTACAGCGACAGCCGTCCGTCGGGGTCGAGCCGGCCCTCGATGTTCACCGGACTCGTTCCGCCGGCCAGGAAGCCGTTCCCCTGGAAACCGGCGGCCAGGCCAATGCCCCGGAGCGGCAGCGCCTCGTCCTGGAACCGGTCTATCCTTTCCTGGAGCAGTTCGTAGGCGGCGTGTTTGCGGCTGTAGTCCGACGATTTGGCTAGCTGGGGTACCAGAGATTTCAAAGGGCTGTCGGCCTTGAGGGGAAGGTTCGAGAAGGTCCGGGAATCCTTGGTCAGGGTTTGTTCGGACCGCCACTGGGCAGGATCCTGGCCCAGGGCCCGGCATAGGTCGTGCACATGGCTCTCCAGGGCAAATAGGCCCAGCCCCTCGCCCATGCCCCCTACGGGACCCCGGGGCGGGGTGTGGGAGGTCTCAACGTGGGCGTGGACGACAAAGTGCCCCAGCTTGTACGGAGCTAAAATCCCCACCACCGCCCGGTCAAGGAGCTCGTCCTCGAGGACGCCGTAGGCCCCGGCCTGGACCACCAGGTCGGCCTGGAGGCTGAGGATGCGCCCGTCGGGGGCCAAGATGGTCCGCAGCAGGGTCCGGGCTTCCGGCCGCTTGGGGGAATACAGGAATTCCTCCTCCTTTGTCAGTTTCAAAGAAACCGCTCGGTTCGCGGCCCGGGAGAGGAGGGCCGCGTGCACGGCCAGCAGCGACGGATACCACACCTGGCTGTTGGCCGTTCCCGACGATACCGTGGCCAGCACTTTCACCTCGTTGGGGTCCCGGTCTAGTACCCTGGCCACGCTGTTGACCACGTGGGCAGGCCACTGGGTCTTGATCCTGACCGCCACCACCTGGGGGGTGACCCGGGCCAGCACCTCCACCGGATCGAGGTGGCCGTGATCCTGAGGGCCCGAGGAGTACACACCCTCGACCTCCATGGTGCCGTGGACGCCGTCCAAGGCGGCGGCCTTGTCGCCCCCGGTAATGGTTTTCCGTCGCAGGTGGGGCGAGGCTTCGGCGAATTCGTCCAGGCTGAGGTTGCGGGTGACGAACCGCACCTTGTCGGCCCATTGGCGCACTTCGTCCTCCACAGGCCCGGCCACCAAAGCCAGCGGTTCGCCGATGTACTGGGCCTCGTCGTCCCCCAGCACCGGAAACCGGCCTCGGAACACCTGGAAGGTGGGGTTGCCCGGGATGTCGGCGGGCAGCACCAGGGCCCAGCCCGCCGGAAGAGGAGGGTGGACCACCCCCACGATCCGGGCGTGGGGTGTCCTCGACCGCACGATCACCCCGGCCCAGACCTTGGAAGCCGGTGGCCGGAAGAGGTCTGGGTCGGGGGAGAAGTGTGGATCCTGGACCGGCTGTTTCTTTCGGGCCGCCATCACGGTCCCCCGGCTAAGGCGGCGATCCGGTCGCAGACCCTGTCCACCTGGTCGAAGGTCAGCGCCGGATAGAGGGGGAGGGAGAGGGTGCGCCTGTACCGCGCCTCGGACTGAGGAAAGTCTTTTCCAGAAAGGGAATAGCGTTCCTTCCAATACGGCATGCGGTGCAGGGGGATGTAGTGCACGGAGGTCCCGATGCCCGCGTCGGTGAGTCGCTGGACCAGCCGGTTTCTGTCGATTGCTTCGGGGGCCAGCACGCTGAACACATGCCAAGCGTGATCGTCGCGCCAAGGGGGTAGATCCATCCCATCTACCGTGGAAAGCCGGTCGAGGTAGCGCTTCACCAGATCTTGCCGGTTCCTCCAGAACGCCTCGGCCCTGGTCAGCTGGACCCGGCCTATGGCCGACGCCAGGTCGGTGAGGTTGTACTTGAACCCGGGGGCGACCACGGCGTACTCCCAGCTTGCGGTGGTTCCGGTGTACCGGGAAAACGCGTCCCGGTCCATGCCGTGGAGGCGCATCACCTTCATCCGCTTGGCCAGGGCTTCGTCCCGGGTGACGATCATGCCACCCTCGCCGGTGGTCATGTTCTTGTTGGCGTAGAACGAATACACGCCGATGTCACCCAGGGCTCCGTAGAAGCCCCGGGGGCCCGAGGAGGGGAACACGTGGGCGGCGTCTTCGACGATGCGGAATCCGTATCGGTCCCGGAGGGCCTCCAGCCTCACCCAGTCCACCGGTTCGCCGGTGAGGTGGACGGGGAGCACCACCTTAATTTCCTTCGTCTTGAGAACGGTTTCCAGATGATCGAGGTCGAGGTTGGGGCTGTGGGGCAACGAGTCGATGAACACCGGGTCGGCGCCCAGGTAGCGCACCACCTCGGCGGTGGCCGTGAAAGTATAGTCGGGGACGGCGCAAAGGTCCCCGGGCCCCACGCCCAGGGCCTCGAGGGCCAAGTGGAGGCCGGCGGTGGCGCTGTTCACCGCCAGGGCGAACGGAGCCTTCACGTAGGCGCCGAATTCGGATTCGAAGGCCAGGGTCACCTTGCCCGTGGTCAGCCACCCCGACCGCATGACTTCCAGGACGGCTTGCTCTTCGCGGTCTCCTAAAACCGGTCGGGAGAAGGGGATGAAATCAGCTTTCGTTTGGTCCAATGGTTCTCTCCCGGAGGTTTTCTCAAAACGTCGCGAGGACGGATTTCCGCAAGACGAACGGGGAGCGAGAACCGGAGCGTATCTTTGATACGTGAGGATTCGAGCCACCCTTCGGCGCGGCGGAACCCCGCCGCTGTAGTTTTGAGGAAGCCTCCCTAGTATTCAGGTTCGTCCTTGTCTTCCAATGTCGGCGCCCACGCCCTTAAAACCGTCCGCAGATGTTGCCGGTTACGGTATCGGGAGGGCTGGTCGGGGTCGAAATAGCACACGGGCCACAAAAGTTTCAAAAACGGCCGCAGATCCCGGCCCGGGGAAGGGCGGACCAGCCGATTCAGCCGGGCATAGGCCGTGGGCACGGGCTCCTCGTCCGGGGCCCAAAGGCTCTCTTCGAGTTTCTCCCCCGGGCGCAGACCAATGTATCGAAACGCGATGTCCTTGTGGGGTTCTTTCCCGTGGAACCGGATGATCTGACTGGCCAAGTCCTCGATGCGCAAGGGCTCGCCCATGTCGAGCAGGTACAGCTGTCCCCCGGTGCCCACCCCGCCGGCTTGGAGCACTAGGGTGACGGCTTCGGGGATGGTCATGAAGTACCGGGTCATGCGCTGGTCGGTGATGGTCACCGGTCCTCCGGCGAGAATCTGTTCCCGGAACAGGGGGATGATGCTCCCCCGGGACCCCAGGACATTGCCGAACCGAACTACTAAAAACCGGGCATCCCCGGCGCGGCTGTCGGCGTCCAGGACCATGTCTTCGCAAATACGTTTGGTGGCGCCGTAAACCGAATTCGGCTCCACGGCCTTGTCGGTGCTGATCAGGACGAACCGGCTCACCCCTGCGGCCAGGGCCGCTTCCACGAGGTGGTGGGTGCCGAACACATTGTTCGTCACCACCTCCACAGGGTTGGTCTCGGCTAGCGGGACGTGCTTGTGGGCGGCCGTATGGAAAACGACGTCCAGGCGCATCCTCGAGAGCAGAAACTCCAGATGGTTGGCATCTTTGAGGTCTCCGATGACGGGAACGATGATCGACCCTTCGCCCACACCGCCGGCCTGAAGCTGCCGCAATTCCTTGTCGATCTGGTAGATGCTGTTCTCCCCATGGCCGTAGAGGTACAACCTCTCCGCTCCGCCCGACAGCAACTGCCGGGCCAACTCGCTCCCGATGCTGCCCCCGGCCCCGGTGATCATCACCCGCTTGCCCCGAAGGTACTTCAGGCTTTCCTTGAGGCTGATCTGCACCGGGTTGCGGCCCAGCAGGTCCTGGGGATCGATTTCCCTGGTGAGGACGAGGTGGGCCTCGCCGTCGACGATTTGAC
>Ga0302321_100005194_pt1 | contig 11368 bp, 14 predicted proteins | sample Fen_T0_1_FD_202505 | JGI IMG/M metagenome (GOLD analysis project Ga0302321, IMG submission 202505) | Peat permafrost microbial communities from Stordalen Mire near Abisko, Sweden - Fen_T0_1 | ecosystem: Environmental > Terrestrial > Soil > Wetlands > Permafrost | place: Sweden: Abisko...
CGACAAGAAAATTGGCGTCCAGCGAATCCACCTTTGCGTGAATCTTTTTCTCAACCTGAATTCGGATAATGTCCTTCGCGACATCTTCGACAAAGCCGGGGACAATAAAGGAAGTCACGAACGCCGCTCCAAAGAGTAGCGCGCCGACGGCCCCAATGGTCAGCAAAGTCGGCCGAACTGCGTTCAATCTTGGGCCTTATCCATCATTCGTTGTGAGGATTTATGCGTTCTTTTCACAAATTGGAAAGCATCAAGGAAGGACCGCTTCTGGCCGTTCTCGGAAGTTCGCTCTTTGAGAAGCGGACATTCAGGGACTTATGCTACACGATGACGGCGTGCGCCGCGTCCGCTGATCAGCGCCAGCGACCAACAATCGATTCGGTCGACAAATACCGGTGCCGTTGGTCAACACTGCCTGAATTCGCGCTCGGTGTACCTGCGCGGAGACTTTGATTTCTTTACAAGCAAAAGATCATTGAAACACAGAGGACACAGAGAAAATCCCCGAGGTTGTGGGTTTTCTCTGTGTCCTCTGCGTCTCCGTGTTGAGCCTTTGACCTTTTGGCTTTTAAACCAGCCGGAAAATTACTAAGGATGCGCTGCGGCAAGGTCCTTGAGCGTAAAGACGTAGCTCGATTTGTCTGCGGGTTTGTGGCAGGCCAGGCATTCGGCCTGGTTGATGGCGGTCTTTTGCACGCGGTCCGCGCCGAACACGGCGTAGTTCCAGTTTTCGTTGCGGATCATTTCGGGCACCTCATTGCCCCAGCCTGCTTCGCGCGCCATGGCGGTGTAAGCCAGTAGTTTCTCGGTGGTCAGGTTGCCGTCGGGCCCGGTGACCGGCTTTTTGTCCGCGCCTCGCTTGGCCGCGTACACTTCGATAAAGATCGCGGAACCGTCCGGTAGCGGCTTGCCGGCCTTGGCCGCACTGGCGGCCTTGTCGTTTGCATAGTAGTACTTCACCTGGCCGCTGTCGGCGTCGTTCTCTACGTGGTAGCGCGTAAAGCCGGACTTGAAATCGGCAGGAACGGTGATGCGCGTTGCGGCCAGCGCAGGCAGGAATGCCGACTTGGCGCCCGCGGCTGCGGCGAGGGTGGAGAAGTGCGCCGACACGTTTGCGATGTCGGCCGGCGACAGCTGGCCGGCGATTACGCTCATGATGTCGCTCTTGCGCGTGCCGCTCTTGAATGCATTCAGCTGGCCGGCGAGATAGCCGGCGCGCTGCCCCGCCAGGTTGGGAATGTGCTCGGCGACGCTGACACCGTTGGCGCCGTGGCAGGCCACGCAGATGCCGGCGGCCTTGGCGCGGCCTGCCTCCAGGTCGGCGGCCAGCGCCGGAAGAGTAGTGAAGCAAAGTGCGATCAGCAATGGACGCAGGTTCATCAGGGCCTCCTCGAAATGAGCGCGTATGGTAATGCAAAGCGGCGCAATGCAAGTTTGGTGCGGGGTGTCGATGCGGGAAAATTCCGGCGGCGCCCCATGCGAATTGTGGAGTCTACATTCCGCGTGTGACGACGCGAAGATGGGCCCGGCGAAAAGGGGCCCGGCCGGGCCTCGCAAAGTAGTTGACATAATCATTAACTATTATCATAATTTGTACGATATCCAATCGCACAGACAGGTGATCCATGAAGACCCCTCCCAAGGGCTGGCCGCGCATCTCCTCCGGACTCTATTACCGCGATGCGGGGCGCATGATCGACTGGCTGTGCGATGCGTTCGGTTTCGAAGTGCGACTGAAAGTCGAGGGCGAGGGCGGCCGCATCGAGCACAGCGAACTGACCTACGGCGAAGGGTTGATCATGGTCGGTGGGGAACGCCAGGGCGCGGCTTCGCGCTGGGGGGTGAACATGGTGAGCCCGCTCACCGCCGGCGGCAATACCCAGGGCCTGATGTTGTTCGTCGACGACGTCGATGCGCATTGCGCGCACGCCCGCGCGGCCGGTGCCAAAATCGTCGACGAGCCCTCGGTGCACGACTACGGCGAAGACTACTGGGCCGACCGCAGCTACGGTGCGGTCGATCCGGAAGGCCATATGTGGTGGTTCACGCAGCGTCTACGCGATCCGCACGCGTAATGCGCCTGGCGCATTGAAATTCGCGATACGTTGCCCCCGGATAGGGCGATCCGTACATCTTGAACCCAAAGGCTTTGAAACACAGAGACACAGAGTACGCAGAGCAAAGAACACAGAGAAATCGCTTCTGCTCCGGATTTTCTCTGTGTTCGCTGTGTCCTCTGTGTCTCTGTGTTAAAGCTTTTTAGCTTTTGAGTCTTTTAGCGCTTGGTTGCACACCAATTTCACAATGTCAGGTAGTCTTTATGCATAAGCCGGTCGATCTTGCCCTGTCGGCGCTGTCCGATCCGACGCGGCGCGCGGTGGTCGATCTGCTGCGCCGCCGCCCGCATCGCGCCGGCGAGCTGGCCGACGCACTGGCGATGAGTCCGCCGGCATTGAGTCGCCACCTGCGGGTGCTGCGGCGCGGCGGTGTGATCGCGGACGACGCGCTCGAAGACGACGCACGCGTGCGCCTGTACCGGCTGCAGCCGGAAGTCTTTGCCACGCTGCGCGACTGGCTGGATGAGGTGGAATCGTTCTGGGGCGATCAACTGCAGTCTTTCAAGGCGCACGCCGAAGGCAAATCGGTGCGTCGCAAATGAGCGCGCCCGCCATCGCCGGCGATCAGGCCGTCGCCACCGTGACGGTGGCAGTGCCGCCGGCGGACGCGTTTCGCCTGTTCACCGAGCAAATCGATCTCTGGTGGCGGCGCGGGCCGCGCTTCCGCAGTGCGCCGGCCGGTGGGACGGGGGCGACGAGTGGCATCATGCACATCGAACCCGGTGTCGGCGGGCGCGTATTCGAATCCTACGATAGCGGCGACGGCAAGCGCGTAATCGAGGTCGGCCGCGCGCTCGCCTGGGATCCGCCGCGCCGCTTGCTGTTCGAATGGCGCCTCTCCAACTTCGCGCCCGGTGAGCGCACCGAGGTCGAGGTTACGTTTCAACCCAGCACGTCGGGCACACGGGTGACGGTGGTGCATCGCGGCTGGGCGGCATTGCGTCGCGATCATCCGGCGCGCCACGGGTTGGCCGACGCCGAGTTCGTGCGCATGATCGGCCTGTGGTGGGGCGACCAACTTACGGCGTTGCGAGTCAGCGCGGAAGCTCCGTAGGGCATAATGCGCGGCTCCCATTTATTTTTCGGCGGCAGGTGCCATCCATGAAAGATCTCACCCAGGGCTCCATCTTCAAGCATATCGTCGCGATGGCGCTGCCGGTCGCGGTCGGCATGCTGTTGCAGACCATGTACCTGATCGTCGATCTGTATTTCGTGGCGAGGCTGGGTGACGCCGCCATCGCCGGCGTCAGTTCGGCAGGCAACATCACCTTCATTGTTATGGCGCTGACCCAAATGGTGGGTGTAGGCGCGGTCGCGTTGATCTCGCACGCAGTGGGCCGCAAGGACCAGGCCGATGCCAATCACGTGTTCAATCAGTCGGTACTGTTGTCGATGGTGTGCGCCGGACTTACGCTGGCCTGCGGTTACGGCTTGTCGAGCGCCTACATGGGCGTCCTCGGCGCCGACGATGCCACGCGCGCAGCCGGTGTGACCTACCTCTATTGGTATACGCCGGGATTGGCGCTGCAGTTTGCATTGGTGGTGATGGGTTCGGCCCTGCGCGGCACCGGCATCGTCAAGCCGGCGATGGCAGTGCAGGCCTTGACGGTGGTGCTCAACGCCATCCTCGCGCCGATCCTGATCGCAGGCTGGGGCACCGGCTATGCGATGGGAGTGGCCGGAGCCGGACTGGCCAGCTCGCTCGCCATTGCCGCCGGCGTGGCCATGTTGTCGCTTTACTTCCTGAAGCTCGAACACTATGTCGCCTTCGACGTCGCGCACTGGTCGCCGAAACTTGCCACCTGGAAACGCATGCTCAATATCGGCCTGCCGTCGGGCGGCGAGTTCGGCCTGCTGGCTATTTTCACGGCGGTGATCTACTGGATCATTCGCGATTTCGGCGCGGCCGCGCAGGCCGGGTTCGGCGTCGGCACCCGGGTAATGCAGGCGGTGTTTTTGCCGGCCATGGCGGTTGCTTTCGCAGTGGCTCCGATCGCAGGCCAGAATTTCGGCGCGAAGAACGCCGTGCGTGTGCGCGAAACGTTTCGCGCGGCGGCGATTTGCAGCAGCGCGGCAATGCTGGTGCTGACCCTGTTTTGCCAGTGGAAAGGCGACTGGCTGATCCGTATTTTCACCAGCGACGAGGCGGTGGTGAGAGTGGGGGCGGAATTCCTGCACGTCATCTCCTGGAATTTCGTCGCGGTCGGCATCGTCTTCACCTGTTCCAGCATGTTCCAGGCACTCGGCAACACCTGGCCGTCGCTGATCAGCACCGGTGCGCGCTTGTTCCTGTTTGCGCTGCCGGCGATCTGGTTGTCGAAACAGCCGGGCTTCACTCTCCTGCAGGTCTGGTATCTTTCGGTCACCACCACCACGCTGCAAATGTTGTTCAGCCTGTGGCTGTTGCGGGGCCAGTTGAAGTCGAGGCTGGCCGGCTGGTGATTGCGTTCTTTTGCCGTTCAACATTTAGGTCGGGGAACCGCATGACAACGACTCGCTGCTGCCTGTTCGCATTCCTCCTGGCCCTCATGACGGGGGTCAATGCGCAAGTTTTTCCCGATAAACCGATCCACCTGCTGGTCGGCTACGCGCCCGGCGGCGCCGTCGACATCGTCGCGCGCACGGTGGCGCAAAAAATTTCCACGACGCTGGGCCAGCCGGTGATCGTCGACAACAAGCCCGGCGCCGGCACCAACATCGCCGTGCGAACGCTGATCGACGCTCCCGCCGACGGCTACACGCTGATGATGAGCGCTAATGCGCTGGCCGCCAATCCGTCTTTGTACCAGCCGTCGCCGTTCGATCCCGAACGCGACGTGGTGCCGGTATCGATGGTGGGCCGGGTGCCGGTGGTGATCGCGGCCAATGCCGAGAGCGCCATCGTCTCGGTGCAAAAGCTGATCGAGGCCGCCAGGGCGGCACCCGGCACCGTCAACTACGCCTCTCCCGGCAACGGCTCCACGCCGCACCTCGCCATGGAATTGTTTGCGCACGCGGCCGGCATTAGGCTATCGCATGTGCCGTATCGCGGTGGCGCGCCGGCCATCATCGACGTGATCGGCGGCCAGCTGCCGCTGGTGGCGGTGAATGCACTCGAGGTGCTGCCACATGTGAAATCGGGCAAGCTCAGGGTTCTGGCGGTGATGAGTCCGGCACGAACCGCGATCTATCCGGATGCGCCGACCATTGCCGAATCCGGACAGCCCGGTTTCGAGGCGGCGGTCTGGTACGGCGTGATCGCCCCGGCCGCGACGCCGAAGGCGGTGGTGGCGAAATTGCACGGAGAAATTCAAAAGGCACTCGCCTCCACCGAAGTGCGCGAGCGCATGGCCTCTGTGGGCGGCGAAGTGCTGACTATGTCGTCCGAGCAGTTCGGCGCGCTCATTCACGCCGAGCGTGTGCGCTACGAAAAGCTGATACGCGAAGCGAAGATCAAGCCGGACTAGCGCGCATTTCCAAATGCGCTACTTTTCCATGGCGGGAGTCCAGTTCGCCGCCGCCGCGTTGGCGTAACTGACCTGGTCCGGATTCAATTTCGATTCGATCGACATGCGCAACTTCTTCGCATTGTCGTCGCCGGCATTTTCGCCGAGCCGCCAGTACTTGTAGGCTTCCACATAGTCCTTGGTGACGCCGATGCCGCCCGCAAACAGTTTGCCGATACTGGTAAATGCGGGGCCGTAGTATTTGCCCGCTGCCTGCTTGTACATGTTGCGCGCGAGCTCGATGTCCTGGGTGAAACCGTCGCCAATTTCGTAGCGGTTACCCAGTACCGTGAGCGCGGTCGGATCGCCTTGCTTGGCGGCGGTTTGATATAGCGTGGTTGCCTTGGCCGTGTCGGCCGGGGCGCCCAGTCCTTTTTGGTACAGGTTGGCCAATTCAATTTGTCCTTTTGCATCGCCCTGTTTGGCGGCACGCTCGAACCATTGCAATGCCAACTTGTAGTCCTGCGCCACACCTTCACCGTCGCGATACAGCGCACCCAACAGGGCCTGTCCCTGGGCATTGCCCTGGCGGGCAGCTTTGTCGGTCCACAGGTGGGCCTGCTTCAAGTCCTTTGGCAATCCGTCGCCCCGGTAGTAGCGACCGGCCAGGATCGCTTGCGCAGCCGGGTTGCCGCCGGTAGCGGCTTTCTTGATCCATTTAAGGGAGAGCTTGTCGTCGACCGCCACACCACGCCCATCCGCAAACATGGCGCCCAGTTCGTACTGGGCGTCGGCATGGTCCTGGTTGGCGGCTTTTTCAAACCAGCCGAAGGCAACCTTGTCGTTCTGCGCGACACCGTCGCCCTTTCGATACAGGGTGCCGATTCCATACTGGGCACGTGCGTTGCCTTGTGCAGCGGACTTTTCGTACCACTGCGCGGCCAGCCGCGCGTCGTGACGCATGCCGTTGCCGGTGTCATACATGTAGCCTAGATAGTACTGTGCATCGGCATTGCCCGATTCGGCAGGCTCCTGCAGCTTGCTGCTGGCGACCGACCAGTCGCGCCGGGTTGCCGCGGCCAAACCACCTTCGAGGTCGCCCCCGCCGCAGGAAGCGAGAAGCAACAGCGCGGCAATCGTGGGAATGAGTAGGCGAAGCATGGGGCGAACCCTCCTGTGCAGTCCCGACATGATACGAGCATTTTTGCCGGCGGGATGCCTCTAGAGGCGGCGTAATCGGGGTATTGCCCGCTATTTTGACAGGCAATAACGTGCCCGCGTACAGTCCGCGACGAAAGCAGGCGGTCCGCGTCCCCCGCGGGCACAGGCCGGACGCCGGCGCCGAAGAACTTGTCGCCGATCAAAATCGGCGGGCCGCCTTCGATCGGCATCGCTCCTTGCAGGGCAGGACTACGCAGCCGTCACCGTCGCACGCGAGTTTCTGGGCGGTTTAGAGGTAGTTTGCCGCGCCATATGGATGGGGCATTCGTGAGAATGCGGTGCCAAGGTCATGCCAGGTTGCGGACCCATTGCCGGATGAGCGCCTGAAACGCCGCGCCATTCGCCTTGATTTCCTTGCGGCCGGGAAATTTCACCGAAGCGCGGTCCTTTGCCAGCCACGTCAGTAGCCGGGCCGGATCGGCGACGGTTAGGCCGGCGGTGCTGGCTGCGGTTTTTTTGGCGTCAAGATGCAGAATAATCTGCACACCGTCGAGGCTGCGCAGGTTGACGGTGGCGAAATAGGGACCGGCATGAAAGCTGGGCGACTTCCATTTGACACCTTCCCCGATGGCGGGGTCGGCGCCGAGAATCAGCGTACGCACCATGCCGATTTCGGCCTTGAGCGGATGCTCCAGGGCCAGCAGCAAGTCGTCGACCTCGTTGCCCTTTGCGTTTTTTTTCGATACCGCCATTTTGCCTCCCGCCAATACATGGCGAATTCGAATGCTGTCGATGTTACTGCCGCGCTTGCAACTTGCCGCCCAGCCAGGCACAGGGAATCGCCGTCGCCGCGATCAGGATCGGATACCAGGCCGGGCCCAGGTTCAAAGGCAGCGTGACGATCACGCCGATGGTGCCCATGGCGAGGCCGATGAAAGCGTAAATCCAGACGTGGCGCATCGGCGCGTGTGGCGCGAGGCGCGCGGTCAGCCAGCCGCCAAACACGGTAAAGACGATTCGATAGGAAAGCGCCAGCACATTCAGCAAGGGATCGTGCAGCCCCTGCTCCCAGGGCGGATAGACCTTGAGCGCGTGCAGTGCAAGGTCTGCGGCCAGCGAAAGCACCACTACCGAAAGGAAGCCTGCGCCGACCGCGCCGATACTTCGCCAGGTCGAGCGAGGCCTGCCGAAAGGTGCGAGGCCGGGGGAGTTCATCGCGCACCCGCCTTTCCCATCTCGACGAAAATGGCATCGAGGCGTTCGTAGCCGGCCTCCATGCCGGACGTCATGCCGCTCTTCATGACCATTTCCCGCGCGGCTTGCGATGCATAGGTCAGCGTGTAAGTGGTGATGGTCCGGCCGCCTTGTTCGGTGAACACCAGTGTGCCGGTGGTCTCGCCGCCGGTCCAGTCCTGGTCGAACAGCTCGGTGTTGACGATGCGTTCGGGGGCGACGATGTCGACATAACGGCCGCCCATGCCCATTTCGCGGCCGTCCTCGTGGCGCCAGACGAAACGGTAACGACCGCCGACGCGAAAATCGATGTCGCAGACGGCGAACGACCAGCCCGCCGGTCCGAACATCCAGCGCTTGACAAGTTCGGGCTCGGTCCAGGCGCGAAACACCAGTTCGCGCGGGGCGTCGAAAGCGCGGGTGATGACGATGTCGCGTTCGCCGGCGGCGGACATTTGCAGGGGGATCTTCATGCGTGCACTCCTTTGCTAACCAAATGGATAAGCGTGACCATCTTGTCGAGGCTCTGGTTGAGGCCGGCTTCGGCGTAGCCCAACATCGGACTCACGGTCCAGCCGAACTGGGTGACGGTCATTGCCGATTTGCCGTTGCCAAGATCGCGGAACGTCACCAGCGTGCGTATCTCCCGGGGAAATTCCGGCGGCATGCCGAGCGAAACGGGATCGACCGGCGTGCCATTGGCATCGGACAGGCACTGGATGAAATCGATGCTTTGCAAGGGCACGATTTTCCGGTAGACCCAGATACAGTAGGTGTCGGCTCCGCCGCATTCCTCCGGTGCGCGCATGCAGACGATGCTGGTGCCGCCCTCGCGAAAATCGATCTTCGCGCCGGGGCAGGAGAAACGATCGGGCCCCCACCAGCGCATCACGTAGTCGGGATGGCTCCAGGTTTGCCACACCAGTTCCACCGGTGCGTCGAAGATGCGAGTGACGCTGAGGTCCCGCTTTTGCAATTTGTCCGACAAGACTGTCCCTTAACGAGTTTTGCGATGGCATCTAGCGCCTGGCGACCTTTTTCTTTTTTGCCTTCAGCTCATCGAGCAAGGCGTCGAGCTGCACGAAGCGTCCTTCCCACAATTGGCGGTAGCGCTCCAGCCATTCGGTGGCCTCGGCGATCGGCACCGGTTCGATGCGGCAGGGCCGTCGCTGCGCATCGCGCCCGCGCGAAATCAGGCCGGCAGCTTCGAGTACCTTGAGGTGTTTCGAAATCGACGGTTGGCTGAGTGCAAACGGCTCGGCCAGCTCCATCACCGTGGCCTCGCCGGAAATCAGCCGGGCGAGGATGGCGCGGCGCGTCGGGTCGGCCAGTGCGGCAAAGGTGGTGTCGAGTCGGTTTGCGGCCGGTCGGGAGTTCATAGGGCTCTTTTAATTACCAAGTAGCAATATAGCTAAGTGGTAATATAAAAGACGAAAGCGCGGCTGTCAAGCGCAGCAGGCGGCTAGAAACGGCAAGAAGGGCGCTGTGGATTTGCAGCCGCGCGCCCGTCTCGATTACTTGCCGGGTTCGGCAGCCGGCGAGGCGAGCGGCTTGCCTTTTTCGACAAAATACATGCCGACCAGTTTGGCCGGCGCAGTGCTTTCGTTCTTGGCGTTATGGACGGTGCCGGCGGGAATCACGAAGCCTTCACCCGCCTTGAATTTGTGCGGCGGCTGTCCGGCAACAATCAGTGTCGTTTCGCCTTCGGCAACCAGGCTGGCTTCGTCGCCGGGGTGGGTGTGCCAGCCCGACACGCCGCCGGGCGCGATTTCGACGCGCATGATGACCGCCTCGCGGCCCGGTACGGAAATGTCGCCTTTGGTCACCAGCGTGCGGGTGAGGGCGGGGGCTTGCGCGACGATGAGACCGGCAGCGAAGGTCAGCGAAGCGCCCACAGCAACGGCGATGATTTTGCGTTTCATGTTTTCTCCTCGGATCTTTTTCGCGGGTGCGAACGGACAATGTAGGCCAGTCGCCGGTGTGCTGCAAGTCCGGCCTAGGGCGCCGTCGCCGGGCTTGGCGATAGGCTATTCTGGGCAAATTTCCAGCAAACGAGATGCCCATGACCGATGTACGCGTCGATGCCGGCCGCCTGATCGAATTCGGCCAGAACTTGTACGAGAAGCTCGGCGTGCCGGCGGCCGACGCGCATCGCATCGCCGACAGCCTGGTGCAGGCCGACCTGTGGGGCCACGCCTCGCACGGGGTGATGCGGCTGCCCTGGTACGCGCGCCGGTTGCAATCGGGCGTCATGCGTGCGCTAACCGCGCCGCAATTTGTGGTCGATGCCGGCGCTGTCGCCGTGATCGATGGCGGCGACGGGGTCGGACAGGTGCTCGCCACCGCGGCGGTGGACGCCGCAATCGAACGGGCCACGTTGCACGGCATCGGCGCCGTCGCGGTGCGCAATTCCAATCACTTCGGCACGGCGATGTACTACAGCCTGCGAGGACCGCCGCAAGGCTGCATTGTGATGGTCACCACCAATGCGAGCCCGGCGATGGCGCCGTGGGGTGGGCGCGAAAAGCGTGTCGGCAACAATCCCTGGTCGATCGCGGCGCCCGCGGGCAAATACGCACCGATGGTGCTGGACATCGCCAATACGGCGGTGGCGCGCGGCAAAATCTATCTCGCCAAACAAAAGGGGCAAGCGATTCCCGCCGGCTGGGCGCTGGATGAAAATGGCAAACCAACGCTGGATCCGGCCGCCGCGATAGCGGGACTGATCGCGCCGATGGCGGGCCACAAGGGTTATGCGATTTCGGTGATGATGGACATGCTCTCCGGTGTGCTCACCGGCAGTGCATTTGGCCGCGATGTGCGTGGGCCGTATCAGGCAGCGCAGCGCAGCGGTTGCGGGCATCTGCTTATCGCGCTCGATATCAAAGCGTTTCTGCCGCCGGCCGAGTTCGACCGTCGCATGGAGCAATTGATCGGCCAATTGCTGTCCACGCCGGTGGCAGAGGGCGGTACCGAGGTACTTTATCCGGGACAACTGGAAGCACGCAACGATCTACGCCAGCGTCGCGACGGACTGCTGCTGCCGCAACAAACGATCAGCGATCTGGATGCGCTGGCCGCCGAACTCGGAATTTCTTTCGCCTTCCGTTAAGCGACTTTCTGCCATGCTGTGAACTGTGCAGGAATACAACAGTTTGTCGTTTATGACAATTATGACAATTGTCGCCATGGCCCCGCTGCCACACAATCGAGTTCACAACAAAGTGGCGTAGTGCGGAGGAGGCGGACGTTCCATCGAGACCGAGTAGCTGCCGCCACGCGGCGCATTACCACAACAAAATCATTTACTTAACAAGGGGTTTTCCCATGCGAACGAATTTTTCTGCGGTCAAATTTGCGCCGCGCGCAAAGATTGGCATTCATGTGGCTGCCGCGTTGGCTTTAGCCGCTGCGCTCCCCGCCGCCTCGGCA
>Ga0302321_100005197_pt1 | contig 11364 bp, 8 predicted proteins | sample Fen_T0_1_FD_202505 | JGI IMG/M metagenome (GOLD analysis project Ga0302321, IMG submission 202505) | Peat permafrost microbial communities from Stordalen Mire near Abisko, Sweden - Fen_T0_1 | ecosystem: Environmental > Terrestrial > Soil > Wetlands > Permafrost | place: Sweden: Abisko...
GAAACCCGACGCAAACGCCGCGAGCACGAGGCCGCGGAGAGCGAAGCCGCCGACGGCGGTCTCGCGACGATCGAAGAGCGCGACACGCGCGCGTTGGTGGAACGGGAGCTCGCCAAGCTCCCGCTCGACCAGCGCGAGGTGGTCGCGCTGCGCTTGATGGGCGAGCGCTCCTACAAGGAGATCGCCGAGATCACCGGCAAGAACATCGGCACGGTGGGCTGGCTGATCAGCGTGGGCCTGAAGGCGCTCGGCGAGGGGCTCGAACCCTTGCTCGAGGGCAAGAAGAGCGCGGTGCGGAACGGAACGGTGAGGATCGAGACGAGCATGGGCCTGGCCCAGGGAGAAGTGTCATGAGCATGGAACAGAAGATGCACGAACTGCTCTGCGCCTACGCGCTCGGTGAGGCCGACGCGGCGCAGAAGATCGAGGTCGAGCGCGCGCTGGCGAGCTCGCCCGAACTGCGCGCGGAGCTCGAGAAGATCGAGGACACGATCGGACTGGTGCGCGCGACGCTCGGAGAGACCGAGCGGATGTCGCCCGAGGCCGAAAAGGCGCTGATGCACGCCGTCAACCCCGAGCCGACGCGCAAGACGTGGTACTCGAGCGGCTGGATGCGCATGGCCGCGAGCTTCCTCGTGATCGGTGGCGGCGCGGCGTGGATGCACATGCTCTACGAGCGCAACACGTGCAACATGCCGGCCGGTGAGGTCGCGGTACTGCGCGCGAACGAGGCGCGCAAGGCGGAGTCGCGCATGCAGGGACTTGGCTACGTGGGGGACGACAGGAACCTCGTCGCGCAGCTCGAGAACGAGAAGAGCAACCGCGCTGAACTCGATTCGACGGCCAAGATGCCGTATGAGCTGACCCAAAGTATCCCTGTGGGCAAGGAAGGCTTCCACGCCTGGAAAGACACGTCAGCTCTCGAGAACTCACCCTACGGAGCGATCGGCGATAGGCCCGCACCCGCGGAGGAAGCACTGATCACCCTCGAGGTGGATCGGCGCGAGGATCCGGTGGTTCAGGGCAACACCAACTTCCCGAACAATCCAAACGTCCGCCTGCAAGGCGCCAGCCTGCGGCCGCCTTTCGCTCCTGGCACCGCCACGGTTAATGGTGGGGGCACCGCCACCTCTCTCGGAGCGCCGGCCGCTGCCGCACCGGCTGCTTCCGCACCTGAGGAGATTGCCGGCCATCGAGCTGGGAAAGGCACGTACCGAGGCGCAGGCGATACGGCTCCACAATCTACACCCAAGGGCGACGACAGCTTCGGTGTCTTCGATCAGGCGGGCCTCGGTGGTGGCGGCGGCCAGACTGCGGGCGATCCCAACAGTCTCAGCCAAGTGAGGCGACCCGGTGGTGGTGGGAAGCTCGGGAAGGACCAGCTGCAACAGCCGGGGTCGACTGGATCTCTCCCGACTGTCCCGGGCCCCTCGACCGGCGGGCCAGCAGGCAAGTCGGAGAACTTGGCGCTGAACTACACGAGGAAACTCGATGCGGGCGACGCCAAGTCGCAGGTCGGGAACAAGTCGAAGGCGGAAGAGCTCGCGAAGAAGGTCGCGGAGCCCGCGCAGAGCAAGCCGGCGATCGGCGGAGCGGTCGACGCGGACAATTTCTTCCAATCACAGGGGGACCCGCAGACTCCGTCGCCGGCGGACGAGGCGCAGGTGCGCCTGCGCCGACTCCTCGATCGCTCGGACAGTGCGGCCGTCGAACGCCTGCAACGACTCCGCGAGGGCGCGATTGAAGATGCCGTGAGGAAGGCCGGAGGCTCGATCAACGGCACCATCGATCTGAGCGACTTTGGCGGGTATGCAGGCGAAGACCACTCGGACGAGATTCAGTTGCGGGAGTTCTACTACAAGCTCACGCCCGAGCAGCGCGCGCAGATCCTCGATCAGGAGTGCGGGCGCGTGTTCGACGGTTGCCGCCGCCGGCCGAACGAGGTGCCGCGCGACATGTACTTCCGCTACTGGGGCGACAATCCGTTCGAGATCACCGCGCTCGATCCGCTCTCGACCTTCTCGGCCGACGTGGACACGGCGAGCTACACGCTCGCGCGGCGCTACCTCGTCGAGGGCAAGCTGCCCGAGAAGGCGCAGATCCGCACGGAGGAGTTCGTCAACTACTTCAAGGCAGATGTCGCGGCGCCGACGCACGGGACGTTCGCCATCCACACGGATCTCGCGCCGAGTCGCTTCGCGCAGCCGGCGAACAGCACCTGGACGCTGCGCGTCGTGGTGCGCGGGAAGGAGCTCGCGAAGGAGGAGCGCAAGCCGCTCAACCTGACCTGCGTGATCGATTGCTCGGGCTCGATGCGCGAGCAGAACCGGATGGAGACGGTCAAGGACACGCTGCGCTTGCTGCTCACGCAGCTCAACGCGGCCGACCGGGTGGGCATCGTCGCCTTCAGCACGGAAGCGCGGCAGATCCTGCCGCTGACCTCGGTGGGGAATCGCGGCCTGATCGAGGTCGCGATCCAGCAGCTCGCGCCGGATGGCTGGACGAACTCGGAGGCGGGACTGAAGCTCGGCTACGAGACGGCGCTCGCCGGACTCGATGCGAACGCGACGAACCGGGTGGTGTTCCTCTCCGACGGCGTCGCGAACCAGGGCGTCACCGATCCGGTGCAGCTCTCCGAGAGCCTGAAGCCGATCCGCGAGCGCGGCGTGTACCTGAACACGATCGGTGTCGGCATGAACAACCACAACGACACGCTGCTCGAGCAGCTCGCCGACAAGGGCGACGGCATGTGCAGCTATGTCGACGACATGCGCGAGGCCAAGCGCGTGATGATGGACAACTTCATGGGCTCGGTCGAGACGATCGCGCGCGACGTGAAGATCCAGGTCGACTTCGATCCGGCGCAGGTCACGAAGTACCGCCTGCTCGGCTACGAGAACCGCGCGATCGCCGATGCGGATTTCCGCAACGACAAGGTCGACGCAGGCGAGGTCGGTTCTGGCCACCAGGTCACCGCGCTGTACGAGATCGAGCGCAACCTCGCGGTCACGGGCGAGAAGCCGCTCGCGACCGTGCGCCTGCGCTACAAGGCACCGCGCATCGTCAACGGTCCCGCCAACGAGGAAGCGACCGAGATCGCGCAGGAAGTGCGCGGCTCGCAGCAGACGAGCTTCGAAGGCGCCGACGCGGGCTACCGCCGCGCGGTGATCGTGGGCCAGTTCGCCGAGTTCCTGCGCCGCAGCGTGAACGCCCGCGGCCGCTCGATCGACGATCTGCTCGCCGAGGCGCACAAGCTCGAGGCGCAGATCCCGGCCGACGCCGAGTTCCACGAGTTCGTGGCGCTCGCCGAACGCTCGAAGCAGCTCGTGCTCGCGAACCTGCCGAACTGCGACGAGCTGTGCCAGGCGATCGACGCCTACCGCACCTGGCAGTTCCAGTGCGCGCAGGCGGAGCGCCTCTCCCACGAACGCCAGCAGCAGATCGTCGACGACCTCGCGCGCCGCAACCGCGAAATGGAAGAGCAGATCCGCGAGCTCCTGCGCCGCCGGCTCGAAGGCAAGCCCAAGTAACCGACGCCCGGGGGGGCGACGTACGCGGCCGGGGGACCACTCTCCCGGCCGCGTCGTTGACGCGCCAGGTTGGGAATCCAGCCCGCCTGAATTCTCAACCCGCTCCCGGCCGCGTCGTTGGTGTGAACATTCGAGCCCGCTACGGTTTTCCACGGCTCCGCGAACGACCTGGCCCACCTGCACAACGCCGCCCGCTTGGTTGTTCCATCTCTCCCTGCACGCCGCCGACCTTCTTCAACGCTGGCGCCTGGATGTTGGAAAGCGCCGCCCGCGCGCGCGACAATCGCGCCGATGGCCTTTCCCTCGAAGAGTCCGATCGCGACGCGCGCCGTGATGGCGCTCGCGGGTGTGCTCTTCGTCTTCGCGCTGCTCGTGCGCGGTGCGAAGCCCGCGGCGCTCGTGCGGCCCGAGGACACGCCCGCCGCCGAGCCGCGCATCGAGCAGCCGCTGCAACTGCTCGCGCGTGGCGCGGCGCTGCGTGTCGCGGAGCTCGACCGCTGGATCTCGAAGAACCAGCTGACAGAGTGGAAGGCCGTGCGCGGCACTGTCTTCGCGCTCCAGGACTGCCCCCCGACGATGGACTGGCTCGATGGTGCCGAGGGCCAGCGCTTCGAACGCTGCGTCGCCGCGCTGCGCGGCGGGACGCGCGAGGACGCCTTGGCCTCACTCGTGCTCGTCTTCCAGCTGGCGCGCGCCACCGAATGGAAGCCCGGCATGCTCGGCCACACGCAGCACGCCGAGCGCCTCGGCGCACTGCTCGAGGGCTGGCTGCGCAGCTGGAGCGCGCGCAGCGCCAAGGACGCGCTGCTCGTCGAACCGGCGCTCTCCGCGACGCTGCTCTACGGCCGCGCGATGCGCATTGCCTGGCGCGCGCCGGTCCTGGGCTACAACGCGGCGCCCTACGAGCGCGCGCGCGCGCTGCTCAACGAGATCGCCGGCGAGAGCGGACATCGCAGCGAGTTCGGAGAAGCACTGCAGTCGCGCCATCCGGCCGCGGCGCGTGGGCTCGCGTCCGACAAGGACGTGCTCGAAGGCCTCGAGGAGGAGTGCGCGGTGATCTACCCCAAGCTCGTCGGTGATTGCGAGGACCGCTGATGGATGCCGCGAGCGCACTCCCCGCGACGCGCACGGTGCAGGCCGAACGCCACGCCGAATGGCTGATCGCGCTCGGCGCGCTGATGGTCGCGTGCGGCGGACTCCTGCTCGGAGTGCAAGTCGACGCGAACCGCGGCTTCTCGGGCACGGGCTACGCCGCGTTCGCGCTCGGAGCGGTGATCGCGCTCGTCTCGACGATCGTGCGCGCGCGCGGAACGCAAGGACTGCCGCGCGACTTCTCGGGAGCGTTCGCCGCGCTGGCCGCGTTCCTTGGACTCGCGTTCGCCTCGGGCGGTGTCCTCGCTCCCGGCGGACCGTGGATGCTGGCGGAATTCGCGGCGCTGCTCGTGCTCGGTCTGCGCCGGCCGCGCGACGGTTCGCGCTGGATCGCGTCGGGTGCGCTGTGGCTGATGGTCGTGCTGTTCGTGTTCCGCCTGTGGATCACGTACCAAGGCAGCCGCAACCACTGGCAGGTGCTCTCGGTCCCGATCCCGATCCTCTCCTGGCTGCCGTTCGATTTCCTCGCGCCGATCCAGAGCGTTTCGCTGGGCTCGTTCACGCCCTGGGAGCTCGGTCTGCCGCCCGCGGGCGTCGATTTCGCGGTCACGCTCGGGCTGTGGTCGGCGGGATTCGCGCTGTGCGCCGCGGGGACGTTCGTGGTGCAGCTGTGCGCGCGCGAGCACGAGAATGATCGCGTGCACGACGTGATCCGCACGCTACCGGCGCCGATGGCGGGCCTCGTCGAGCGGCTCCTGCCCGAGGAGGAATGGGAGACGCTCGGCTTGCATGGACTGCCGACGCGCCTTCTGTGCAAGCGCATCGAGGCGCTCGTGCGCGAGCGCGCGCAGCGCCAGCGCGAGTTCGCGATCGCCTTCGAGCGCGCGCAACTGCTCGCGCTGACGCACGACGACGATTTCTCGGGCGCGATCCAGGGCGCGCTCGCGGCGCTCGAACGGAAACCCGGGCAGACGAAGGACGCGTGAAACATGGCTCTCGAGCGCAGTGAGCGCTGGATCTCGATCGGTGCGGGCCTGATGGCGCTCGCGGTGCTCGCCGGCGCGCTCGGAGCGCACTCGCTCGCGCCCTACTTCGTGGCCGAGCGTGGCGCCGAGTGGTGGGAGAAGGCGGCGCGCTACCACGCGCTGCACGCGCTCGGCACGATCGGATATGGCCTCTACTTGCGCGGCCGCTCGCATGGCTCGTGGCCGGGTTGCTGCTTCGCGGTCGGGACGCTGCTCTTCAGCGGCTCGCTCTACGCGATGGCGCTCGGCGCGCCGCGCTGGTTCGGGATGATCACGCCCTTCGGCGGGACGGTCTGGATCGTGGCCTGGATCGGGTTCGCCGTGCAGGCGCGCAAGGCCTATCCTTCGGCGCCGCAAGGAACACGATGAGCACACCGAAGTCGAGCGCGAAGGCCACGAGCTACTGGGACTACATCCGCGTCGAGGAGCTGCTCGCGCTCCAGGGCGGCATCGAGGCGGACGACGCACAGCTCGCGAACGAGGAGGTGCTCTTCATCACGGTGCACCAGCTCTTCGAGCTCTCGTTCAAGCTCGTCCTGCGCGAACTGCGCACCGCGCGCGAGCTCTTCTTCGCGCCGCACGTCGCCGAGCAGCAGCTCTCGGGTGGCGTGCGCAGCCTGAAGCGCGCGATGACGATCCTGCGCAACACCAACCCGAACTGGGAGGTGATGGAGACGCTCACGACGCGCGAATTTCTCGCATTCCGCGACAAGCTCATTCCCGCCAGCGGCTTCCAGAGCGCGCAACTGCGCCAGATCGAGATCGTGCTCGGCCTCGAGGAGCAGGAGCGCATCGCTCTCGGCGTCGACGGCGGCTATCTCGAGGCCTTGCGTTCGCACGACGGCACGCCCTCGCCCGCTTTCAAGCGCGTCGAGGCGCAACTCGCGGAGAAGCGCTCGGTGCGCGACGCGATCGATTCCTGGCTCTGGCGCACGCCGATCGACGGCTGCGGGCCGAACGACAAGGACGCCGAGGCGCGTCTCACGGGTTTCCTCGAGCGCTTCCTCGCTGCGCACGCGCTCGAGGTCGACTCCACCGCGAAGCGCGCGGCCGGGATTGCGCGCACGAGCGACGATGCGGCCCTGATCCAGAAGCGCTACGAGGGCGAGAAGCTCTCCGTGCGCGCCTTCTTCACGCCATCGGAGAAGGACGGCGGCGCACGCCGGCGCCGCATCCGCGCGGCGATGCTCTTCATCGAGACCTACCGCGAGCTGCCGCTGCTCGCCTGGCCGCGCGAGGTGCTCGACGCGCTCGTCGAACTCGAGCAGCAGTTCGTGATCTTTCGCCAACGCCACGCGCGCATGGTCGAGCGCGTCATCGGCCGGCGCGTCGGCACCGGCGGCAGCGCGGGCGTCGACTACCTCGACAAGACGGCGCTCAGCTACCGCGTCTTCCGCGACCTGTGGGCGATCCGCACGCTGCAAGTCCGCCGCGACGCGGCCCCGCCGCTCGAGCGCGCCGACTTCTACGGCTTCCGCAACGAGTGATGACCCACGTCAGTCGAGGTGGCCGCGGTCGGAGTCGCCCATCTCGACGTTGCCGGAGGGGAAGTACTCGCGCCAACGTGCGCTGACGGTCTTGGCCGTCGCGGGGTCGCAGAAGAGTTCTTCGGGGTAGCTCGACTTGCGACGTGCGTCGATCAGGATCGGCGCGTGGAAGGAGGCGTGCGTGCCGACGAGTTCGATCTTCGACGCGTACACGTCGGAGGAGGGGTTGAAGCGCGTGAACGTCGTCCAGAGGAAGTTGATCGTGCTGCGCGCGTGTTTGGCGGCATCGTCGCCGAGGACGAGCAGCGGCCAGTCGGCGAAGGCCGGATCGGCGGCGATGCGCGCGGCGGCGGCGGGATCCTCGGCGTGCGAGGGACCTTCGACGACGAGACAGCCGGGCGAGAAGACCGCGACCTTGCGCACGGGAGCGCGCGGCGCGCCGTGGAACTCGCGCGGCAGCTCGCGGCGCTTCGCGCCGACGCCGATCAGCACGCCCTTACCGCCCTCGTTGATGCGCGGACCGGCGTAGTCGAGCGAGTCCATCGAGAGGTTGGCGAAGAGGAAGAGATCGGTGCGCGGCTCGCAGCGCTCGAGCACGGCCGTGAGCGTGGCCTTGAAATCGCGCAGATCGACGGGAGCGTTGGTGAGCAGCAGGAACTTCGTCAGCGAGAGCTGTCCTTCGCCGAGGATGCGGAAGGCGCTGGCCATCGCCTCACGCTTGTAGCGCTCCTCGACGACCGCGGCCGAGAGCGAGTGGTAGCCCGTCTCGCCGTAGCTCCAGAGGTCCTTCACCGCCGGCATCACCACCGGGAAGAGCGGCGAAAGCAGCTGTTGCAGGTAGTCTCCGAGGAAGAAGTCCTCCTGCCGCGGTTTGCCCACGACGGTCGCAGGGAAGATCGCGCCGCTGCGGTGGCAGAGCGCCTTGACCTTCATCCACGGATAGTCGTGCGTCTCCGAGTAGTAGCCGTAATGGTCGCCGAACGGACCTTCGGGCCGGCGCGCGCCGGGCGTGATCTCGCCCAGGATCGCGAACTCGGCCTCGGCCACGAGCGGCAGCGGCGACAGCGGCGATTCGACCAGACGCAGCTTGTTCCCGAGCGCAAGGCTCGCGAGCAGCAGCTCGGGCACGTTTTCCGGCAGCGGCGCGATCGCCGAGAGGATCAGCGCGGGCGGTCCGCCGAGGAACACGTTGACCGGCAGCGCGCGCTGCAGCGCTTCCGCCGCCGCGAGGTGGAAGCCGCCGCCCTTGCCGATCTGCATGTGCACGCCGAGCACGCTCTCGTCGAAGAGCTGGCCGCGGTACATGCCGAGGTTCGAGCCGTGGCCGCCGGGATGCTCCGTCAGCACGAGCGGCAGCGTCAGGAATCGCCCGCCGTCGCGCGCCCAGCTCTTCGTCGCCGGCAGCGACGAGAGCCGCGGCGGATCCTGAACGTGCTCGAGCACCGCTCCGTGCCCGCTGCGCTTCATCCCGACCTTCGCCAGCGCACCGAAGAGCGAGCGCTGCGCCCAGAGCTTTCCGAGGCTCGGCGGCACGAGCTCGCGCGGCAGCGCCGCCGCCTGGCGGATCAGCTGCTCGGGCCGCGCGCCGAAGGCGAGCTCGACGCGCTTCTTCGTGCCGAAGAGGTTCGTGACCAGCGGGAAGGCGCTGCCGCGCACGTTCGTGAGCAAGAGCGCCTTGCCGCTGGCCGCGATCACGCGCCGGTGGATCTCCGCGACCTCGAGCTCGGCATCGACCTGCGCATCGACTTGCACGAGCTCGTCCTCGCCCCGCAAGCGCTCGAGGAACTCGCGCAGATCACGCGGAGCCTTCGATGCGGAAGCGGGGGAGGAGCTCACGCGGCCGGGCTCAGTCGAGGATGCGCACCGAGGAGGCGTTGAACTCGTAGGTCTCGCTCGGGACCGTGAGCTTGCCGCCGGACTCCTGCTTCAGGTGCGCGACGTCCTCGGGGCTGATCGTCTTCGGATAGAACGAGCCCTGGATCAGGATGCGCTTGCCGGCGGCGTCCTTGGGGAAGGCGTACTTGCCGCCGCAGCCGGATTCCCAGCGCACCATCGCGTTGTGGCCCTTGTCCTCGATCTGCATCCAGCAGCCCTTCTCCTGGCAGACGACCTTGACCGAGGCCTCGACGAGCAGCGTCTGCTTGAAGAATTTCTCGGGCGTCGCATCGACCAGCGCGAAGTGCAGGATCGGTCGTGCTTCCATCGGAGCGCCGATCTCGTGGCCGGCGGGGAGCGAGCTCGACCTGCCGCTCGTCGAGCAGGCCGCCAGAGCGAGCGAAAGGCAGAGGGTCAGCGCGAGGGTGATCAGGGTGTTACGTTTCATACAGCTTTGCTTCAGGTTTGGAGCGGGCCGTGCGCGCGGCTGGCGTGGCAATCGAGGCGCAGATGTTAAGCAGCAAGCCGCTCTGTGGACAGCTTCGGCGTGATGGAGGACGATAGAAGCACGGTGTCGGGCCCGCCGGGGCCGTTGGACGGAGCTCTGTTTCCATGAAGTACCTGCTCTGCATCCCACTCCTCGTCGCCTCCGCGCTGCGCGCGGACGCGCAGTCCGCGCTCACCTGGGACGCGCGCCACGCCGAGCACCTGCTCAATCGCGCCGGCTTCGGCGCGCGGCGCGGGGAGATCGAAGCCGCGGTCGCGCTGGGACAGGCGGCGCTCGTGAAGCAGCTCGTCGAGCAGCGCGCCGACGTCGACCCGGTCCTGATCCAGCGGCCCGAAGAGCCCTCGAAGCGCGAGCAGCGCGAGCTCGGCGCGGAGGAGCGTCAGAAAATGCAGGCCGCCGTGCGCGAACGCAACCGCCGCCAGCTGCTCGAGTACAGCGCCTGGTCCGTGCAGCGCATGCTGAGCGGCGAGGATCCGCTCGAGGAGCGCATGACGCTCTTCTGGCACGGCCTGTTCACGAGCTCGTCGGACCGCGTCGAGCGCTCGTGCATGATCCTGCAGCAGGACCAGCTGATCCGCTCCGAGGCGCTCGGCAACTACGGCCGGCTGCTCGCGGGGATGCTCAAGGATCCCGCGCTGCTCACGTACCTCGACAACCAGGTCAACAAGAAGGGCAACCCCAACGAGAACCTCGCGCGCGAGCTGCTCGAGCTCTTCTCGCTCGGCGTGGGCAACTACACCGAGAACGACATCAAGGAGATCGCGCGCGCGCTGACCGGCCGCACGACGGACGCGCACAGCCTCTACACCTACAACAAGGGCGCGCACGACGAGGGCGACAAGTCCTTCCTCGGCGAAAAGGGCAAGTTCGACGGCGACGACGTGGTGCGCATCGTGCTCGCGCAGGAAGCCTGCCCACGCTACGTCGCGCGCCGCATCCTGACCTACCTCGAGGGCGCCGAGCCCGCGAAGGAACGCCTCGACGAGTACGCCGCGTTCCTGCGCGCGCAGAACTTCGAGATCAAGCCCTTCCTCACGAAGCTGCTCCTCGATCCAGCCTTCTACCGCGAGGAGATCCTCGGCGCGCGCGTGCTCGGTCCGGTCGAATTCATGGTCGGCATGTCGCGCCGACTCGGACTCGACACGCCGCCGCTCGTCGTCGCCGCCGGCGCCTCGCTGCTCGGCCAGCGCGTCTTCGCGCCGCCGAACGTCAAGGGCTGGGACGAGGGCGAGGCCTGGATCACGACCGGGACGCTGATGCAGCGCGGCAACCTCGCGGGGCTCCTGCTCGGCGTGGTGCAGATCGACGACGTGATCCGCGCCGACGATGCCGACCTCGACGAGCCCGGCGCGGGCGACGACGCGCCGATGCAGAGGATGCGCAAGCCGCTCGACAAGCAGGCCGGCATGAAGGGCGCGGGCAGTCTCGCCTACCAGGCGCTGCGCCGCGTGCAGGACGCCGGCTGGGCGCCGAACCTCAACTTCAGCGCGCGCCTCGCGCGCGCGGGCGCGAAGACCGATGCGGAGATCGTCGGCTCGATGCTCGACGACCTGCTCGCCGTGCCGGCGCCGGCGGATACGCGCGAACGGCTCGAGAGCTTCCTCGCGGGCGAGCGCGTGCTGCTCGACAAGAAGAACGGACAGCTGCTCGAGGCGGGCTTCGATGCCGAACAGGTCCTGCGGCGCCTCGCGCACCTCGTCCTCTCGCTCCCCGAAGCGCAGCTCGATTGAAGGAGACACGACGATGAGCTCGACGAACGAATCGAATCCGATCGACCGCAGGCAGCTGCTCGCCGGGGGACTCGCGGGTCTCGGCGCGTTGGCGCTCGCGAACAGTGCCCAGGCGCG